>Ga0209024_1001390_pt1 | contig 21137 bp, 23 predicted proteins | sample AutmiccommunBRH5_FD_187380 | JGI IMG/M metagenome (GOLD analysis project Ga0209024, IMG submission 187380) | Deep subsurface microbial communities from Mt. Terri, Switzerland - Autotrophic microbial communities BRH/5 (SPAdes) (version 2) | ecosystem: Environmental > Aquatic > Deep subsurface >...
CACCCGTCAGGGCCAGCACGGAGGCCTGCACCAGGAACGGTGCCGGGCGCAGCGCCCAGTAGCCGATCGTTGCTCCGAGGACGATGGGGATGGCGAACGCGAGGGCGAGACCGAGGCGTCTCCGACGCGTCATGCGAGTTCCCTTGAACGTCGCGACTGCCGCGAACCCCTCGGGCAGGTCGGCGGGCGCCTGGCCGATCGCGAGCAGGAGTCCCAGCGTCGGGTCGATCAAGGTGGCCGTCCCGATCATCACGCCGTCACTAAACAGATCGAGCGAAACGGCGCCGAAGACTGACCAGGCGCCGCTGTCTTCTGGAGAGCTAACGAGGTGTTTGTCGGTGACGTGTTCGAACGCGAGGAAGACGATGCCGCCCCCGGTGAACGCGAGGATCGGTACGACCAGCGGGGAGGCTTCAAACGCCTCGGGCGCCAGTTCCAGCCCGACGACGCCAATCACGATTCCAGTGGCGAGGTGCAGCGCGAGCGACAACGTTCGCTTGGAGACGGGCATGAACTCCGCGATCACCCCGCCGGCAAGGTTCGAGAGCGCCGGGATCGCGGCGAACAAGTAGGACGCTCAGGTACTCGCTCACACCGATCCTCGCCGGCCGGATGCCGGCTCCGGTGCGTGCGACGGCGGGTCTCGAAACGGCGACGGCACCGGAGTCGTTGCGGTCGTCGCGCGGGCCGACGCTCTATTCAGGGCGACGTGGGGCAACGTGCTCTGCTCGTGTTCACTACGTTCGCGCTTGACGAGCATCAGCCCAATGAGTCCGGCCGCGACGAAGGCGAACATCATCGTGCTCGGGGTGAGCATGACGTATGCGCCCGTCACCTGATCCTGCATCCGGGTTAGGCCAACGATGGGAGTTGACGTTCGCGTACCCGGAGTAGAGCGGTTCCGAGCTGAAGGCCAGAACGGTGGCCAGGACAATCTTCCCGAGCGCCGCCACGAACAGGTACGGGACGCGAAGGGGGTAGTTCATCGGGGAGTACAAGGGCGCGGGATCGATCACCGGCCACCAGAACAGGAAGCCGGCCGCGATGAACGAGCCGTGTTGCAGGTCGTGGATGAGATCGTTCCGGAGAGCCGCGTCGTACCAACCGGGTGCCAGGTGCCAGGCCCACAGCAACCCCAGGAGGAAGACCAGGCCTACGACAGGGTGGGTGAGGACGTGGGTCGCCGACCTGAATGTCCGATTCTGGGACAGCGACGGGACCATCTCGCGTCGGATCCAGCGGGGCGCTCCGCGCAGTAGCGGCGTCGTGGGCGCCCCCAGGAGCATCAACGGTGCTCCTAGCATCACGAACATCTCGTGCTGGACGACGTGGAACGCGAAATGGTGCTCACCGAGCCGGTCGATGGGCGACTCAATGGCCAGCAAGATGGTGGCAAGGCCGGTGTAGAAGAGGGCGGTGCGCCACCACGGATGGGTACGGCTGCGCCCGCGCCACCGCTTGACGCCTCTTGCGTACCACCAACCGACGGCAATTGCCGGCACCACGACCGTGGGATCAAGGTTCCACGCCAGCCAGACGGGCCCTTCGATACCTCCGTGCTCGGGGTTGATGGCGGGGGGGCTGAACGAGGGCGGAATCAGCATCACGCCTCCAAGGCCCACCGTAGCAAGGGGGCGAAGGGTGACGTTGAGGTGACGCGGCCGCGAGGTCTGACGATTCGGCGACGCCTCGCCCCCTATCAGCCGGTGGGTGTCCCCTCGCCGAGTTCGCGTCGGGCGTCGCGGAGAATCGACCAGGACGACTGCAGGAAGAGGGTGGCGATCACCGCGGCGACCGCCAGGTCTGGCCAGCGGGTTCCCGTCAGCGCCACGAGCCCCGCGGCCATGACGACGGCGATGTTGCCAATCGCGTCGTTGCGGCTGAATAGCCACACCGCGCGGACATTCGCGTCGCCCGCGCGGTGAGGCAACAGGACCGCTGCTGCAGATAGGTTCACCACCAGGGCCACGGCGCCCAGCAGTCCCATGACTCCCGCCTCCGGAGCGGATCCCTCAACGAACCGGTACGCGGTCGATCCCAGTACCCAGAGGCCGAGCACCCCGAGGAACACGCCCTGGAGGAGCGCCGAGCGGGCGCGCCAGACCGGTCGCCATCCGATGGCGAGCAGCCCCAGAAGCGTGATCGTGCCGTCGCCGAGGAAGTCCAGCGCGTCCGCCTGGAGCGCCTGTGATCCGGCGAGGACACCGCCAACTGCCTCGATCATCCCGTACCCGACGTTGAGTACGACGACCGTCCAGAGCGCGCGCCGGTAGCCGGGCGTCAGGTGCGTGGGGTCGGATGGCAGTTCGTCGTCGTCGGCCACGGTTGCCTCCTTCTACCTGGGCACGCTCAGGGTGTGCGGTGCCGATACATCGATCCGAGCGCTAGTGGGGGCCGGGCCGGCTTCTCGGCGGCGGGTGCAGATGTAGACGAGCTCGCCCACTTCGAGCAGAAGGCCGTCGCGAGGTGCATCGAGACGGATAGCTGGGAAGGCCGGTCGCGGCGACGAGGTCCGAGACGGTTGCGGGCCGGCGCAACTCCTCCAGAACCGAGTCGGGATGGATCGGCAAGCCCGCGGAAGAGCTTGGCCTTCACAACGGTGCTCCTGGACGTACCCAGCGAGGTGACGCGGTTGATGTCATGTCCCCACGATATCAGTAGATGCTGATATGTTCGATGCGCTGACAGTAGAGGCAAGGGCGGTGGGCGCTCACAGCAGGCGTAGCACTGGTCGTCTACTTGGAACGGTTGGTCCCCGAACGGTGGGGCGGCGGTCCCAGATGAGCCACGACGACGAGCCGATGCTCGCCTCCGTCTCGTGCTAGCTGCTCCGGGAAGAGCGCTGCCTCTGCACTGACCGCTTGCTCCCGCTGGCTCGCGAACGATGTCTCGAGTGAGTCCTCGTCCACGTTCGTCGCCCTCGGCGAGGCTGCGCGCGAGGGTGGGTAAGAGATCTAAGCGCAATCATCCGAGCAACACGGTGCACTCTCGCCTCACGGCCGGTCAGGGAGACGTGGTGCGAGGGCCGAATCCCTTCGCCGACTGGCACCACAGTGGGGCCGTTCAGCGGCGAATCGGCACCGACCTAATCTTGGAGCATGACCCCCGCCCCGGCTTACGCTCACCTGGTGCGCACTTCGAGTGTCTAGGCACAGCCCCCGCCCTACTTCAGAATGTCTCTCCTGCCGAACGCCGCCGCACCAGCCGCCAAGAAGACCGCGATCAACACCAGCATTGTCCCCGTGTCCCACCAGCGAATGCCATCAAGCACGGGGCGTGCGTAGAGCTCAAAGATGGAGAGCTTGCGTACGGCTTCGGGCAGATCGAGCGCCGGCGCGAGGAGGGAGAGCATGAACGAGGCCGCGAGACTGACGGCGAGCACGCTGCCCGTCGCCCTGACCCGCATGCCAACGACGAGGTACCCGAATGCAATCACGATGCCGGCGGGCAGGGTAAGGAGTAGGGCCGCCGCGGCCGCGCGCGACCACTCCAGCTCCAAGCCCGCCAGCCAGGCGGTGCCCAGAAACGCAAGGGAAACGACCGCCACCACGCCACTAACCGCAGCGAGCGCGGCTCCTGCGCGCTCGAGGAAGTAACGGCGGCGCGGTATCGGCGAGCTCAAGTCCAGCTCCAGCCGGCCGGACTGCTCTTCGTTCGCCCAGCCGCTCGCCAGCGTCACGGCAAACAGCGCCACGAGCAGCGGGAGCGTGAGGAACAGCACTGAACTGATGATGCCGCTGTCCGACGTGAGCACGAACTCGAGTCGTTCGACTGCTTGCTGTGTTTCAGGCAGGTCCTCGAATCCCGCACGGATCGACGGTGTAACGATCGTGACGAGCATCGCATAGACACCGAGCGCGATGGCCCAGGCGATGGTCGGGCCGAGGGCTGACCGCAGTGCTCGCTGGAAGCTGTTGCCGAGGAGCCACGGCCTGCCGCCCGTCGAGCGCACCGGCCCTTGGAGCATCCGCGGTCGCGGGATGCGGACCGCCGCGCCAAGGTCGCGCCGCGTGAACAACCAGCCGGCACTGGAGGCGCAAACGAGCGTGATCGAGGCGCTGGTCGCGAGCGCGCCAACGGACACATGGCCGTCGGTCAACGGCGTACTGAGACCGTAGAGATAAAACGGCGACAGCACACGCCACGGCTCGAACGCGGTGGAGACCAGACCCACGTTAGCGACGAGAAACGACGTGACGAGAATCGCACCGGCCGTCATGCTCGCCGCGCGCCCGGAGCCCACGAACTGCGCGACAAGCAGCCCCACCGACCCGAACAGCGCCGCCACGAACGCGATGTTGAGCACGGAGAACGCGGCCCTTCCGGCCGGCGGCACTCGCTCACCCGCCACGGGACCGGAGAACAGGGCGGCGAGCCAGACGAGGGCGCACACCATAGCGAGCGCCAGGACTAATCCGCCCGCCTGCTCCACGAATAGCCTCGACCGACTGCGGGGCGCGGTCACGAGGACGTCGAGCTGGCCGCGCTCCTCGGCACCGCGGCTGACACCCGTCGCGGCGATCACCATGTACAGGCCGATCAGCAACGGGAAAAGTCCAAGCCCGCGCCACTCGAGGTGGCCCGCGAACTCATCCACCTGGCGCGCCTCGCCGAACACCACCTGTCCGAATGCGAGGCCACCCGACTCCACTTGTTGTGCGAGGCGCTGCCGTGCCTCTTCGGTGGGATACTCGTTGCGCCAGTTGCTCCACATGGTGACGAGCGTGAAGAGCGCGAGTGCCAGGCCCCAGGCGAGGGCGGCCCGGCGCTGGCCGCGGAACGTTGCGAGCAGGACCGATCGCAGCATCAGCCGCACTCCTGTGGGCGAGCCCGCTGCCTGAGCTCCGGCGTGGTTTTCTCGTCCGGCCGGTCCTCCGTTCCCTCATACAGATGCAAGAAGGTGTCGCTGAGACTCGGTTCCTGACTCACGAGACGATGCGGGCGGTATGAGGCAAGGGCCTGAATCAACGGGCCCATGTCCCCGCGAGCGAGGCACGTGAAGGTAGTGCCGTTGAGCGCCAGATCGCTGACGCCAGGTATTGCGGCCAGAGCCTCGATGAGCGGAGCTTCGGCGAGGTCGGCTTCCACGCGGTACGCCTGCATCCCAGCCAGGTCGCTCAACGTCGCTACCTGCACCAGGCGGCCTTCACGGATAAACCCGACACGCGCACACAGGTCTTCGACCTCGCTAAGGATGTGCGAAGAGAAGAAGACCGTTGCCCCGCCGTCGCGCGCTTCGCGCACTAGCGCTTGCACCGTCTCCTGGTGCAACGGATCGAGGCCGCCGGTCGGCTCGTCCAGGATCAGCAGGCGCGGGCGGTGCATGAAGGCCTGGATCAGCCCCACCTTCTGCTTGTTGCCACGCGAGTAATCGCCGAAACGCTGATCGAGGTTCAGCTCGAGCCGCTCAGCGAGCTCCCGCACAAAGGACCACTCGACGCCGCGCCGCAGGTTCGCGAGGTACGTGAGCAGTTGGCGGCCGGTAAGGCGCGGTTCGAGCGCAAGTTCGCCGGGGAGGTAGCCTGTGGCGGCATGGACGGCGACAGCGTCGCGCCTGGTATCCAGCCCGAGGACTTCAGCGCGACCGGCATGTGGGCGGATCAGGTCAAGGAGCAGCCGGATCGTCACCGTCTTGCCGGCACCGTTGGGACCGAGGAAGCCGAAGATCTCGCCCTCATGCACCTCCAGGTCCAGGTCGAACACTCCGCGACGCTCGCCGTAGGACTTCGTTAAGCCGAAGGAGCGGATCGCGGGCATTAGTCGATCCGCCTGACGTTGCCGATCACGAACCCGCTGTTCGGGGCCGCCGGCATCTTGGACAGGCTGACCCGAAGGTCTTGGGGAGGGACGTCGTAGCGGATGGACGTCATCAGGAAACGCAGGGCGACCTTCATCAGTTCAATAGTGATCCACTCGCCCGGGCAGCGATGCCCCGTCTCGTAATCGCCGCCGCCCTGCGGGACGAAGGTGAACCGGTTGCCGTCCCAATTCTGGAAGCGCTCCGGTCTGAACTGGTCCGGCTGCTCCCACGCCCTCGGGTCACGGTTCGTCCCGTAGAGGTCCAGCAGCACCCGCCTGCCGGCGGGAAGGCGGTAGCCGTGCCATTCGAAGTCGTCGCGGACGCGGGCGGCGACGGATGGGAAGAACGGGTAGAAGCGGCGTACCTCCTGCACGAACCATTCTGGGTCGTACTGACCGTCTTCGAGCTTCGCTCGGCTTTCGCTATGTGAGTGCAGCGCCAGCGCGAGGAACGCCACGAAGCGCGCAACAGCCACGGTTGGTCGGATGACGTTGAGCAACTCGACGGCCGCCACACGTTCATCGAGCGCCTGTCCGGACAGATCCCGCTGCTGCGCCACCGCGCCGAGCGCCTCCCATTCGGATGCGGTCGCGAACTCTCCGGTGCGCGCGCGGCGTATGAGACCCACGGCCCAGGTCTCCGCACGGCGCCGCGCGAGCCGCCCTCTCCAGTGCTTCGGTCCAACCGTCCCACCGGACTCGACCAGGTCGGCCATTTGCGCCACCCTGGCGGGCACGTCGGACTCGGCGAGCGGGACACCGGCCCAGGCACAGACGGCGCGAAGGAACACTTCACGGGCCTCATCGAGCAGCGCAATCCGAGGTGAGCGCTCCCACCGCCCAAGTGCCGCCTGCCACTCGTCCCCGCTCAACTGAGCCAGACGGTCGATGTTCTCGGGCATCATCAGCGACGTGAACATGTGCTTGTGATGCCGGTGTTGCTCTCCGTCCAGGCTCTGCACGCCGCCCTCGCCGAACAACGTCTTCTGCACTCTCGCTGGGGCGGCACCCTCCCGCTGGAACCGCGCTTCGTCGTAGAAGACCTGGGCGGCATCGGCGCCCGTCATGCAGATCGTCTTCTGCAAGAGCAGCCTGGTCTCGAAGAGGTCTGTGCCGAAGCGCTGACAGCGCTTGGGAATAAATTCATAGCCTTCAAGCAGCAGTGACAGCGTGCTGTCGGGGAGTTTCTCGCGGGGGATCTCCGGCACTGTGGTCAACCCTTCCGCTATTCGGTCGACGCTGCTCGCTGCGGATCCTTGTGTTCGTCGGTCCACACGGCCAACGCGAGCAGGCCGAGGCCAAGCACGATCGCCGAATCAGCGAGATTGAAGGTGGGCCAGCGCAAGGTGCCGACGCCGATGTCGAGGAAGTCGGTGACACGACCGTCACCGAAGCGGTCAACGAAGTTCGCGGCCGCTCCACCCAGGATCAGCCCGATGGGCGACAGCGGCAGCGCCGGGCCGGGGGACCGCCAGAGCGCCCGTATGACCCACGCCGACAGTACGACGATCACGATGCCGCTTGCTATTAGTACCGCCGCTCCGCCATTCGCGAAGATCCCGAAGGCGATGCCGGTGTTGTAGCCGAGGTCGAGCTGGAACGTGTCCCCGATGACCTCGATAGGTGGACGCCCAGCAAGGCTCTGTTCGGCCCACCCCTTCGAGAGCGTGTCGGCCAAGAACGCGAGCAGAGCGACCGCGATGAGCCCCAGACCACGCAGCGCCGGGCGCTGCTTCGAGCTGATAGACCGTCCGCCGTCATCGTCCATGGAGGAACCTTCTGAGAGCTTGTCATGAATCAGCGTCCGTTGATACGTTACGCCCATGGAAACACCGCTGGCAACGCTCGAACGGACGTCCCGGGTGGCACTCGAAGTGAAGGCGAAGCTCTTTCGCGGCCTCGCTGATCCATCACGTCTGTCAGTGCTCGAGGTGCTGCGGGACGGGCCTGCGTGCGTGTCCGACGTGGTCGCAGCGACCGGACTCTCCCAGCCCTCGGTATCGATGCACTTGGCCTGTTTGTGGGAGTGCGGACTCGTCGAGCGCGAGCGCCAGGGCCGGTTCGTTGAGTATCGAATCGCGGATCCGCGGGTCGGCGCGCTGCTCGACTGTGGGGACGGACTGCTCCTCCACGTCGGCGACAGCGTCTACGTATGCACGCGCTATCAGGACGACGGCGCTGCGACCCCTGCCGACTCGCTCAAGACTCTTGAAGGGGGACGGCCATGACCTACGTGATCACCTCGGCGTGCATCGATGTGCAGGATCAATCATGCGTTGACGTGTGCCCGGTGGATTGCATCCACTTCGAGGAGGGCGTCGACCAGATGCTCTACATCGACCCGGAGGAGTGCATCGACTGCGGCGCCTGCGAGCCCGCATGTCCGGTCTCGGCGATCTTCGCCGAAGACGACGTACCTGCGCCGGAGCAGGTCTTCACCGAGATCAACGCGCTCTGGTACAGGGACCGTGATGCAGCGCGCCAGATGATCCCGCCAAAGCCGGCGAGCTGAGGGCGGGCTAATCCCACCCGCACAGGTGGAGGAGCCGAACACGTGACAACCAAGACGCCCGACACCGGTGACATTCGGAGAGTCGATCTGCACATTGCCGGCATGGACTGCGAAGAAGAATCCAATGCGATCGATGCTGCCGTAGGCAAGCTTGGTGGCGTCCGCGAGGTGCGCTCCACCGTCTCCGGCGCGCGCACCGCTGTCGTCTTTGACCCCGCTTCGATCACGCTCGCCGATATCGAGGCCGCTATCCGCACTACGGGCTGTACGGTGCTGCCAGAGGGCGCGAAGCCCGAGCCGCCCGAGGAATCGACGCGCGATGTCGGCCAGATGATTGGCTGGGGCGCGCTCGCCATGGTGGCCGCGATCGTCCTGGTGGCCGCGCTCGGCGAACGCCTCGGGCTGCTGGATCGCGTGCTCGAGCGGCTGCCCTGGTGGATCCCGGCACTCGCGATCGCCGCAGGTGGCTGGAAAGTCTTCCTCAACGTCGCGATCGCCGCTCGTCACCGACGTGTGACAGCCCACACGCTCATGACGGTCGGCGTGATCGCGGCCGCGGCGGTCGGGCAATGGACGACCGCCGCCCTCATCGTGTTCTTCATGCGTCTCGCCGACTGGCTCGAAGACATGACCACCGAGCGCAGCCGGCGCGCGCTCGAGGCACTCGTCGCGCTGCAGCCTGCTACGGCGCGTGTCCTCCGCGAGGGCGCGGAGGTCGAGGTGCCCGTGGAGCAGGTGGCGGCGGATGAAGTCGTGGTCGTACGGTCGGGCGAGCGCATCCCGGTGGACGGCGAAGTGGTCGAAGGGGAGGCGCCGGTCGATCAGGCCTCGATTACGGGCGAGAGCGTCCCCGTCGACAAGGGAGTCGGCGACTCCGTGTTCGCCTCCACGGTCGCACAGGCCGGTTATCTGGAGGTCCGCGCGACGAAGGTCGGTTCCGATACGATGCTCGCCCGCATCGTGCGGCTCGTCGAGGAGGCTGAGAGCCGCAAGGCCCCGGTGCAGAAGTTCGCCGATCGCTTCACGACCTACTACATGCCGGCCGTGTTGCTCATGGGGTTGGCCACGTACTTCATCACCGGGGACGTACTGCGCGCGGTCGCCGTGCTCGTCGTCGCATGCGCCTGCGCAATCACGCTCGCCACGCCCGTCGTCGTCCTCGCAAGCGTCGGCAACGCTGCCCGCCGCGGCTTGCTCGTGAAGGGTGGGATTACGCTCGAGACGCTCGCGCGCGTTGATACCCTGGTCGTCGACAAGACGGGCACGCTCACGCATGGCGAGCCGCGGGTCACGGACGTGATCGCGCTGAACGGCATGGACGAGTCGGCGCTGCTGCGGGCTGCGGCTGCGGTTGAGTGGCGCAGCGAACATCCACTCGCACGCGCCATCGCGCGCGAAGCACAGGCGCGTGGGCTCGCCACGCCGGCCGCCGAATCCTTCACGTCGCTGACCGGACGTGGCGTCGCGGGCACCGTCGACGGGACCACCTGGGCGATCGGGAATCGTCGCCTGCTCGCCGAACGCCAGGTTGCTCCTGACCCCGAAGTGGATGCCACCGTCCGTGCCCTCGAGCACGCCGGTAAGACGACGTTCTTCGTCGCGGCCGAGGACTCGCTGGCAGGGCTGATCGCGGTGGCCGACGCCGCGCGTATGGAGGTGAAGCCGGCGCTCGCGGAGCTGAGACGCCTCGGCGTACGGCGCGTCGTCCTGCTGACCGGCGATAACGAGCGAGTCGCCGCCGCGATTGCCGGCCAGCTCGGGATCGAGGACTACCGCGCCGACCTGCTGCCGGAGGAGAAGATCGCCGCCGTGCAGGAACTACAGTCAGAAGGCGCGGTGGTGATGATGGTCGGTGACGGCGTGAACGATGGCCCGGCGCTCGTGCAGGCAGATGTCGGCGTCGCCATGGGTGCCGCCGGCACCGATGTCGCGCTGGAAGCGGCAGACGTTGCACTCATGCGCGACGACTGGGCGATGGTCCCGGAGGCGTTAGTGCTCGGCCGCAGGGCGGCTGGCACCATCCGTCAGAACCTCGGATTCACCGCGGCATACAACGTCGTGGGGATCGCGCTGGCGTTCCTCGGGATCCTCCCACCGGTGTGGGCGGCCGCCGCGCAGAGCCTCCCCGATGTCGCGATCATGGGAAACTCCGCCCGTCTGCTGCATGTCCGCTCGAACGAACCACCATCAGGTCCGGCGGGGGCGCCGGGTGCGTCGCCATACGCTCCGCGAGGAGGTAGCGGCCTATGACGCCCGGCCCCGTCGCGCGATGGCTCCGCCCCCGGTTGCCGTCCAATCGCGTTGCCACTGGGGACTCGCGGCGGGGCAATGTGGTCGACCGATGAACCAGCGGCTCCGCGCGTCCCTCATTGCGGCGGGAGTCGTCTTGGCTGCCCTCGTCCTCAACCCCGACCAAGAGGCGGAGGCACAGGCGCCCCCGGCGACGGAGGAGCAGGCCGTCGCGATTGAGCGGCAGTTGATGTGTCCCGTATGTCCGAACGAGCGGCTCGATACGAGCTACAACGTCGTAGCGCAGGACATGAAGCGCATTATTCGCGAGCAACTGGCGGCGGGGCGCACGCCGGACGACATCATCCTCTATTTCGAGGCGCGGTACGGACCGGGAGTGCGCGCAGACCTCGAAGCCGAGGGATTCAACCTCTTCCTTTTTGGCTGGGTGGGTGGGGTTCTCTTTGCCACCGCAGGGGTCGGAATCTGGTACCTCTCGACGCTTCGCCGTCGATCAACCAAGCCTTTCGAACTTGGCACTGGACCCGACTCCGGCCTGCATCCCGAGGTGGACCCACTTCTCGAGGATATCGAGGTAGATGAGTATCCGAAGCGGCCGACCAGCTGAAGTCGATGGAGTGTGCGGATCAGAGACCTCGCCCCCGACCAGCGCGAGTCCCGAGCATTCCGAACATGCGCCAGGGTCGAGATAAAGATCCTGCCTCGGCTTGGCAGCCAACCTGGGCGAAAGAGAACACGTCAGCGCGGTAGTCCCTCTCCACGCGCCTGTAGCCATTTGAGTGGACTGCGACGGCGGCGAGCAACGTTCCTTTATCCACCTCGATCGGCAACGGGCGTCCATCCCGCACCTGAGAAATAACCGACCACCTGATGGCCTCGCCCCCTGGGTGGCGCTCTCCGCGCTACCCGCCAACTGAGATCGGCACTTCGTCGAGCAGCTCTCGGAGCGCCTCCTCAGTCAGCTGTCCGTCGTACCGGGCGTGGATCCGCCCCCCTGGCGCGATGAAGAACGCGGTTGGCAGCCCCTGAACCCCGTAGTCGAGGTACACGCGCCCTTCGGCGTCTTGGCCGGCGGGGAAGGTCAAGCCGAGACTGTCGACGAAGGCTCGGGCGTCCGCCTCAATGTCCCAGATGTTTACACCCAAGAACATCCACCCACGGTCGCGATACTCAAGCCAGACTGACTCGATTACGGGTGCCTCCTCTTCACAGGGGATGCACCAGGAGGCCCAAAAGTACAGGAACACCGGTCGGTCGACGTAGTCGACGAGTGTGAAAGCCTCCCCGTCGAGGCGCTCGATGGCGAACTGCGGTGCGAGGTCGCGATCCCCATCCGTCCGGCCTTGAGCCAGTCCTCCAACACCTTGCGACATCGCCACCGCGAGCACGGCGAGGAGGGACAACAACGCGACGCCGGCGGCGCTGAGGACCAGGCGGCCGCGATCTACGGACATGACCAAACGCCTTCGATTAGAGGAGACGGGGACGTCGCCCCGGCTGTCGCGCCGCTCGTCCCTCTATAGGGGCTTTCACCGAAGTCAGAGACGCCGACCTTGCGTCTGTCCATGACGTCCAGTTCGTAGAATGGCGGTGGCGGCATCCAGTGACGACCCGATCACAATAGCGCGGCGCACCACCAACTTTTCGCCATGATCGCGACTCAGGAGGAACCGGGCCGGAATGTGGCTAGGCAGGACGCACGGCGGGTGTCGCCGGGGCCATCGGCGAAAGAGCGTCGATCACACGGCACTCGAGGATCGTGGTGCGCCGGCACTGGTCGACCACGTCGTGCAACGCGTCGCGCATCGCGATCAGCGAGCCGATGCGCTCGTCGATCTCGGCGAGGTGTTCGGTGGCGAGCCCATCGACCTCTGCGCAGGAGCGGTCGCGGTCACCGGAGAGGTCGAGCAGGCTGCGGATCATGTCGAGGCTGAAGCCGAGTTCTCGGCTGCGGCGAATGAACACGAGGCGGCGCGCGGCGTCCTCGTCGTATCGGCGCTGCCCACCCTCGGTGCGCTCGGACTGTTCTAGCAGTCCGATGCCCTCGTAGTAGCGGATCGTCGGAACCTTGCAGCCAGTCCGCGCGGCCAGCTCCCCGATTGAGAATCGTGCTGTCGTGACCATGGCAGCCCCCCCTTGAACCTCTAGTCACTTGAGGTTTCATCATAGAGGACATGGAAGCCTTGACCCGGCCCACACCCGCGCTTGACCCGCTCTGCATGGACGACTGTTGAAGCGGGAAGGAAGCCGACTCACGCTCCTCGCGCGCCGTCCCGGGCAGCGGCGAGTCCTTCTGATCGTCCTCGGGATCAACGCAGTGATGTTCGTGGTCGAGGCATGGGCGGGAATCGCTGCACGCTCGGCCGCCCTGATCGCCGACTCCGTGGACATGTTCGGCGATGCCTCTGTCTACGTGCTGAGCCTCTACGCCCTCGACCGCAGCCTCCGCTGGCGCGCGGGCGCGGCGCTGGTGAAGGGCGCCATCATCCTCGCCTTCGGGCTCGGCCTCCTGGTCGAGGTGGGCCGCCGACTCCTGGTTGGCGGCGTCCCGACCGCGGAGACGATCGGCGTCGTCGGGCTGCTCGCGCTCACCGCCAACCTGATCTGCCTCGCTCTGCTGTGGCGGTTCCGGACCCAGGACGTGAACATGTCGAGCACCTTTGAGTGCTCGCGCCGTCATGGCGAACGTGGGCGTGCTGCTCGCCGCCGCCGGAGTCTGGTTGACCGGTGCGGCATGGCCCGACCTGCTCGTTGGTGTCCTCGTCGCCGCGGTGTTCCTCCGCTCAGCCTGGTCGATCGTGCGGGCGGCGTGGCCGCAGTTCAGCGACACCGAGCCAGTACCGTCCCACGATGAGGATCGGGCCGAGGTGATCGCGCCGCTCGAACTTGCCCTGCCCGGCGAGTCCGCCCCGTCTCGATCGGAGGGACGGCACCGGTGAGTCACGATCACGGCCCCCCACTCCGCTCGGGAGCCCGGCACCAGCGGGCGCTCGCGATCACGTTCGGCCTCGTCGTCGTCTTCCTGGTCGTGGAGGCAGCGGGCGCGTTTATCACGGGATCGCTGGCGCTGCTCTCCGACGCCGGGCACATGCTGACGGACGCCGTCGGCCTCGGCATGGCGCTCGCCGCGATCACGCTCGGCAACCGCGCGTCGCAGCCGGCGCACCGCACATTTGGGCTGTACCGCCTGGAGATACTCGCCGCGCTGGCCAACGCCGTGCTCCTGTTCGGCGTCGGCTTCTACGTGCTCTACGAGGCGGTGCAGCGACTGGGGGAGCCGCCGGAGGTGCCGGGACTGCCGATGCTCGTGGTGGCGGTGGTCGGGCTCGCCGTGAACCTGGTCGGCCTCTGGCTGCTGCGCCGGGGTGCCGAGGAAAGTCTGAACGTCGAGGGCGCCTTCCTAGAGGTGGTGGCGGACATGGTGGGGTCGCTCGGGGTGATCGCCGCGGCGCTGATCCTCATCGTCACGGGCTGGCCCTACGCCGACCCCTTGTTCGGAGCCGCGATCGGGGTCTTCATCCTGCCACGCGCCTGGCGGCTCGGCCGCAAGTCGCTTCGCATCCTCGTCGAGGCTGCGCCCGAGCGTGTCGACATCGAGGCGTTGCGCAGCGAACTTGGCGCGCTCACCGGCGTCGCTGGCGTACATGACCTCCACGTGTGGACGCTCACGTCCGAGATGGATGCGGCCATGGCGCACTTGCGCATCGACGAGGACGCGGATCCGGAGGCCGTCCTCAGGGGAGCGAGGGACGTGCTGGAGCACCGCCATGGGGTCGCCCACGCGACGCTCCAGATCGAACGATCGACGAGCGAGACATGCGCCAGCGCCACCTGGTAACCGACACCGGAGCGAGGGCTTCCTGCATCGTTGGTCCCGCCGCCGACCTGCTCCTCCGCGACGTCACAGCCAGTCCGCGCCAATGGCACCGAGCAGGAGCGCACCCAGCACGACGCGGTAGAGGGCGAAGACGCCGAACCCGTGTGACGCGACGTATCGGAGCAGGAAGCGGATCACGACGAGGCCGACCGCGAAGGCGACGAGCATCCCCACGAGCAGTGGGCCGATCGGAAGCCCCGCCTCGTCCGCGAGCGCGCTCGGGATCTCAAGGACCGCCGCACCCGCGATCACCGGCACCGAGAGCAGGAAGGAGAAGCGGGTCGCGGCCGGGCGCTCGAGGCCAAGACTACGTCCGCCAATGAGCGTGCTCCCCGACCGCGAGAAGCCCGGTATCAGCGCGAACACCTGCCAGCCGCCGACGGCGAGCGCGCCACGGACGGAGAGGTCGGCCTCGGTGCGCGTGCGCGCCGCGCGGCTGTCCACCAGCCAGAGCAGGACGCCGCCCAGGATCAGCATCAGCGCCACGAGCGCGGGGGAGCGCAGCTCGCGCTCGATGAAGTCGGCGAGGAGCAGGCCCGCGACGACCGCGGGGAGTGTGGCCGCCCCGATCAGCCCGATCAGCCGCGACTCGCCCGGCATCGCGCGGACGCCGCTCCAACCGCCGGCGAGGAGCGCGAGCGCCCCGCGCCCCATGCGTAACCAGTCTCGCCGGAACTCCACGAGGACTGCGGCGAGTGTGCCCACGTGCAGCCCGACGTCGAAGGCGAGGGGGTTCGGCGGTTCGCCGAGAAGGCGATGGCCGATCACGAGGTGGCCGGACGAGGACACGGGCAGGAACTCCGTCGCCGCCTGGACGGCGCCCAGCAGCGCCGCCCGTATCCATTCGTCCATGCCGCCCTCGTCCGACCACTCATTCCGGAATGTCCCGAGCCCATCCGCGTTGCCAGCTACTCCATGAGCGGTTCGAGCGCCGCGCGCAGCTCGTCCGCGTCCATGACACCTTCGAACTTTGCTGCGACGGTGCCGCCCGGCGCCAAGACGAACACGAACGGCTCGGCCTGGAGCTTCCACTCCTCCACCGCCGGCACCGGCTGCAGGGTGCCCTCGCTGCGGGCCAGGTCGAGCTGGTACGGCTCGATCTGGATGAACTCCACCCGGTCACGGAACTCGGCGTAGACCGGCTCGACCCCTGCCTGCAGCACCGGGCCGCAGAAGCGCGTGACGCAGAACGCCGGCGTCACGAACGCCACAACCACGGGCTTCCCAGAATCGATAGCCTCCGCGACCGTGGTGTCGACGAGGTCGGGGTTCGGTGGCGCAGCGCTGGTGAAATCGTGAATGTCGTCGCCCTCCTGCAGCACCGCCTGCTCGCTGCGCGGAACCTGCTCACCGACGGCGGGTTCGGAGGTGCGCTCGGCCACGAAGAACGTGATCCGCATCCCCTCTTCCTCTATGGAGTCGGAGTGCGCTGAGATCTCCGCGCCCCACCAACCGGTCCGGTCGAAGTCGACGAGGGTCGTGTACATGGTGATGTGGTCGCCGTCGGAGGCGGTCGCGTGATCGTCGCCGTGGTCAGCGCCACCGCCCGACGCTGGCGACGCCTCCTCGTGGGGGACTTCGAGCGAGAGGTCCAGCGAGCGCGGGGTGAACTCGAAGCCACCGAGTTCCGTCGCTCCCGACAGGTCCTCCAGCGACTCCCCGAGCCACACGAATCGCGCCTCGACGTCAACGCCGGTTGCGAGGCTCTGATCGTCCTTGTTCACGAGCGCCATGGCGACTCGCGTCGGGCCGACGCCGATGTTGGAGTTGACGATCACCGGCTGGACCGGGCTGTCCTGGACGCTCTCGGCGATCGCCTGCGCGCCCCAGCGCTGGGCAAGCGGCTGATCCGTCGATGACGTTGCGCTCGCACCCTCCCCAGTAGCGGGAGGGGCAGCCGCATCATCCGAGCCATCGGCCCCGTCCGAGCAGGCCGCCGCCGTCACAGCGACGGCGAGCGTGAGGAGGAGCGTGGCAGCGACTCGAGCCCAAGGCCGGCGTCGGTCGCCGAATATCGTTTGGAAGGTCATGGAAGCTCCGCTTCAATGCGGTCGCGCAGCATGTCTTCGGTCATCATGCTGCCGACCATCTGGCCGTTGATGAAGAAGGTGGGCGTGCCCTCCACCCCGAAGGCGACGCCGTCGCGCTGGTCGCGTTCGACCTTCGCCTGGATCGCGGGGTCGTCGAGGTCGGCCGTGAAGGCGTCGATGTCGAGGCCCAACTCGGAGGCGTAGGTCACAAACAGGTCGCGCTGCGAGGTCTGCTGCTCGCCCCATTCGAGCTGGCGCTGGAAGAGCAATGAGTACATGTCCCAGTAGCGGTCCTGACGGCCGGCGGCCTCCATGGCGGAGGCGGCGAGCACCGAGTTGAAGTGCAGCGGGAAGTACCGCACGACGAAGTTGATGCGGTCGCCATAGTCCTCGCGGATCTGCTCGACGATCGGATACATCGCCCCGCACGATTCGCACTCCGGGTCGAGGAACTCGACGAGCGTGACTGGCGCGTCCGACGGTCCCGCCTGTGGGCTGTCCTCGCGTACGAGTTGAGCGCCGCCGCCGCCCGCTGCCTCCGCTGCGGGAGCAGGGTCGTCGTCCGCGGGCGCGAAGACGAAGAACACGACGACCGCGACGGCGGCAACCGCTGCCCCGATCCCCAGGAGCGCGTTTGCCTCGCGTGATAGTCCCCCCTGTGCTGAGGCGCGTCGCTCTGCGCGCCGCGCCCGTCGGGCGTTCCGGTCACTCATCGAAGTACCTCTTTCCGGCCCCGTAGAGGCCCATACATACGTTGATGACGCTGAAGGCGACGAGCGACATCAGCGGAATCGTGATGAAGCCCAGCCATTCGATTTGACGCGTCGTGCAGGAGACGCCGAGGCGGCACGGCTGCGCGCTCTCCGGCAGGACGCCGTAGTAGAGGAGGTTGTGGTAGACGGCGATCGCGAGGCCGAGGAGCGTCAGCGGTAGCACGTACGCGGCGATCCCCCGGTCGCGGCGGAGGATGCCGACCGCGAGCACGGCCGCGAGCGGATACATGAGGATGCGCTGGTACCAGCAGAGCACGCAGGGCTGGAGGTCCATGACCTCGCTGAAGTAAAGGCTGCCCGCCGTCGCGACCACAGCCTGCGTCCAGGCCACATACGGCAGAACCGCCCAGAGCCCGGCTCGCCGCTCCGCCTCCACTGGGGCCGCAACCACCTCACTCATCGTGCGCTCCCGGCGCCGCGACGCCGGCGCGTACCGGCAGCGGATCGTCCGTCGGCGCCTCGGCACGGGACCACGCCTGGAAGACGATAGCGAGGCGGATCAGCAGGACCGGCGTCATCGCCATCCACATGATGAGGCCCGCCGCCTGCTGGTCATGCAGCGCGTCCACGCTCGGCCAGACGCGGTTCGCGAACTCGTAGGTGGTGAAGAGCGGAAAGTTGTCGAAGGTGAGGTAGACGCCCAGCGCCATCGGGACGAGCTTCGACGCGAGGACATAGAGTGCCTGCTTCCCGTAGCGCAGGCCCGTGCTCACCGGGCGATACGCGTCCAACGCCCACCAGAACAGCAGCGCCGAAGCGAACCAGATCCCGTCCATCAGCATCGTGCCCGCCTGCAGCGCCTTCAGAGGGTCGGCCACAGCGGGCAGGTGGGTGACGACCAGCACGGCCTGGAGCAGGACCCAGGCGACGAAGGGGTGGCCCACAACCCAGCGCAGCGGGCGCATGCCACGCGCATGCAACCAGCGATCCCGCACTGCCACTGGCACCGAGTACACCAGCAGTGGCGAGGCCACATAGAGGTAGACGATGATCTGGATCATGCTCGCGGAGAGCAGGTACCCGGCGGCCAGCGCGCCAAGCGGCCAGTCCGTCGCGATCCAGAGCGTCGCCCACCCGCCCACGAAGGCAGCGACCCGGTTGCGGTCCACGGGGGTGCCGGTACGGTGTGCCTCGGCCCGCACCAGGCGGGCGTACCCCCAGGCCATCCCCAGCATCACCAGCCAGATGCCGAGGTACGGCTGCGGCGTCCAGGCCCACGGCACCGCCACCTGGCCGCTGCACCACCAGCTCACCATGATCCCGTCCCTCCTGTCGCCCCGCGAGCTCGCACCGTGTCCGCCCTCATCTCGGGCCTCCGGTTGCGACCACGTCCGCCAGGACCTCGACCTCGCCCGCGGCCTCGAAGGTGAGGACGAGCCGTACCTGACCGCCTTCCTCCAAGGGCGCGACGGGATCGATCAGCATCACATGGAACCCGCCCGGCTCGAGGGCCACCGTCTGGCCGCCAGGGATGGTGAGCGCATCCACCGGGCGCATCGAGACGGAGGCACCGTCCATGACGGTTTCGTGGAGTTCCGCCAGCCGTGACGCGTCCGACCGGACGCTCAGCAGCGTGTCCCCACCGTCGCCCTCATTGCTGATCTGCAGGTAGGCGGCGGCCACATCACCGGGCGGCTCCGGGACGTACCCGTCAGAGATGCTGATCCGAGAGCCCTCCGCCTCGGTCGCACCGTTGGCCCCGAGGCAGCCGGCTCCGACGAGGAGAACGACTGCCGCGAGGAGCGCGGGGAGGGCACCATGCTTAATGGGGGCGCTCATGACGCGTTCTCCTCGACCAGGCGCTCGATGATGCTGCCCAGGCCTCCTGACGGACGCCGAGCGGGAACTGCCAGGTCTCTTCGTCGTCGGGCGTGTAGCCGTAGACCCAGCCCGCATGGTTCACGGCGTAGCGACCCTCCCCGTCCGGCTCCTCGCGTGTCGCCGGAGGCACACCGGCTGCCAGTTGGGCGACGCCGAGCGCGTCGTCGGTGCCCGTGAGGCCGATGAAGTCGCGGTCGAAGTGGTCGAGCCACGTGCGGATGTTCTCGGGCGAGTCGCGGGGCGGGTCGACGCCGACGAACACGACCTTCACCCGCTCCCGCACTTCGGATGGAACCTGCTCGAGCGCGCCGGCGATGTTCGCGAAGTGGATCGGGCAAACGTCGGGACAGTTGGTGTATCCGAAATAGAGGAGCGTCAGGTAGCCCTCAGTCTCTCCCGCGAAGTCGAACGGTCGCCCTGCCGTATCGGTGAGGACGAACTCAGGTCGGGCTTCGTCCTCGGCGATCATCACGCCGTCGCGGTCGTCGGCGCCGGTGGCGGTTCCCGATCCGCATCCAGCGACCAACGCGACCGCGGTGGCCAGCAGGATCAGCGCGCTCGCCGAGGGCCGGGTGACCACGCGAGGCCGGAGAAGGTTGTCAGGGGGCATGCGTTCTCGAGTCCGATCGCACCGCACCCGCGGCGCACACTGGCGCACGGCGGCTGCGGCAGGCAGAGAGCTGGTGTTTGGGGGCGGCGGCGTGTTGCACAGGCGGAGACCCGCAAGGGCGCGTCAATGCGTGCTGGCCGACCGCTGCCTCAGGCGCGTGGCGGAGGCGGGACGGGATGTTCGCCCGGAGCCGTGACAGGGGACGACGCTCGCTCAGGGTTGAGGACGAGTTCGCCGCTGCAGGGAGCGAAGTCAGCACCGAGACCGGGGAGCGCCACTGCGGAGACGCCGAGGTCGAACGTGAAGACTACCTCGCCCGCCTCGGACTCCGCAGCGTCAGCGCCCGATCCGGACGCCTCGGTGGTGCCTGGCGACGACGTCGAACCGACTGGCACCCAGCCGTCCGGGTGGATGTCGCAGAGGTGGAAGATGAATCCGGCGGGCGCCTCGCTTGTCGCCGGGGCGTCACGCTCGGTCCTGTCGTCCCATGGATGCGCATGGTCCACGGGAACGCCGTTCACGGACACGTGCTGGTGGCCGGGCAGCCACCCGGCGAGTTCCGGCACAAGCGGGGTGAAGAGGGGTTGGAGTAACGCGAGCACGGCGGCCACGGCGAAGATGACGTAGCCCCGCTGATACCGGAGTGGCCGTGCTGCGTTCATGGGCATTCGACCGAAGTCTGCGCGTCGGTCCGCGCGGGCGCAACAGGTGGGATGGCGGGCTCGCTTAGGGTTGCCGCCGGTGTTTCCCCCACAGCACCAGCGCGCCGAATCCGGGGATACCGAGGACAGCAGCGAAGACGAGGTCGGGGCCGAGAACATGTTCCGACGGCGAGGTCATGACGTGTCCACCGAAGATCACCGCGACCATCGCGACCGCCGCGACGACGATCCCGAGGAATTGAAGGCGGTCGGACGAGTGAGATGAGTTGGGCATGGGCTGTTCCTGCTCGTGGTGGGATGAAGGTTCAGCACTGCGGCCACGTCAGCGTAGCGTATGTGAGATAAGGCACAAAGCCCAAAACGCGCCGTGCTTATGCATCCAAGTGCGTCATTCGAGCGAGGACTGGAACTCACGTTCCTCGGGACCCCAGAACGTCTTGATGTAGGCCAGTACCGCCCGGATCTCGTCTTCACTCAACCGGTCACCCCACGCCGGCATCCCCGAGCGAAACCCTTCGCGCCCGTATGCTGCCTGCCCGCCGCGGCGGATGATGTCGAGAAGGACATCATCGGGATGGTGCCATGTGTGCCCGGAGGAGTCGTGGGGAGGAGCAGGGTAGCTGCCGTCCTCGCGGGGCGATTGCCAGTTCGGCTCTCCCTCGCCCTCGGGACCATGGCACGTGGCGCAGTTCGCCTGGTACACGCGCTCGCCGAGCATGATCGTCGCCTGATCGGCCGGCCCCTCGTCCCCGTCTTCCGGGCCGCCATTGTCACATGACGCGAACACCAGGACCCCAAGGAAG
>Ga0209024_1001395_pt1 | contig 21016 bp, 17 predicted proteins | sample AutmiccommunBRH5_FD_187380 | JGI IMG/M metagenome (GOLD analysis project Ga0209024, IMG submission 187380) | Deep subsurface microbial communities from Mt. Terri, Switzerland - Autotrophic microbial communities BRH/5 (SPAdes) (version 2) | ecosystem: Environmental > Aquatic > Deep subsurface >...
CAAGGCAGTAAATAATACCGCAAAAAAAATATGCAGGATCCAGAAGTGCTGTTCTAATAGTTGAGTTAAGTCAGGCATGGAATTTTATACCCATCATTAATGAAATTAAGGTGGATCATACCTTATTTTACCCTGCTAAATAAAATTAACAGCAATTGGCTTTAATTTGATCGCATAAAATAAAGATCAAATTGATTTAAAATTGACACGAATAAATGTTAATCTACGTCCTAACCATTTAATTAAGATGATCTACCAATATGAAGCACCCTGAGTCAAATAATACAACCGATATTAATCAATCTTTTTCGCAGTTGCCATTACGTGAGCAATTAATCAATAGCCTTGCTTCATTAAATTATAAGGCCATGACGTCAATTCAAGCACAGAGCTTGCCCGTCATGCTGAAAGGTGCAGATGTGCTTGCGCAAGCTCAAACGGGCAGCGGCAAGACCGTGGCGTTTGGTTTGTGTTTGTTAAATACATTAAAGTTGGACTTGCTATCCGTCCAGGCGTTGATTCTATGCCCTACACGTGAGTTGGCAGAGCAAGTCAGCCAGGCTTTGCGCCGTTTATCTTGTTTAATGCCTAATGTGAAAATTCTTAATCTATCTGGCGGCATTCCCATGAAGCCACAATTGGATTCACTAAAATACGGGGCGCATATTGTCGTTGGTACACCGGGACGGGTGAAAAAGCATTTGGAAAAATCCACCTTATTATTGGATAAGCTGCAAACCTTGGTTCTTGATGAAGCCGATAGAATGCTTGACATGGGATTTTTTGATGACATGAAATCAATTATATCTACCTGCCCAAATCCACGGCAAACGTTATTATTTTCGGCAACATACTCTGATGAAATTAAAAAAATAGCTAAACAATTCATGCAAAATCCTCAGGAAGTTCGTATAGAAAACCCTTTGGAAGAGCTTGATATTGAGCAACGGTTTTATGAGGTTCTAAGTCAGGCCAATAAATTTCAGTTATTGAAGTCCTTGCTCTTGCATTATAAACCAACGTCAACGTTAATTTTTTGTAACACAAAACAGCAAACCACGGATTTGTGCGATCACTTAATCAATGCAGGATTTAATGCCTCTGCTTTAAATGGTGACATGGAACAAGTAAAACGTGATCAAGCAGTTATTTGTTTTGCCAATAAGAGCACATCGATTCTGGTGGCAACGGATGTTGCCGCACGAGGCCTTGATATTAATGAGCTGCCTGCAGTCATCAATTATGAGTTGGCTTTCGAGCGCGATGTGCATATTCACCGAATAGGTCGAACCGGTCGTGCAGGCCATAAAGGGTTAGCTTTGAGCCTTACAACACCTGCGGATGCACCGCGGGTTTGTGTCATTGAAGCGAATCTAGGCCATCCTGTGCCATGGGGGACTATTACTGAATTAACCCATGGAGAAGAAAAAATGCCATCGCCAGAGATGATGACTTTATGCATTGCCTCGGGTAAAAAAGATAAAATTCGTCCTGGTGATATTTTGGGGGCACTGACTAAAGATGTCGGCCTGCCAGCCAGCACGATTGGTAAAATTGACATCGCTGCTAATCAATCCTATGTCGCAATTAATCGTAGCCATGCTGATAAAGCTTATCACTATTTACAAAATGGAAAATTAAAAGGTCGCAAGGTAGTTGTAAAAAAAATACGTTAATTGCCTGCTTCAAGGAGTTGAACATCGAATGACTGAAACGAACTATTGGGTGTACATTTTGCATTGTAGTAATGGGAATTATTACACAGGTTATACCACTGATATGGATCGCAGGTATAAAGAGCATGTACAGGGAACTGCTAAATGTAAATACACAAGGAGCTTCAAGCCATTAGGAATCGCCCAATGCTGGCAGGTATCAGATAGTAAAAGCCTTGTCATGAAGATTGAAAATTTCATTAAACGATTAAACAAAGATGAGAAAGAGCAATTGATTTCAGATCCAGGGAAATTGGCAAGCCTATTTCCCTGCAAACCCGCCATACTCTTAGAAGTTACGCATTGACGATGGCTTGAAATTTCGAATTCATATGCCCCATACCCGGAGCGAATGAGCTTATAAAAAAACAAGGCTTACAACAAGACAACTGCCAAAATGGATTTTTATAGGACGGTTTCCCCCGCACGATTAAACAAGCAAAACAAAAAATAAAGGTGTCTAAAACCTCGCATTTTGAAGTATCTTCATGCCCAATGGGTATATACCAGTCAATTTTAACTCTCGAAAGAAAATGGAAAGAAGGCGTTACCCTTATCTTGTCAAGGGCTGATGGTTCATGTCTTTAGGAAATTAGCGGCCGCATTTTTTATCATGATTTTATTATGCAGATTGAGCGTTTAGAGGTTACTAAAGTCCATAAAAATTTGAAAAGTATTTAATTTGTGCTAAAATTGCAATTTTCGATCAGTATGTAATATTGTATTCAAGATATAGTGCGCCAATCTAGTTAATTTAATTTTGTTCAATTGAGTGTTCGTATACTCATTATGCGTGACAGTAAAATAACCCTAGGGCGCGAAAGATCTAAAGAATTATATTCAAAACAATGGTTCTGTAAGGATATGCTATATGTTATTAAAAGGTGTGTTAAAAGAAGTAGGTATCACTCATCAAGATCATCTGGAACTCTTTAACGCGAGTATTAAAAACTCATCCAACGCTGATAAGCTCGTTACGGCATTTAACACACTAAAAGACACAGGTATCACCCTTCCAGACCATCTGGAGCTTTATGAGGTGAGTATTAAAAACGCATACTCTGCTGATAAGTATGCTACGACATTTAAAGCACTAAAAGAGGCAGGCGCAATACCTAAAGACCATTCAGTCCTGTATAACTTAGTGATTCAGTCCGTCGATGACAGTCTTTTTTTCTGTCTGAATAAGATGGCATTGCTTGGCCTTCAAGTCCCCGATAGCCTGGACATCATTGAGCAAGCCTTGAATGAAAATAAGTTGGCGCTGGATACATTCACGGGGCTTGATACTAATCAGATGATTAAGAAGACACATGATGATATTTATGAGGACTGCTTTTTAGAGAAAAATGCATTATTACATTCCCCTTACAACTGGTCAAAAGTAAAGATAAACCACGAGCTATACTTCAAAAATAATCCCTTATATTCAGAAAAAGAGGAAAGTTATCCTGCGCAACATCAGGATACACAGGTGATCATGAACGAGGAGATCACAGAGGGACCCTTAAATAAAACCAGTGAAACCCGAGCGCTTGAAGCCATTTTACAGCGCATCGCTATTGAAGAGATAGAAGCCATTCACATGCGCTATGATGAGTCACTGGGATATATTCTACAATTTGGCGAAGCGCCTGAAATTTATTTAAGTGAACTTTTGAGATTAGCCAACTTTAATCACGTCACCTTATCAGAAACACAAGTGGCGTTATTAGGGGACAAAATAAAAGCACGCTCACCAGGTTTCCTATTAAAAAAAATGCCAGACACCAATCGCATCATACAAAAATTACCTCTGGCAGCCAGGTGTGCGCTCGCTTGCTATCTCGGTAATCGATATAAAAATATCAATCGCTTGTTCCGCGGCGTGGCACAAACGAAAGAGGAGGAATATACCTGGCTCAAACCAGCCCATGCAACCAATAATTTAATGGTAAATTTTCTGGCCGGCTCCCTGGTTAACTGGGCGGCCGCCGAATTACCGAGAATTTTAATAGCCACACCTGAGTTAACTGCTTTATTTCCAACCTATGGGCTAGTCGACAGAGGGGAAAACCTGGAAGCCTCTCAGAAGGATGAGCTTAGGATAAGGGAGAGCCGACTAGCCAACCCCGTAGTTGCATCTTCCGTACAAAGCTTTAGTGTTTTATCTGGAGGCGCGCCCTTTTTTCATGGCGCCAGTGCAGAGAGAACCACGCTTGCCTGTTCAATTCGGCCTGTTATTAATAACAGGGAAGGAGAGATATTAATACCACAAGGGACTACCTACCTTTATAAAACAAATCCGGCAGGCGGCTTTTTTGCTCGCGAAGTGAATAGTCCAGGAATCATTCCTGACGGTGGTCAATGGTCTGCTACAGCGATTGCTGAAGCGTATCGAAATCACCTTCGTAACAACTATAAATCGTCAACGCATCAAACAACCATAGATAATAAAACAATCTACAGGCCCAATCATGGGTTAGCCCATACTTATCGCGTCATGCTGTACATCGATGTGGTCATCGATTACTTCGCCCATCATGCTGAAGATGAAATGTTTCGATTGTTTTGCCAATACATCACGCCAGAAGAACGTGAGTGGTTGCGTGTTGCAGCAGCGTATAGCATCACTGGACGTGAGAATGAAATGTCCGCTGGTGAGGATTTAAAGCAATATGACAAATTTAGAGAAGCCAGCATGCAACACATGGCCGCTTTCTTAAAAAAATACCCCCCAAAGACGTACAATCCCCACATGCAGGAGCGCATGCTTGACATCGTACGCTGGATGGGCAATCCAGGATACGAAACAGCGTCTCATGGTCAACCTTGCATTAATGTGCATGATGATTCAGGCGAACGTGAGCATCGAAATATTCTTCATCGTATTTTAACGACTGCTCATAAATTAGATTTGCCGCGTTGTTATGCCCCTGAGCAATTTAACGCGGCGATGAGTATGTGCCGAACGCTGTCTACAAATAGCCAAGAACAGCAAGCCGATTATCTACGCATGATTCGCTATGCGGTCGCTCTAAATAATGCGCATGGCAATGCATTAGCCACTGCCGTCTCTCCTTCGGATGAGCTGAAACCCTGCTTAGAACCTTATCGTTCACCGTTTGGTTTGGTCAGCACAAACCTACGCCAACTTAGAGAAATGACCAATACCGTGTCTCGGCTAAAACTTTTAGAATCATATCAATTTCCAAGTTGTGAAGATGGTGAGTTGAAAAAAAGAGTTTTAAAGATGTGCGGTGTATCTGATAACAGACCCCCATCGGGGAGACAACGATCCTTTACTATTTAGATAGTGTCCGAATTATTGGAACATCGGGGCATTGCGCCTGATGCAAGTTACCTGCACAGAAAGCGGTGTCCATGAGGAGTCCTGGGGAACGAAGGAGGCTCATTGATACTGCTTGAACGTAAGGTATTCTAGTCATTAAGAGCATGCCGTTTTTAATATTCATCCTTTAGTTGAGTTTTTCTTAATGATTTTGTTTTTGCCTGTTGTTTTTTTTTATTCAGGCGACGCTGCCGGGATGCCAGCGTGGGCTTTGTTGCCCGACGCTGTTTAGGCACGATCGCTGCATGTCGTATAATCTGTCGTAAGCGCTCCAGCGCATCTTGCTTGTTACGCTCTTGGGTGCGATGCCGTTTGGCTTTGATAATTAATTCGCCCTGCGAGGTAAGCCTGCTTTCCAGAAGCGTTAATAAGCGCATACGCACAGGCTCAGGCAGTGAGGTAGATTGTTTTATATTTATGCGCAATTGCACTGCTGTCGCAACTTTGTTAACATTTTGACCTCCAGGACCTGGGGATCGCACGAACGTGATATCTATTTCAGATTCATTAAGCGTTATATTTGATGTGATTTTAAACATGCAGGATTCATCCATTTGATCAATTCATTAACACTTGGTTCGCAATCATTCCCTGTGAATATTATCCAGGGACCTTTGGCGGGCATCAGTTGCGCCCCATTCAGGCGTTTAACTTGGGAGTATAGCAAACCTGCTTTTTCATGCACGGAAATGATCTCGTGCAAAACGCTTCTTCGTTATTCAAGATCCAACCATCGATTTATTGCCAAAAGTTCACAAGAGGGGCCGGTATGCTTTCAATTATCAGCAAATAATCCGCAAGAGTTAGCTGAAGCGACTAAGCGCGTGACAGATTGTGGTGCTGATTTGATTGATTTAAATTGCGGCTGTCCTGTTAAAAAAATACGATCTCGAGGTGCTGGCTCAAGTTTACTGATGAACCCACCTCAGCTTTATCATTTTATTTACGCCATGAAACAAAATACCCATTTACCTGTTTCAATTAAAATACGTGTAGACGGCCACAGTAACGATAAATTTAATCGAGACATTGCCAACGTGGTTAGTGATGCCGGGGCTGATTTTTTGACCGTTCATGGACGGCATTGGACAGAGCATTATGAAACATCGTGTAATCATGAGCAAATACAGTTTTTTGTCGAAGCACTAAATATTCCTGTCATTGGTAATGGTGATATTGCTTGCGTTGAATCGTTAAAAAAAATGTTTGCAACAGGTTGTGCCGGGGTGATGATTGCTCGTGCTGGTATGGGTCAACCGTGGCTAATTGCGAAGTTAATCGCAGAAATTAGGCAAGAGCAATTTATAATGCCTTCCGTAAGGGAGATAGGTAAGGTGTTTGTGACCCATACTCAAGAATTGGCTGACTTGCTAATGAGTGAAAAATTTGCAGTGATTCAAGCACGCAAATTTGCCAGATATTATGCACGTGGACTTGCCAATCGAGCCGATTTTTGTCAGGAAATTAATCATTGCGATAGCCTGGATGCATTAAAATTAATTTGTTTGCAGTATTTCACGGAAGATTAGGCTCACTGTCTCATTACCAGACTCGCACTGTTGCGATTCAATACGAATAGGTTGATTAAGAAATGGTTCATTTTGAAGCAATTAATATAAAAACATTTTTAAATGAGTATTGGCAAAAAAAACCATTGGTGATTCGCCAGGCATTACCAGGATTTATAAATCCTTTGAGTGCCGACGAATTAGCAGGACTTGCATTAGAAGAAGACGTAGAAAGCAGGTTGGTATTGGAAACACCTGCTAGCGCACCTTATTGGCATTTAAAAACAGGGCCTTTTCTTGAAAAAGAATTCAAAACGCTGCCAAAAACACACTGGACTCTTTTAGTACAAGGCGTGGATAGATTGATACCTGATGTTGCCAGCTTACTGGATCACTTCAATTTTATTCCACAATGGCGTGTGGATGATGTGATGATAAGCTATGCAGTAGAACATGGCAGCGTAGGCCCGCACTATGACAATTATGATGTGTTTTTATACCAGGCAGCAGGGCGTCGCAAATGGACATTGACCACTCAAGATTGCAATTTATCCAATTATTTGGACGATGTGCCTTTACGTATCATGAAACAGTTTATGATTGAGGAAGAATATATTCTTGAGCCTGGTGATATGCTCTACCTTCCACCGCATGTCGCACACCATGGGGTGTCGCTTGATGATGATTGCATGACGTATTCATTTGGTTACCGTAGCTACCAAGGGCAAGAGCTATGGGATAGTTTTGGTGATCATCTCTCTGAGCAAGGTAAATTTACTACGTTGTATCAAGATCCAGTCTGGCGCGATGATAACAGCCCGTCAGAAATTCAGCCTCAAGCATGGCAAAATGCAAGGCAATTAATGCAACAGGTCTTGTCAGATGATCAACAGATGAAATCCTGGTTTGGGCGTTTTGTTACAAGCCTTGATCAGCAAGCAGAGCAGCAGCTACCTTTACCACTCACTGATGTTGAAATGAGTGAATTGCATTTGTTTATTGATGAGTTGAATGGTTGTAATGCGCTAATGCGCGATGCCTCATGCCGTTTTGCCTATTTGGATGAGCCTTTACAGTTATTTATTAATGGTTGCGAATGGAATATTGAAGGCGTAACTTCGGAGTTGGTTAAATACGTTGCTAATCATCGATTATTACCAATACATGACTTGCTCCCACACCTTGAGCGTGAAGATGATCAGTTGTTTTTATATGAGTTGTGGAAATTACAATGGTTGCAATTGAGTTAATAATAAACTAATAGAACAAAAAAAGTAACTCCCCAGGTTGTGGATAAATAAGTTTTACCCTTGAGCAAAATGAATTAACGTCATCCTGAACGTAGTGAAGGATCTCCTGAATTAGGCTCAAATCTCATCAATTTGAGATCCTTCACTACGTTCAGGATGACGTACCTGGGGAGTTATAAAAACTAGCTGTTGCTTAAAATGCTGTTGGCTAAGCTGCGAGATTCTAAATGGGTAAGTATACGGCTGCATTGTTCTATGAGTCTTTTTTGTGCTTCTTGCGACTCGGCAGGGCATTGAAGTGTGTCAAGGGTTAGAATTAGTTGATACAAGAATATACTTTCTTCTGAAACCAAATACGCCAGTTGTCTTTCATCCCCTTTATCAGATAAGTCGATCTCTTCGAAGGTCAGATCAAGCTTTGGCGGAGTCAAAAGCATTTTTTTTAGGTAAGGGGTAAAGAACGGGCTTTGCTCTAATTTTTCTCGACTGCCATGCCAGGCAGTAATGGCCCTAAGATAATCTTTTAGTGCACCCTCGTCGAGAAAATCACTATAACTTTCAATTGATACAGGGAAATTGCTACCTAAGTGGTACCGTGGTTTTATCTTATTGTGGTTAAAAAAATCCTGGAATTGCCTTTCAAAATTTTTAAGCCCAGGTGCATTGGAATGGGTGACTAGATCAAAGATTAGGATATGCTCTTTGGGGTCACGTGTTGCAGTGCTTGAGAGGCCGCCATTACTTCCTTTTATAAAGCGTGCATAAACTGCATAGGTAATAGGGTATTCGCCAGCTTTTGCGGCAGATTGTAATAAATCATCAATTCGTGCCATGATCTTGCCCAGTAGCTCCCCTGCATCCGTAATGTTAACAGGGATCATGTAACTGACACTCTGCATGGGCTTGGGGAAGGCAGCTTGAAAATGGGTAATGTCTTTTTCATGCCCTATACTAGATTCCGTGCCGCGCACTGCTGTGGTAATTGTTGCACTAAATTGCATGAACGCGGGAATTAATTCCTGTAAATTTGGATGCATCAGGTAGTTTTGCACTGAATTACCTGCACGCAGGTTCAATTCCTGGAGAAATGAACCTATGTCAACTGTATGGGCTTTTGGTCTGTCTTCATCTGTCGCTTTAGTGGTGTGATTCCACAAACGAACCTGCCATTTTTCAATTTCTTTATCATCAATTCCTGAGTAGGTGGGTATGTATGTTAGTGTAAAATACTGATTTGTGGACAATAAATTTTGAAGATTGGCTTGTAATAAATTGATTTTATTGTAATTTTTTATGGTTTCTTCAAGTCTAAATGCTGGCACAGTGGTTAGTTTCATTTTTAAAACAATGCCTAACATACCAGCATGTGCAGTACATAAACTGGTAAAATCCGGGTCGCTATGCTGTATTTCGCGGATTTCACCATTCATGTCACAGACAGTCATGCTGGTTATTTGTCCACTAAAAGCCGGTTCATCGCGACCCGTGCCATGGCCGCCAGTAGCGGCCAAGCCTACCGCACTAGCCCAAGGCATCGAGCTGACTGTACTTAAGGAAAGCTTATTTTTATGCAATACATCGGCTAATTGAGCAATTTGCATGCCAGCTGTGACTTCAACCAATCTATCTGGCGATGGTTTAAGAATTTTAACGCGTTGAAATTTTTTGCTAAATTGAATGATTACATCGGCAACCGTGCCTTCAGAAAAAGAGAACGATTCATTATATTGGTTTGGGGCAGGAGTGTGGGAGAAGAGGCTATGGATGTTTTTGGAGGGCTTATCTTGCCAGCCAGCAGCAGCGCGTATGGTTATCTTCGTATTCGGATGTGTATCATTTTGTGTTTTAACGGCAAGAATAACTTGGCGAACTTGCTCTTCCGTGTCAACTTGCACAATGATAGCGTCATGTTTTTTAACGGTTCCCATGTAATTTTGCCAGGGTTTTTCCTGGAAAAATAGTTTGTTAGCTTTAAGTTCTTTTAATAACAACTGACGACTATCTTCTGTAAATGCCATTAGCATTTCCTGATTTACAAGAATAATTTATAGTGCCACCAAAAAGAAAACGAAGCAAAGAGGTGGTAGGCGTAGGGTGGGCAAAGGAGCGTCAGCGACGTGCCCACCAATGTATTATATATGATGGTGGGCACGCTACGCTTTGCCCACCCTACGACTTTTTGACGTGCCTTTGGTTTCAGATGTTTAAGAGGAGATTTGTTTTTTTCACCGGGAATCACTGTGATTTTCCCTGTTTTTTGGTAAAGCATAATTTCATCATATAGACTAAAAAAAAGAGGGCAAAGAATAAAATACAATACAGGATGATGGGATGATTTTTTTAGGGAACGCACTAACATGATAATTAGCCATTTAACCGATGTTGAAGGTAATTTGAGCTATTTTAAACGTTGGGTTGCGAGGTCAACGCAATTGGTTTTTCAAAATGGTTCATTGTCGTACAGTAACCCCAATTTAAATCAAAAATTTGTTCATGGTGGTGATTTTTGTGACAAAGGGCCGGGTGATTTGAGGATTGGTGAGGCATTAGTTGGCTTAAAAGAGCGTGCACCAGGTGATACCACATTAATCGCTGGAAATCGCGACATCAAATGCAGGCGTTTTACGTATGAGTTAAATCCACAATTTATCCGAGAGCGCCTGCTGCATGGACCATCTGCCTATTGGAGTAAGGTTTCGCCGAGAGATTATGTAATTAAACAAATGATTAGCGAGGGGTATTCTCCTCACTCAGAGATTGATATCGATCATCATGTTCAGAAGTTAGGCATCAAAGCATGTCAAACACTGTATTTAAAATGGATGCTAAATGAGACGATGGGTTGCGGTGCTTATCCCAAAAAAATGGGCACGTTTAAATTTCGTAGAAATGAATTAGCTGAAATTACAGGGAAGCCAATAAGTGAAATTAATGATGAGATGGTTACCCAAAGTTTTATTGATTCTGTATCCCCAAATGGGGTAGTCACGCGCTATTTAAAACAGGCGCAACTCGCTGCAATTTATGGCGAAACGCTGTTTATTCATGGGGCGATAACCCCTGAAAACATGGGGTATGTCCCGGGCATGACTGAAGAAGATAGGCGGGTGACGGATGCAAAAGAATGGCTGGACATGCTAAATTGTTGGTATGCAAAAGAAATTAAAGCGTGGTTAACTAACCCCATTGAAGATAAATTAACCCCCCCGGGACACAAACCGCTGGATGACTATATCCTGTTTAATCCTAAGTCAGTTGTGACTACCAATTGGTATCAACATGGAAAACTCAGCCCAATACCTGAGTCTGTCATCATGTTCTTAAACAAGGCGGGAATATATCGAGTCGTGTCAGGCCATCAGCCATTTTCTGATTTTCCTTTAATAATACGCAGCCCAACCCTGGAAGTGATTGGAGCAGATACCAGCTACAGTGACACATCAGCAGAAAAAGATAACCGGGGTAAAGCCATACATAACCTGGAGATACATCAATTTGATGGAGCAGGCTTTGTATCTATCCATGCTATGCGTAAAAATGGTTGTGAAATGGCATTACGTTTGCCATCAAAATCCAATGTGTCTAGTGGAGTGGACACGCCCATTGGTCATTTTACATCGAGTGGCAATTTAATTTGGCCAAAAGAAAAATCACTTGTACAGTGCCAAATGGATGGGCTTAATGTGATTGAGAAGCCATTGGAGCGCGTTCCAAAGTAACCTTATCCCCACACATGCAATCAAAGTGTCTTAAAGTATTTATCCTGCATCACTTAGGGTGATTTGTGCAGTTAACCCTAAAATACGCTTATTGCTGTTCCTGAATTTTGCAATTGTGGGCTACAAGTAGCTACAAAATGTTTTAATTCCTCTGCAACATCTTCACACGGCTTCTTTCCACTATGGTCTTGAATGTCAAGAGAGGCACCGGCACAAACTAACAATTTGATCATCTCTTTTTCACCATTTGCCAAGGCGTAAAAAAGAGGCGTTTTACCCATATTGTCTTGTGAGTCTACATCAGCATCAGCCTGAATCAACAAGCTGGCGCAGGCTTGATTTTTCTTAATAACAGCCCAGTGCAATGCACTGCGATGAAAGCCTGTGGTATCTTTTCTGTTAATCAGTTCCTTAGAAAGGTTACGCAATAATACTTTTAATTCAAACTGACGACCCCAAGCCGCCGCGCGTCTTAACGCTTGATCATAGACTGGGGAACTTATTTCTCCGGGATTACGCAAGGAATCGCAAACTTTAACGCACTGGTGTTTTCCAGAAGATGACGGGCTTGGATCAGACGTAATGAATGATAACAATTGTGGCGCTATTTTTCCATTTGCTTTGGCAATAATTGCCTGGTTTATGTCGATTAATTTTGACGTCACTGAAGGCATTTTTAATAAGTTGCCCAATTCATTTTCTGGTTTGCTCGCTAACGGTTTTTTTGCAAATAAAAGTTCAGCTAACTGGAAGACTAATTCCGGCATTTTGCCTAACAACGCGCCATCATTGTGACAAACAGATTTGACAGCAACAAGATAGGACGCCACGAAATGAGAGTTACTATCGATATTCTGATAAAAAGGTAACTTATTCTCATTCATGGCTTCCAATGTGCTCATGACACCGGTAGAAACAATAACAGGCTGCGATTGATTGACCATATGCCTCATCGTAGAAGAGTCTAACGACTGGTGATAAGTAATTTTTGGTAAGTAACTAGGCCCTAGTTGGGACGCAATGCCTGTTTTTAACTCAAACTGATATTCTGCAAAGTTGCCGACTAACACGTATTGACCATAGTGTGTCAATTGCATGTATTGGCCGATGGTTTGGCCTTCATTGACTGGATTTATTGCATTTAAGTACATAAATCCGTAGGAACCATTTGGATATTGATGGGATGCCTCATCTAATTTTGGTAAATCAGCTGGTTTGCTTAGCGTTGTAAGACCTATCCGTCCATCACCTAATCCTGCGTTGTAAACCGCGATACTGCTTTGATCAAAAAAGGGATAAAGCCCCGGCTGTTGCAGCGCAAATTTAGCTACATATAAATCTTTTGCAATGGTTGCGTTTTTATTTGCAGCACCAATAAATAACAGCTTGCTATCTGGAGACAGTACCTGTTTTATAAGCTCGGCGGGTGCGTGTTTACAGCGATTCGCTTCAATATAAGCTACCACGTTATTTTCTACTGAATCAAAAACCTCCAAAGCCGTCACTTCAATTTCTACACCATCAGTAGTTATTTTACCATTCACCGATTTGCCATAGAGGCTGTTGTATTTGTTTATGCCACTTAACGTGCTGGTAAGTACGACTTTGATTTCTGAATGCTGCTCAGCAAGGAGTAGCGCTAAGTCTTTAGCCAATCCACCAGCAAGGGCAAAATCACCTTTTGCTTTCGAATTAACACAGTTTGCATAAATAAGGATTACTTTAGGCATGGTTTTTTCTCTGTGCTTAATGATGCATGTATTATATTTGGTGAATGTTAAGAAATTATTAACATCAAAATGATTTTAAGATCATGGTTTGAAAATTTTAACTCTAAAGCGTAGTATGCTTTACCATGCATAAAACATGGATATTTTGATATGAAAACAGCACTTATCACGGGCGCAAACAGAGGGATTGGCTTGGAGTTTGTTCGACAGTTAAAAGATCTTGAATACTATGTGATTGGTTGCTGCCGCCACCCATCAGATGCGGACGAATTGAATCAATTAGCGGATAAGGTACTTCGATGTGATATTACCCGTGATGATGATATCAATGCGTTAGTACAACAGCTTGATAAACAACCTATTGATTTACTGGTTAATAATGCCGGAACAAGTGGTGAGCAGGGTGTGACAACAGGTAATATTGATAGAGACAATTTTATCCATGTAATGAATGTAAATTGTCTTGGTGCGGTAAAACTGAGTGATGCGCTATTGCCTAACTTGCAAACAAGTCAGGAAAAAAATATTTTAGTTATCAGTTCACGAATGGGTAGTATTGCAGACAATGATAGGGGGCGTTCTTATGCCTATCGAGCTAGCAAAGCGGCATTGAATTGCGTGATGCGTAGTTTTGCTATAGATGTTGCGGAGAAAGGCATTAACGTAATGTTAATCCACCCAGGCTGGGTTAAAACAGACATGGGTGGGGAAGATGCACCGGTTGATGTTCAAACCAGCGTGGCAGGCATGTTGAAGCAAGCAGCGCTGCATTTACCAACTAGTCATGCAGACGTGCTGCGTCGTTTTGATGGCGAGAGCATACCTTGGTAAAAATTCTTTCTTAAAATAACAAAAAATTAACTTGCCACACCTATGTAAATATAAAAATTCGCTGTGTTATCATGCACTTCGAAATCAGTATTATAGGTTCGCTGGTATTTCCCCTCTGGTGTAAAATAAGCCCAAATTTTTTGCCATAGTTCAATTATCACCTGGGGCATCATGCCTTTTCCTTCAAAGACAAGGTAATCACCTGATGGAATAGTAACCGTACTAAATGCAAGCATTTCAGCATTTTTTTCAATTTTCACACCGGCAGTTACTGTGTAATGCCCATCTGCATCGGATTCATAATCTGAATACACGCCAAAGATTGGTGAATCAGGGGTACGGTTGGTTATTTTTTCAGCAACACCAGTGGAAACAAATTGGTCCCAAAGCCCGGGTAATCGGGCTGTTTTTTCATTAAATTCATCAAGGTTGATTGTTCTCACACTCAATCCGGCAACGGTAAACTGGTTAACATGCATAAGTGTTGGTTCTTTATTGTTCATTTTGGGCTCTCCTGTGAAAAAGATTCAAATATGTGCAACTGCAGGTTGTTGGTTGCTTCGTGAGTAGACACGCAGCCGATGGTTATCTGGATCAAGCGCTACAAATGTATAGCCAAACTCCATATGTTCTGGCTTTTGTGCCATGGACAATCCAATTTCCTGCCATGATGCATACAGTTCATTAACCTTTGGCACACTCTCAACAGAAAAGACTAGCTCACCTCCACCGCCAGAGGTAACTGTTGTAGGTTCGACGGTATGTTTGGACCATAGGCCAAGTCGTAAACCATTTTTTAATACAAACATGGCAAATGTTGGCGAAGATTCAATTGCTTGTTCTCCTAATAGATTGGCGTAGAATGTTTCGCTGGCAGATGGAGAGTCAACATAAAGGATGAAAAAATCAGGGTGGATCAATATATTTCTCCAAAAAAATAAATCGCGTTTACCGTTGCAAAAATGCCTGTAAAACGAAGCATTTCCGGTTAAAAGTAGTGTAAGGGATAGAGGTGACAGTTTTTGTCAGTGGTGTGAGCGTTATCTTGGCTCAGGGATGGAATGAATAGCTCGCCATTGCTTTAACAATTCCTGACGGCGACAAGGGTAGCGTGTTTCTATTAATTGTAATTTGATTATTCTATCGGTTCTAAAATGTCGAAAATCCTGTCGAAGCTCACACCAGGCGATAACGATACGCACTTGATCGAAAAATCCAAGTCCTACTGGCCATATAATCCGTTGTGATTGATTGTCTTTGATGTCGGTATACGTGATGTTAAGTAGGTATTCTTTACGAATAGCCCGTCGAATTAAAGCGAGCTCCTCATCCCCCGCAGCAATAACTTGCCCAGGACCAATTAATAAGCCTGAAATATCAAGCTGATTTCGTAAATCAACAGGAAGAACAGCTGCAATTTTAGATAAAGCATTTTTTGCCGCAAGTTGCAATGTACTATCCGCTCTATCGGCCACCCAGCGCGATCCAAGAACAAGGGCTTCGAGCTCTTCATCCGTAAACATCAGAGGAGGGAGCATGAATCCCGGACGCAGTACATAACCTATACCTGGCTCACCATCGATCTGAGCACCCTGGGCTTGTAAGCTGGCTATATCACGATAAAGTGTACGCAGACTAATGCCCAGATCGTTAGCAAGCGTCGCACCTTTAACAGGATAACGGTGTCGACGTAAAATCTGTATTAAATCAAAAAGTCGCTCAGTACGTGACAAATTTAACTCCAGTCAATTAATTGGCACATATTAATTTATGCATATCAGATGGATAATAGAGTCTGTTGATAATTCAGTTTCTCAGATCCTCTGGATGGCTCGGACAAGCCGCGCCACGTGGGCCTTAATAAAGTAATTGTCAACAGACGCTAACTAATTGAATCAAAAATTATCCATTAAAGATGGTTGCCAGACTTGTAATCTGTTCTTATTGCGCGAGCATCTAAGCTTGAATAATTAATACCGGTTTTTTCTTTAATAACATCCAGTATTTTAGCCAAATCACCCTTTGGGTTTATCGACTTATAAGAAATTTCTTTTTTAACACAGGCTAAAATAAATTCCACAGAATGAAACCTTTTAATATGCGCATAATGACCATCTCGATGATAAAAGTTTTCAATAGCAGCTTGAACCTCAGAACCATGATGAGTGTTCCATCTACCAGAAAAAAAACGCCCGTATTTGCCACCCCAAGCTATAGATAAATTAAGCAGTGGGATTCTTTTATACGATCCCGCATATTGTGATAACAAACTCAAAGTCTTCCCTGCATTTTCATTTACATCAGAATCACTTTTCGCACTATCCCAAGCTTGCCTCCAATATTCTATAGTTTCACTCATACTTTAACACGCTGATAAAGTATTAAATCAAATGAACATGTTGTCACAAAAAAAATGCGTAGACAATGGCTAGACTAGCAACCCCGCGACACAAGGATTGGCAAAAAAAACGACCAGCATAAGTTGAATGCCCATCAAAGCAGTAGGAGTCTTTACGACACTATCTAATTTTGTACCCCAGGTAAGTAGTGCATTGCGTAATGGCGCACATGATTTTTTAAGTGCGTTCTAAAAAGCGTCACTGAACGCTTAGTTTTATGTGGGTTTTTAGAAAAAATAAGCAAAAGCAGTAGTTTTAGTATTTATAACACCCATATTGGCTAAAAATTTCAACAAATGATATACTGAAAAAATGACTGAGATTTGATTGAACAGTTATTTTAATAATCAAAGGAGTTCTAGTGGCTCTTACTGAACAACAGCTTGAAGAAGTGCTAAAATATTCAGCATTTCAAAATTATGATTTTCTTCAGAAAACAGCACTGCGTAAAAAATTAACTACGGGTGCCTTGGAATATCTTCAAGTAGCAGTCCTTTTTTCAGATGAGGCAGCTGGGGGAATGATTCATAATTTAGTTGCAGATAGCCAAGAGAGTGATGAAGCGGCAAGGCAACTTGGAAAAATTATTGCGAACATGCATGAGAGTATCAACCCTGATTATGGTTACCCCCCTACACCTATAATTCAAAACATGCTTGGCCGTCTTGGTAGTATTCCGTTTGACGAACTAGCTAGTGACGCAAAAGAAACAATATTTGATGATGTAAAATGGTTAGCCAGACAACATGTCGCTATATGCAATGCACGAATTATTGAACCTAGTCAAGCTGATTTTCATAGTTTTTTTAGTATAGGAAGAATACAAAATTCGGCCCATTCAACAGTTGAAAGCTTAGCCCCTTCAGCACCACAATCTGGTAGCGATACGCAAGAATTTACAGAAATTGCTCAGTTGGCACAGCTGCAGGCCGAATTCGCTGCAAATTTAGATATGGGAAACACGCCGTCAGTACCCTCTAATATAATCTACCGAATTTTCGTTGCAATGGATGAGAATCCAACGCTTTTAAATTGGCAGCTAATACATTTTCTAGAGCAAATTTTAGAAAATGCACCAGGTACTTATGGTTCTTACATTGTTGATGGCCTAAAAACAGAATACCTAGACAATACCCCAATACAACAACACATATCAGACGCATTGAATTTGGGGGATGGGCTGTTCACTGCGGATGATTTGATTGATATAAGCACGGAGTGCCTTTATGAGATCACAGCACCAAACGCGCTTCAAGCTTTACGTGAGGGTCGTACAACAATAGATTTACTCACACAAATGGATAAAACAGAATTACATAATGCTAATGTTACAAACGAATATCCTACTCCACTACAACCTAATCTTTAACACCCACCTTGCCCTAAAGGGTGAGGAATAGATGAACTCAGTGATCAATTATGATCAGGTTACTAATAAAGAGGTATGGCAGAGATTTGAAGAAAAGGATCGTTTATGTTTATTTATAACTATGCTTATATTTGATTAGGTTTCAATAGACCAATACATTGGTATTGGCCTATTTTTTATCTAATTTAATTTGGTTTCAGCAAATTCTTTCATTGCCTTAACTATAAAATCAAGCAATTCAGGATGATGTCCATCAAAAAATTTCTTAAATTCAGGAGTTTGATACATCTGGCTTAAACCAATATAACTTTCTCTTGTTGGCGTCCAGCTTCTCTTGATCCAAGCATAATGTCTGCGAACCAAAGTTTGAACCTCAGTTGATGAAGGCTTCAACTTCTTATGAATCGCCATGACAAAAGCCTTATTTATTTCCTCTCCTTCTTGCAAAAAATCAACCTTATCTTCTTCACTCCATTGTTTTGTTTTTTCCTTGCACTCGTTCATGAACTCTTGGCTTACTATACCTTGTTTGACCAAGTCTTTTTCATACTGTTTTTGTTTTTCAGAATCAAATCCATAATAAAATTCTTCATTTTTCATTTTAATTTCACCTCTTAAATGTGCAATTGTTTTATCAATGGTCTTGATAAGATTTTTTGTCCGCTCAAGATCTTGTCTAAGGATATTTTTATGCGATTTCAATGCTTCGATCCGATTAAAATCATCACAACTAATAATCCTCTGTATATCACTTAGAGGAAAACCAAGTTCACGGAAAAATAAAACTTGCTGTAACATCAGAAGTTGTTCTTCTTCGTAATATCGATAATTGTTTTCGCCATAGTAACTTGGCTTTAATAAACCAATTTCATCGTAAAAACGAAGAGTACGAGGACTAACTCCTGATAACTTAGCTAATTTTTTTACCGTGTATGACATTTCTAATGTTCCTCTAACTGACAAATTGCACGATAAGGGATTACGTAACGTTAAGGTCAACAGTTTTTTATAATTATTTTACTTGATAAGCAGCTTTGAAGGATTCGGACCAAAAAATGGAGCGTTATAGTCACTTACTCCATTTTTTATGAAAGAGTTAATTACCGACATCCATTCGCTATCTTCCCAACGATCACCAGAAACCAAATAATATTTTTTGCCCTCAGAGTAGGGGGCTGTGACATATTGCCGACTTAATGCATAGTATTATAAGTCAACGACGATTCCACTACAGGAATCAAAGCTTCATGCCCAGCAATTTGTTTTGCAATAATCGCTTTCCGCATTCTAGCTTCCATAGCATTAGGTCTTTTACTAAAAAAAGTTTTTTTCATTCCTGAGGCTAAAGGATCCAAAGAGTTAGCTATAGCAACTTTTCTTTGTTGTTCTTCAGACAGCTTTGTACCTCTACATTTTTTTTCAGAATAAGCCGTAAAGTCCTCAATTTTTCCCACATCTTTACCTTTTAATTTTAAGAGGGTATCGAGCTCTTGACGTAACTCTGCATTTTCTTTTTTAAGTTGTTTATCGACAGCAGTTAGCTCAACTTTTGCAGACTTAGCCGTTGCTTCAGCTGCCTGATTTAAATCGGATAGAGCTCCCCTGACATCTTGCTTCAAATCAGCAGGCTTAAACTCCTTGAGACGATGATGGGCTTTTTCTATCGTAGTATGCTGAAATAATGAAAATATTGATTTTGAAACTTGTGTTTTAAACCACTCCAGCAGTGACGAGTGAGAGCAAGTACCATTGGTTTGCAAGGTTAGATGTTTTGGATCATCATGCAGTTTATTCGCATCGTATAATGCAACAAACTCGTTATTCATTTCATTCTCAGCATCTTCAGATGATACGATAGTAGGCTTTATTATTTTTTTAATGAGTTTACGACTAGCAACTTCTTCGAAGGAGAGTTCACTCGTTACTTTAATGGGACGTGTTTTATCTCCTCTGAGCAACGATATAAAAAGCGTTTTATAACTTTCAGTAGAATCTTCACCTGCTCCGGTATTAATTACCTTAAAAATAAATCCAGCATGACCACGAATGCACTCAACAACAGTAGCATGGCCTCCTCGTGGACTTTTAAAACCGCTTGGAATAATTAAAGAGGAGCCAGGTTCCAAATTCATCATTGATTTATGGACTTGATACGCTAAATCCAATACCAATCCATTTACTATTTTTGGAGCCGCAAGATTTAAAGAGCTAATGATGGATGCTTTATCCATTTCAGCAGCTAAATCAGAGCATTGATTCATTTTATTTTTAATGCTTACTAATAAGTTTCTAGTATGTTTATCAAAATTACGGGTTTTGAGTTCAATAAACTCATCTATATCATTAACAAAATCACGGTATGCACCATAAGAGTTTTTGCCTTGCAGCACTTCATGGTGAGTTAAATTGGTGGTACCCATTAAATGATGAGAAAGATAAGTTAATTTTGTTTCAGGGGCATATAAAGCGTATTTTTCTGCAAATAATTGCTTCATACTATGAAAACCAAAGAAACGTGCAACACGAAATAGCCAATTGGGATAATGAATATTATTATAATTGGTTAAGGCCGCTGCCTGTGCATTTTCAATCTGATTGAATGCATCTTGAGCCCCACGCTCTTCGGGAGTAATCATAAAACCAAAAAAATTAAGAATTTTTTGCCACCACTTTTTTCCCCCCATATAGGAAGTCTTATAGACTCTTAGTGGTTGTAATAACTGATCCAGATATTCAAATCGCGCTTGCGCACTGCTCTCTGGTGAATCTTGATAAGCATTTAGTAGCTTTAACGCATCCTGAGTAAGTCTTTCAAACTCTTGATGCTGTTCTTTCTTCTTTGAAATAGATTGTGCACGATTAACTGCTTCTAGGGATTTAACAAATTCAGATAATGCTTGCCTTGCTTTTACATCATAAATCATGCTAAATAGTCTCTATGCAGTTAATTTGTGCACATTGTATCATTTAAAGTGTAAAGGTGAAATTAAATTATTACTTTTAATATTTAAAATAGAGGCAACTATTGATATATCAGTACGTTGTGAGGGATTGATAATGAATGAAGTTGGTTAAAATTTCGAATATACGTATAGCGCTAGTATGCAATTTAATTTCTCTTCTTCAAGCCACTTTTCCAATAAATCCATTGGATGAGTCATAAC
>Ga0209024_1001396_pt1 | contig 20980 bp, 19 predicted proteins | sample AutmiccommunBRH5_FD_187380 | JGI IMG/M metagenome (GOLD analysis project Ga0209024, IMG submission 187380) | Deep subsurface microbial communities from Mt. Terri, Switzerland - Autotrophic microbial communities BRH/5 (SPAdes) (version 2) | ecosystem: Environmental > Aquatic > Deep subsurface >...
GAACACGCCTGGGTTTTTGCTCATCGGTACTCAAAATCCGGCCTACATGGCCGGGCGGCGCAAGCAAAGTGAAGCACTAAATAGACGCATGCTGCAATTTCAATTGCCTGCCTACACCGATGAAGAAATGAAGACGATTTTAACCGCTAAATCATCCTTACCTGAACCAGCGATCGATTACTTGCTCAGTCGCTACCATCAAAGCCAGGCCCTTGCCACAGCGCACCCACCGTGCTTTAGAGATTTACTAAAAATCCTCAATATGCCAGGTTTGGCTAAAACACAGGCCAGCGATACATGCGTTGTCAATTTTGAGGATGAGCTTGACGCTCTTGCCGCAGCATCCAGTGAACATGAAATGGCACGCGGATTAAGCTAAAGTGCTCAAAAAATACCATCCATTTTTGTGTGCATAGTCAGCTTGTAAACCGGCTCGGAGTTTCAGCTTTGATAAACAATCACTGATTATTGCTTCTCGAGCAATTTAAAATTGGTAACTTTTGGAAAATATTATTTCCAGCTACCACAACTTAAGATAATCGGCTACAGCGTCAGGTAGCGATGCTATTTCTTGAGTGCTGTCACCTTCCTTAATGGCTTTGTGCACAAAAAACGCACAGGTCATTTTCAGTGATGGCACTACACCTTGAGTTCTCAGTAATATGTGTTTGTCGGTCCTGGAAATGTCACAGTTTTTTTCATCTTTATACCGCATGTGTTCTTCTATGTTCTGGATGCCTGGGAAAATTTTTATAAGCGCACGACATTTCTCAAACGTCATCTGGTTTATCTCGGAACTGCTTAAACATACGGTTTTGATATAAGGCAATGTATTTTCAAGCGCTGTTAAATCTTCTAAAGATAGCTTGTCCAGTGCATTATGGCTTAAATCAATTGAGGTCACACTTTGAGGAATACCTTTAAAAGCCATGGCTAATTCAGCGCCGGTTTTATCACCAAGTTTATTATGGCTTAAATCAATTGAGGGCACACTCCTGGGAATACCTTTAAGAGCAATGGCTAATTCAGCCCCGGTTTTATCACCAAGTGCATTACGGCTTAAATCAATTGAAGTTACATTTTCAGGGAGACCTGCAAAAGCGATAGCTAATTCATCTCCAGCTAGTTTGTCAAGTCTATTCAAGCTTAAATTAACTGAAGTAACGCCTTTAGGAAGCCCTGCAAGGGCCGTAGCTAATTCGGTACCGGTTTTATCGCTAAATCTATTCGCGCTTAAATTAACTGAAGTAACGCTTTTAGGAAGCCCTGCAAGGGCCGTGGCTAATTCAGCACCTGCAAAGTTATTCTCGCTTAAATTAATTGAAACTAAGCCTTGAGGGAGTGCTGCAAAGGCTCTGGCCAGGTTATCGGCAGCTTGAGTGCTAAGGTTATTGTTGCTTAAATTAATTGAGGCCAAGCTTTTAGGGAGTGCTGCAAAGGCTCTGGCCACCTTACGAATTATTATACCAAAGTTATTCTTGCTTAAATCAATCGAGGCCAGGTTTTGAGGAAGCGCATTAAAAGTTAAGGCTAATTCAGCACCGCTGTTGTTAAAAAAATGATTATCGCTTAAATCGACTGAAGTTACGCTTTGATGAAGACTGGCGAAGGCCTCGGCTAGCTTAATGCCTACGATTTTATCAAGTTGATTAGAGCCTAAATTAACTGAAGTGACACTTTCAGGAAGCTCGCCAAACATTTTGGATAATATAATGTGGATTCCATTGTCGGAGCCCAGACCGATTTTGGTGTTATAGAAAAAATCAACCGCAGTCGCACCAACTGGTAAAGCTGCTAAGTTAACTAACTTGCTCACAAGCCACGGACAGATTTGGTGGGCACGGAACTCTTGAATTATATTAAGGGATAATAAAAATCGTGGTTGATAAGACCAGTGGTTTTCAGACAGTTCGAGTAAAACGTTATTTGCTGTTTCAAGTTGATTGGGATTGTACTGGTTCAATGCTGCAGCTAACCCCCTTGGAAAAAAAATTTTTCTATAAAATGGCAGCGCAAGATACACCTCTCTTAAAGAGGCAATTAATTGGAACGGTTTAGTAGTAAATTCTGACATGCCTGCTTCTCATTAATAAGGTTTCTAAATTTAACGTGAGGATCTATGTTAATCCATTTTGGTTTTAATGAAACCTCATCAGGTGAACTACTATGAGTTTTCGTTACTCCCCATCATCCTGAGCGTAGTGAAGGATTGTAAGTCTCAAATTGATTGGTTTACTTTGATGGATTCCGTTTTGTATTAAGCTATTGCCAGTAGGGTTAGTAGCCTTTAATATCTAAGAGCATGTTTAATTCAGCCACAAGGAACGTAGATGTTAACCGCAAAGGATGTGCGAACTATTGATGATGCAAAGCGCCTTGTTGAAGAGCGTAATCTTAGTCATGTCAAGGTTGGTGTTTTCGACATGGATGGCGTTATGCTCGGAAAATACATGAGCCGTAAGAAGTTTTTTTCAGCACTTGAGCATGGGTTTTCTTTTTGTGATGTTGTTTTGGGTTGGGACTCCAAAGATAAATTGTATGACAACGTAAAATACACCGGTTGGCATACAGGTTATCCAGATGCCGAAGTTCGAATCATACCTCATTCCTGCCGCGATCTTGTATTTGAAGAAAACCAGTTGCTTTTTCTGGCTGAATTTGCCGGTCGCGCAGAAGCATTGTGCCCACGTGCAGTCTTGCGGCGGGTGTTAGAAAAAGCTGATGGTATGGGATTTGAGGTGCATGCGGCATTGGAATATGAGTTTTTCATGTTTGATGAAACCCCTGATTCTGTGCGTGAAAAAGGCTTCAGGAATTTAAAACCGCTGACACCTGATAATTTTGGTTATTCCATCATTCGTAATAGCGTTCATGCTGAATTGCACCAACAAATCCTGAACATGGGGGAGGTTATGAATTTTCCCATTGAAGGGTTGCATACCGAAACAGGCCCCGGGGTACTTGAAGCGGCAATTGGTGTCGATGAAGCCATGCAAGCCGGGGATAAAGCGGCTTTGTTCAAAACCTTTATGAAAATATTGGCACAACGCAATAATACCATGGCAACATTTATGGCTAAATGGTCGCCGCATTACCCTGGACAAAGCGGTCATATCCATCTTTCGCTATGCCGTAAAGCAGATGGCAGTTCGGCATTTTATGATCCGGAAGCCACTCATCATATGAGCCAAACGCAGCACTATTTTTTGGCGGGACAACAACAATTAATGCCGCAATTTTTGGCTATGCTTTCTCCTACTGTGAATAGCTATACTCGATTAATCCCTGGTTTTTGGGCGCCTACTGACGCGACTTGGGGTGTGGAAAATCGCACCACTGCCTTACGGGTAATTCCGGGCAATGAAAAATCCCAGCGCATTGAGTACCGTCTTGGTTCAGCGGATGCAAACCCTTATTTAGCCCTAGCCGCAGCCATTGGTGCCGGGCTATATGGAATAACAAATCAATTGGAAGCCCAGCCTGAAGTGAAGGGCAATGCTTATGCGCAACATCATGAGCCGAGCCTGGCGCTGCCGCGTACCCTCTGGGATGCTGCCCAGGCTTTGCGGCAATCAGAAGCAGCGCATGAATTATTTGGAAGAGATTTTGTTGATCATTTTGCCAGCTCAAGGGAATGGGAGGAACGCGAGTTTCGACGCCATATTACTGATTGGGAACTGGATCGCTATTTTGAGATCATATGATGCCACAACTACTTAAAACCTATACACCTATTGATAACTCAGTGTATGTAGAGCGCCCCTATGCGGAACCAGACGAGATAGGTCGAGTAGTAAGTAAGGCAAAAGCCGCACAGAATACCTGGCGTAATTTACCATTACCTGAGCGGGCGAAATTATGCTCGCAAGCGGTTGCAGCGCTCGTGGCTAAAAAAGATACGCTGGCGTTTGAAATTTCCTGGCAAATGGGGCGGCCAATTCGTTATGCAGGTGGTGAAATTGATGGCTTGGCAGAGCGCGCACATTATATGATAGGTATCGCCGATGAGGCATTGGCTACTATTAATTTGCCGGAAAAAAGCGGTTATATTCGTTACATCAAACGTCAACCCCTGGGCATTGCTGTTATTATCGCCCCGTGGAATTATCCGTACCTTACTGCGGTTAATGCGATTATTCCTGCGTTGTTAGCTGGTAATGTGGTTATTTTAAAACATTCTGCACAAACGCCCTTGGTAGCGGAACGTTTTGCCGAAGCCTTTGCGATGGCCGGTTTACCTGATGGTGTATTTCAATACCTGCACTTGACACACCAGGACACGGAGTCGCTGATTCAATCACCTCATATAGATTATGTGGCTTTTACTGGATCTGTAAGCGGTGGAAAAAAAATGGAACAAGCAGCTGCCGGGCGTTTTGTTAGCCTGGGCCTGGAGTTGGGGGGTAAAGATCCGGCTTATGTTCGCGCTGACGCTGACATAGAGCATGCTGTTGCAACAACAATAGATGGTGCATTTTTTAATTCCGGGCAATCGTGCTGTGCGATCGAGCGTATGTATGTTCACCAGGCCGTTTATGATGAGTTTGTACAGCGGGCGGTGGATTTAACCAGGCAATATGTTCTAGGCCGTGCTGATAGTCCTGAGACGACATTAGGTCCAATGGTGAATGCGGCAGCGGCTGATTTTGTCCGTAATCAAATTCAGGATGCACAAGCTTTAGGTGCAGTCGCACATATTGATAGTCAGTTATTTTCGCTGGACAAACCCGGTTCGGCCTATATGGCGCCACAGATTTTAACGGCAGTCAATCACCAGATGCGGGTAATGGTGGAAGAGTCGTTCGGCCCGGTGGTGGGAATAATGCCGGTGCAAAGTGATGCAGAAGCTGTCCATCTGATGAATGATAGTGACTATGGATTAACCGCCGCTGTGTTCACGCGTGATATTGAGGCAGGCGTGGCTATTGGTGAACAAATTGATACAGGCACCTTTTTTATCAATCGCTGCGATTATTTGGATCCGGCGCTGGCTTGGACTGGAGTGAAAAATTCAGGACGTGGTTGTTCGCTCTCATCGTTGGGTTTTTCTTCGTTGACACGGCCTAAGTCTTTTCATATCAAACGTTGAGGTATTGAATGCCTATATCGCAATTACAGGCCAACTGGAATTATCCCACACAAATACACGTGGGGGCAGGGCGAGTGCGTGAGGTTATCGATGCATGCGGCACTTTAGGCATCAAAGCACCGCTGATTGTGACTGATCCAGGGTTGGCGTTACTGCCCATAGCTGGTGATCTGGTCCGTTCCTGTGCCGATGCGGCTTTGCACGTGCGGCTTTTTAGTAAGATTAAAGCTAACCCGACTGCAGAGAATGTTCAGGATGGGGTGGATGCCTATCGAGCAGGTGCTCATGATGGTGTAATCGCTTTTGGTGGTGGTTCGGCCCTGGACGCAGCAAAAGCCATAGCGCTGATGGTAGGGCAGGCGCGTTCGTTATGGGGTTTTGAAGACCTTGGTGACAACTGGATGCGGGTGAATGTAGCAACCATGGCACCGGTGATAGCTATTCCTACAACCGCCGGCACAGGGTCTGAGGTCGGACGCGCCTCGGTCATTACTGATACAAAAAATCAAATAAAAAAAATTATTTTTCATCCACAAATGATGCCAAAAGTGGTGATTTTAGATCCTGAACTGACTCAGGGACTGCCTGCTGCAATTACGGCGGCAACCGGCATGGATGCCTTGTCTCATAATCTCGAAGCATATTGTACGCCCGCATATCACCCGTTTGCGGAAGGTATTTCTCTGGAGGGGATTCGCCTGGTTAAAGAGTATTTGCCACTTGCAGTACAAAATGGCCTCGATCTGGAAGCGCGAACACAAATGCTTGTTGCCTCCAGTATGGGGGCCACCGCATTTCAGCGTGGACTGGGGGCGATGCATGCCTTGTCACATCCATTGGGCGCGTTATATGATGCACACCATGGTCGTTTAAATGCGATCCTCATGCCATACGTTTTGCAGGCAAACCGGGTGGCTATTGAAGAAAAAATAATCCGCCTAGCCAGGTATTTACAAATTGAGCATGGGTTTACAGGATTTTTGCAATGGATTTTACAATTGCGTGAGGCAATAGGCATTGAACATACCTTATGTGATATTGGTATCCCCAATCAGGATTTAAGTCGTATTGCCAGGATGGCAACGGAAGACGCGACAGCATCAGGCAATCCTATTATTTTTACTGTAGATCAATACGAGTCTATTCTTGTATCTGCGATGACCGGCAGAATTTAACACACGGTGTGAGTGCTTTTGATGATGCGAATTGGTATTTTATTGTGCGACAACATGGAACCAGCGTTCAAAAAAGCACATGGGGAATACCCCGATATGTATAGAGCCTGGCTCACGTCGGCACAAGCAGAACTTGATTTTAATGTATATGATCTGACACAAGGTCATTTTCCTTCTGATATAAACGTTTGTGATGGCTATCTTATCACCGGTAGTCAGTACAGTGTGTATGATGCCATCCCATGGATTGAGCAATTGCATGATTTTGTACGACTACTTTATGTGGAAAATAAAAAAATGCTGGGGATTTGTTTTGGTCACCAGCTAATTGCCAATGCATTAGGTGGCCGGGTAATCAAATCTCCCCATGGTTGGGGGGTCGGTATTTCCGAGCAGCAAATCATCATTAGAAAACCATGGATGCAACCTGGACTGGATACCGTAACGCTATGCAGGAGTCATCAGGATCAGGTTGTTTTGTTGCCTGATAACGCTGAAGCATTGGCTGGGAATAATTTTTGTCCTTACTACATGCTTCAGGTTGGTAGCAATGTCATCACCATTCAAGGGCATCCGGAGTTTTCCAAAACCTATACACAAGCATTGCTTGAAAAACGTCAGCAGAATTTAGGCGCAGTTTGTTATCAACAGGGGATGCAATCCCTGAGCATGCCAGTTGATGGCCTGATTGTTGCGCAATGGTTTTATAACTTTCTAAAGTCATAGTATGAACCCAGCAATCACACGTGCTTTCGCTCGCTAATCACACCCGTCGCCAATCTCTTTTTTGATTATTACCATAAGTTTATGATATCAATGTTAATAACGACTGTTTTTTTTATTGAGATTAATCACGTAATGGATTTAAAATGTACAGCTTATTGATAACATTTTTTCTGATTGCAACGCTTTTATCTTTTTTTTGTTCCCTTTGGGAAGCTGTTTTATTAAGTATCACTCCTGTTTATGCTCAAATAAAGATGCGTGAAGGCACTTTTATCGGCAAGCAGCTTCAATACTTCAAAGACAATATTGATAAGCCTCTCGCAGCGATTCTAACGCTTAACACATTTGCTCATACGGTAGGTGCCATTGGGGTTGGAGAGCAGGCGACGTTAATCTGGCATGACAGTAATCCTATAATAACAGGCATTATTGTTCCGTTGGTGATGACTTTAGCCATATTGATTTTATCCGAAATTATCCCCAAAACGATTGGGGCAAATTTTTGGGAAAAACTAGCAACATTTACAGTTTATTCATTGAGTGTTTTGATAAAGGTACTATACCCCCTGGTTTGGCTATGCCAGCTAATTACCAAATCATTTCGTCCAGATACCAAAAAAAGTATTTTTTCTCGAACAGATTTTATTGCATTAGCTGAAATCGGAGAATTGCATGGCATTCTTCATGCAGAAGAGTCCAATATTATTGAAAAGACTTTAGATTTATATGAGCTTCGGGTAATAGAAGTTATGCGTCCTGTCCGCGATATGATAATGATAAATAAAGATGAAGTATTGGAAAAATTAATTGAGCTGATTAAAAAATATCGATACAGCCGATATCCAGTTTATGACAGCGAAAAAAATGAAATTATTGGCATCATCCATGTGAAAGATGTGTTCGTAACAAATAAAGTGGACGAAGTTAAATCGATTGAAGAGTTGATGCGCCCAGTATTGAAAGTTCCCTACCACCTTCCAGTCAATAATTTATTAAGACGTTTTCGTGAAGGAATGCCTCATTTTGCATTGGTGTACGATAGCAATAATAATTTACTTGGTTTTATCACGTTGGATAATGTGCTACAGGTTCTACTTGGCATCATCAAAGATGAATTTCACCGGACGCATGTAGACTGGGTGCTAAATGAAGATGGCACTATATCAGCAACAGGTTTTTGTTCTATATACTCCCTGGAACAGGCCTTGGACGTGGATATTGAAGCAGGTGAAAACATTGAAACATTGGCCGGATTAATTTTGCACCATCTGGGGAGGTTGCCCGAGGAAGGCGAGCGCCTTCATTTTGATGCATTTGATGTGACAGTTGAAAAAGTGCAGGGGACACGTATTCAAAAAATTACCGTTTATCCTAAATTATCCAAAAATTAGAAATTAATTAAGCGTTTATGAAAAAACCTGGTCAGCGTTCTTCTCAAAAATTACTGGAAATCATGCATTCCAATGCAATGACTAAAGATATTTGTTTTGATGAGATCATAAAGTTACTCGGAACACGTGCTTTTGGTATTGCGCTGTTGTTTTTTTCTCTGCCCAGTGCTTTGCCTTTCTCCGCTATTCCAGGGGTGGCATTTGTTTTCAGTGTCCCCATCTTCTTTTTTGCAGTTCAAATGATCCTTGGCAGAAATACGCTTTGGCTACCTAAAAGGATTGCGACAAAAACCGTGTCGTATCAATCAGTCGCTAAAATAATCCAGAAAACGGTTCCTTATCTGAAGAAAGCAGAATATTTTTTAAAACCGCGCTGGGCGTTTATGACCAGCCGACCTATGGAAATTGTGAACGGGTTGGTTATTTTGTTTCTGGCGATTTTTTTGGTTTTACCAATTCCTTTCAGCAACTACATTTTTGCCATACTACTGGTTACTTTCAGCTTGGGGCTAATTGAAAAAGACGGAATAGTTATTCTCTTAGGGTACATAGCCAGTTTGCTATATGTCAGTTTGATTTCCTGGTTTATTACAGCGGCTGTTCATAATTTTATGTCGTGGTTATGACCCAACTGCGTACCATACAGCGTTAGAGCGTGTTGATAATTGCTCCTCCCTCCTACGTGCCTCGGCTTGTCCGAGGCATCCAGGGGATGTTATTCTTGTAGGTTAGACTGTAATAGTTAGCACAGAGAAGTAGACAAGATCTGCTCCCAATTTTATTGATTTAAAAGAGGCTATATTTTTAAAAAGGAAATTTAAAATGCTCATTGAGGTCAAGTCATTATCGCTGGAAATGGCAAAACAAATGGCAAGTAGTGCCGAGCAGAAAGCCATTGAAAAGCAAATCAAAATTGCCATTGCGATCATGGATGCCCATGGTAATTTAAAATACTATCATCGTATGGATGGTAATAATTTTATCAGTATAAGAATGTCACAACTTAAGGCGATGACATCCGCAAGCATGCCAATTTCCACAAAAATGCTTGTTGAAAAAAATAAAGCAATGGATAACAGCCCCTACGCTTGTGTGCCAGGCCTGGTTCTTTTGGAGGGTGGATTACCTATTATTACAAAAGACGGTCAGCATATCGGATCTGTGGGCATTAGCGGAGCTACTCCTGAACTTGATGGTATATGTGCTCAAGCAGCAATAGATGCAATTGAGCATTTTCTATAATTCACTATATACCCAATGGGTATATACTATTGCTTTTCTTGCTTTCATGAGTATTTAATTTTGGCATAAAGGGTTCGCGCAGATAGCTAAATTTCATTATTATCATGTGCAAGGGGTATAAAGACAGGGATGGTTACGTTATGGATATTAAACCCTATGGTGTGCTCACAGCAGTAGGCATTGGGATAGGCGCCATGATCGGCAGTGGTTGGTTGTTTTCTGCCTATTATGCTGCGCGTTTTATTGGACCTGCTTCTATTATTTCCTGGGCTATTGGTGCGGGAATTGCATTAGTGTTGGCCTTGCTTTTAGCAGAAATTGCTGGTCTATTTTCAGCGGATGCGCTGTTTATTCGCCTTTTGACAATAAGCCATGATAACGCTGATTTAGGGTTTATTATTGGTATATCTGGCTGGTTGGGTCTGTGCTTAGTCATTCCAACGGAGGCGTCCGCCACAATACAATATTTAAGCTCAATTACGCCTGCCCTGGGTGATATGCTTTTGCTAGACGGAAAGCATACTCCCTTTGGTAGTATTTGTGTTGCCTCGTTAGTCATTGCTTATACATTAATTAATTTTTGGGGCATGCGTACATTTGCTAGTGTGAGTAATGCTATTGCTGTTTTTAAAATCGTAGTTCCTGTTTTAACGGCATTAATTCTTATTGCTACTTCTTTTCATTTGAGTAATTTTACGGTATTAAAATTTGCCCCATACGGGTATGAGCCGATATTCAGTGGTATCGTTGTTTGTGGGATTTTTTATGCTTTTTATGGGTTTTCATTGGTAGCGATGTATGGCCAATCGTTAAAAAATCCTAAAAAAAACATTCCCCGGGCATTGGTTTTTTCTGTTTTTATCGTGTTTTTAATTTATGCACTGTTACAACTCGCCTTTGTGGGCAGCTTACCGCAAAGCCTCGTGCAGCAGGGGTGGTCTAATCTTAATTTTACCTCGCCTTTTGCTCAATTATTAATTTTATTAAGCATGCCAATTTTAAGTATGTGGGCTATGGTGTTGTACGTGGATGCCGCCGTGAGCCCATCCGGTACTGCCGTGATTTGCTTAAGTTCTGCAACAAGAAGCATGACAGGCATGGCAGATGACTCACAAATGCCTGCTTATTTTAAGAAACTTCATCCTAAATATTTGATTTCACGCCGCTCCTTATTGGCTACAACCTTGTTAAGTTGCCTGGTGTTGATTTTTTTTAAAAATTGGCAGGAATTGATGATCCTGGTTAGTATTTTCCAATTACTGTCCTGTATTGCGATACCTGTTGCATTTACAAAACTACGAAGCAGCAAACCGCATATAGAACGTGTTTATCGGCTAAAAGGGGGGAATATCTGGAGTTATTTAGCATTTATGCTTTTATCTTATTTTTTAATTAAAACGGATTGGTATTCCCTTTTTGTTGCATCGGCTATTCTTGTGGCATTATTTGTGATTTATGTCCTCAACTATTATAAAAATCAATGGCACGAGATTTTTAGGGCATTTTATGCAGCGTGGAGTTTGTTTTTATACCTGTTTTTAGTGTGTTTATTTGCTGTCAGTAATCATTTTAAATTACTTGGTAATTATGATGGTTTAATAGCGTATCTGATTGTTTTATCATTTAATTTTCGGTTATTAATTAATCAAAAATATTCCAGGGCAGGCTATTTTGAGAAGTAACCATGCGTTCCTTGAGCGGTAACGGCTTTGTCGTATCGATTCAGCGCTTGAATATAAGCTGCTTGTCTCATGTCGGTTTGGTGTTCTTCCATCAATTGGCAAATGTTATTGAATTCACGTGACATGATGGTATGTAATTCGTCTTGAACTTTTTCCATACTCCAATAATAGCCGGATTTATTCTGCACCCACTCAAAATAGCTTACAGTTACGCCACCTGCATTGGCCAAAATATCAGGAACAATTAACTTGTTTTTTTCAGCTAATATCTTCTCTGCCTCTACGCTTGTTGGTCCATTAGCAACTTCAATGATGACAGGCGCTTTAATTTTTGCTGCATTTTTTATTGTAATTTGATCTTGTGTCGCAGCCGGGATTAGTATGTCGACATCAAGTTCTAGTAATTCTTCATTCGTGATTGTTGCCTCTTTTGAAAGATCACAAACAGATTCTTTGCAATAGACGGATCGCATATCTCGGGCATTGTTTTTTATTTCAATCATGCGAGGTATATCAATGCCTTCACTATTATAAATACCAGCTTTTGAATCACTTATTGCTACTATTTTGTAGCCATCCTCATACAGCAGTTTTGCAATGCGTTGCCCTGCATTACCAAATCCTTGAATAGCAATGCGTACTTTTTTCGGGGTCCATTTTTTCTTTTTTTCAAGTATTTTAATACAATAAAAAGCACCCAAGCCAGTCGCTCCCTCACGTCCAAGACTGCCGCCTAATGGAATAGGTTTGCCGGTGATCACCGCAGGAATATTCTGTCGAACGATGGTTGCATACTCATCCATCATCCAGCCCATGATCATTTCATTGGTATACATATCAGGCGCAGGAATATCCTTATCTGGTCCAATAAAATCTGCGAGATGTTCAATATAACTTCGACTTAAGCGTTCCAACTCCATGCTGGATAATTCCTTTGGGTCAACGATTATGCCACCTTTTGCGCCACCGAAAGGAACGTCGACAACAGCACATTTGATTGTCATCCACAATGCAAGTGTTTTTATCTCGTCTAAATTTAATGTTGAATGAAAACGAATACCGCCTTTCATGGGGCCGCGACTGTCATTATGATGTACGCGATACGCTGAAAAAATCTTTAATTTTCCATTATCCATTCGAACGGGAAGGGATACCTCAAGAGAAGATTTGGGGTGTTTGAGTCTTTCCAGGGCTTCTGGATCAACGTTACAAAATGAAGCGGCTTTATCAAGTCTTGAAAGGGCTTCTGTATACATGTTTTCGTCCTTATTATTAACTTGGCTTGTTTTTTAAGCTTAGTCCATCGCAAGGGTTGCGTGATATGCATCCTATATTTTCCACGCCTGAATCTCGCTACAGTGCGCGTATGCGTAAGTCTAAATTATTATCCACCAATAACATGTGATTTGTCGGAAGCTCATGCCAGTTTACTTTATGGCTGGTTAGCTTTTCAGATGCAATGAGAACTGCTTTTTTGGTGTTTGATTCATGCATTTGACAATAACCATCTTGGTATTCCAAATGATCACCATAAGAGTAGTATAGACTGGCAGCTTGCTGGACATTTGATACATAACGGACAGCTAGTAAACTGTTACCATCGCTAATAATAGCATTAATAAATGTTGTCTCGGTGATGGTGATATTTTTTTGCAGCGATTGAATGTAATTAATTGTCTCTTTCATTATTGCCGCACCTAATTCGGTGTTAAAGGGCTGCTTTGACTGCCTTAATAATTCCAAAAAGATTGCAAAAAAATGCTCGGAATCGGTTTGTCCTTTAATCCAATCATAAATTTCATCTGATAAATCCTGGCATATCTGGCGCTTTATTTTGTTAAACCCACCTATGCCACCATTATGCATAAAGGAGTACTCCTTAAAGTTAAAAGGATGGGTGTTGAATACATTTACATCTCCTTTACTTGCTGCACGCACATGGGCCAGAAAGCAACCAGACATTAATTTTTGTGAAAGCGTTTCTAAATTGCTGTCATTCCAGGCCGGTTGAATTGTTTTAAATGTACCGGGGAAGTTATCAATTTGGTGCGTATACCAACTCATGCCAAATCCATCACCATTCAGGGGTTCTTCCATTTCACGTGCATGTGTACTTTGCTTAATTAGCGAATGATCCGGCTTGTACAATGCATCGTGCAAGATGATAGATTTTCCTAAATAGGCTATAAAACGGCACATAGGTAGTCTTCCTTAGTTGTTTTAGATTAAATCCGTTTTTCGAAAGTCGTTGTTGATAAAACTATGTTTACAAAACCATGTTGCTTAAATTAAAAAATAATTGATAAGGCCAATTATTTTTCATGGAAAGGATACATTGCGCTTTTTAACGTAACAGATTTTTTTGAGAAATCAATCTCATGGGTTTTGAGCGTATTAAATTCTTTATTTTCCAAAACACGCCAATCTATCCGGCATTTCTGTCCAGTTGCTTCCATTAAATAATAGCTGTTTAGGCCATCTCTACTTCGCGTGCATAGTAAAGATCCTGCATGCAGGAGCAGGCATGGTCGATGATCATTTTTTTCAATAAGGATAGTATTGGCATAATGCAAATGGCCTGTGCACACTATGTGAATAGGGCTTTGTTTTAAGTAATTTAGAAACTGGCGATGATTTTGTAATGGTTTATGCGATCCTATCATATAGCCAAAATTATGATGAAAAAACAAAATATTTAATCCATCAAAGGGTTGTTTAAAATACGCTTCAATATGGCTCATGGTTTTAAAAGATAGAATTCCATCTTTTATCTTGTATGGGTTGACACTATTTACTCCCAGTATACGTACTGAATCATTGTTAAATTTCGTTTTAAAATTTGGTTTAATGTAAAAGTTATATTTTTTGAAAGGATTGAATAAACGTGCAAATGGATTCCACAAAGGAATATCATGATTGCCTGGTACGATAAAAATTTGAGCGGAAATTTTATCCAAAAATAATAACAGCTGTTTGTATTGGTATGATTTAGCTCGTTGAGTAAGATCGCCTGAAATCAATACAATATCAGGTTGAATAACCGATAAATCATTCAAAAACAGTTCAATCAAATGTTCATGATGCATACCGAAGTGCAAGTCTGAAATATGAATGATTTTCATGGGTTATTTGTTAGTAAATTGAGAGACTTAGGGTGTATTTTATAGGTCAAATTATTTTCCATCATCATAAGTTCGCCATCCAGGGAAACAGGTACTTTTTGGCTGCTATTAATACTGATTGTAATAGGATTTTCTGTTTTTTCCATTTCAAAGTAATTTTTTTTGCTAAAAAAAGACCATAATATTTTAGCCAATCGCATTTTTCCATATTTTAAATAATAAATACCAAGAATGGATTGATTGAAACTTTGCCTCACAAATACAAATGGAAATTGGTAGGAGTACAGGTTATTGCTGATCATTAAAAAAGAAGTTTTTAATGATAAATTAATTTTTTCACCTTTGATTTCAAGAGAAAACATTTTGTTATGTTTTAATGCCTCAATGAGGCTTGGAATATAGCTTAACCATTTGTTGTAAAATTTCATCAGTTTGTTGCGTTTTAAAAGAAAACCTGGGTAAAAACCAATGGATGAATTGTTTACGAATACGTTTCCATTTACTTCAGCTGCATCTATCGTGATGGTTGCTCTTGTTTTAATCGCTTGAATTAGCTCTTCTGCATTGGAGGGTAGTTTTAATTCTTTGCAAAAATGATTCATCGTTCCTAATGGCAATATACCAAGAAGGATAGGGCTGTTTATACACCGCTGAGCGGCACTCCGAATCGTTCCATCGCCGCCCCCAACAAGAAGAGCAGGATAATTCATCATGCATTCTTTAATGGTCTCGTCTAATTGGTCTGGATCTGTTTCATATAGCTGATAATTCAAATGGTTTTCTGAAAGCAATTTTAAATATTCTGTAAGCGATTGAGCATTCCTTGCTTTTTTATTTACAATAACAGCAAATTTCTCCATAGCTCCTCCTGAGCGTTATTCTCCGATGGGTATATTAGGCCCGCAGCAATATATCTAAACTTGGCAAGCCCACTGACTCCCCGGAAGGTCATGATGAAGGGCTGCGTCCTACGCTGTCACGGGTTACTCATTTCTCGCAAAGAAGACTGCTCTTCTAATAATGCTAGATCTGGGGTTGATTCACTTTTTTTATCAAGCATCAATGTTATTTTGTCTATTACTTCCGCTAAAGGGCTTGATACTTGTATATAGCTCAAATCCCTGAAGAGTGTATGAATTTCAGGATAATGATTACAATTAACAAATTCAGCATTAATGCCCAGGCGTACTAATTGATCTGAATACCCTCTGAGTTCTCTAGGCTTTTTTTCGGTAAATCTAATTTGTAATTTACTGTGCTGTGTGGAAATATTACAAGTTCCTGGTTTTAAATCAAATAATTGATCAATTAAAGATGCAGCAAATAATCGATGTTCATCAGCTTTCACCTTCATTCTTTCGTCTGGGGTTAACTCCAGAGGCCCAAATATAGTTTTGATTAACTCATTTGTCGGTGGGTCTAACAATGGTAGAGTGACTAAAGCTTTTGCAAAATAAAGTTTCTTTTGCTGGACGTAACTGCGTAGGGCATTTTGTATCTTAAGAGCTATATCTGTTTTATCAAAAATTTCTGTCATAACATAAGCTAAAACAAAATCCATTAAGTCTACTTGACTTGAAGTAGCCGCTGAAAAATGTTCAACAGGGATATTTGATAGTTTTTTATCACAATATCGGGCTAATCCATGAGATTTTCGGCAAGTTTCATCCGGATGACACACTTCTATGAGAGCAGAAACAAAAATTTTCCTGGCTGGATTTTCACTCTTTAAAACACCAAATAGTCGCTGCCAATCTAGTGCAAGACATATTTTTTCAAATTCATCATCAGTCATTTAGAAAAGTCCTATAGCATATTATAAATGGCATAGTTTATCTATTTTTAACCTTAGTGTAAAATTAATGTCTTATTTATTACAATATCGTAACAATATCAACATTGATAATTATGAGCTACATCGATATCATGCTTGGAAAAAAAGTAAGCTTAATAATGGTTAAAGGTGATGTTTATGGATAAGCGTGAGCTTGGAAGGGAGCGAATTAAAGAAATAGTTGGAGACAAATCGGAAGGTCTTCTTAAAATGTTTGAAGAAGTTTCACCTGATTTTGCTAATTATATTACTGATTTTGGATATGGTGAACTATACACAAGACAAGGTTTTTCTGATAAGCATCGTGAATTAGCGGCAGTAGCTTGTCTCATCGGTCAAGGGAATACAGGGCTGCCTTTAAAAGCACATTTAAATGGAATGATTAATGTAGGCTGGACTAAAAATGAAATCATTGAGCTTCTAATTTTTCTGATAGGGTATGCAGGATTCCCTTCCTGTGTTGGAGCAATTATTACCTTTAAAGAAATATTGGATGAAATGAACTAGATAGCCTCTCCACTGAGTGATTGAATTTAATTATCATGTACAAGCAGTATACTAATTATTAAACTATCTTTATAAAATTTGACACAGTGTCAAATTGAAGGGCGTCATTGTTTCATCGCGAGAGGGCTCTTTTAAATCATCGCTTGCAGTATTAACTTTATCATTTTTAAGCGGAACAAATTGCTCTTTTTCTTCTGAGTATTCTTGCATCACACGCGTTCCCACATCATAGACCCAGGCATGAATTTTTAATTTCCCTGCAGCAATTGCCTCTTGAACTACGGGATGGGTTTTCAAATGCTCTATTTGCAGAAGAACATTTTTTTCTATTGTGGATTTGATTAGTAACTCATCTGACCCATCTGGGTGATCATGGTGCTTTTTTTTGGCATTTTCTAGCGCTTCGGCTGCATAATACTTTAACCATTTTGATGCTACTGGCAACGAAGGTATAGAATCTGGATTAACTAGAGACGTCATTGCGCCGCAGTTTGAATGACCACATACAATTATTTCCTGAATTTCAAGTACTGTAATCGCATATTCTATCGATGCGATCATGCTATCTGGCATTATAGTGTGAGGATTAAAAGATGGAATGATGTTTCCGGCGTTACGTATAACAAACAACTCACCAGGTCTTGACTCTGTAATCAGGTTAGGAACTATTCGCGAGTCTGAGCAACAAATAAGAATAGCAGATGGATCTTGTCCCTTAGTCAGGCTTTGAAAAAAGCCAATGTCTGGATATGGCTTTCTTTGGCTGAATTCAGCGGCACTAGCCTGTATTTCTTGTATCCCTTTTTTTGGCATGATGATGATCCTTCTTGCTGATAGTAACTGGAGATTATCTTTTTTTTTCGCTAAATTCTATACAGTACACAAAATCCTCTGTACATAACAAAAAAATCCCAATAACTTTAACCAGCTAGAAAATATAAATCAGTAATTAATCTTTTTGATTTATTTTTGATCTATAATTAACAGTACAACGTTAAGTCAGCCAAAGGAGTGGATGACATCTATACATTAAAATCAAACCGATCATTTGTTGCCTATAGGATTTACATTAAAAAGGAGATTTAACTATGAAAACAATGACATTAAAAATTGCTTTCTTATTTCTGATGATGTTTAGCATCACATCATTTGCAGATGATAAAATTACCATTACCGGGGAGCCTGTTGTACTGGAGCACCATGATAATGTTTATCATGTACCAACTGGTTATACAGTAACACATGATTATCATTATGTTACAGTTGATGGTACAAATCGTGTTTGCTACCTTGAAAAAAAGCCTACTTTGGAGACAGTTAATGTTATGCCAATTAATGTGGTAGTTGATGGCTCTACTCATGAGTGGTATTGCTATGAATACAATCCTCAATTTTTTGCCATTACTCCATAATGGTAAAATAGTACGTTTAATATTAGTGCAAGCGATTATTGATCGCTTGCGCTAATAGCTCTACTAAGTATGGTTATTTATGTTGTTTCATGATCAAGGATGAGCGTTATGGGCTTACTAGTAAATGGTGAATGGAAAAACAGCTGGTATGACACTAAATCAACGAAAGGTGAGTTTCAGCGCGAAGAAACGTCAATACACAACTGGGTTACTCAAGACGGCAGTAATGATTCGATTGCTGGTGAAGCATTTAAAGCGGAAAGCGGTCGTTATCATTTGTATGTTTCGCTGGCCTGTCCCTGGGCGCACCGTGCCTTGATTTTTCGTAAATTAAAAAACCTTGAAGAACATATCTCCATTTCAATTGTTAGCCCTGATATGCTTGAACATGGCTGGACTTTTTGTGTTAAAGAGGGGAGTACTGGCGATAAAATTAATCAGTTCGACTACCTTCATCAAGTGTATACAGCCCATGATCAAGATTACACGGGGCGTGTGACGGTGCCTGTGCTTTGGGATAAAAAAACTAGCCAGATAATTAATAATGAATCATCGGAAATTATTCGAATGTTTAATAGCTCATTTAACTATCTTACTGGCAACCATGTTGATTATTATCCAGGTAAGTTTCAGCACGCTATTGATAAAATTAATGCACTGGTTTACAAAAATATCAACAATGGCGTTTATCGCTGTGGGTTTGCTACCACGCAAAATGCATATGAAAAAGCCTATCAGTCCTTGTTTGAGGCATTGTCGCATGTTGATGCTATTCTGGGGGATAATCGTTATTTGATTGGTGATACAATCACCGAGGCAGACTGGCGACTTTTTACCACCTTAATTCGCTTTGATTCGGTGTATCATGGGCATTTTAAATGCAATAAGCAGCGTCTTGAAGATTACCCTAACCTATCTCATTACGTACGTGAATTGTATCAATGGCCAGGGGTGGCAGAAACGGTTGACTTTCATCACATTAAACGGCATTACTATTTCAGCCATACCATGATAAATCCAAATCAAATTGTACCTAAAGGGCCAGATATTGACTATTTAACGCCGCATAATCGGTCTTTGATAAACAACAAGACATGAGTAATTAGTTGAGAATGCATGCGTATTACTAAGGTTGTTGGAGGAAGGTTTTCAATGATTCAGGAACAGGCAAATCATCAATTTTTTCTCCCCTAGCGAATGCCTCTTTTTTTACAAAAAAACCGCATAAATTTTTAAGAGAGGGTACATCATCCCCGCAAAGATTAGCTTTAGCATGAGGGCTAATGTCACGCAACTCACAACCATCAGCATTTACTAAAACAGTGTTTTTAATGTGGGGAAGGGCACGTCTTATTGCATTACGCTGTGCTAAGGTCATCTCTTGCATTTCATTATGATTTAAATAAATTGTTTGTACAGGCGGCAAGGAGTTTGCTTGTTGTCGTATTTTATTGATGTCCATGGGTTGTAAATAATGTCCGCTCAAATCAAGTGATGTCACATGCGCGGGAATGGCTGAAAAAATTTGAAATAATGCAGCGCTGGTTTTATTGCTCCAGTCATTCATGCTTAAATTAAGCCATGTCACGTGAGCAGGTATGGCGGTTAGAATCTCAGCTAATTCAGTGCTATTTTTTTTGTAAAGCATATTTTCACTTAGATTTAGAATCCTCACATGATCAGGAATTGCAGCAAGGACTTGAGCTAATTCAGCCGCAGTTTTGCTGCCAAGTTCGTTTCTGCCCAAATCAAGTGATATCACATGAGGAGGAATAGCAGCAAGGGCCTGGCTCAATGCAACACTGTTTTTTCTATAAAGATTATTCGCAATTAAATTCAATGAGGTTACATGTTCCGGGATAGCGGCAAATGCTTGGGCTAATTCAGCGCCACTTTTCTTGTCAAGGTAATTATTATTCAAATTTAGCGATGTTACGTGAGCAGGAATGGCGGCAAACGCTTCGGCTAATTCAGCACCATTTTTTTTATAAAGGTCATTCCAGCCCAATTTAAGCGATTTGACTTGAGGTGGGGTAGCTGCAAAGACACGGGCTAATCCAGCACCTGTTAGGTTGTGAAATTCGCTGCCCGTCAGATTAAGTGATGTAACATGAGTGGGAATTGCAGCAAATACTGCAGCTAATTTAGCGGGGGTGTTTTTATAGCCAAGGTCATTCCAGCTTAAATCAAGCGATACAACACCGGCAGGAATTGCTGCAAGGATTTGTGCTAGTTTAGCACCGGTTTTTTTGTATAGTTTATTGGTTTGCAAATAAAGCGAGGCCACGCTGTAAGGGATGGCTGCAAACACCCTCGCTAATTTAGCGCCGGATTTTTTGTGAAGTTGATTGGCATGTAAACAAAGTGATGTCACGTTGGCAGGAATGGCTGAAAGAAGTTGGATTAATTCAACAGTTTTTTTTCGATAAAGTTTATTGTCGCTTAAATTTAATGAGGTTACCTGAGCAGGAATAGCCGCAATAATTTCCGCTAATTCAGAGCCGGACATTTTGTACAAATTATTGCCTTTTAAACTGAGTAATGTCACGTTGGCAGGAAGAGTTGCAAGCTTACTAATTATTTCGGTTTGGGATAAAAGACTAAGTTCAGTTAATTCATGATCCATGCTAATTTTTCTTATGAAAAATTAAATACCAACATTATATAAAGCGAGTTCTATGAAAGCAATGTGCTTCAGGGCAACCGCACGTGTGCTTAAAAAATACCATGTAGGGTGGGCAAAGCACAGCGTGCCCACCAGTGCTTCGTAATTTGGTGGGCACGTCACTCACGTTCCTTT
>Ga0209024_1001397_pt1 | contig 20962 bp, 21 predicted proteins | sample AutmiccommunBRH5_FD_187380 | JGI IMG/M metagenome (GOLD analysis project Ga0209024, IMG submission 187380) | Deep subsurface microbial communities from Mt. Terri, Switzerland - Autotrophic microbial communities BRH/5 (SPAdes) (version 2) | ecosystem: Environmental > Aquatic > Deep subsurface >...
CGTCAACAAACCCGAAGAAATCGCCAACGCCATCCTATGGCTCGCCTCCGATCAGGCCTCGGTGGTCAGCGGTATTACATTAGAGGCGGGAACATTACCGCGTTAGCCATCCGCTCACCGCGCCGTCCAGCCGCCACCAACGGGCGACACGTTTTATCTATCGGAATGTTCGCGCTCACGCGCCGGATGCTGAATGGTAAGAATGATGATTTCCTGGGCCGCTTCGTCAGCCGTATTGTAAACAAGATAAGGATATTTTCTTATACCAATTCTCATAATTTATGACCGGTAGATCACACCATCCCTGTCACCCCGGATTTATTCCGGGGTCCAGGAATCACAAGCAAAAGCCTGAGTTTTTCGCCCCTGGACCCCGCAACAGGTGCGGGGTGACAACTTGTTTTATGCGGTCATAAATTATGACAACTGGTATTACCACGAGTTTGCGAACGCCCTCAATAGACTGCGAACGTCCCATTTTGGGAAACAACACAAGATTTGCGTAGCATCAAGAATGGCAGTGCGGACGCGCGTGACTGCTGCAATATTGTGCAGACGAATATAATCGGCGATGCCGGTAAGGTCTTGCGCCGCGCGCGGAGTGAACCGCAGCTTCATGCATCAAAGCGGCGTAATGCGGCCTCAATCTCATCGTCAGAAGCGAACTGATGGCGTTCGGCCTGCGCAAGCCCTTGCAGGATAGCGGGCAAATGGGCCTGATCAACCGGCTCCGGCTCTCCTTCACCCGCCGCAAGATGCAGCATGGCGCGCGCGATCTCGTCCTGATTGCCAGGCGGTAATCTGCGGACCGCCGCAAGGGCTTTTTCCAGTAGCTTGGTCATGGTGAAATGTTAGGCTTTTTCCATGTCCGGGGGAAGCCCCAATTACATTTTTGCATTACACCGTTTTTCGATCTAATTTATCTATCATCCTGCGCCCGGCGTCTTTGCGAGGAGCGAAGCGTCGCGGCAATCCAGAGTCACAAACACGGGCCTTTGCGTGAGACTCTGGATCGCCACGCGGCTGCGTCGCTCGCGATGACGTGGTTGGAGTAGCGATTCAGTTTGAGCAAAAAACGGCCTGGAGCCTGACGATGTGGCACCTAGGCCCCGCAACAAGTGCGGGGTGACAAGCGGAGTTCTGGGGTATATCAAACTTAATGAAACAAAATCGAAGCTATATGCTGGACACAAATATCTTCAATCGTCGAGTACAAGAAAAGATTGGCGCAAATGCGCTTCATGGTGCCCACTTATATGTAACTCATAATCAATGGGATGAGATTCAACAGACACCGGGTGAGGACAAACGAAATCAGCTCATGGAAATTTTCCAGCAAGTCGGCGCGTACGAGGAACAAACGGCCAGCTTTTTTCTTGGTATTAGTGTACTTAACAAAGCCAAACTCAGCGGTCGCAGCTCTCTGTTCAATGCAATGCTGACTCGTCTCATAGAACTTGACAAAGAAGATGGAAAGACGCCGCCTCTAGACAATCAAAGGCGTGACATTTTAATCGCACAGACAGCTATTAAACTAAATCATACACTTGTCACGAATGATAAAAACTTGAGGAAAGTGGCCGGAGAATTTGGTGGCCTTTCGATAAGATTTCGAACTTTATTGTCGCGTTTAGCTAGATAAAATGGGGGTCATGAAGTTTGGGCGTACACTCGCCCTACCGCGCCGTCCAGCCGCCATCGACGGGCAGGGATGCGCCAGTGATCGAGGCGCCCATGTCGGAGCACAAAAACACGGTCAATGCGGCCACCTCTTCGACGGTGGCGAATTTTTTGTTGGGTTGCGGGGCCAGCATGACTTTTTCGATGACGTCTTTTTCGGACATGCCATGCGCCTTCGCCTGATCGGGGATTTGTTTTTCGACCAGCGGCGTCCATACATAACCGGGGCAGATGGCGTTGCAGGTGACGCCTTTTTCCGCCGCCTCCAGCGCGGTTACCTTGGTAAGGCCAAGCAGGCCATGCTTGGCCGCCACATAGGCGGATTTATAGGGCGACGCGACAAGACCATGCGCCGAGGCGATATTCACGATGCGGCCCCAGCCGCGCTCCATCATCGGGCCGAGCACCGCACGGGTGGTATGAAATGCTGAGCTGAGATTAATCGCAATCAGCGCATCCCATTTTTCCGGCGGAAATTCATGCAGCGGCGCCACATGCTGCACCCCCGCATTGTTGATGAGAATATCGATGGGGCCAAGCTCAGACACCGCGCGGGTCAGCATCGCGGCAATCGCTTTTGGATCAGCCATGTCGGCGGACAGCGCCGCGCATTTCACCCCATGGGCCTTGCTGATTTCATCCGCTATCGGAGTTATTTCGCGCTCATCCCGGCTGCCATTGACGCCGAGCGCGCAGCCTTGCGCGGCCAATGCCCTGGCAATCGCCAGCCCGATGCCGCTGGTGGCGCCGGTAACCAGCGCCACTTTATTTTTCAGCAACAAATTACTCCGCTGCCTTTCCGGCCCCGGCCCCGGCTGCCGCCTCTTCCGCCTCGCGGCGCAATTCGCGTTTCAGGGTTTTGCCGCTGGCGTTACGCGGAATAACGTCGATGAAGCGCACGCTGGCGGGCTGTTTGAATTTGGCCAGCCGTGTGCTGCAATGTTTCAGAATATCCGCCTCGGTAATGTCGGAGCCGGGCGCACGCACCACGCAGGCCTGGCCGGTTTCACCCCAGCGTTCGTGCGGGACGCCGATCACGCCCACATCGGCGACGCCCTTGATCTGGAAGATCACGGCCTCCACCTCGGCCGGGTACACATTTTCACCGCCGGAAATGTACATGTCCTTCCAGCGGTCAACGATGTAGAAATAGCCGTCACTGTCCTTGCGCGCCGCGTCGCCGGTTTTGAACCAGCCATCCTTGAAGCTGGCTTCGGTGGCGTCGGGCCGGTTCCAGTAGCCCGGGGTCACATTGGGACCCTTGACCCATATCTCGCCAACCACATCGGGTTCGGTGATGTCATTGTCCTGTTCATCCACCAGCCGCATCTCCAGATGAAGTGCTGGCAAACCGGCGGAGCCGATCTTTTTCATCGCCATATCGCTTTCCAGCACGGTGATGATCGGGCTGGTTTCGGTCATGCCATAGGCTTGCGCCAGCGCCAGGCCCTTTGCGGCCCAGGTTTCCAACAGGGGCTTTGCCGCCGGCGCCGCGCCTATGCCCGCCGTCACCAGACCGGAAAAGTCCGCCTCGGCAAAATCCGGATGCTGGCTCATGAACAGATACATGGATGGCACCCCCAGGAAATGGGTAAAGCCATGGCCATTACGTTTGTCCAGCAGGTTCAGAATCGTGCCGGGATCAAATTCGCGCGCCACCGCCACCGTGCCGCCCAGATGAAAAGCGATATTGGCATAGCAATTCAGCCCGCCGGTATGGAACAACGGCATCACCGCCAGATGTTTGCAGTCCGTCGTCACGCGCGCTGGTCCGCCGAAACTGACCGCATTCCAGAAGGTCATGCCATGGGTGATCATCGCCCCCTTGGGCAGACCGGTAGTGCCCGACGTGTACATGATGGTCGAAAGATCATCGAGAGTAAGCTCGGTCGCGCGCGCCGTCAGCTTACCCGCCTTGGCAATCGCCTGTTCATACTGGCTGGGGCTGCCGTCGAAATTATTTTCCAGCAGATGCGGTATCTTGCACAGCTTTTGCAGCGTCGCCCCGGTATCGGCGAATTCAGGCCCCGGGATCATCACTTTGGGGGCGGCGTCGCCGACGATAAATTCAAGCTCCGGCACCGTAAGCCGCCAGTTGAGCGGTAAAAACACCAGCCCCGCCTTGGCGCAGGCGAACTGCATCTCAAAGATATCGGAGCTGTTTTGCGCCAGAATGCCGACACGGTCGCCCGCGACCAGGCCCAGACTGTTGGTCAGATAAGCGGCCAGCCGCTCGCACCGGTCATTGAACTGGCGATAGGTAAATTGGCGATCCGAATGCAAATCGATCAGGGCGACTTTATCCCCCAGGCGCGTGGTGTGATATGCCAGCCAGTCATATGCCTTAGTCGTCATTGCGGACCTCCCGTTCCTTTTTTGATATTGGCGGCAGTGAAGCAAATTCAGGGCCTTTTCGCAAGTGATCAATCAATCAGTTGCGCCCCCTGCCCGAGATTGCGCGGCTGAGCAGAATAACGGGCAAAATGCCCGCCGCCACGATGCTTAACCCGGCCAGCGCGCTGTCCTCCAGCCGGCCAAGTGATGCAAATGTATAGACATGGGTCGCCAACGTATCGAAATTGAACGGCCGCAGGATGATGGTGGCCGGCAATTCCTTCATACAGTCGACAAACACCAGCAGCACCGCCGTTAGAATAGGCCCGCGCAGCAGCGGCAGATGCACCCGCCACAATGTGCCGCCCCGCCCCTGGCCCAGGCTGCGCGACGCCATATCCATTGCTGGCGTGATGCGCGCCAGTCCAGATTCCATGGCGCCAAATGACAGCGCCAGAAACCGCACAACATAGGCAAACAGCAGGGCGATTACCGTGCCGCTTAGTAACAGGCCGGTGGAAATTCCGAACCACGCCCGCAGCACCGCGTCCAGCGCATTGTCAAACGCGCCAAACGGGATCATCACCCCAAGCGCCAGCACAGCGCCGGGAATGACGTATCCGACCGATGCAATACGGGTCAGTATTTTCTGTCCACGTCCCGCGCCAAGGCGTGCGCCATAGGCCAGAAACAACCCGATGCATACCGCAAGCAGGGACGCCGCCGCCGCCAGCAACAGACTGTTCATCGCATATCCAATGAACGCCGAATTCAGCGAGGCCGCCCAACGCCCTATCGCCATATGCAGCAAAACTCCTGCCGGTATCAGAAAGCCACCGATCAGGGGCGTCAAACAGGCGCCGATTGCCGCCGTTGCTTTAAGCGGCGTCAGATCAAACTGCGGCATGGCGCGCATCGCACCGCCTACGCTGTGAAAGCGCCGGTCGCGCCGCGCCATGCGTTCCAGCGTAATCAGCAGCAGTACAAAGCCCAGTAGCGCCAGCGCAATTTGCGCCGCGCCGCCCGCATTGCCCATTCCCAGCCACACATCATAAATGCCAGCCGTCAGTGTGCGCACGGCAAAATAATCAACCGTGCCGAAATCCCCCAGTGCTTCCATCAGTGCGAGAATTACGCCGACCACAATGGCTGGCCTCGCCATTGGCAACGCAACACGGAAAAACACCGCCCATGGCCCCTGACCAAGGGTGCGGCTGACTTCCAGCGCGCCAGTGGATTGCTGCAGGAATGCTGTACGCGCACTCAAATATACATAGGGGTACAGCGTCATTGACAGAACCAGTATTGCGCCGCCAAGCGAACGAATTTCGGGAAACCAGTAATCAGCGGGCCGCGCCCAGCCCATGATGCTGCGCAATGTGGTTTGCACCGGCCCGGCAAATTCCAGAAAATCCACATAGGTATAGGCCGTGAGATAGGCCGGCATCGCAAAGGGCGCAAGCAGGGCCCATTCGAAGATACGCCTTCCGGGAAAGCGGCACAGGCTGACCAGCCAGGCAGTTCCCACGCCGAGTACGGCGGTGCCAATCCCGACCCCCAGCAGCAACAGAAACGTCGTCTGCAGCATGTGCGGCAAAACCGTATTTGCCAGATGCGGCCAGATATTGCGTTCCGGATTTAGCGCCAGTATTGCTATGGAAAACACCGGCATGGCGACCAATGCAGCCACCACAAGCGCACCTGCGCTCCAGGGATCAACATGCAGCTTTGCTGTTGCGGCTGGCTTGTCCGCGATGCTGGTCACGCCGGGATCATTGGTCGAAGCCAGTTTCATAGACCATCTCAAGCGCACGGATACGGTACTTCGCAATTTCGGTCAACGGCAACCCGTCGGCCTTGAAAGGGCCCCAGCTTTGCGACAGCGCGGATCCGTGGACACCTGGACGGACAGGATATTCACTGTTGGATTCGGCATAAATATTCTGGGCTTCGCTGCTGGACAAAAATTCCATCAGTTTGAGCGCCGCCTCGGGGTTGGGGGCGTGTTTGGCCATCGCCATCCCGGAAACATTTACGTGCGTTCCGTATGGATGTTCCGAACCTGGCTGGTTGGGAAACAGGATATGCACCGCCTGCGCAAAACGCCGCTGATCGGGATCGGCCAGCATCATGGCCATATAATAGGTATTGCCAAGCGCGATGTCGCATTCGCCCTGTGCTACTGCCTTGATTTGCGCCCGGTCATCGCCCTGGGGTTTGCGCGCCAGATTGGCCCGCAGGCCCCGCAGCCATTTTTCGGCTTGCGCCTCCCCATGATGGGCAATCTGTGCCGCCAGCAACGCCACATTATAATCGCTGGCCCCGCTGCGGCTGCAAATGCGGCCCTTCCAGTGCGGCTCCGCCAGCGCTTCATAGGTGGTGACTTCGCCATCTTTCACCCGGTCCTTCGCCGCATAAACCACCCGTGCGCGCTGGGTAAGGGCGAACCAGTCCCCCTGCGGATGACGATAGGGGGCGGGAATAGCACCCGTTAACACCGCTGAAGCTACGGGTTGCGTAACGCCTGCTTCCTCCAGTTCAACCAGCCGGGCAACGTCGACCGTCAACAGGACATCGGCGGGGCTATTCATGCCTTCGGCCCGGATGCGTTCCGCCAGACCCTTTGCCGCAAACAAAGTGTTGACCGTAATACCGCTGACGGCCGTGAATTTATCGAACAGTGGCTGCATCAAGGCCGGTTGCCGGTAGGAATAGACATTGACCTCGGCGGCCGCCGCCACCCCGGAAAACGGCAGCGTGGCGATTAGAAAAGCAAATAATTTCAAACCCTTGAGATTTTTTACTTGCGCTTTGACCGGCCTGGGAGATGACATCAATATATTCCACCATTTTGCGAGTGATTTGCATTAGCGACTAAATTCGCGTATCCAGCCTCCCCTGTCAAGGGATGCGATTGGGCCAGTCTTGCAGACCGGTGGGCGTTCATCCATGACCTCGATCAAAACGGGTTGACCTCTTCGTGACGTTCAACTGTATTTTGCCGAACCATAGGAAGCTATCGCAAAAACACCAGATGTTTGCTTTCATTGATACGAGTGCGCTGGCGGCAAAAAAGGGCTGGCGGGACAATTCCGGCGTATGTAGAAAAACTGAACGATAAGTGCAGACCTGCTTTTTCTCCACGACGCGCTCATTTCCATCAACAGGGCTGATTTTTCCGGGGAACCGCGCCGGCCGCTCTGCGCCGCCTCGTTTCCGGAAGCTTCTGTTCCGGTGAAAACTGGGTGTAAACTATGCTACGGAACATTCATCGCACGCAAAACGTGTGAACCGGGCGGAGCATCGAATGCCAGCACAAGGAAAAACCCAACCTTCTCTGTTCATCCCGCATGGGGGCGGGCCGTGCTTTTTCATGGACTGGACCATGGGGCCGCGCGACACCTGGGACAGTATGGCCGCATGGCTGCGCGGCCTGGCCGCAACATTGCCGGAACGGCCAAAAGGGGTGCTGGTGATTTCCGGCCATTGGGAGGAAGACGCCTTTGCCGTCACCGGCGCCGCCAGTCCGCCGCTGATTTATGATTATTACGGATTTCCCGAACACACCTATCAGTTAAAATATCCCGCCCCCGGCGAACCGGGTCTGGCGGGGCATATCGTCCGTCTGCTGATCGAGGCGGGTCTTCCCGCGCGCGTGGACGCGGCGCGCGGCTTTGACCACGGCGTATTCATCCCCTTCCTGCTGATTTTTCCCGAAGCGGAAATTCCCATCGTGCAGATGTCCCTGCATCACTCTCTTGACCCGGAACTGCATCTGGCTGCTGGCCGCGCGCTTGCGGCGTTGCGTGACGAGGGGGTGCTGATCGTTGGCAGCGGCATGAGCTATCACAATATGCAGGGCTTTGGCGACCCGCGCAGCAAAGGTGTTTCAGAACAGTTCGACGCCTGGCTGAACGAAACTTTGTGTAACGGCGCCGTCAACCAGGCCGCCCTCGCCACATGGCACACCGCCCCCGCCGCGCGCGCCGCGCATCCCCGCGAAGAACATCTCATCCCCCTGATGACCGCCGCAGGCGCAGGCGACGGGGCGGGCACGCGGATATACAATGATCAGGCGCTGGGTGTGACGGTGTCGGCGTTCCGGTTTGGGTGATAACTACCGGCAAATTCCCCTATCGCCGGGCAGGGCCGTGCTGTTACGCTGTCTCCAACAAGAAATAAAACAACGTACACGGGAGACACGTCATGAACAGAGGCCATGCGATTATCACCGGTGCGCTGGGCGGGTTGGGCACCGCAATGACCCGGCATCTGTGCGCGGCGGGCATTCCGGTGATCGCAACCGATCGCCGTCCGGAGGATTTTGAGGCGTGGCGGGAGGCGTTGCCCGCCGAGTGCCGCGATCTGGTCAGTTTCTATCCGCTCGACGTCACCAAGGAAGAACCGGTCAACGAACTGGCCGCGGCACTGGCGGCGCGCAAGATCGATGTGGCCTATCTGATCAATAATGCCGGCATTCAGGGCGCGGGGAAACCCTGGAAGATGGACAGCAAGACCTGGCACCGGGTCATGAATGTCAACATCACCGGCACGTTCTACATGACCCGCGCATTTTGCGAGGCGATGGTCAACAGGGGCTTTGGCCGTATTGTCAATCTGGCCTCTGTGGCGGCCTATGGCGCCGCCAGCCAGGGCCCCTATGGGGCGGCCAAGGCGGCGATTACCGGCTATACGCGCTCAACCGCGCTTGATCTGGCAAAATATGGCGTCACGGTGAACGCCATCGCGCCGGGCCTGATCTGGCATCCTCGCCTGGAGGGTATCGTGCAGGACAGTGTGCGCGAAGGCATGAGCAATTCCGTCCCGGTGGGCCGCACCGGGCGGCCCGATGAAATCGCCGCCACGGTGGCGTTTCTGGTGTCGGAAGGCGCGTCCTATATCACCGGGCAAACAATCCATGTGAATGGCGGGCTGTATCTGCCGGGATAGATAAGTTTACGCTATCGCTGGGCATGCCCATATGGCTATTCTGGACAAAATAAAATAAATCAGCAGGGAGCGAAATCATGAGTGACAGAGGACATACTATTCTAACCGGCGCCTTGGGCGGTCTGGGCACGGCCACCGCAAAGGCGCTGTGCGCGGCAGGGCACCAGGTCATCGCCACCGACCGGCGCAGGGAGGATTACACGCCATGGCTGGAAACCCTGCCCAAGGAAATTCACAGTCAGATCAGCTTCTTTCCACTCGACGTCACCAAGGAAGAAGCGGTCGACGAGCTTGCCGCCACGCTCAAGTCACGCGGCATTCATGTGGCGCATCTGATCAACAATGCTGGCATTCAGGGCGCCGCCAAACCGTGGAAGATGGACAGCAAGACCTGGCACCGGGTGATGAATGTCAACATCACCGGCACGTTTTACATGACCCGCGCCTTCAGCGAGGCCATGGTCAACAAGGGCTATGGCCGCATCGTCAATGTCGCCTCGCTCTATGCCTATCATCCAGGCAGCGGGCAGGGGCCCTATGCCGCAGCCAAGGCCGCGATCACCGGTTTTACCCGCTCCACGGCGCTTGATCTCGCCAAATATGGCATAACGGTCAATGACATTGCGCCGGGCATCATCTGGCATGACCGGCTGGAAGGCGTGATTCCCGGGACCGAACTGCAAGACCTGGGCAAGAGCGTGCCCATGGGCCGCGTCGGCAAGCCCGACGAAATCGCCGCGACCATGGTGTTTCTGACCTCCGAAGGCGCCTCCTACATCACGGGGCAGACCATCCATGTCAATGGCGGACTGTACCTGCCGGGTTAGGGAGACCGCCATGAACAGAGGACACGCAATCATAACCGGCGCATTGGGCGGGTTGGGCACAGCCATGACAAAGGCGCTGTGCGCTGCGGGCATTCCGGTAATCGCCACCGACCGGCGGGCCGAAGATTTTGCCCCGTGGCGCGAAGCCCTGCCGGCGGACATGCGCGATCAGGTCAGCTTCTTCCCGCTCGACGTCGCCAAACAGGAAGCGGTCGACGAACTGGCGGCGACGCTCGCGTCGCGCGGCATCGACATCGCCTATCTGGTCAATAATGCAGGCATCCAGGGCCCCGGCAAGCCCTGGAAGATGGAGACCAAGACCTGGGACCGGGTCATGAATGTGAACATCACCGGCACATTTTACATGACCCGCGCGTTTAGCGAGGCGATGGTGACGCGCGGCTTTGGGCGTATTGTCAATATCGCGTCGCTGGCGGCCTATCAGCCGATGCGCAATCAGGGACCGTATTCCGCGGCCAAGGCGGCGATCACGGGCTATACGCGTTCGACCGCGCTGGACCTTGCCAGGCATGGCGTCACGGTGAACGTGATCGCCCCCGGCATCATCATGCATCCGCGCCTCGATGGTGTGGTGACGGGAACCAATCTGAAAGGTCTGGCTGACGCCGTGCCGATGGGACGTCCCGGCCGGCCGGAAGAAATCGCCGCCACGGTGGCGTTTCTCGCCTCCGAGGGCGCGTCCTATATCACCGGCCAGACGATACACGTGAATGGCGGGCTGTATTTTCCGGGATAGGGAGGAACGCCAATGTACGAGAACATACTCTATGAAACAGAGAACGGCCGTGCGCGGATCATTCTGAACCGGCCGCAAAAGCGCAATGCGCTGAGTGCAGGGTTGTTGCAGGAATTACAGGACGCGCTATGGGAGGCTGACGATGATACCAGCGTGCATGCGGTCGTTGTGAAGGGGGCGGGCGAATGTTTCAGCGCCGGGTATGATCTGACGCCAGAGCGCGGCCCCAAACGCCCCGAGGGCAAGACCTATCGCGGCGGACGCGCCATCGATGACGATATCTGGCATCTGGAACGCCAGCAGCGGTTTCGCATGGCGCTGTTCGATATGCACAAGCCGGTGATTGCCCAGGTGCATGGCTATTGTCTGGCGGGCGGCACGGATATTGCGTTGTTATGCGATATGGTGATCGCGGCGGATGACGCCACCTTCGCCTTTCCGCCGGCGCGCGATCTGGGGTCGCTGCCCAATCAGATGTGGCTCTATAACACCGGGCCGCAATGGGCCAAGCGGCTGCTGCTGACCGGAGACAGCGTGACCGGAAGTGAGGCCGCCGATATTGGCCTGGTGCTAAAGGCGGTGCCGCGCGAATATCTGGAAGCCGAGGTGGAAGGCCTGCTGGATCGCATGGCGCTGATCGATCAGGCGCTGCTGGCGGCCAACAAGCGGATCGTCAATCTGGGGCTGGAACTGATGGGGGCGCGCACGCTGCAACGGCTGGCCTGTGAAAATGACGCGCGGGGCCATCTGGCGCCTGCTGCGGATGGCTATCGCCGCTCGGTTCGAGAAAACGGGTTGAAGGAAACCCTGCGCGCCCGTGACGGCAAATTCGGCGATGGCCGCGCCCGGGTGCACGGACCCGAAATCCGCGACGCTGCCGGACGCCTGAAGTAACAGAACAGCTGCGCCTGCCTTCGCGGCGTCCTTCGACTCCGTGAAGGTCGAAATCGCTTCTGTGCAGGTAAAAGGCAGATACCAAGTGATACTGTTTTGGTCTATATAGGCCACATAAATTCATTCCCCCCAAAAAGTAAGGAATTCCACATGCGGCCCTCCGGACGTGCCCCAGACGATATGCGTAAAGTCAGTTTCGAGGCCGGCTATTCGCGCCAGGCGGAAGGGTCGTGCTTTGTGCGCTTTGGCGACACCCATGTGCTGTGCACCGCAACGCTTGAACAGAATGTGCCGCCATTTTTGCGGGGCGGCGGACGCGGCTGGGTGACGGCGGAATATGGCATGCTGCCGCGCTCCACCAATGAACGCATGCGGCGTGAAGCGGCCGCCGGCAAACAGGGCGGACGCACCCAGGAAATTCAGCGCCTGATCGGCCGCGCCCTGCGCGGCGTGGTGCAGTTCGAAGGCATGGGCGAACGCCAGATCGTTATCGACTGCGACGTGATTCAGGCCGATGGCGGCACCCGCACCGCATCCATCACCGGCGGTTATGTGGCGCTGGTTCAATGTTTCAAATGGATGCAGAAGTCCGGCATGATTGCCAAACTGCCATTGCTGGATTCCGTGGCTGCGGTTTCGTGTGGCATATACAAGGGCGTGCCGTTGCTGGATCTGGACTATCCCGAAGACAGCGAGGCCGAAGTGGACGCCAATTTTGTGATTACGGGAACCGGCGGCATTATCGAAATTCAGGGCACGGCGGAACAAAAACCATTTTCCGAGGCGGATTTTACCGCGCTGCTGGCGCTCGCGAAAAAAGGCGTTGCGGATTTGACGGCCATGCAGCAGGCCGCCATCGCGGCACTGTAAAATGCACCGCTCTGCACGCCATGAAACCCGGCTGGTGCTGGCCAGTCATAATGCGGGCAAGCTGCGCGAAATTGCCGACCTGTTGCGCCCGTTTCACATTGATGTTGCGAATGCGGGCGCGCTGGGGTTGCCGGAGCCGGAAGAGACCGGCGCGACATTTGCTGAAAATGCAGAACTGAAAGCGCGTGCCGCCGCAACGGCCAGCGGCATGGCTGCACTGAGCGATGACAGCGGACTGTGCGTTGCCGGGCTTCGGGGGCAGCCTGGAATTTATTCCGCGCGCTGGGCCGGACCGGACAAGGATTTCGGGGCCGCCATGAAACGGGTAGAGACCGAACTGAAAAGCACGGGCAGCGCAGACCGCCGCGCTTTTTTTGTGTGCGCCCTGTCCCTGTGCTGGCCGGACGGGCATTGCGAAACATTTCAGGGCGAAGTGCACGGGCAACTGGTGTTTCCGCCGCGCGGCGCGCGGGGCTTTGGATATGATCCGATTTTTTTGCCGGACGGGTATGACATTACCTTTGGTGAAATGGACCCGGACGCCAAACACGCCATCAGCCACCGCGCGCACGCCTTCAAGCAGATGATCGATGCCTGTTTCACACGCTGAATACTCCGATCCGGGCTTTGCGGTGTATGTGCACTGGCCCTTCTGCCTGTCGAAATGCCCGTATTGCGATTTCAACAGTCATGTGCGCGACAGTGTGGATCAGCAACAGTGGCGCGCCGCACTGCTGGCCGAAATCGACGCCACCGCCGGTGAAACCGGTAAACGGCGTGTACAGAGCATCTTCTTTGGCGGCGGTACGCCATCCTTAATGCCGCCCGCGACTGTTGCTGCGATTATCAATCAGATTGCCGCGCGATGGAATCTGGATGCTGACGCCGAAATCACCCTGGAGGCCAACCCGACCAGTGTCGAAGCCGGAAAGCTGGCCGGATTTGCGGCGGCGGGCGTTAATCGCGTTTCGCTCGGTGTACAGGCGCTGAACGATGCCGATCTGAAATTTCTTGGCCGGGGTCACAGCGCCGCCGAGGCGTGCGCGGCGGTTGATCTGGCCCGCAAACATTTCCAGCGCATGTCATTTGATCTGATCTATGCCCGCCCAAACCAGAGCCCCGCGGCGTGGGAGGCGGAGTTGCGCAGTGCCATTGCCATGGCCGCCGACCATCTGTCGCTGTATCAGCTGACCATCGAACCCGGCACGGGCTTTGAGGGGGCGGTCAAGCGCGGCCAGTTCACGCCAATGCAGGGGGATATGGCAGCGGATCTGTATGAGCTGACCCAGCAGATATGTGACGCACACGGCCTGCCTGCCTATGAAATTTCCAATCACGCGCGGCCGGGCAGTGAATCGCGGCACAATCTGGTTTACTGGCGTTATGGCGAATATGCAGGCATTGGCCCCGGCGCGCATGGACGGCTGTATCGTGACGGCGCGGTATACGCCACCGCCAATTTTCGCAAACCTGAACGCTGGCTGATTGCTGCGCGTGAAAGCCATGACGCCCTAAGCGGCCGTGAGCAATCTGTGGAAATGGTGATGATGGGGCTGCGCCTGTGCGATGGGATTTCCATCGCCCGCTATGAGGCGCTGGCGGGAGCGCCACTATCGCGCTGCGTGATTCAGGAACTTTGCGGGCAGGGTTTGCTGCTGCACGAAAATGATCGGGTTAAAGCCACGCCGCGCGGGCGTCTGCTGCTGGACGGCGTTCTCGCCAAACTGCTGGGATAAACTGTGTTGGAGCAGCGCGACGCTGCGCCAACACGAAAGTCATCCGGCTATTTATTGCCCGGCGCGGCGTTGAACGCAATGTCCTTGTCGACGCGAATGTCACCGGGCAGGCCAAGCACCTGTTCGGCAATGATGTTGCGCAGAATTTCATCCGTGCCGCCGCCGATGCGCAGGGCGGGCGACGTGATCCAGCCTTCCTGAAAGCCCGCTTCCTGCGGTGATAGCGCGGGATCGCGGATGATGCCGCCCATATCCATCAGTTCCATGGCGAAGTGCGGCAGGTCCTGGCCATACACCGCGCCCACCGCCTTGGCGATGGCGTTTTCCGCGCCCGGCGTAACACCTTTGCTGATCGCGGTCAGGGTGCGGTAATGGATATATTTCAGGCCTTCGGACTGCACATACCAGTCGGCGATTTTTTCACGCACCGCCGCATCGCGCAGAGCCGGTCCATCCCCCAGTTGCGTTGCGCGCGCCAGCGACAGGAGTTCACCCACCCCATTGCCAGCCGACATATTGCCGACAACGACACGCTCATTCATCAGCACCGTCAGCGCCGCCTTCCAGCCGTCGCCCTCGTTGCCGACCAAATTGGCGTTGGGAATGCGCACATTTTCAAAGAATATTTCATTGAAGCTGCTGCCGCCGGAAATCTGTTTGATCTGCTTGACCGTGATGCCCGGCGTCTTCATGTCCAGCAGGAAGAAGCTCAGGCCTTTATGCTTGGGCTTGTTCGGGTCGGTGCGCGCAACCAGAATGCCCCAGTCGGCAATATGCCCCAGCGTCGTCCAGATTTTCTGTCCGTTGACGACCCATTCATCGCCGTCTTTTTCGGCGCGGGTGCGCACACCCGCCAGATCGGAACCGGCACCCGGTTCGGAAAACAGCTGACACCAGATTTCTTCGCCATAAAGTGCCGGTTTGATAAAGCGTTCTTTTTGTGCGGGGGAACCCAGCACCATCAGGGTCGGCATCGCCAGACCCAGGCCCAGAATGAACAGATCGCTGGAAACCTCGAACTGTGCTTCTTCCTGGGAGTAAATCACATTCTCCATGGTGGTGCCGCCCATGCCGCCATATTCCTTGGGCCAGCTGATCGCCGCATAGCCTTGCGCCGCCTTTTTCTTCTGCCAGGCCTTGGAGCGCGCGATCACATCCGCATCCGCGCCTTCCATCGACAGGATCGAGCCGCCTGCTTCGCCTTCAACCCGGCGGGTGGCGTTTGCCTCCAGCCACGCACGCACCTTGACGCGAAATGCAGCTTCTTCCGGTGTATCGTTAAAATCCATGATGCTCACGCCTCTTTCGATGTGCCGTTAAAATTCATACGGTAGTCTTACTTTAGACACCGCCCGCGGGCAATGGGGGCAGGCGCGATTGCCCCAAGACCCCGGCGCATTTCTCAGGGAGGGGCGGCGCCGCCCTTAAAGTTCTCGTTATGTTCTTGACATGCGGATTAAATTCCTATATAAAGGGGTTCACGCCGCCCCCTTTCTGGAAACCGCCATGCCTTACCCCGATATCGTCCACACGCCGGCCTATAAACAGGCATTCGATCTGTATCTAAGAAAAGGCGTACCCATTGAGTTGTCGTTGAAGGCGGCGTTACAAGAACATCCCACCACGCACTACATTTGGTGCACACGCGGCGACAACAAAGTGCGCGCCGCGCATGCCGCGAATAATGGCAGGATTTTTTCCTGGGACATTCCGCCGCCGACAAAACATCCCGGCGAGGATTTTGGCTGCCGGTGTTGGGCGGAACCGTATCAGCCGAAGCTTGAGGAGGCTGACTTTCAATCTGTACTTAGCCCTATAAATGACCAGCCACGTTGGGGATGGTATGAGTTTTTCAAACATTATTTTGGTGAAAATGGCGAACCGGTCACGCTGCCTCAGATCGGCCATCTACAGGTGATCATTGATTACGTAGCGAGCACTATTTACAAGAGAGTACGGGCGCAAATCGTAAATAAAGCACGTAGTGTCATCTCCGGCACAATCACCGATGATTTCAATAACTCCTACAGCTTCCATGGCGTATCCTGGGCGCACGGGGGTTCCACGCTTAGCGGAGATATTCATGGCGGCGTAGCCCGACAAGGGCAGTTTTTGATCATATCCGTGACTGTTGTGTATAATTTTAGCGACGTGTTTACCATTATTAAAAATGAACCAGGAACTCCGTACCCAATAACCGGATGGTGGAAAACCCGGATAGAAATCATCGCAAACCGGGATGAAAGCGCCAGCAGATATAAAAATACCGAAGCTGAAGCGGATTATGGGATCGATGAACAGCAGCCGCTGTAATAAATTTGAATAGACAGAAGGAAACACGGCGCTGATCAGAAATGCATTCGGATTTGCTGTCAGAAGGTTTCAGGAAACCTTTCAACGTTTTCCGCTGGTGGTTCTCTGCATCGCCGGTTTTTATATTCTTAGACATTTTGATCTGCCACTGCCGGATGGTTGGCAATGGGTTACTATATTGCTGACTTATTGCGGCGCGTTCTGGCTGGTTAGCATCGGGCTTTACGCGGAATCACAGGCTCTTTCGATGCGGGTCACCCTCGCGATCAGCCTCGTAACTTTTCTGCCAATTGCTTATCAGGCCTTATTAACTCCGGGCATAAGTTCTGACACCCTGGGCTATGCGTTTCCGGCGCTTTTCGCCCTCATGTTCGTCGCGCCATTCCTGAGACGGAATATTAAATTCAAAGAGATGGGGCGGTTTTACAATCACTTCTGGGGTCATATTGGCAGAACCATACCTGTCGTTTTTTTGTTGTTCTTGATCGCGCTGGCTATATTTTTCTGGCTCTACCCTGTTTTTGGCATCCCCAAGCATCGCCATGCGTTTGCGCCGCTAATTGAAATCATTATTGGCCTGCTGTTTCCGATGATGGCTTTAATGGGTATTCCAAAAATTCAAGATGAGAAAGGGGAGCGATAAAACCGTCATGTCAAGACATGACCCCGATTCCGCAGGTAAGCTGCGGGATGCGTTTCGCTGGATGTGGCGCTGGTACGTATACGGGTGCATAGCTTTTGGTACGCTTGCCGTCTTGTACGTGCTGTACGCTATTTTTTATTATCAATATCGCTATGTGCAACTGCCCAATGGCGCCCGCCTCGTCGCCACGCAATGGTTTGAAAAGAAGATAGCGCTTAAAAACAGCCGGGGTGACATTGTGGTGCAGCCAGATATTGATGCGATTACTTGGAATGACAAGTATGTAGAAGGCTGGCGCAGGGTTTCAGGGGAAGGATATTTCCATTTCATATACAAAATCGGAGACCCAGCGAACGTAGAATACACGCAAGAAGAATACCGCGCGTTGCTGGAACAAAGTGGCCCCACCGACCATAAGGAAACCATGAATTATTTCTATCTGATAGACAGCCCCGGTTACCGCCGTGCGTGGTACGAGTAATCGGCTTAAAGCCTGAACTCGCCCGGCATAAATGGAATAACAATTGAGGAATTAAAGGGGAATTAAACGGGGAGCTACCCTCCAATTCCCCTTATTATTTAATTGGGACCGCATCTGAGCCCGTCGTATCCTAACTATGCAACCCTTCTGGAAGGCCATGTTTAGCGAGGTGGCCGCCGGTAAAACGCGGATCATCTGTGACCTCGCGCAGGGCGAAGTCCGGCATTGGATATGCAGCCAGCAAGCCGGGCGTTTCAAACTCGGCCTCCGCCAAAATCAATCCGTCCAGTTCACCCTGAAAAACATCTACCGCCATCAGGACACCCGAAACGGGCAGTCTGTAGCGCAGCTTCCTGATCCGTACGCCAGGAAGCGATGCCGCCAAAATAGCGAACTCATCCTCGGGAAGGTAAATGGATGTGATCAGTCTTGTATGAATGTCCATGTCAGCCTTCCGGCTGAGGCGGAGCATCGGCTCCCCGCCATCAACCGGGCGCTCTTCGCGCAGCCGCAGGCGTGTGCCTGAGACATACAGATCCGAGATCGCCACGCTCTGAACAGCGCGCTCGAGCGGCGCCTGCCGGCACAGCCAGCGCCGCTCCCGCTCGACCGCCATATATTTCGTTTTGGGAAAGCCCAGGGCCTTGGCGATATGCTGCTCAATTTCCGCTGGCCTCTTTGCAACCCTTTAACTTTGCGACTCGTGCGCTAGAGCGGGATGAGTTTAGATCGAATCGCAACATACCCAAAGTCACCCCGCACTTGTTGCGGGGTCCGGGGTTCCAAACTCTGGCCTTAGCATGTGGCCCCTGGACCCCGGAATAAATCCGGGGTGACACCGAGGTTGTAGCATGGACCAACCTAAAATCATCCCGCTCTAGCGCAAGAGAGCTACGCTGAAGCGCCCGGTTTGATACGCCCTTTACCGCCCGCTTGGCAGTTCGTTGAACGGTACGGTTTTGTCGACGCGAATATCGCCCGGCAGGCCAAGCACCTGTTCGGCGATAATGTTGCGTAGAATTTCATCGGTGCCGCCCGCAACGCGCATGGCGGGTGACGATATCCAGCCTTCCTGAAAGCCCGCACCTGCGGGCGAGAGCTTTGGATCGCGGATAATGCCGCCCATATCCATCAGTTCCATGGCAAAGGCTGGCAGGTCCTGACCATAGGCGGCGCCAACCGCCTTGGCGATGGAATTTTCCGGACCCGGCGTCTGGCCCTTGCTCATCGCCGTCAAGGACCGCAGGCGGGTATATTTCAGGCCTTGCGACTGCACATACCAGTCGGCGAGCTTTTCACGCACCGCGGCATTACGGATGGCGGGCGCGTCGCCAATTTCAACGTCGCGGGTCAGGTTCAGCATTTCGGTCAAGCCCGCGCCTCCGCCAAGCCCGCCAATGGCCATGCGTTCATTCATCAACACGGTCAGCGACGCCTTCCAGCCATCGCCTTCTTCCCCGACACGCATGGCATCAGGTATGCGCACATTGTCGAAATACACTTCGTTAAAGCTGCTGCCGCCGGAAATCTGCTTGATCTGCTTGACGGTTACGCCCGGGCTCTTCATATCAACCAGGAAGAAGCTCAGGCCTTTATGCTTTGGCTTTGTGGGGTCGGTGCGCGCGACCAGAATGCCCCAATCCGCCAGATGGGCGAACGAGGTCCATATTTTCTGCCCGTTGACGATCCATTCGCCGCCCTGTTTTTCCGCGCGGGTACGCACCCCCGCCAGATCGGAACCCGCACCTGGTTCGGAAAACAGCTGGCACCAGATTTCTTCACCGTTCAGAGCCGGGCCAATAAAGCGCTCACGTTGCGCGGGCGTGCCGTGCACGATCACGGCGGGCATGGCCATACCGATGCCAATAACGAAGGTCGCGCTGGACACATCAAAGCGCGCCTCTTCCTGGCCGTAAATGACGCTTTGCATCGACGTTCCGCCCATGCCGCCAAATTCCTTCGGCCAGGTGATCGCGGCATAACCCGCAGCGGCCTTGACCTTCTGCCACTGCTTGGCGCGCGCGACAGCCCCGGCATTTTCACCCATCAGGGAAAAGGGCGCGCTACCGGTCTGGCTGGGGGAGCGTTTGGTTGCGTTGGCCTCAAGCCAGCCAGATACCTTGACGCGAAATTCGGCTTCTTCGGGTGTGTCGTTGAAATCCATTGTGCCCTCTTGCTTCTTTCTGCGCGCCGCTAGAATACAGGCGCGAGTGGTTCATTATCTGACCGAGGTCACAAATATTTCTATTTTGTTCTTTTAGGTCAGATCGATTTCTTACATGATAACATCAAACTCCTGTCACCTAAGCTGTTTTTGACATCCCACTGCAATGTAGGGAGTTTGTATCGCGAAGCGAAATCGTTCTTTGCCTGATGTTTCCCATGATGGCTTTGAAGGGCATTCCGGTGTTCAACAAAAAAGGAACACCAGAACTGTAATGTCAGGACCTTGCCCCAATCTTTATGCGCAACCTCTATTTCGTGTTTTAGATGTAGCGGCTATACCCGCACAGCCTCGGTATGCGTTGCTTCCAGCGCAAAGGCTGCGGCCATCAGCGCCTTTGTATAATCCGTCTGCGGGTGATCGAATATTGTGTCCGCATCACCGTGTTCAACAACCCGGCCGGCCTGCATCACAATCACCTGGTTGGCCATGGCGCGCACCACTTTCAGATCGTGGCTGATGAACAGGTAGGCCAGCCCGTGGCGCGCCTGCAGATCGCGCAGCAGATCAACGATCTGCGCCTGCACCGTCATATCCAGCGCGCTGGTTGGTTCATCCAGCACCACGAGTCGCGGCTGCAACGCCATGGCGCGGGCAATGGCGATACGCTGGCGCTGACCACCGGAAAATTCATGCGGATACCGGTCCTGTGTGGCGGGGTCCAGCCCGACTTCGGTTAGCGCATTGGCCACAATGCGGCGCTGTTCCTGTGCGCTCAGGCGTGTTCCGTGCACCTGCAGCCCTTCGGCTATAATCTGCCCGACGGAAAGCCGCGGGCTCAGCGAACCGTACGGATCCTGAAACACGATCTGCATGTCCTTGCGCAGGGGGCGCATCTGCTGGCTGTTCAGGCCATCAATGGGTTTGCCGCCATATACAATAGAACCCTGAGACGCAATCAGCCGCAACAGCGCCAGGCCCAGCGTGGTTTTCCCGGAGCCGGATTCGCCCACGATACCCAGGGTTTCACCCGCGCGCACATGTAACGAAATACCGTCCACCGCCTTGATATAATGCTGTTCACGGCTGAACAGGCGGCGCTTGAGGGGGAACCATACTTTCACATCATCCGCCTGCAGAACAACCGGGGCATCCACCGCCACAGTATGCGGACGGCCCTTGGGTTCGGAGTCGATCAGGTGCCGGGTATAGTCTTCATGCGGCTGCGCAAACACCTGCTGCACGGGGCCTGCTTCAATTATTTTTCCCCCCAGCATGACGCATACGTCATCCGCCATTTTGCGCACGATCCC
>Ga0209024_1001400_pt1 | contig 20889 bp, 19 predicted proteins | sample AutmiccommunBRH5_FD_187380 | JGI IMG/M metagenome (GOLD analysis project Ga0209024, IMG submission 187380) | Deep subsurface microbial communities from Mt. Terri, Switzerland - Autotrophic microbial communities BRH/5 (SPAdes) (version 2) | ecosystem: Environmental > Aquatic > Deep subsurface >...
ACCTGGCGTTGTTTCAGGCGGCTCATGCTGGCCGGGTTGAACCAGGCCGCACTGGCGTCTTCACCAATGGCTGCTTTGCCTGCGTAGGCCACACCTGCGCCGCTGGCGTTTTGTTCGTTCAATGCAAAACCGGCAGCACTGGAAAAGCTGCTGAAGCCCAACCCAAGGGTGGCTAAGGTACAGCTTATGATTCGCAATTGAAGGGGGTTCTGTTTCATGTCGTCCTCGATTGATCCGTTTGTTGGAATGGATAGTTTGCGAGGAGAATTGTAAGTAAAAATACGAACGATCGTGCTAATTAAATGTAGAATTATTCTCTACGAAATCTATGTATTGTTGGTGTTTGGTGGTGACAGCTTTGCGGTTCTTTATTGATTTAATGGAACCACAGCACCGCTTTGCGAAAACTTCCAGGTGGCCACAACCAGCATGGCCACGGTGGCAAGCACAAGAATTGATGCACTGAATATCAGGCTGAATTCAGCGTGGCTTGTGAATGCGTGGCGTAGTAAATCCACGCAGTAGGAAAACGGATTGAGCATGGATACCCAGCGAGCCAGGGCGGGCATGGGGTCGATGGGGTACAGTGCGCCGCTGAAGAAAAATACGGGAAAGATGACGAAGTTCATCATCACTGCAAAGCCGTCGATCGATTTTGCGAACGTGCCGCACAACACGCCAAGTGCCGCACAGGCCAGCGCCGCCAGCATGGCACCCGGAAGCAGCACATGCAGTTGTGGCCAAAGCGTGCGGCCAACCCAAGGTAACACTTCCTGCAAATCGAAACCCAGCGGAAACAGCAGGGTGTACAAGCCTTCAAGCCCCAATAGCAGTGCAATTAACAGACCCATTTGCACCAGCGCGCCAATGGCTGCCCCCAGCGTTTTCGCAATTAATATGTGGTGGGTTTTTACAGGCGCGGTAACCAACAAACGCATGGTGCCAGCGTCTTTGTCCAAGGCGATGCTTAGACCCCCCACCATGCCGCCAAACAGCAGGGTCATGCCCACAATGCCGGGCAGCAAGCGGGCTGTGTAGTCGTCGCCGGCAAGTGCTTGCATGCCGCCACCAATGATCCACAACCACAGCACGGGTCGCACCATGGCAGCGGCCAGGCGGTCGCGTTGCTTTAACAACTTTTGGCTTTCGCGGCGTATTACGGCCCAATAAAAATGCATCAGCATGGTTTGCGGGCTCCGCCGTTCATTTTCCACACAAACCAGTCGGCCAAGGTAACGGTGCGGACGCTGCTCACACTTTGGTCGGGTAGTTCATCCAGCGCTTGTGCAGGGGTGCCCAGCCAGTTTAATTCGCCTTGATTCAGAAAACCCACACGGTCGCAGGTGCTGGCTTCGTCCATCAAATGGGTGGCCACGAATATGGTCAGGCCATCGATGGCTTGAAGGGTTTTCAGGGTTTCCCACACGCTGTTTTTCGATGGTACATCCAGCGCGGTGGTGGGTTCATCAAGGATCAATACACCGGGCTGGTGAACCATGGCGCGCGCAATATCGACCAGGCGTTTCTGCCCGCCAGACAAACTGCCCACGGTGCGTTTCAACCACTGCTGGATGGGGAAGATGGTGTACAGGTGGGCCAGGTTGGCCTCGGTTTGTGCTTTGTTCAGGCCTTGCAGGCCAGCTGCAAACAACAGGTTTTCTTCCACGGTCATGAAGCGGTCCAGCGACACGGATTGAAACACAAAGCCCAGGTTTTTGCGGGCCAGGTGCGCCGATCTGCGGGTGCTGTAGCCCAGCACGGACAGCTCGCCCTGGTCGGGCGCTATCAAGCCGGCGATCAGGCTGATCAGGGTGGTTTTCCCTGCGCCGTTGGGGCCGAGCAGGCCAAACATTTCCCCGGCTTGAAGGTCAAGGCTGACTTTTTTGAGTGCCGGGTGTTTGCCCCAGGAAAAATACAGGCCTTGTGCGTGAAGGCGAATGGTGTCTGTGGCGCTGAGATTCAATTGTTGTTTTTGCTCAGGTGCAAGCTGTTGTGGTCGCTGCGATACCATACCACGGGCACCTCGGCGGTTTCAGCCAGAATTTGCTGTTCATGTTTCTGAACCTTGAGGTAATCGTTGGGGTTGTCGCGGCGTTGGGCCGCGTCAACAAAGGCCACCACCTTGTCATGTTCTGGTGATTTGTGGCAAACCGGGTCTGCATTGGTGGCGTCGCCGGTAATCAGATAGGCCTGGCAGCGGCAACCGCCGTAGTCTTTGGCTTTGTCGGGGCAGGTGCGGCAGGGGTCTTTCATCCATGCGTCGCCACGGTAGCGTGTGAAACCATCGCTTTCATGCCAGATTTGTTCGACCGTGCTGGTTTTCACATTCGGAAAGTCAAAACCCGGCAGCATGCGTGCGGCCTGGCAGGGCAGGGCCGTGCCATCGGGGCTGATGCTGAGAAACACATTGCCCCAGCCGCTCATGCAGGGCTTCGGGGTTTTCTCAAAGTAGTCGGGCACCACAAACAGCAGCTTCATGCTGTTGCCCAGTTTTTCGCGCCATGCCGCCACTCGCGCTTCTGCGTGTTTCAACTGCGCGTGGGTGGGGATGAGTGCAGCTTTGTTTTTAAAGGCCCACCCATAGTATTGCGTGTTGGCCAGTTCAAGGTATTCCACGCCAAGCTTTACGGCCAGCTCGATGATGGAATCGATGTGATCCAGGTTCAGCCTGTGCAGCACCACGTTGAGTACCATGGGCCAGCCAGCTGCCTTTACGGCGGTGGCAATTTCCAGTTTTTTCTGAAATGTTTTGGTGTCACTTAATGCGTCGTTGGCCGCCTGTGTGGCGTCTTGAAAGCTGACCTGAATGTGATCAAGCCCGGCAGCTTTGAAGGCTTCAAGGCGGGCGGGTTTCAAGCCGATGCCAGAGGTGATCAGGTTGGTGTAAAACCCCAGTTCATGCCCGTAGGCCACCAGTTCTTCAAGGTCGTCGCGCAGCAGCGGCTCGCCACCGGAAAAGCCCAGTTGCACCGCACCCAAAGCGCGGGCCTGCTTCATGGTTTCTTTCCATTCGGCGGTGGTCAGTTCATGGGTGTTGGTTTTGTAATCAACCGGGTTGTAGCAAAACACGCAGTGCAGCGGGCAGCGGTAGGTAAGCTCTGCCAGCAGCCACAGTGGGCCGGCAGGCCGGGTAGCGGGTTCAGGCTGCGCGCTCATGCGTCTAGCCAGTTGCGGCGCACTGCCTCTTCAAGCATGCTTTGTACGTCTGCATGCAGGCCTTCGGAGTTGAACTTGGCTTCCAGTGCGGCCACGATCTGCGTTACTGTGCGTGTGCCATCGCACAGCAGCAAAATTTCGCTGGCGGACTGGTTCAATTTCACCATGCCCTCGGGGTACAGCAACACATGGGTTTTTTGCGCGTCTTCGTACTGCAAACGGAACAAGCGGTTCAGTTTGGGGTGCTGCGGCAATGTGGGTGTTGTTTCGGTATTCATTTCCTGGGCTTCTTTGGTTTGTCGGGATAGGCCAGCGCAATCGCGTCGGACATACTCCACAACACGTCCAGTTTAAATTGCAGTATTTCCAAGGCGCGTTCCTGTTGTGCGCGAGTCTTGAAATAATTCAATGTTACTTCCAAACCGTGTTCTACATCGCGTTGGGCCAGGCTGATTCTGGAGCGGAAATAATTCAACCCTTCTGAAGCCACCCACTTGTAGTCTTTGGGCCAGTTGCTCAGGCGTTGCTTGTGAATTTCAGGCGCAAACATTTCTGTCAGCGATGAACACACCGCTTCTTGCCAAGGTGCGCGGCGGGCAAAGTTTACATAAGCATCCACGGCAAAGCGCACGCCGGGCAGCACAAGTTGCTGGTTCCAAAGCACTTCACGGTCAATGCCCACGGCTTCACCCAGGCGGCTCCAGGCCTCGATGCCGCCCGCATTGCCTTCCCAGCCGTCGTGGTCAAGAATGCGCTGTACCCAGCGGCGCCGTGTTTCGCGGTCGTCGCAGTTGGCCATCACGGCCGCGTCTTTTTGCGGAATGCACACTTGGTAATAAAACCGGTTGGCCACCCAGCCGCGCAATTGTTCGCGGCTTAGTTTGCCTTCGCGCATGGCCACATTGAAGGGGTGGTGAATGTGGTAGCGGTCGCCCTTGGCACGCAGGCGTTCCTCGAATTCTTTCTTGCTCCAGGCTTTGTTGTTCATATCAGAATCTCCATGCCATCGTAAGACACTTCAATTCCATTGTCGGCCAGAATGGCATGCTCGTCGCCGTGTTCGTACAAAATCGGATTCGTGTTGTTGATGTGAATCAGGATTTTGCGCTGCTTTTTGAACTGGCGAAGCTGGCTGATCATGCCCGATCCCCGTTCACCCGGTTTGTCGGTTTGCGGCAGGTGGCCCATGTCGGCCGCCATCTTTTGTGAAAACCCTTGCGTGACCATTTCATCTTCGGTCCAGAAAGTGCCGTCCACCATCAACACGTCGGCTTGCTGCATGAATGGCAGAATCTCGGGCGTGATTTCGCCCAGCCCCGGCGCATAGAATACTTTTTTGCCCGTGTTGCTGTCTTCGATAAACAGTCCAATGTTGTCGCCTCGGCGTTGGGCGTAACGGCTGGGGGAATAGGGTGGCGCCTTGCTGATCAGCGGAATGGATTTGATCTTGATGCTGTCCAGCGGGCTGATTGAAAATGGATCATCACATTCGGTGCACAGCGGGGTCCATTTCACACCGCAGTAAAAGCCCAGCGTGGGGACCAGCGGCAGGCCGTTGGTCAGGTCTTCCCACACGGCTGGCGTGGTGAACAGGCGCATGGGGGTTTTGCCCTCGCGCATCATCAGCAAGCCGGTGGTGTGGTCAATTTGTGCGTCCATCAAAATGACAGCAGAAATGCCAGTGTCACGAGGGCCGCGGTTGGGTTGCAGTTCCGGGGTGTTTTTGATTTGCGTGAGAATATCGGGCGAAGCATTCACCAATATCCAGTTGGCAGACCCGTCGGAAATCGCAATCGACGACTGCGTGCGTGCGGTGTATCCCGGCGTATTGGCACGCACGGCCTGGCAGTTTGTGCAGTTGCAGTTCCACTGGGGGAAACCTCCGCCTGCTGCGGAACCCAGAACTTTGATTTTCATAATTGCTTTTTTCAGGGGTAAAAAAAACCCCGCCAGCCTGAAAGGCTATCCGGGGCTGTGCGAACCGTCAAATTAACGGTTGGCGATGTACATGGTGATTTCGAAACCGAAACGCATGTCAACGAATGATGGTGTAGTCCACTGCATGAAAAATCCTCCTTGTGCTTTATTAAAATGCACCGCACCCCGAGGGGATCCGGTGAAGAACCTGGCTTGCGCCGTGTTGTTCGTCCTCGAAATTTAAATAGCAATTCCTGTGCCGTGCACTGGTATTTGTCGGAAATTTTGTGATGTGGAAAATAAGTCCACTTTGGTGTGCAACCTGTTGCAGTTTGAAACAAAAAGCAAAAAGGCGCAAACCTTGTGGGTTTGCGCCTTGGGATAATCGTTAACGGAGGGTGGTTAACGATTAGAAGAACAGGATTGCGCCTACAGCGATTGTGTTGGATTCGCCTTTTGCACTTGGTGCGCCCAGCTGATAGGTTTGTTCGTTGGTGATGTATTCAGCAGCCAGTGTCAGGCTGGGAGTCAGGTTGTGATAAGCACCCAGAACCATCTGGTTGGTCTCTTCAAGCATGATGGCATTTGCAGCACGGTCGCCAGCTGTGGAATCCAGTGTAGATGAACCATAGTTGATACCAAACTTGGTGTTTCCAACCTTGTATGTCGCTTGCACCAGATAGCCGTCGGAATCGCGTTCGGCTCCAGCAGCGTCACGGCCACCGAAACCGATCAGTGTTGTACCCAGGCCTTCGCCGGTGAAGTAGTTGCCTGTCAATGACAAGGCACCAAAATTCACTGTACCGCCTGCTTCAAAACCGGTCAGGTCTGCATCGGGTGCGCCTGCTGCACCGGACTGAGACTGGTTGATCAAAGCAGCCCACAATTTGCCGCTGTCGCCAAGGCTGTAAGAGGCCAATGCTTGCATGCCTGGCGAATCATTTTCTTGTGCTGTTGTGCCATTCAAGTCCTTGGGCTGAAATACGCCTGCCGACAGGCTCAGATTGCCAAGCGCCGGTGTTGTGTAAGTGATTTGTGGCTGGAATTCGGTGTAGATGTAACCTGACCCGATGCCGCCCAGTGTTGTGTTCAGTGCGCCGTTGTAGCCAGAGCCACCGCCCACAGCCAGCAAAGACATGTCGTTCAAAATTGCGTTTTGACCAAACAGGCCGATGTCGCGACCGGCCTTGATGGTGCCCATTGTTTCGTTGCCGAATTGCAGGAACACGCGACGCTGATCGCCGACGTTCTGGCCTACGCCACCGGCTGCGCCGTTGTTGTTGGTTGTGCCTGGGTCAATCGAAATCACAGCTTTCAGGTCGTAACCAGCTTGTTTCGTTGAAGCGGTAAAAATAATGAAACCGGGCAGCAAACCGTTCTGAATGGATGTCTGATCCTGTCCCGTGCCCGCTGTGCCACAAAGCCCCAATGCGCCACTTGCTGTTGCACCTGCATTGTCGCAGCTCGTTGTGTTGTAGTACGCGTTCACTGAACCTGATAGATCCATTTCCCAATCGCCCGCTTTAAAGCCGATTGCGTGTGCCGAAGTCCCCATTGCTGCCAAGATGGAAGCTGCTACTAATTTTTTGCTGATCATGAGATCAACCCTCCAGTTTTAGTTTTGAAAGTTGCTGCTTGTTTGTTTTTTAAAGCTCGCCAGCGAACTGCAGAGTAAAGCTGGCTTGGAATGTATTAGGGCAAAAGCCATGCCAGAATTTAAGTTGTTGTTTTTATTGAAATAAATGGAAATGTAGGGCTTTTGATGACATGGATGTGAAATACAGTTGGTACGCGTCAGGCGGTGCGCTTTGAAACAGGTTTGTTTGCGGTTGGAGCAGGTGAGTGACAGTTTTGTGACAAGTGTTCAGGGACTTTTGGCAAGAAAAAAGCCACCCGGATTCCGGATGGCTTTTGCGGGCAATTCAGGTCGCCTGGTCTACAGGGCAACGCAGCCTACTTGGCGTTAAGGCGCCTGTATATGGTGTTTCTCGAAATGCCCAACATTCTGGCCGCGGCGCTCACGTTGCCTCGACAGGTTTCAAGCGCTTCCTGAATGGCGCGTGATTCAAGATCATCCAGGTTGATCGGGTTGTCGATGGGCGCGCGCGCCGCCGATTGGCGGGCACCCAGATAACCTTGTGCCCTGGCATCGTAAGCGCGGGTGTCGAAACCATCGTCTTTGAATCGGGGCGTTGGTGACACGGATGGAATGGCATGCTCGTCACGCTGCTCGTGTTTGTTCGGGTGTTGCCAAGTGTCGAACCGGCCTTCGCGGAACTTGCTGAAGGTTTGATCCAGTCCGTGGGGTTTGTTGGCCACGCCACCACCGTGCCCCCGGTGAACTTGAACATCAAACAGGCTGGCCTTGCTTCGTGGGGCTACACCATGAGCCGGGCCACTTGCCAAAGGCGGTTTTGGATTAAACCCGGCGCCTTTGGTTTGAACTGAAAAATTGCTGCGCACGCTGAATTGCGGGCGGTTTTGGGCTGCTGGTGCGGCGCGCTCAAGTTCTGCTGTGACCGGCATTGCCTTGGCTTCGATGACGGCTTCCACCGTGTGCTTGCTGTGCAGTTTGGTGTCCAGGCGTAGCGCGCGCCATTCGTCCAGAAAGTCATCGGGCAGGTGATCCCACTCAATGGTTTCGGCGTCGTCAGTCATCACGCTGGCTGTTCGCAAAATATTGGTCAACTGGCGAATGTTGCCGGGCCAGCCGTGCGTGGTGAAAGCCTTCATTACTTCAGCAGACACGCGGATGCGCGGGTTGTGTGATTCGTTTTCCAGAATGCGCTGAATGATTTTCTGAAGATCAGTCCGTTCACGCAACGCAGGCAGCCGAACCACCAAACCGTGCAGGCGATAATACAAGTCTTCCCGGAAGTGGCCTGTTGCAATTTGGTCGCGAAGGTTGCGGTGTGTCGCACAAATTACCTGCAAATTCACCGGGATGCTTTTCTGGCTGCCCAGTGGCGTTACGACCCGTTCTTGCAGCACGCGCAGCAAGCGCGCCTGCAGCGAAATGGGCATGTCCCCGATTTCATCCAGAAAAAGGGTGCCGCCATTGGCTTGCAAAATACGGCCTTGCGAGCCTTTTTTCTTCGCGCCTGTGAATGCGCCGTCTTCGTAGCCGAACAATTCCGATTCAATCAGTGTTTCGGGTATGGATGCGCAGTTCACTGCCACGAAAGGTTTGTCTTGCCGGGGCGAATCATTGTGAATGGCCTGTGCAAGAATTTCCTTGCCTGTACCGGTTTCGCCAAGAATCAAAATGGGAATGTCTTTGTCGATGACCTTGCCTACTTTCTCGATGATCCTGGCCACTTGAGGGTCGCCCGTGTTCAGGTATTTCAGGCTGGAAAGGTGTCGGCTTTTCTGGCAGGTGGTATTCGCTTTTTGCGGGGCAGGGGCTGCATTTTGAACCACGGCTGCATCGGCGTTGTTTTTCACCAAACCCACGGAATCAAAAATGCGACCCCGACCCACGCTGCCCAGGCTTGCACGCGCAGTAACCTGGTTGCCGTTGTGCAAACACAAAATGAGAGGAATGGGGTTGCAGGTGCGGTAATGGTCGATCAATGCCGACAGGGGCATGCCAAACAGGGAGCTGAAGGTGTGGCTTTTCAGGGCGTTGCTGGACATGCCAAACTGCACCATTGCCGCACGGTTGGCGGCCAGGAATTTGCCGGCCGGCGAAAAGGCTGCAGCGCCTTCCACCACAGAACCGAGAAATTCACCGCGCTGGTGAAACTGCACAATAATTGCGTCTTGAAATGAACTGTTGAACAAATGGTTTTCAATCATTTGTGCCGACATGCGCACCAGGCCCATGGTGTGGCGGTGGTAGCTGCGGTAGTCGCCGGTCACGTCGAGCACGCCAATGGCCACGCCGTTGGGGTCAAAAATGGGTGCGGCTGAACAGGTCAGAAAACGGTTCACGTCCAGAAAGTGATCCTGCCCGTGTACCACGGTGGGAATTTCTTCAATCAGGGCCGTACCAATGGCGTTGGTGCCCTTGTGTTCTTCGCTCCAGGTTACGCCGGGAGCCAAAGCCACCTTCTGGGCTTTCACAAGAAAATCATCGTCACCCAGTGACTCGATAATCGTTCCACTGGCATCGGTCAGCAACACCATGCTGTGGGTGTTCACCACCTGCTCGTACAGCGTTTCCATGAAAGGCAGGGCGCATGATTTGAGGCGGTTGTTTTTTTCAACCAATTCCTTCAGTGCGCTGGAAGGAGGGGGGGAAATGTCGACTTTGGAAGATGTGTCCAATCCGGCGGCCGTGGATCGCTGGTGCGCCCGGCGAATAAACTCCAGGTGCCCTTCCGTGCCGGGGTCAATCAGTTCAATAACCTGCGCATTGGACGCAATGCCGCCGCCGTCCCGCTCGGATAAGAATGTCATCCATGTCTCCTGCTTTCTTGTCGTGCTGCGTTTTATAAGTATGATTTTTAATGCAACTTGTATTGGCACTGAACGTATTGATTTGATTTTGTGTTCCAGCCCTGTGTTGCCTTATGCAAGCGCTGTGCCAACTCATTCCATGGTGTGTCAGTTTGAAACACCAATTGATAAAAAGTAGCACATAAATTCTTTGTGAGCCATACAGTTCGCGATTTGTCACAATTGGTAAAACTAATTCACAAACTCAAGGGAATAGGGTGGCATGGGGATTGCAGTAAGCTGAGGGTGTTGAATCATTATTAGAAATACAGGAGTTGTGATGTTAGTTCGTAAAGCCCTCGTGGCAACCATTTTTTCCATCGCTGCAACCGTGGCTTTCGCGCACGGCGATGTCACCCCACAGGTCGTTGATGTGTCTACCTTGAAGCCCTTGGGCGATGACATGCTGGAAACCAACCCCTACGTGGGCGACAAAGAAGCCATTCGTGTAGGCAGCTCTGCCTACAACCAAAACTGCGCACGCTGTCACGGATTGGAAGCCATCAGCGGTGGTATTTCCCCAGACCTTCGCAAAATGAACTCAGAATGTGATTCCTTTGCTGGCAAGAAGGCAAAGGAACAATGCAAAGCCGAGATGGATGTGTACTTTCGCAATTCCGTGTTGGGTGGCAAAGTTCGAGGTGACCGCGTGTACATGCCTGCATTCGCGGGTATCCTGAGTCAGGAAGCCATTTGGGCCATCAAGGCTTACGTTGAAACACGCTCGTTCGAATAAATTCACCCCGGCAGGAGACAATTCATGAGCGCGTCTGTTCAAGCGAGTCGATATTCCTTTTTCAAGGCGCTGGGTGCTGTGGTTCTCACCCTTTCATTTCAGGCCAGCGCGGTTGCGCAGGAACTGACTGATTGGGCCAGGGTTCAGGCTTCCGGTGTGTTGACCGTTGCTGTGTACAACTATCTTGCACCTTATTCCCACGAAGGCAAGGGCATTGACGTGGACATTGCACGTGCATTGGCCACCAAGCTGGGGCTTGGGTTGAAGGTGCGTGCGTTCACTGAAGACGAAGAGTTTTCGGATGACATTCGCAACATGGTAACGCGTGGGCATTACCTGGCGGGCGCGCCCGCTGATGTCTTGATGCATGCGCCGGTAGACGCTTACATCATGCAGAAAGAAGATCAGGCCTTGTTCTTCTCGCCCTACACGCGCGATGACATTTATGTGGCGCGCAACACCAAAAAGCTGCCTTCGCTGGACAGCCTTGCGCCGTTTTCCGAGGCAGGCAACAAAATAGGTGCCGAAGCGGCTGCCTTGCCCAGCATCATGCTGGCGGGCGCCGATGGGGCGATGTATGCCAATAACCTGGTCAATTTCAAAACGCCGAAAGAGGCTGTGGACGCCATGGTCAGCGGTGAATTGGTAGCAGTAATGGCCACGCGGGCCGAACTGGAATGGGCTTTGCACCAATACCCCGACAGGAAAGCGGATTTTTATGTGTCAAAAGTGCCCCACAATTCACTGCCTCCAAAAGGCTGGGCTGTGGGCATGGCCACCAAAAAGTCCAACAAGGAACTGGCCGAGAAGTTGACTGTGGCCATGAACGAGTTGAAAGAATCGGGCGAGCTTGAGAAAATATTTGCCAAGTACGGCGTGAAATACATGCGCCCTTGATTCAGTTCAGGGTGCGTGTTGTAAAAGGCCCCGCCGTTGAGCGGGGTTTTTTTATTGGCACATGTGTTGCAAAATGAAACGCATGTGATTTCAGGTGCCGGGTCGTTGCGCTGAAATTCAGAAACTTGTTGCCGTGACCTGTTCAAATTATCTTTTCTGGTTGGCAGGCTTATTGCATAAGTAAGCACCGTATGTAGTGCGAAGAACCAATTAAACCAAAAAAGCGAGGAACAACGGGATGCAAAAATCTCTTCACATCACGCCCGACAAATGCACGGGCTGCCTGCAGTGTGAAATGGCGTGTAGCTACGAAAACTATCAGGTTTTCAACACGTCTTTGTCGCGAATCAAGGTGTTCGACTTTCACCACACCGGCAAAAAAGTGCCTTACACCTGTACCCAGTGCGATGAAGCCTGGTGTTTGCATGCTTGCCCGGTTGAAGCAATCACGATGGACAAAATCACCGGTGTGAAGGTTGTGTCGGAAGACACCTGCGTGGGTTGCAAGGTGTGCACAATCGCTTGCCCGTTCGGCACAGTGAATTACGTGCAGGAAACCGGCAAGGTGCAGAAGTGCGACCTGTGCGGCGGCGACCCCGCGTGCGCAACCGCCTGCCCAACCGGTGCGATCACTTTTGTGGATTCCAACTGGACAGGTTTGGACAAGATGAAGCAGTGGGCCGAAAAACTGAGCAACCAGGCTCACGCGTAATTCAAAAGAACAGAGAGAAGGGAGTAATACAAATGGCATGGACCGGTAAAGTACTGCGCGTGAACCTGACATCAGGCACCTGCACAACTGAAGACTTGAGAATGGATTGGGCGAAAAGCTACCTTGGCCAGCGTGGTTTGGCCACCAAGTACTTTGTGGAAGAAGTGAGCGCGAAAGTGGATCCACTTTCGCCCGAAAATAAAATTATTTATGCAACAGGCCCGCTGACCGGCACCATGGCCTCCACCGGTGGCCGCTATTCAGTGATCACCAAAGGCCCCTTGACCGGCGCAATCGCTTGTTCGAACTCCGGTGGCTACTTCGGCAACGAACTGAAAAGTGCAGGCTGGGACATGGTGATCATGGAAGGCAAGTCGCCCAAGCCCGTGTACCTGTTGATTGAAAACGAAAAAGCCAGGTTGATGGACGCTTCTGACCTGTGGGGCAAGAGCGTGTGGGACACCGAACCTGCCATCAAAACCAAGCACCAGGACCCACTGATGCGCGTGTGTTGTATCGGCAAGGCCGGTGAAAACCAGGTGCTTTACGCAGCCATTGTGAACGATTTGCACCGCGCTGCCGGCCGTTCAGGCGTGGGCGCTGTGATGGGTTCCAAGAATGTGAAAGCCATTGCTGTGCGCGGTACCAAGGGTGTTGGCAACATTGCCAATCCCAAGGAATTCATGAAGGTGACCTACGAGAAGAAAAAGATTCTCGCGGAAAACGCAGTGACCGGCACTGGCTTGCCCACTTACGGCACGCAAGTGTTGATGAACGTGATCAACGAAATGGGTGCCATGCCCACGAACAACCATCGCGATGTGATTTTCGAAGGTGCCAAAGACATTTCTGGCGAGAAGATGCACGAGCCCCGCAAAACCGATGGCAAGGCCAACCTGGTGACCAACCAGGCCTGCTTTGGTTGCACCATTGCATGCGGCCGTATTTCCAAAATTGATGAAACCCACTTCACCGTGGAAAACAAGCCCCAGTACCACGGCGCTTCGGGCGGCCTGGAATACGAAGCGGCTTGGGCTTTGGGTTCATCGAATGGCGTGAATGACCTGGAAGCATTGACCTACGTCAACTTCCTGTGCAACGAACACGGTATCGACCCGATTTCACTGGGTGCCACCATTTCCGCAGTGATGGAATTGTATGAAATGGGCGTGCTGACTGAAGCGCAACTGGGTTGCAAGGCCCCGTTTGGTTCAGCGCAAGCCTTGGTGAAGTTGAGTGAAGACACCTGCAACGCCGAAGGCTTTGGTGTTGAAATTGGTCAGGGCTCCAAGCGTTTGACTGAAAAGTATGGCCACCCAGAATTGTCGATGAGCGTGAAGGGTCAGGAATTCCCGGCCTACGATTCACGTGGCATTCAGGGCATGGGCTTGGCGTATGCCACTTCCAATCGCGGTGCCTGCCACCTGCGCGGTTACACGGTCGCCTCTGAAGTGTTGGGCATCCCTGTAAAAACCGACCCCTTGGTTACAGAGGGCAAGGCCGGTTTGGTGAAAGCGTTTCAAGATGCCACTGCGATTTTCGACTCGGCCGGTATTTGCGTGTTCACCAGCTTTGCCTGGACACTGGCCGACGTTCAGCCCCAAGTGGCCGCAGCCTGTGGCGAAGAGTTCGACATGGCCAACCTGGAAACCATGGGCGAGCGCATTTGGAACATGGAACGCCAGTTCAACCTGGAAGCTGGCTTTACCAAAGCCGATGACGACCTGCCCGCACGCCTGAAGAAAGACGCGGCCAAAGTAGGCCCCGCCAAAGGCTTGGTCAACGGCATCGACAAAATGTTGCCCGAGTACTATGACCTGCGCGGCTGGGACACCGAAGGTCGCCCAACCTCTTCGACACTGGAGCGTTTGGGGCTATGACTGGAACTAACCTAGTTTCTGGTTCGCTGCGGCACGTTATCCTGGGTAACGGGCCTGCGGGGGTGGTCGCTGCCGAGCAAATTCGCAAGCAGCGGCCTCGCGATTCAATCGTGATGGTGGGGGCCGAACCGGAGCCACCATACTCCCGCATGGCCATTCCTTACCTGCTGGTTGGCAAGGTGGGCGAGAATGGTACTTACCTTCGCAAAGACCCCGAGCATTTCAAGAAGCAGAACATTCAGGAAATTCGCGCACGCGCTACCCGGCTTGATACGGCGGGCAAGAAAGTGATGCTCGACAATGGCGATGTACTGGAATACGACAAGCTGCTGATTGCAACGGGCGCACGCCCAATTTCGCCACCCATTCCCGGTGTGAACTTGCCGGGGGTACACCCGTGCTGGACACTGGAAAATGCGCGGCAAATTATTGAGCTGGCCAAACCGGGTTCAAGGGTATTGCAAATGGGCGCAGGTTTTATTGGCTGCATCATCATGGAGGCACTGGCCTTGCGCGGCGTGAAGCTGACCGTGGTCGAAATGGGCAACCGCATGGTGCCCCGCATGATGACCGAAGGCGCGGGTTCCATGATTCGCGACTGGTGTATCAAGAAAGGCGTGAATGTTCACTGTTCTACCAAAGTGGAAGCCATAGAAGTGGGCAGCCAGGCAGCACAACAGGGCTTGATTGATAAAATTGGCTCGGCACTTGGTTTTGGTACCGCCGTAATGGCCAAAGATGGCGCGCCCTTGCGGGCAAGGCTTTCCAACGGCGAAGTGCTGGAATGTGACCTGGTGATTTCTGCCACGGGTGTGAAGCCCAACCTTGATTTTCTGGAAGGCAGTGGCCTTGAAGTTGATCAGGGCTTGCTGGTGGACGATCACATGCAGACCAATATTGCCGACGTATATGCTGCGGGCGACGTGGCACAGGTTCGTGATTTCTCGACAGGCGAGAAAACCGTGAACATGATTCAACCGGCTGCCGCTGATGATGCACGCATTGCTGCGCAAAACATGATGGGGCAGGGCACGCAAACACAGGGTAGCCTGGCGATGAACGTGCTGGACACCCTTGGTTTGATTGCTGCCTCGTTCGGGCAGTGGTGGGGTGCTGAAGGTGGCCAAAGTGTTGAGTTGCAAAACAAGGAAGAATTTTCCTACATGCGCTTGGAATTTTTTGACGATGTGCTGATTGGTGCAACCAGTTTGGGGCTAACGAACCACGTTGGCGTCATGCGGGGTCTAATTCAGGGCAAAATCCACTTGGGCGAATGGAAAGACCATTTGCTCGAAGATCCAACCCGATTAATGGAAGCCTATCTGGCTTGCGCTCAGTCACAAAGTACATGGAAATTACCTTCAAGCTCTTTGCAACACTGACCGACTATTTGCCGGCGAACCGTGTGGACAACGCGGTTCGCCTTCAGATTCAGGAAGGCAGTACCGTGCAACAAATCATCGACCAGTTTCATTTGCCTGAAAAGTTGACCCACCTTGTGTTGGTCAATGGCGTGTATGTAGACCAGGCCGAGCGTGTCAGTAAAGTATTGACCCCCGACGATGTGTTGGCCATTTGGCCACCCATTGCGGGCGGTTAGTGTCGCATGGCTATTTTCAACACCGACAAAGCCTTGGATATGTCGTGCACCGAGCGCGAATTGCGCCGCTGGGTACACATGCTTGCCGCGATTTTTCCGATGACTGTCGAAGAAGTTGCTCACGCTGATTACACAGTGGAAGGCGGCACTGCGCGTATTGCGTGGAAGGCGCTTCCTGACCGGGTCATTGCCTTGGTGCGGCTAAGTCGCATGGAGGTGACGCTGGCTTTCTCCGAAGGCGTGCCTGCGGATGCGAGGGCGCACTTCTCCAAGCAGTTTCAGATGCATACCTTGCGGGGCGGGGGCTGAGGGCAGAGGCTGGTGTTCGTTGCGCGTTGCGCGTTGCTTGGCGAGGCTTGGGTGCTGCACCGGCTGGCCTTAAGCAAGTCTTCTGATTCCGGCTTGATGCTTCTGGCTTGGGGCATGCGAAACGCTTAAGCGTCTTCGCATCGATCCTGCGGATCGCCCCTCGCTGCGAAGCCGCCGGGAAGCCTTGCAAAGCCGGCCAGCTGGTGCAGCACCCAAGCCTCGTGTTGCACCAACGCCTTTGCCAGCGCGCTCAGGTGGCAATGCCCTCGCAGCGCCGATCAAGAAAACCTGCCCGTTTTCAGCATTTGCGAGGTTCGCACCGCCGTCACTCCGCCTTCAAGAAAGCCTGCCTGTTTGAATTCGCACGCCACGTTCGGCGTCAAGCCGACACCGAGGCCCTGCCATTTGTTTTGCCGGGGTCGGTGAGTCAGTGTGATATTCAATCAGGGGGTATTCAGGCTTTCAGGGGGAGTACGGCTTGCGACTTTGCGAATGCAGATAGAAAGGGCGCGACTTCGAATTCAGTCACGGGCACGGCTTGATCGTGAACGACTCAACACCGCGATCTTCGAACTTCGCAAAATCAATGCACTCACCTGTCTCGCGAGTCACCGAATCAAGCGCACAAAGCATCCAGTTGTCGGGTGTTAATTCAGAATTGGCCAATGACAGCGAGGACAGTTCAACCGCTTGCAAAGGTTTCCAGCGATACCATCCATTGTCAAGAACAGCAGTCGGTGCCGGGTCAATTCCAGCACCGCTGCCTTTCACAAAAGTTTCTTGCAACACCAGTTGTTCATTTTGAACTTGCCAGTGTTCTATCCATTTTGTTTTTTCAATCGAGTGTGTCCAGCTCAGGGAAAACAACAGGCCTGCCAGGCAGGCTGCTGATTTCCCGGCGATGAACACACACACGCTCATGCAGTTTGCAGTTTGCCTTTTGTTGCACGCATGTTGCGCCAAGCCAGGAAGGCAAACACGGCTGCCAATACAAATCCGATTTCATCAGTCACTGGCAGGGCCGCTATCAGGGTGAATGACGCGGCCATGGACAGTACTCGTAGCCATACTGGCAGCTTCGCACCCAGGAAGCCGATGACTGCGGCACCCCACAAGGCAATCGCGATCACGGTTTTGAACACGATATACATCACTGCTGGAACGTAGCCTATATCAGCCGCCAAAGGGCCGCCGTCCTGAAGCATCAGGCTGGGTGTGTACACGGCCATGAACGGGATCACAAAACCTGCTGCTGCAATTTTTACCGCTTCTATGGAAATGGTCAGCCCCCGTTCTTTCGCTATCGGTGCGGCTGCAAAGCAGGCCAGGGCCACTGGTGGGGTCAGGTCGGCCAGAATGCCAAAGTAGAACACAAACATGTGGCTGACTATCAGGGGCACACCCAATTGTTCAAGCGCTGGGCCCGCAATGCTGGAAGTGATGATGTAGTTCGGAATGGTTGGAATGCCCATGCCGAGTAACAGGCAGGTTAGCATGGTCAAAACCAGCGACAGGAACAGGCTGTTTTCCCCCACGCTGACCACGAACTGACCAAACGTGTTGGCCGCCCCTGTCAACGTCATGGTGCCAATGATAATGCCCACCATGGCACACGCAACCCCCACGGGAAGGGCCGATTTTGCGCCGTCTGCCAGTGAATCGCGGCAGGCAACCAGTGTTTCACGCCCGCCTTTTTTCAATGCGTTCACAGCGATCAGGGCAATGATTGCGCCTGCGATGACCCAAATGCCAAATTGCAGGAATGCCGCACACACGACGCCCAAGCCGATCCAGAACAAAATCCGGATCACGGTGCCAGGCAAACCAATCGCAATCGATGCACCCAGAATAAGAACCACGGTGAAGGCCAGGCCCACCGTACCGGCGAACAAGGGCGTATATCCACCCACCAGCAACCACACCAGCGCCGCCAGAGGAATCACCAAGTACCATTGCTCTTTCACGGCTTTCCATGGGTTGGGCAGGTCTTTTTTCTCCAGCCCTTTAAGGCCGTGTTTTCCCGCTTCTAGGTGAACCATCCAGAATGCGCCAAAGAAGTAAAGAATGGCCGGAATGATGGCGGCCTTTACAATTTCGGAATAGGGTACACCCAGTGTTTCGGCCATGATGAAGGCCACTGCACCCATCACCGGGGGCATCAGTTGCCCGCCCATGGATGCGGTGGCTTCAACGCCGCCCGCAAAGGCAGCCCGGTAGCCAAAGCGCTTCATCAATGGAATGGTGAATTGACCTGTGGTAACCACGTTGGCCACCCCTGAACCCGAAATGGTGCCCATGAGTGCTGACGACACCACCGCAACCTTGGCTGCGCCACCTTGTGCATGCCCAACCAGGCCGAGCGCGAAGTCGGTGAACAGTTTGATCATGCCGGCTTTTTCAAGGAAAGCACCGAACAGGATGAACAGGAAGATATAGGAGGCCGACACATAGGTTGGAATGCCGTAAATGCCCTCGGTGCCATAGGCCATGTGTTCGATGACTTGGTGGAAGTCGTAACCACGGTGGTCAAATGGCGCGGGCAGGTACTGGCCAAACAGGCAGTAGGCGAAAAACGTACCGCAAATAATTGGCAAGGCTGGGCCCATCAATTGCCACGTCGCCACAAAAACAGTGGCAAGTGCAATTACGCCCAGATAAATGTCCAGTTCAGTGGGGTCCCCGGCACGAACCAGCAAGGGTTCGTATTCAACCCACTGGTAACCTGCGATAACAACAGCGGATAGTGCGAGTATCCAGGCGATTGCTTTAAGCGCCACATGTTTGTTGATGGCGATCAGTGGAAATGTCAGCAGCAGCAGGAAACCAACGTGGCACGCGCGCTGTACCTGGCTTGGTAAATCGAACAGGTGTGCTGCTGTTGCAATTTGAAAGGTCGAGAAAGCAACCGCTATCCAGAATAAAAATCGACCTTCAAACGACTTGGAGAAGCCCGCTGAGGTGGGGTCATGGAAACCTGTTGCTGCTTCGGCTGGTATGGAATTGGGTATATTGGACATAGACAAAAAGCCCGGAACGGGCTGTGCGGTAACTGAGGTTGCAAGCCACACCCCGGCGGGGTGCGGCGACTACATTTGCTGTTCGATTACTTGATCAAACCTTTTTCTTTGTAGAACTTTTCCGCACCGGGGTGCAGTGGCACAGGCATGCCTTGAAGGGCGTTCTCAAATTTAATGGCGTTTGCCGCTTTGTGCGCGGAACGCAATGCGGGCAGGTTTTCCCAAAGCAGCTTGGTCATCTGGTAGGCGGTTTCATCGGAAACTTCCGAATGTGTAATCAGGAAGTTCACAACAGCCGCTGTGGGCACGTCTTTGTCCTGGCCCTGGTAAGTGCCTGCTGGAATGGTGCCTTCCACGTAGGGAGCACCGAGCTTTTTCACAACATCGGCGGGCACTGCCACCATGTTCACGTCCATGGATGATGACAAGTCTTTCAGCGAGGCCACGCCCAAGCCGGCAGATTGCAGGGTCGCATCCAGTTGGCGGTTTTTCATCAGTTCAACTGATTCGGCATAGGGCAAGTATTCGGTCTTGCCCAAATCCTTGTAGGTCATGCCGGCCGCACCCAAAATTGCACGGGCATTCAATTCAGTACCTGATTTCGCCGCACCGACAGACAAACCCTTGCCTTTCAGTTGCTCAAGCGATGTGATACCGGAAGCCTTGGAAGCCACAATTTGAACGTAATTGGGGTAAATCGCGGCAATGCCACGCAGTTTGTTCAGCGGTGTTTTGAAACCTGCTTCTTCGTTGCCTTCCCAGGCCAGCTTCACTGAGTCACCCAAGGAAATACCCAGTTCACCACGGCCTTGTTGCAGAAGGTTCAGGTTTTCAACAGAAGCCTTGGTGGCTTGCACTTGAGTACGTGCACCTTTGATGTTGTCACCGTACACCTTGGACAAGGCCACGCCGATTGGGTAGTAAATGCCGGATGTACCACCGGTCAGAATGTTGATGAATTCTGCTTTGGCTGGGGTTGCTGCGAAGGCCAGGCCAGTGATGGCCGCGGCCAGAATTGCAGTTTTCGCTTTGCGAAGCATCATGCGGGATTCCTCCTGAGAAGTGTTGTCATGTTTTTTGGTTGTGGGTTGAATATCCCCGAGAATGTCAAAGGTTGCAAGGCGCATGTACCGATATTTTCCTAAAATACGGGAAAATACGAATGACCGAATGTGCTTTGACTTATTCCCCGAAGCCCGGCGGTTTGCGTGCAAACCCCTGGCTCCACGCCCAAAATGCAAGTTCAAAATCGGTTTGAACCCCAACTTTTTGGCGAATCTGCGACAGGTTGTTGCTCACTGTTTTGCTGCTGATACCCAAGCTGGTGGCGACTTGGTCGATGGTGTGCCCTTCCACCAGCAGGCGAACCACGTCCACCTCGCGTGGTGTAAGCCCGCTGGTTTGAGCTTGAACATCTTTGGACACGTAAGTTTGTTCACCCAAGGCTTTGCGAATGCCGAGGATTAGCTCATTGGGGTCACTCGATTTGGTGATGTACGCCCGTGCGCCTTGTTCAAGGGCTTTGGCGGCCACCACGGGGCTGTCGTGCATGGAAAGAACCACTACAGCCAGCGCGGGCCATTTCAGGCGTACACGCTTGATCAGTTCCAGGCCACTTTGCCCAGGCATGCTGATGTCCAGCACCAGGACGTCGCAGGGCTGGGTTTTCAGCAGGGCAAATGCCAGGTCGGCGTTGCCCGCTTCGCCAACCACCACCATGTCACTTTCTGAATCGATAAAGCGTTTGTAACCCGATCGCACGGCGGCGTGGTCGTCCACCAGAATGATTCGTGATTCAAGCTGCATTCTGTTCTCCGGCGGCTGGCAGGTAGCAGGTCAGCACAAAGGTGTTGCCTTGCACTTTCCAGCGCACGCGCCCGCCCAGGCTGCTGATCCGTTGCTGAATGCCGGTCAGCCCCAGCGATGGGTTGATCGGGTCGCTGTTTTCCACGCCATCGTTTTCAACAATCAAAATGAATTCTGTGCTGTTTGAATCAAACCCTGCCAACACTTTGACATTTTTGGCCCGCGTGTGTTTTGCGGCATTGGTCAATGCTTCTTGCAGTGTGCGGTAAACGGCGATTGGTGCTTCAAGATTCAATTCCGGGGTGTTGGGGGCCCAAGAGAAATCGACATACCAGCCGTGTCTGCGAGCCCAGTTGTCCAGCAAATCAAGTGCGGCATCCCGCAGGGAAACCTCCAGCAGCAAATGTGGTTTCAGTTCA
>Ga0209024_1001401_pt1 | contig 20884 bp, 19 predicted proteins | sample AutmiccommunBRH5_FD_187380 | JGI IMG/M metagenome (GOLD analysis project Ga0209024, IMG submission 187380) | Deep subsurface microbial communities from Mt. Terri, Switzerland - Autotrophic microbial communities BRH/5 (SPAdes) (version 2) | ecosystem: Environmental > Aquatic > Deep subsurface >...
AGTTTGAGGTGGTTTTTTATTGTCTTTGGTGTTGCTGCTGCCTGGTAACACGGCGTTGCCCAGGGAGGTGCCCGCAAATGCCTTGTCGCTGGCGCTCAATTCAACCGGGGGTTGAGGCTTCAATACTTTTCCGTCGGCCGATTTCACGGGCACGGGTTTTAGCACGGTGTCGGCTTGCGGGTATTTGGCCATGTCCGGCACTTCCTCGTCTTCCGGGCCACGCAGTACCACAAACAATTCACCCTGGGATTGGGCAATGGCCAGCGTGTTGATATCGGCGGTGAGCACTTCAACCATCATGGCTCGCTGTCGAACCTGTTTGTTGTTGACGTCTTTTTCGTTGGTGTTGGTCGTTTCTGGCGCGTTAACCAGTTGGTCGCCCACCGAGAGCACGCGCAACTTGGGCATTACCATTCGCGACAGGGTTTGTTCTACATCCCGTGTGTTGGATTTGAAAATGGAGAAAACATCTACATAGTCACCCGGCTTGATCTTGCCTGTTGCCACATTGTTTTCATCCAGCCGCAAGGCGAAGGCGCGGTAACCTTCACGCACCTCAGCCGCCACGGCGCCCGATTCAAAGTACTGGCTCGTTACGGGAAGGCCTTTGCCGATGTTGAACAAGGGTTTTTTGCCAATCACATCGCCAATGTCTGTGAAAGCACCGCTGGGCGCAATCGCAAATTTGTCGACCTTCAGCATGTCGGAGGTGACGGGTTTGCCAAACGGAATCTCGGTGGTGCTGACCACCACGGGAAACCTTTCAAGCTCGGTTTTGATGGCTTCGCTGCCTTTTTGAACGTTTTGCCCAGAAAGAAAGGCCATGACCATAAAGACTAGCCCAACGCCCAACAACAGCAGTGCGAATATTTTTGTTTTACCTGACATGTCGCAAAAGGCTCCTGGTTTTAATTAAATTATTAAAGTGCGTTGGTGTTTTGGTACAAAACAACGGCGGTGGCGCCCAGTTGTTCCGGCAAGAAAGTGTCCGAAAAAGGAATGTTGGATAAAAATGGATTTTCTGCCGGGTTGAAAAAACCGCGAAATTCCAGGCAATTCAATGAAGGGTTGGTGCCAGCGCCCAAGGCATTGCCGCAATCGGTTGCGCCAGAAAGTTGCTGGGACGAAAAACTGAAACCAGCCGGGTAAATGGAGCCAGGCAGGGAATTCAACAGCAGTTGGCGTGCTGCAGATTCAGGGTCGGCAGTGCTGCCCGCAATGGCAACACTGCGGGCACCTTGCGAAACTGCCGAACTTAATGTGTGCTGAACCATGAACACCAAGCTGAAACCCACAATCCCGAAAATGACCGTGAGTATGATGGGCAACATCAGGGCCAACTCGATAAGTTGAGCCCCTTCTTGCCTCAGGGGACGTTGATCGCCCTCAAAGCGTGAACGCTTGATCGTGGCCATGGGAGTCATGCGCTTTTATGGGGTAGTTGTGCCAGACAGTGCGTTCACGATGTTGCCGAATGCAGTTTCTAGACCACCACCCAACGTAGCAAAACCGGCAACTGCCAGTGCCACCACCAACGCTGCAATCACTGCGTATTCAATCAGTGATGCACCGTCTTCTTTGCGCTTCAAAACCAATCGTTTGTTTGTTACTTTGATCATGATCATTCACTCCTTCGTGAAAACATCGAACTCAAGGTCGAATATCCCCATATTAGGGGTACACCATTTGGATCAAAACAGAGATCAGAGCGTAGATTTGGCCGTCTATTCACGATTTTGATCCCAAGGTTGAACGTAATCGTAGGTAGTTACACCCAAAATGATTACACCTTGTAAGTTACGATAGTAAACCAAGTCTGTAATTTGTTGCTTGTTCCTGTTAGAAACAATTTGCTTTTGATGAATTATTCATGCTGAAGACCAATTTACCCAGAGCCCTTTTGGGTCCCCTCCACACTGTGTTGGGTTTTGTAACGGGCGGGGTGCCCGAATCCAAAGAGCCCGGCAAGGCAAAAAGGCCTTACGAACGTTCGAAGGAGATTACCCAGAAGGCCTGCGCCAAAGCTGCGGCTGTGTCGGGTGGGCTAGCCCTGCCTGTTGGCCCGCTGGGCATGTTGACCGTGTTGCCTGACCTGGTGCTGGTGTGGCGCATTCAGGCGCAAATGGTGGCTGACATTGCAGCGGCGTTTGGCCATAAAAAACCCCTTACCGAGCAAGACTTGATGACGTGCCTGTTCAGCCATGTTGCTGGAACCGCGCTGCGGGAATATGAGCGTGCCATTCCGATTGAGCACGACGACAAGTCGGGTCAATCCATTCTTGATTTGATTGATCACTTCACTCGCAGCGGCAGCCGCGATTTGGCAGTGCGGGTTTCAAAACAAATTGGGCAAGCTGTGATTGAACGTGTGGCCAAGCGAGCCGCTTCCAGAATTGTGCCTTTGGCGGGCGCTGCCATTGTGTCGGCCTATGCCGCGCTGGACACCAAAGAGGTTGCACGCACTGCGGTGGAGATGTTTTCCGGTGACAAACTGCCAGCACGCAAAAACAGGAAAAGCTATCCGCGCGCAGAAGAGATGTTCAACGCAGACAATGTTAAAGACATCCATGTTGAAGACGATCAGTTTGTAAAAACCAGCCCACCGGGGGCTTGAATGCCCATGGGCTCTGTGTAAAACTGACACAAGCCCCGCGCTTCCCACAAGGCAACGCGGCACCTCGAGTTCGCAGGAGCCTATCCGTTCCGTGGAGGATTGTGGTCATGAACGCCCCGTATCACCCGCTGCATCGCACCGTTTCGTTGCAAGACAAATACATCCTTCCGAAAGGCCGAATTTATATCACCGGCACCCAGGCACTGGTCCGCCTTACGCTGCTACAAGCCGAGATGGATCGCCTCAACGGTTTGAATACCGGCGGTTTTGTCTCGGGTTACCGTGGCTCACCATTGGGGGGGGTGGATCAGGCTTTCTGGGCTGCCAAGCAATTTTTAAAGCCAGCCAATATTTATTTTCAGCCAGGTTTGAATGAAGACCTTGCCGCCACCTCGGTGTGGGGCAGCCAGCAACTGAATCTGTTTCAGGGGGCAAAGGTCGATGGCGTATTTGGCATGTGGTACGGCAAAGGGCCGGGCGTAGACCGCAGCCTGGATGTGTTCAAACATGCCAATGCGGCGGGTACATCGAAGCACGGCGGGGTGCTGCTGGTGGCCGGTGATGACCATGCAGCGAAAAGCTCCACCTTGCCGCATCAATCAGATCATGTACTGAAAGCCGCAATGATCCCGGTGTTGTTTCCCAGCAATGTGCAGGAAATTCTTGATTTCGGCATATTGGGTTATGCCATGAGCCGTTACGCAGGGGTGTGGGTTGGCTTCAAAACCGTGGCCGATGTGGTGGAATGTTCGGCCGTGGTGGACATTGACCCACAGCGCCAGCACATTGTGTTGCCAAGTGACTTCAGCATGCCTGAAGGTGGCTTGAACATTCGCTGGCCCGACACGGCGCTGGCCCAGGAAGCCAGGCTGATTGACCACAAGCTGTACGCCGCACTGGCATTTTGCCGCGCCAACAAAATCAACCGAACCGTGATTGATTCACCCCATGCCCGCATTGGCATTGTGGCCACAGGCAAGGCCTACCAAGACACACTGCAAGCTTTGAACGACCTGGGTTTGACCCCCCAACGCTGTGCTGATATTGGTTTGCGCGTTTACAAAGTGGGCATGGTGTGGCCGTTGGATGCGGTGGGTATTCGGGAGTTTGCCCAAGGCCTGCAGGAAATTCTGGTGATTGAGGAAAAGCGCCAGCTGGTGGAATACCAGATCAAGGAAGAGTTGTATGCCTGGCGGGAAGACGTTCGTCCCAAGGTGTATGGCAAGTTTGATGAGCGCCTTGCCCAAGACGGGCGCGAGGGTGGGGAATGGTCGCTGCCACAGGGCAATTGGCTTTTGCCCAGCCACAATGAACTGGACCCGGCGTTGATCGCGCAGGCCATTGCCAAACGGCTACAACATTTCGCGCTGCCTGACGACATACAGGCCTACATCGACAATCGAATTCGCGCCATTGAACACCGCCAGCAGGTGGGCCATGCCAACCATTTGCCTGTGGAGCGTAAACCTTATTTTTGCTCGGGTTGCCCACACAATACATCGACCAAAGTGCCGGAAGGAAGCCGGGCCATGGCAGGCATTGGTTGCCACTACATGGCGGTGTGGATGGACCGCAGCACGGAAACATTTACGCAAATGGGGGGCGAGGGTGTGCCCTGGATTGGCCAGGCACCTTTCACGGAAACACAACATGTGTTTGCCAATCTGGGCGACGGCACTTATTTTCATTCCGGCATTCTGGCCATTCGCGCCAGCGTGTCTGCGGGCGTGAACATCACCTACAAGCTGTTGTACAACGACGCTGTTGCCATGACCGGCGGACAACATCTTGATGGCACGCTGACTGTGCCGCAACTGACGCGCCAACTGGCCGCCGAGAGCGTTGCAAAAATTGTGATTGTCAGCGACAACCCGGATGCGCACCGCCACAATTTACAGCATGACCTGAAAGCCGATGGCATTGAGGTGTTCGATCGCCGCGACCTGGACGCTGTACAAAAAATGTTGCGTGACACCCAAGGCACCACCGTGCTGATTTACGAACAAACCTGTGCCTCGGAAAAACGTCGCAGGCGCAAACGCACCAACCCTTCAACGGGGCAGCCGCTGTTTCCCAACCCGGCCAAGCGCGTGTTGATCAACCCACGTGTGTGTGAAGGTTGCGGTGACTGTTCAAAGCATTCCAACTGTTTGTCGATTGAACCTGTTTCCACTCCTTGGGGTGTGAAGCGAATCATCAACCAGTCCACTTGCAACAAAGACTACAGTTGCCTGGAAGGCCTGTGCCCCAGTTTGGTAACCGTGGAAGGCGGTGAACTGAAACAGCATTCAGGAACTGCCGATGCGGGCGCAATTGCCAGGGCCTGTGCAGAATTGTCTCAACCCGGGTTTGCCATTCACCCCGACGACTTGAATCACCGCTACTCTGTATTAATCAACGGTGTGGGTGGCACAGGTGTGGTTACCATTGGCGCATGGTTGGGCATGGCTGCGCATTTGCAGGGCATGGAGGCCCTGGGGCTGGACATGGCAGGCTTGGCGCAAAAGGGCGGCGCGGTGTTTTCGCATTTTCAGTTCGCACCAAGCGGGTTCGCACTGGCGTCATCAAAAATTCCAGTGGGGGAAGCTGACCTGATGATTGGCGGCGACCTGTTGGTGTCTGCCCATGAGAAAACGCTGGAACTGTTGAACAACAACGCCTTTGCCGTGGTGAACACCGACACCCCGCCCACCGCAGACTTCATCAACCAGCGCGACTGGTGCGCCCCTGTGGACGTGATGCACGATGACATCGCACGCGCGTTGGGCAACCCCCAAAAGCAATACCAACCCATACGAGCCCAGTGGCTTGCGGGGCAATTGATGGGCGACACCGTGTATGCCAATGCACTGTTGTTGGGTGTGGCCTGGCAGCGCGGGTATTTGCCCCTGCATTTGGCTGCCTTGCGCCACGCCATTGAATTGAACGGTGTGAAAGTTGCGGAGAACCTGCTTGCCTTTGATTTGGGGCGCTTGGCCGTACAAAACCCGGATGCCTTGAATGCACTTCTCAACAACCCGGACACACCACGCAAAGTTGAAACGTCAGACGAGATGTTGCAACGCTACCAACTTGAGTTGAGCCAATACCAAAACCAGACATTGGCCGATCGGTTTGCCGCCAAGGTACTGCCTTTGCGTGCGGTGTTTGAGTCGCAAGGCCAGGCACACCTGTGGATGCGCCTGTGCAGCACCTATTTCAAGCTGTTGGCATTCAAGGATGAATACGAGGTGGCCCGCCTGCACACCGACCCGGCTTGGGTAAAGGGTGCGATGGGGCAGTTTGAACCCAAGGCACGCCTGTATTTTCACTTTGCGCCCACCTGGCTGGCTGGCGACAGTGCGCGTCCCCGAAAAATAAAACTGGGCCCCTGGATTCAAGTGGTACTTAAGGCATTGGCGGCCGCGCGGGGTATTCGGGGCACCTGGATGGATCCGTTCAAAGGCAGTTTAGAGCGTAAAAACCAGACTTTACTGGTCAGCTGGTTTGAAACATGGATAGAACTGATGCACAATAATCCTTCAATGTTGCAGCACAGCAAAAGTGTGGGGCAAGTACTTGACCTTTATAACCATGTGAAAGGTTTTGGTCAGGTACGTATTGAATCATTTGAAAAAGTGCGGTTCGAGATTCAAAAGTCCGTGGAATTCAAGCCCAAGCTGGATCAGTATGACCAAAACAGACAACAAACCTGACACCAAAGTCGCCAAACGAAAAGAGCCCAAGCGCTCTGAGAAAGTACTTCCTAACGCCCTGGTGCCAGAAAGCCAGTGGGAGATTCTGGGCCAGGCCTGCATGGTCAACGGCAAGGCGGTGCGTTTGCGTCAGTGGCCCACGCGTTATGGCGACATGCCCTCCAATGAGGACATGCACGAGCGGGTGGATCAATTGTCCGATCGGCTCAATGAGCTGTTGACCTGTCTGTATGCACAGGGTAAACACAAATTGCTGGTGATTCTGCAAGGCATGGACACGTCTGGCAAAGACGGTGCAGCACGTGCCATTATGCGGTCAGTGCATCCCATGGCCTTGCGCATGGTGTCATTCAAAGAGCCCTCTGAACAAGAGGCTGCACATGATTTCCTGTGGCGTGTTCATCCTCATGTTCCTGGCCATGGTCAGTCTGTCATTTTCAATCGCTCGCATTATGATGGCATCATCATGCCCATCATTCACAACAATGTGTCCACCAACTGGATTGATGAGCGCATTCGGCAAGCCAACGACTTTGAGCGGCTTTTGGTTGAAACAGACACCACGGTGCTCAAGATATTCTTGAATATTTCACGCGAGGAACAACACCAACGCATGGTTGACCGATGGGAATCCGTGGACAAACGCTGGAAGCTGACCGAAAAAGACCTGCATTGTGGCGAAAACTACAGCATGTATGCCAATGCGTACGAGCAGGTGCTGGAAAAAACCTGCACCAAACACGCGCCCTGGTGGATTATCCCTGCTGACCACAAAGGGCTGCGCAATATGTTGGTGGCTGAAATTCTGGTGGGCACACTGGAACGTATGGGGCTGGCTTGGCCGGAACCTGATCCGGCTGTGGCCAAAAGTGAGTTTTGGAAGAAAACGTCAACCGCTCATGGAGCGTAATCGTTATTATGGTTCCCAAACAACTTTTGACAGGGACTTTAAATATGAACAAAGCGACTTTGAAATTTGCTATTGCTACTAGTGCTCTAGTGTTCTCTGCATCAACTATGGCAGTTGGGCTTGGGGTTAATGCGGGCGTGGGCGTGAATGCCAAGATGCCAGGCATGTCTGTGGATGCGGACGCAAAGGCTGACGCAAAAGCAAACGCCAATGCCGATTTGAAAGGCAAGTCCAGCGCAGCCGTCAAGGGTGCGAAATCTCAGGGTGATGAAATGCGCAATGAAGCAGGCGCCTTGCATTCCGAAGTGAAGGGCGAAGCAGGCAAGCGCACGGATCAATTGAAGTCGGCAAGTGATGTGAATGCAAATGCCGATGTGAAAGCTGAAGCGAAAGCCAGTGGCAAAATGAAGGCTGAAAAGAAATAATATTCAGTTGAATTGCTGCCAATAAAAGTGCCCCTTCGGGGGCATTTTTGTTGTTCAACCTTGCTCAACCGCTAGACTGTTGTATTGCCTGATTTGACGGATATTCATGAGTTTCTACAGCTTGCATCAATGGTTCGCCAGTGTGGGTGTTCCGCCCAGTGTTCTGAACCACAACACTTGGGTGTATCAGGTATTTGCTGTGGTGTTCTTGACCCTGTTGGTCAGTTACATTGCGGGTTTGGTATTTGATCGTTTGTGTCGTTTTGCGTCGAATTCCGTCAACCTTTGGGACGATGTACTGCTGGAAAGTGCTCGCAAACCTGTGCGTGTGCTGATTTGGTTGATTGGTATTTTGTGGGCAGCACAGATTGCCCACACAGCCAGTGAGGCTGAAGTTTTTCAATTCATTGACCCAATTCGCAGGGTCGGTGTGATTGTGGTGATTACCTGGTTTCTGTTTGGTCTGGCCAAGCGTTTTGAGCTTGCCTTGCAAAGCCCGGGGCGTGTCAAAGAGCCGTTGGATGCCACCACGGCAAGTGCCATTGGCAAGTTGCTGCGTGCGTCCATCATCATCACAGCCACGCTGGTCATTCTTCAAAATCTGGGTTTCAGCATTTCCGGCGTACTGGCTTTCGGTGGCGTGGGTGGTATTGCTGTTGGTTTTGCCGCGAAAGACCTGCTTGCCAATTTTTTTGGTGGCTTGGCCGTGTACATGGACAGACCCTTCGTAGTTGGGGACTGGGTGCGATCGCCAGACAAAAACATCGAGGGCACCGTGGAACACATTGGTTGGCGCTTGACGCGTATTCGAACTTTCGATCAACGTCCCTTGTATGTGCCCAACGCCACTTTCTCCACCATTTCGCTGGAAAATCCGTCGCGAATGACCCACCGGCGAATTCAGGAAACGATTGGTGTGCGATATGAGGACATCGCGCAGGTTCGCAATATTGTTGACTCAGTCAAATGCATGTTGGTTGATCACACTGAAATTGACGACAAGCAAACCCTGATTGTCAACTTGAATCAGTTTGGGGATTCCAGTGTTAATTTGATGGTGTACACCTTCACCAAAACCACAATATGGGTGAAGTATCACGAAGTAAAACAGGACGTGTTGCTAAAAATCGCCGAGATTATCGAGCAGCATGGCGCATCGATTGCTTTCCCCACCACAACATTGCATGTGGCCAGTTTGCCCGAGCAGTTTGCCCAGGCCGGCATGCTTCAAAACAAGGTTTAAAGTTTGCGAATTTTTTCCAGCGTGGCCGTGGTGCTGCGTTCGTGCTCGAACGCAATTGACAGCGCAGTGCCGCCCCAGCTTTGCACATCTTTGGCGCCCACCATTTTTTCAACTGGCCAGTCGCCACCTTTCACCAACACATCGGGCCTTGCAGCCAAAATGGCATTCAGTGGCGTGTCTTCTTCAAAGTAGGTAACCAGCGCCACGCATTCAAGCGCGGCAAGCACATGCATGCGGTCGGTTTGTGTATTGATTGGGCGGTCCGGCCCCTTGCCCAGGCGCTTCACGGATTCATCCGAATTCACCGCCACAATCAGGCTTTGGCCTTCCTGCGCGGCTTGATCCAGGTAGGTCACGTGCCCACGGTGCAGCAAATCAAAAACCCCGTTGGTAAACACCACGGGGCCTTTGAGCTGTTTTGCACGTTCTGCAAGTTCGCTTGGGGGGCACACCTTTTTCTCAAAGCGTGCCGGTTTTCCAGTTGTTGTCATTGCGCGTTTCGCTTCAATCAAGCAGCGTTGCCAACAGGGGGTTCTGTTGCCCCCAAGCGCGCCATCACTTCCTTGCGGTAGCGGTTCAGGTCTTGCACTGATTCAAAGGTGCGTTCAAACAGCAGGCTCATGTTGTGCAAAATTCGGTCGACCACTTTCTTTTCCCAGACCGCGTCGAAACGAATTTGACCATCCAGCCAATTCTCAAGCCAGTCGGGGTCGGGCAGGCGGCTTTGCACCGTGTCATTCGGAAACAAATCCTTGTTCACGTGCAAGTTGGTGGGGTGCAGTGGTTTTTGGGTGCGGCGGGCTGAAGCCATCAGTACGCCGATTTTGCTGAAGGCAGCGCGTGCACCATCACCCACTTCGATCAGGGCTTTTTTCATGTAGCGCAGGTAAGCACCGCCGTGGCGCGCTTCATCGTGGGAAATGATTTTGTAAATTTGCTTGATCACGGGTTCGGTGTGCCAATCCGAGGCGCAGCGGTACCAGTGGTTCAGGCGAATTTCACCGCAGAAGTGCAGCATCAGTGTTTCCAGCGGTGGCGCCGGATCGAATTCAAAGCGCACGGCATGCAGCTCTTCTTCGGTGGGCAGTAAATCGGGGCGGAAGCGGCGCAGGTATTCCATCAACACCAGCGAGTGCTTTTGTTCCTCGAAGAACCAGATCGACATGAATGCCGAAAAATCACTGTCGTGTTTGTTGTCGCGCAAGAACATTTCAGTGGCGGGCAATGCCGACCACTCGGTGATCGCGTTCATCTTGATGGTTTGGGCTTGCTCTTCAGACAGTTTGGAGGCATCAAACTGGTCCCAGTTGATGTCTTTTTCCATGTTCCAACGAACAGATTCCAATGACCTGAATAACTCTGGATACAACATGTTGTTCCGCCTTCACTGAATTGATCTAACTTTGTGATTTTAACAAGACATGTCATGAAGCGCATGAAGATTTGGTGACACGGGGCATTTATGTGCACATTTGTACGCTGAAACATGTGTTTGGCTCCGTTGATTTAGCCTGCCTGTTTCTTTAACCAGCGCATAAGCCCACCCAGTAACGGGATCTTCTCGTAAAGTTCTTCAGCCGTGTCCCAGTAGTCTCTGTGGGACTGGACCTGCCCGTTTTGGTTCAATAGCAGGTGTGACGATCCCTTGATACACTGCACCTGCCCCACCTTGAAGCGCTTCATTTCAAACAAAAAGTGCCAGGCCATGAACACCTGCTGCCCGGATTCAAACGCCGTATGCACCACAAAGCGTGGTTTGTCCACCTGGTGGAACATGTCGCCAAAAATGCGTTGAATGTCTTCAACCCGGTTTACTTCGTTGAATGGGTCTTTGAAGTAGGCATCCGCCGCATAGAATGAGGGCATGTCAGCCACGGTTTGCTCTGTGATGTGCTCAAAAAAATCAATCAGTCTGCGCAGGGGCGCAGACAGTTGTTGGCGATCCAGCGGGGCAAGTCCGCTTGGCTTATTTGGCGTGCTCATTGCCCGCATCCGGTTTGTTCTTGTTGGCTGTCATTTTGCGCACGGCTGCAAAGTACAGGGAATAGGGCAGAATTCGCAAGGTGCGCAGGGTGCGCGTGAATGCCTTGGGGAAATGGATCTCGAACTCGCCTTTTTCAAGGCCCGTGATAATTTCTTGTGCCGCTTTTTCAGCGGTGATCAAGAACGGCATCGGAAACGTATTTTTACGGGTCAGCGGGGTGTCGACAAAGCCGGGATTCACTACACTTACGCCCACATGGTGCGGCTGCAATTCAACATGCAAGGCTTCGGCCAGGTTGATCAACGCTGCCTTTGTGGGGCCATAGGCCAGTGAGTTGGGCAGGCCGCGGTAGCCCGCCACGCTGGAGACAATCGCGATGTGCCCCGACTGCTGTTCAAGCAATTTTGGCAGCGCGTTGGCCAGCACATGCATGGTGCCGTTCAGGTTCACGTCAATTTGCTGGCGCACCTTTTCAAGGTCGAATTCAGTCACCGACATTTCCGAATAGGTGCCCGCCATCAGCACAATCAAATCCACTCCACCCCAGGCACCCATCACACTTTCAAATGCAGTCTTCACTGCGTTTTGCTGTGTGATGTCCAGCGGCAGCGCAGTGGCGTGCTTCAGTTCGCCCGCAAGGGTGGCCAGCTTGTCAGCGCTTCGGGCTGACAACATTTGCTTGCAACCCAGTTGGTCAAGCTGGCGCGCCAATGCTTCGCCAATGCCTGTTGATGCACCTATCAGCCAGACGCGTTTGTTGTCCCACTGTGTCAGTTTCGGGTTGAAGCCCATGGCAGAGATCCTTTTTAGTCGCGTTTGCGAAAGCTTAACAACACTTCGCCCAGTTCAATGCCGAATTTGCTCATGGTGGCGCGGTTCAACATCACTTTGTCGTCCATCTGGTACATCCAGTCGTCAAACTGTACTTCATAGGTACTGCCATCCACGGGCAACAACATGGTGTACTTCCACTGAAAAGCATTGCCGGAAGTTTCGCCGTTTGCCTGCCCCAGTACATCTCCTGCAGTGCCCGTGTATTTGTTGCCGTTTTTTTTCAGGGTCCACACGCGTTTTTGTGTGGTGCCGTCGGAATAGGTGAAGTCTTCGTCCAGCACACCAGTGTTGCCATCCCAAGTGCACTTCATCACCACGGTGAACCGTTTCACCACCTTGCCGGAACGGTCCTGAAACACCCCCCATGCGTCAATGGTGCCGTTGAAATATTCTTTCAGGTCCAGTGCCGGTTTTTCCTGTGCATAGTCGCTGGGTTGGGGGCTTGCACAGGCTGTCAGCATCAATGCCCCGGCCAGTGCCAGAAAACCCAATTGCAGCTGTTGAACCCATCGGCTTGTTTTTTGAATGGTACCAGTCATGCGGTGCTCCCGATTGCGGTGTTTGGTGTTGTCGTGTTCAGGCTGGCCAGGCCGCTGCGCCCCAGCAACACAATGGCCAGTAATTTCAATGCGCATGGCACCAGTGCGTAAACCCAGATCAAGGGGTCACTGGCTATTTGCTGCAGAAGGCCCATGTTTTGATACGCGTCAGTTGTGGCCATGTCTGCGGAATAATTAAACCACTGCAAGGTGCCCAGCGCAAAGCTGGGGGCCAGTGCCAGGTTGAATTTGTTCACCCAGTTCCACAAGCCAAAATACGTGCCTTCTGTTTTGCCGCGTTCGCCATTTTCCTCGATCAGGCGGGCTACCAATGCGGCGGGCAATGAAAGGTCTGCACCCAGTGCGAAGCCAGTCAGTACACACACCAGCAAGTAGCCCGCCAAATCGCCTTGGCCCAATGCAATCACTACGACGAATGCCGGGATGGAAATCACCATGCCCAACAACCACGCGCGCGCCAGGCCAATTTTACTGGCCAGCCACACCCAGAATACGGTGGAGGCTGCACCCATCAGGAAGTACACGGCAAGCACCCATTGGTCGGCATCACCCAAACCCAGGCGGTCGCGCATGTAAAAAGGCACCAATGTGGCAGGCAGTGCAGCGGCCAGGCCATTGCACAAAAATACACCCATCAGTTTGCGGAAGTTATGCCGGCGTATAGGCTGCACAATATCGGAAAGGCATTTGCGAATTGCTTTGGCGGCGCTGGCTTGTGTGTTGCTGAATGTTTGCGCCAGTGCGCTTGCCGGGTGAGGTGCTGTTTTTTGGGCTGCGTTTCTGGCTGTTTGGTCAGGTTGCGGCGAAAATTTCAGCAACAGGAACATGCCCACAATCAGCATGATTGCAAACACCGTAAAAATCAGGCCGGCATTGGTTTCAAGGGCCAGCGACACGGCAAACACCACACCCAGAATGCCCACGCCTTCACGCACGGCCACAAACGTGGATCGTTCCTTGTCGGTGTGGCCCAGTTCAGCACCCCAGGCTTGATAGGCAATGCTGGCAAAGCTGTAGCCCAGGTGCACCACAATCAAGCTGCCCATCAGGCTTGCGGCGTATTCAACCGGGTTGTTGCCCAAGGGGAAAAACACACCGGCCATGCCCAGCAGCAACAGTGGCACTGCCAGCAGCAAGGGCAGTGCGTAGCGGTTGCCCTGTCCGCTTCGCCGGTCGACCCACAAACCAATGGCTGGGTCTAGCAGTGCATCCAGCAGGCGTGAAAGCAGCAGGATAATGCCCACCCAGGCCGAAGGGACTTCGTAAATTCTGGAATACAGGTACGGCACCTGAATGTAAATGGGCACGGCCACCGCGCCCAAGGCCCACCCCAACAGGCCATAATTGAGAAGGTCTTTGGCGCTGGTGCGGGTGTTGGTTTGGTTCATCGGGATTGTTGCTTAGCGCTTTTTCAAACCAATCAGTTCGCGGCGCATTTCAGGCGCAGAAGTTTTGGGGTCAAGCCAAATGCCCATGAAGGCCTCGGCCAATTCCGGGTCGTCCACTTTCGCCAGTGGCAAGCCATTGCGATAGAAGTGTAGGCCTTTGCCTGGTGTGTGCAGGGCGCTCAGTGAATGACCTTTTTCCACGTTTGGCATGATGGCGGTCAACTTGGTCAGCCATACCTTGCGTTTTTCCTCGGTGCCTGCGCCGATGTCTTCCATTTCATCAATGCTGCGTTCGGCAATGTCGCTGCCGTCAAAGCTACGCGCGTATTTCAGTTCAAGCCAGGACGGGTCTCGCTTGTAGTTAAACCCCTCGGGTTCAGCGTTGGACCACAATTGCCCGTCGTATACCCGCAAGCCAAACCAGCGCAAGGTGCCCCAGCCCATTAGCTTGGCGTTTTCAATGGTTTGGGTAACTTGCTTGGGCGGAGGGTTCAAATTGTCATTGGCATTTGCCAAGGGTGCCAAGCCCAGCAGGGCAGCACACAGCAATGCGCTTTGAATGATTTGAGCCGGGTAAAACTTCATTGGTTCTCCACTTTTTCAAGATAAAACTGAATTACGTCAGTGCTTTCGTATTCGAAGCCGGCTTCGCAGTAGGCCAGATAAAATTCCCAGGTGCGAATGAATGGGTCGTCGAATCCTTGGTTTTTTACCTGCGCCAGCGTTTTCATGAACTGGGCACGCCAATGACGCAATGTTTCAGCATAGTCTTTCCCGAATGCTTTTTCGGCGACCACGCGCAAACCGTGCTTTTCTGCCATCGATCTGAATTTGGCTGGTGAGGGCAGCATGCCGCCCGGGAAAATGTACTGCTGAATAAAGTCTGTACCCTTGCGGTAACGTTCGAACAGCTCGTCCTGGATCACGATGGTTTGAATGGCGGCTTTACCGCCGGTTTTCAGTAACCGGTTCACGGATTCAAAATACACTGGCCAGTATTCTTCGCCCACGGCTTCAAACATTTCAATGGAAGCAATGTGGTCAAATTGACCGCGGCAATCGCGGTAATCCTGAAGGCGAAAATCTGCCTGCTCGCCAAAACCCAGCCGGGCAAGGCGCGTTTTGGCGTAGGCCAATTGCTCAGTGGACAGGGTCAGGCCCACCAGTTTCGCACCAGCCTCGCAGGCCTTTTCGGCAAAGCCACCCCAGCCACATCCAATTTCCAGCACCTGCTCGCCCGCTTGCGGGTTGAGGTAGTTCACCATGGCCATGTACTTGGCGTGCTGGGCCTGTTCCAGGCTCAGGCTGGTGTCGCCGTCAAACAGCGCGCTGGAATAGGTCATGGAGGGGTCCAGCCACAGCTGGTAGAACGGGTTGCCCAAGTCGTAGTGGGCATGAATGTTCTTCTTGGCTTGTGTTTTGGTGTTTCGGTTGAGCAGGTGCTTGATTTTGTAAGCAATGCTTCCCAGAAAACTGCCGTAAATTACCTTCTCGACGGCTTTGCGATTTTCCAGAAACACGCCCAGTACAGAGGCAATGTCGTTGGTTTCCCATTCCCCTGCAATGTAGGCTTCTGCAAAACCAATGTCGCCAGCTTTCAGTGCGCGCTGGCAAACCGTCCAGGAATTCAGTTTGATCTTCGCGCTGGGTTGATCGTCTTCACCGCCAAACAGCAGGTGTACACCTTCCGGTGTGATCACTTCAAGGCGCCCCTTTTTTAGTTTTGTCAGCAGCTTCAGTGTCCACTGGGCAGAAGAGGGGGCGTGGCTTGGCAGTTGGAACTGCGAAAATGTAATGGCTTGTGTCATGCGTCGAATTCAGTCTGCGTAATGGTTTTACGGGGTGGTGCGGGTTTGCCATGAAACTTCGCGCCTTTGAACAGCAGCTTGATGGCCTGCCAGTGAATTTTTGCGAGTACGGCCAATGTAAACCAACCGTATTTCAATAAGGTCTTACCCCAAAGCAGGGTGCTTGGATGCACCAGTTCACCGCTGACGCTAGTACTGAGTTGCTGCACTTTGCCTTCGAAGTAATTGATGCGTGCCATTGTGCGGTCTGCGCCGCCCGCGAACCGAAATTCATAGCGGCCGGAAACCGGAAAAAAGGGTGACACGTGGAATTCTTTTTTGGTGTGCAGTAGCATGCCTTTGTTCAGCGGTGCATTGCTGCCGGGATTGTTGAGCAGGTAAAAGTGGCGTTCGCCGAAGGTGTTGTTCACTTCACACAATACCGCGCGGCACTGTTTCATTTCATTGTGGAAATACCAAAAGCTCACCGGGTTGAACACATACCCGAACACCTTGGGAAATGTGTGCAGGTGTACGTCGCCGGGCAGGGATTCGCCGCACTTGTTTTCAACGTGCTGAAGTAGTTGTGAAACAAACTCCGGAAACTTCAGATTGTGTTTTTTCAAGCCGTATTGCCTGGCTGACACGGACACCAGACCTTTGCCATCAATAACCGGGTATTTTGGCAGGGTGCTGTCCGGTTTGCGGGCCGGATCGTTTCCAAACACCAGGCGCACAAAGCATGCGCCCGTGGTGAATTCATTCAGTTTTGGTTTTTCACGGCGATGCTTCACAAGCCCCCAGGCCAGCTTGACTTCTCGCAGTTGAAAAAGCCCTTGTGTCATCAAGCAGCCTTTTGTGTGGTGTTCGTCAATTTGTCGGTCAAGGCACGTGCTGCGTTCAGCCCGGAAGTGTGGCCATCTTCGTGAAAGCCGTACTTCATCCATGCACCCGCCAAATAGACATTGTTCAGGCCTTGCAGCTGGCCCAAAGCCAGTTGGGCTTGAACTGCCGCCAAGTCAAATACTGGGTGTGAGTAATGAATTTCCCGAAATACCTGATCAGCATCGGGTACAACGATCGGGTTTAGGGTCACGAAAATTGGCTTTTCTACGGGAAGGGGCTGAAGCAGGTTGCTCCAGTAAGTGACCGATACACTGGGTTGTGGGTTCAATACATCGCTCAGGTAATTCCACGACGACCAGGTGCTGCGCGTTTTGGGCATCAACTTTGTGTCGGTGTGCAAATACGCCACGTTGGGCTGGTATTTGATGTGCTGTAACTGCTCTTTCTGTGCTTCGTTGCCTTTGATGATTCCCAAGGCTTCGTCGCTGTGGCAAGCCACGATTACATGGTCAAATGCTTGCTGGCCAAGTTGTGTGGTCACAACGGGTTTTGCACCGGTGGTGTCTAATTCTTGTACAGGCGTGCTTTTGTGGACCACATCAATGAATGGCAAAATTTTGTTCACATAATTGCGCGCGCCATTTTTAACTGTGAACCATCTTGGGCGGTCACTTACTTGCAGCAGGCCGTGGTTGTGGCAAAACTGGATGAAGGTGGCCAAAGGGAACGCCAGCATTTGTTCGCTGGGGCATGACCAAATGGCAGCAGCCATCGGGATCAGATACCAGTCGCGAAATTCGGCGCTGTACTTTTCGTCGATCAGATAATCGCCCAAGTGCATTTTTGCCTTGCTCTGAAACAGATCGGCACGACCTGCGTCGGTCACCATGGCGGTGGCCTCCTTGTTGAAACGCAAAATATCCAGCAGCATGCGAATAAAGCGCGGGCGCAGCAAATTGCGGCGTTGTGCAAACACAGTGTTCAGGTTGGTGCCGGCCCATTCAATGTTCAGTTCTGGCAAGCAGACAGAAAACGACATGTCCGATTCAACTGTTGTAACGTCCAGTTCATCGAACAGGCGGATCAGGTTGGGGTAGGTACGTTCGTTGTAAACAAGAAATCCGGTGTCCACGGCCACTTTGGTGCCTTCCACCTCAATGTCAACAGTGTGGGTGTGCCCGCCGATGTAATCGTTGGACTCAAACAGCGTGACATGGGCATGGTCGCGCAGGGCATATGCAGCGGTCAGGCCGGAAATGCCGCCACCAATGACGGCAACGGTGGGCAGGTGGTCTTTTGTAATCTGAGTCATGAATGATCTAAAAAAGTGAATTCATTAGGTAACGCTAGCATGCTAACCCGATATTGATCTTTAAAAGTGGCTGTGGTTCGGCCTTCAAACGCGTTTGTCCTCCTCAATCCAGGCCACTGCAGAATGGTTGTGAATGGACTCGAAATTCTCGCTTTCAATTCGGTAAGCAAGAACTTTTTTGTTCGCCTTCAGGCGAATGGCCACATCGCGAACAAGGTCTTCCACAAACTTGGGGTTGTCGTAAGCGCGTTCCGTGACATATTTTTCATCGGGACGCTTGAGCAACCCCCACAATTCACACGACGCAGATTCTTCTGCCATCCGTATCAAATCTTCCACGGCAAGCCCATCGCCGGCCAAGGCGCGAATGGTGATGTGGCTGCGCTGGTTGTGGGCGCCGTATTCAGAAATGTTTTTTGAACAGGGGCACAGGCTGGTCACTGGCACTACAACACCAATGAACACGTCGGTGGATGCACCGTTGTTGTCTGCTTCCAGTGTTACTTCGTAATCCAGCAAGCTGGCCACGCCTGAAACCGGCGCGATCTTGCGCACGAAATAAGGAAACTTCATGGTGATGCTGCCTGCGCTGGAATCGAGCCGGTGCAACATGTCCCGCATCATCTGCTTCATGCCTGCCGGGCTCAGCGCATTTTCCTGGGTCTGCAGAATTTCAAGAAACCGCGACATGTGGGTGCCTTTGACATCTGCGGGCAGAAAAACCGACATGTCGATGATGGCCACCGAAGGCTGTGGGCCTTCGAGTGTTTCCACAATAATCGGGTGTTTTATAGCCCGCACACCCACGCGCTGAATGGCAATGTTGCGCTCGTCGGCACGGGATTGTTCGTCTGGTAAGTAAAGTCCTTCAGGTGCATTCATGATGAAACGGTCCAATAATAATTACTGCGCGTTGATTGGATGTGCATCAAATGCACGACGAACTATATTGTTGGCCCAGAAACGTGTTGGGCTAGACAGACTGTGCGCTTTACAACACATACGGTGTGCCAGACTGTCTTTATATGTGTGGTGAAATCTCTGCCAATATGCTAATTTGATTGCAAATCAAGGTTTCAGTTCCATTATTATTCGTTCAGTTTGACAAGTCAATTTGTCTAGGACAAAGTAAAGATGTTGAAGTTCAAAGAGATTAGTTTTCGGCATGAATGAACGTGCAGATTTAAGCCAACCATCGTTTTCTATCGCGGCAGTGGAACGGGACACCGGTTTGCCGAAAGATACCTTGCGGGTTTGGGAAAAGCGTTACAATTTTCCCCGGCCGGATCGCGACCCCTTCGGAGAGCGTATTTACCCCATTGAGCAGGTTGAGAAACTTCGCGTTATCAAACGACTTCTCGATGGCGGCCATCGCCCCGGCAAAATCATCGGTCTAAGTATTGATGAACTTGTGAAGCTGGCCGAGGTCAGCAGTGCCGGTTCCCGCATGAATGTGGCGCCGGACAGCCTGGACGAATTGAACGGCTACATGGAGTTGATCAAGCGCCATGATGCAGAGGAGTTTCGTCAGGCCATGTCGCGCCTTGCCCTTACCTTGGGTTTGCGCCGGTTTGTGGTTGAAATTGTGGCACCCATGAATGCGATGGTTGGCGACGCGTGGGCGCGTGGCTACTTTGAAATTTTTGAAGAGCACATTTACACCGAAACCATTCAAGTGGTGTTGCGCAACGCCCTGAATACCATCCCCTCAACCCGAAAGGGGCCACGTGTGTTGTTGACCACCTTGCCAAACGAGCTGCATGGCTTGGGTTTGTTGATGGCAGAATGCATTTTTTCGATGGAGGGTGCGCAGTGTGTTTCGCTGGGAACGCAAACGCCAATCTACGATATTGTTTTGGCTACGCGTGCGCAGAACATTAACATAGTGGCCCTTTCGTTCTCGGTGATACAAAGTTCGCCTGCGGTGCTTGAGGCGATTGCCGAACTGCGCGAGAAACTGCCGCCCACGGTTGAAGTTTGGTGCGGTGGTTCATCCACCGCCTTGCGAAAAAAACCTTCTGAAGACTTCGTGCTGTTGTCCAGCCTGGAGTCGATTGGCGAGTCGATTGTAGATTGGCGCAGCCGAAACCCTCATCACTTCAGCTAAGTCAACTTGTGGCCAAGGCACCGCCGTCATTCAAAGGCAACAAATCCTTTTTGCCTGTCAAGCCCTGCATTGTTTGCGGAAAAGACATGAGCTGGCGCAAAAGCTGGGCTAAAAATTGGGATGAAGTGAAGTATTGTTCAGACGCTTGCCGCAAGGCAGCGCCAAGAACAGGCAGCAAATAAACTGGCATCTAATCATATGAGCAGCACATCGAAAGCCGTGGTGGTATTGGGCGATCAACTCGACCTGAACAACCCCGCATTGTTGGCCAACCCCCCGGAATCTGCACACATCGTGATGATTGAATCGCCTTGTGAATCAACCGTGGTGTGGGTGCACAAGGTGCGCATTGCTTTGTTTCTCAGTGCCATGCGCCATTTTGCTGATGCGTTGCGCAAAGCGGGCTACACCGTGCATTACCGTAGCCTTTCGGACACGGGCGCTAGCAGCGTTGTTGCTGAAGTGGGGCTGGTGTGCCGGCAGCATGGTTACACCAGCATTGACATCGCCGAGCCGGGTGAATGGCGGTTGGAACAGGATTTTCTGCAACTTGCCAAGAACGAAAACCTTAAACTTCGTTTGCTTGAAGACACACATTATTTGTGCAGCCGTGCGGAATTTGGCAAGTGGGCCAGTGGCTACAAGCAAATGCGCATGGAATATTTCTACCGTGAAATGCGCAAGCGCAGTGGCGTATTAATGGATGGCGCAGAGCCTGTGGGCGGTAGGTGGAATTTTGATGCAGACAATCGCAATGCTTTTCCCAAGGCAGGGCCGGGCGACATTACACCGCCCGCAGCGTTTGATCCGGATGAAATTACCCGTCAGGTGTTTGCAGAAGTGGAACAACATTTCCCTGACCACCCCGGCACGCTTGCCAACTTTCATTGGCCTGTTACGCGTGAACAGGCTTTGCAGGCACTGAACACGTTCATTGAAAACCGCTTCGCGAATTTCGGTGCGTATCAGGATGCCATGTGGACCAACATGCCGTTTGGTTGGCACTCGTTGATATCCAGCTCGATCAACCTGCACTTGCTGCACCCATTGGAAGTGATTCAAAAAGCGGAAGCTGCGTACCGCGCAGGCAAAGTGGATGTGGCCAGTGCAGAGGGCTTCATCCGCCAAATTCTTGGGTGGCGTGAATTCATGCGCGGTGTGTATTGGCTCGACATGCCA
>Ga0209024_1001402_pt1 | contig 20877 bp, 18 predicted proteins | sample AutmiccommunBRH5_FD_187380 | JGI IMG/M metagenome (GOLD analysis project Ga0209024, IMG submission 187380) | Deep subsurface microbial communities from Mt. Terri, Switzerland - Autotrophic microbial communities BRH/5 (SPAdes) (version 2) | ecosystem: Environmental > Aquatic > Deep subsurface >...
GTTGAAGGCATGTCGGATCTGCGTGTCACGCAGGTGCTGGACGCGCTGAACGAAGTGCTGGGGCCGCATGTTTTCCCGGCCCGCGAAGACGGCCTTGCCGCGCGTCAATGTCCGGCCTGTGCGGTCGGACAGTTGAGCCTGAAAGTCGGAAAATTTGGCGCTTTCGTGGGCTGTTCCAACTATCCCGAATGCGCCTTCACCCGGCAGATGACAGCCAATGGCGACGCCGGTCCCGCCGATGCGGGCCCCATACTGCTGGGAATGGATCCCGATACGGGGCTGCCCGTTACCCTGCGCAAGGGCCGCTTTGGCCTGTTCCTGCAACTGGGCGAAGCGGTGGAAAAAGGCGACAAGCCAAAGCGCGGGCCTGTCCCCAAGGACATGCCGCCGGAAGCGATCGATCTGGAGCGCGCGCTGCAATTATTGTCGCTGCCGCGCCCTGTGGGAACCCATCCTGAAACCGGCAAGCTGATTGAAGCGGCCATCGGCCCTTATGGTCCTTATCTGCGCCATGATGGAAAATACGCTAATCTGACGTCGACGGATGAAGTGTTCACCATTGGCCTCAATCATGCGGTCTCGGTTATCGCGGACGCCAAGAACAAGCCGCAGCGCAGGGGCAATCAGGCGTTGAAAGAACTGGGCGTACATCCCCTTGATGAAGCGCCACTGTCGGTGATGAATGGCCGCTTTGGCCCCTATATCAAATGGAACAAGGTGTTTGCGACCATTCCAAAAAGTTATGATCCGCAGACCATTTCGCTGGAGGAAGCCATTGAGCTTGTGAATGCCAAGGCCGCGCGCGGGCCTTCGGTCAGGAAAACCAAAGCGGGCGCCAAAAAGGCGTCTGAAAAACCGGCGGCAAAAAAAGCTGCAGCGAAAAAACCGGCGGCCAAGAAGCCAGCGGCGAAGAAAAAACCTGCCAAAAAAGTGGCGGCAAAAAAAACGCCTGCTAAAAAAACTCCCGACACGGAACCCGCTGCGTGAGCGGGAAACGGCCGGACGGTACAGGCCGGCCCACGGCCAGAAGCAAGCCTGTGCGTTCCAAATCCACAGGCTCTCCCCGGCGGTCTAAAAGTCCACGGGAAAAAGACACCTCACCTGACCTGCCCAAGGTGGCGGTGCTGGAGGTTACGGGGCGCGATATTGATGGGGAGCTGCTGGCGCAGCCCTTTGAGTGGCGCGGTACATCAGCGGCCCCTCATATTCTGATTGTTCCCGGCGAGGGTGAAGCAGCCAAACCCGCAGGTGTTGGCGATAAAGTTCTGGCGCGCCTTACGCCCGTTGATGGGGGTTATGAGGCGCGCGTGATGCGCCATGTTGGCGGCAAGGGTGATACGGGCGCACGCCGCACGCTTGGCGTTTTTCAGTCGGATCGCACGGAAGGCCGGGTGCAGCCCGTGGAAAAGGGCCGCGATGAAATTCTGATCAGCCGCGATCACACCATGGGTGCGCAAACCGGCGAACTGGTCCAGGTGGAACTGGAGGTGGGCCGCCGCTATGGCCCGCCACTGGGCAAGGTGGTTGAACGTCTGGGTTTGGTGAACGATGCGCGCTCGGTCAGTCTGATCGCCATTTACGAGCATGGCATCCCCGTCGAATTCGACCCAGCCGCCGTGAAGGAGGCCGAGACGGCGAAGCCTCCCAAACTGGGCAAGGGTACGGATTTGCGCGATCTGCCGCTGGTGACTATCGATCCCCCCGATGCGCGCGATCATGACGACGCGGTCTGGGCCGAGACCGACACGGACCCAAAAAACCAGGGCGGCTGGGTGGTGATCGTCGCCATTGCCGATGTGGCGCAGTATGTGCGGCCCGGCTCCGCGCTGGACCGTGACGCACTGAAGCGCGGCAACTCCAGTTATTTTCCGGACCGGGTGGTGCCGATGCTGCCCGAGGCGCTGTCGGCGGGCCTGTGTTCGCTGGTACACGATGAAGACCGCGCCGTTCTGGCGGTGCGCATGCGTTTTGATGCGCGCGGCAACAAGATTGGTCATGAATTTATCCGTGGTCTGATGAATTCCCGTGCCTCGCTCACTTACGTCCAGGTGCAGGCGGCGATGGACGGTACGCCTGACGCCATTGCGCAGCCATTGCTGGATACGGTTATCCGCCCGCTCTATGGGGCTTATGCGGCGGTGGCGAAGGCGCGGGACGCGCGCCATCCGCTGGCGCTGGATTTGCCCGAACGCCGCATTGAGTTGAACGAAGCGGGCCACGTGCAGTCCATCCGCATTGCCGAACGCCTGGACGCGCACAAACTCATCGAAGAATTTATGATTGCCGCCAATGTGTGCGCTGCCGAAACGCTGGAGCAAAAAACCACGCCCTGCATGTACCGTATTCATGCGGAGCCTGCGCTGGCCAAGCTGGATAGCCTGCGCGATTTTCTGAAATCCCTGGACTATTCACTGGCGCGCGGGCAGGTGCTGAAACCCGAATTGTTTAACCGGATTCTGGAAAAAGCAAAGGATACGGAACACGCATCTGTCATCAACGAAGTGGTTCTGCGCGCGCAAAGCCAGGCGTCCTATAACCCTGAAAATATTGGACATTTCGGGCTGGCGCTGCCGCGCTATGCGCATTTCACGTCGCCGATCCGGCGGTATGCGGATGTGCTGGTGCACCGCGCGCTGATCCGCGCCTGCGCTCTGGGCGATGGGGGATTGCCGGAAAAGCAGGGCTATCCCGAATTCATGTCCATCGGCGAGGAAATCTCCGCCCATGAGCGGCGCTCCATGGCCGCCGAACGCGACAGTTCGGACCGTTATCTGGCGGACTATCTGTCAGACCGTATCGGTGCGGAATTTGACGGAACGATTTCCGGCGTCACCCGCTTTGGCCTGTTTGTGCGGTTGCGCGATAGTGGTGCGGACGGCCTGATCCCGATCCGAAATCTGGGCACGGAATATTTCAGCCATGTCGAGGCGCAGCACGCGCTGGTCGGCGACCGTACCGGCCTGACCTTCCGATTAGGTGACGCCGTGCGCGTACGCCTGATGGAGGCCGTGCCGGTCAGCGGCGGCCTGCGGTTCGAGTTGGCGGAGTATGATGCGGCAGAGGCAAGAACCCTTCGCCGCCGCCCAGGCAGCACCGAGGCGCGCGGCAAAAAGCCATCTTCACGTCCAGGCGCGCCGCGCAAACTGCCCGGCCCCGCAGGCGGCCCGCCGCCAAAAGGCAAGAAGGTCCGCAAGGCCAAACGGGTGCGCAAGAAGAAGTAGGGCGGGGATATCTTGGTATTGGGTGTCCCATGATTTTTTTTGAACTTTGGTGCGGCGGCGGGACTTGAACCCGCGCCCTTTCTGCCCATACTATCAAGGTGACACTTGCCGGTGACACCTCGATTGTATGTAGTAAACAGAATGCTCTATCCTGCTGAGCTACGCCGCAATGCCTTTAAGCCATTTTTTGGCGTGCTGCGGTAGCTTTTAACCCGCCACGACTTGACGCTTGACGCTTTAATTCTTTCGCTTTTTCTTTTGCTTCCTCAAAATCCGGCGCAATATTTCTCATTTTTTTTACGAGACCTGACAGGTCATATTCGTTAGTCGCCTTACCGCCGTTTGGGTGGTAGCGTTGAGCGCGTTTTAGCAGACCTGCTTTTTCCATATCGGCTATGTGACGCTGGACTTGGCGCGGGCTGATGTTTAATCGATCGGCGATTGTTTTTTTGCTCGGAAATGGTTTTTTATCTTGCGTCCACCAAAAATCAATGAGGTGCATGAGTATGGTAAGTTGAGTAGGATTCAAACCAATGCGCTGCTGCGCTTGGAAAAGAATTGAAGGGACCATGCAGAAGCCCTGTTTCGTGACCTCCTTGCCCCACTTTTTATCAAATTGCTTCTCCTCACTCCGACGGGGGATAGGGATTACGTTATCGGGTTTGTTATCAGACGGACTGTTTTTCATATCAAGAATTTCCCAATTTTGTTTCTGCACCCCATTAATATGGGGATTTAATCAACATGGTAAAGGGGTATGTAGGAGGCAAAAAGAACTAGTGGAGAGGTCATTTATGTCTCATTCTCTACCCGTCGCCTGCGTCCGATAAAGAAGATCAATTATTCGAAGCACATCGTAACTAACGTGAATATCAATAGATACAGTCAGAACCAGTCATAAGTGACTTGTAGGCAGCGCAGATTTTCTCTTTTTTCTTTCGTTTCATAGAGGAAGAACCTGACCTGCTCCCTGTCGTGACGTTGATTTAACCGATTATCATTAGGAGAAGTGAAAGGTGGCCATGAAAAATCCGCCGCATCCCGGCGAAGTGATCCGGGAGTTGTGTCTGAACCCGATGGATTTAAGTGTCACCAAGGCAGCGGAAGGGCTGGGGGTTAGCCGTAAGGCGCTGTCCGAACTGCTCAACGGCCATTCCGGCATTTCCCCGGAAATGGCGGTGCGGCTGTCAAAGGCGTTCGGCGGCAGCGCCGAGAGCTGGCTTACGCAGCAGATGCACTATGATCTGGCGCAGGTCCAGAAAAAAGCCGGTTCGATCAAGGTGCGGCGTTTTGAGGTGGCGTGAGATAGTGCAATAAATTGGGTCTAAACTTATTTTTGTTCAATACGATAGGTGAAACATGAGTGAACCATTAGAGATTGAGTTCCATGAAGCGATGCTAAACATCTATCGGAAAGCCAAAAGCGAAGCCAAATACAATGCTGTTCGCTTCTTGCAAATGGTTGTCGACCATGGGGGCCGGGAGGCTGCACATATGCTGATTAATTCGCCCACCGTTTCCGAGGGATATACCGCGCTATGGGAACGGGGTCGACTTGATCTAACTGTCGAGTCCATGATTCTCAGCAATGAAAGGTATCAATCTCTCTTCTCGAAAAAGGAGCTTGCAATCTGTGCCAAACGATTGAAACAATATGAGCCACGTAGTTGAGGTGCTGACAACAAGTGCATGACAGCATCGAACCCAAAATCGCGATTTGGTGCTGAACCACCCGCCCCTATTCTCCAACCTGCAGCAGTTTGCCCGTGCGGCGCGCGGATTTAAGGCAGGACAAGAACCACCAGGATGCGGCGGCAAGGTAAACTGCGTTCAGCGCCAGCGCCATGAACAGCAGGTCCATGTGGATTTTCTGGTCGATCATGATGGCGCGCATGCCTTCAAATACATAAGAAGGCGGCAGGCTCCAGGAAAGCATCTGCACCCACTCTGGCAAAATCGCTACCGGATAATAGACGGCGCACAAGGGCGCGAGGCCGAAAATCAGCGCCCAGGCCAGGCTTTCGGCGCCCATGCCATAGCGCAGCACCAAGCCCGACACCAGCAAACCCATCGACCAGCCGGACATGATCAGGCAGATAAAAAACGCCACCAGCATCAGGCCCAGACTGTACACATTGAAACCGAAAAACCAGATCGCCAGCAATGTGGCGGGGAAAATTCCGAACACGGTGCGCAACACGCTCATGGTCAGCAGCGCATAGATAAATTCGCGCGGGCGCAGCGGGCTGACCAGCAGATGGCCCAGATTGCGCGACCAGATTTCCTCAAAGAATGACAGTGCGAAACCCATCTGGCCGCGAAACATCACGTCCCACAGCATCACCGCGCCCAGAAGAACACCGAACGCCTGGGCGAAAAAACTGCTGTTATCATGCAGGAATGTCGTGATGAAGCCCCACATCACCATTTGCAGGGTCGGCCAGTACCAAAGGTCCAGAACCCGGGGCCACGAGCCTTGAATCAGATAGGTGTAGCGCAGCACCATGGCGCCCACCCGATGCACGGTGCTATCACGCTGGGCGACGGCGGCATGGGTGGGTATGTTTTGCTTTTCCATATTCATCAGCTGATCCTGGTTTTGCGATCAGCCTTTCAGGATCGAACGGCCGGCATATTTTGCGGCGGTCCCAAGAATTTCCTCGATACGGATCAGCTGATTATATTTCGCCACCCGGTCGGAACGCGCCAGCGAGCCGGTTTTGATCTGCCCGCAATTGGTGGCGACCGCAAGGTCCGCGATGGTGGCGTCCTCGGTTTCGCCGGAACGGTGCGACATCACGGCGGTGTAGCCCGCCTTGTGCGCCATCTCGACGGCCTCCAGGGTTTCAGTCAGGCTGCCGATCTGATTGACCTTGACGAGGATCGAATTGGCGACGCCTTTTGTCACCCCGTCTTTCAGACGCGTGGAGTTTGTCACGAACAGATCGTCCCCCACCAGTTGCACTTTGGCGCCCAGCGCATCGGTCAGCGCCTTCCATCCGGCCCAGTCATCCTCGGCCATGCCGTCCTCGATGGAAATGATCGGATAACGCTTCACCAGATCGGCGTAATAGGCCACCATGCCTGCCGCATCGAGGGTCTTGCCCTCGCCTGCCAGAACATATTTGCCGTCCTTGTAGAACTCCGTCGAGGCGGCATCCAGGGCCAGATATATATCCTCGCCCGGCTTGTATCCCGCTTTCTCAATCGCCTTCATGATGAAGTCCAGCGCATCGGTGGCGGAACCAAGGGCGGGGGCAAAGCCGCCTTCGTCGCCCACATTGGTGTTGTGGCCCGCATCTTTCAGTCCGGCTTTCAGGGTATGAAAAACCTCAGCCCCCATGCGCACCGCTTCCGCGATGCTGGCGGCGGCGACAGGCATGATCATGAATTCCTGAATGTCGATGGGGTTGTCGGCATGCGCGCCGCCGTTGATGATGTTCATCATTGGCACCGGCAAAGTGCGCGCCAGCGGCCCGCCCAAATAGCGGAACAATGGCAGCTCCAGCTCATTGGCGGTCGCTTTTGCAATAGCCAGCGAAACACCGAGTATCGCATTCGCGCCCAGGCGGGATTTATTGGGTGTGCCGTCCAGATCGCACATCATGCGATCCAGCAGGACCTGTTCTTCGGCTTCCATGCCGGACAGCAGATCAAACAGATCGTCATTTACGGCGGACACCGCCTTTTGCACGCCCTTGCCTTTATAACGCGGACCGCCATCGCGCAGTTCTACCGCCTCATGGGCGCCGGTGGACGCGCCCGATGGCACCGCCGCGCGGCCCATGGCGCCGGAGTCCAGAATGACATCGACCTCTACAGTTGGATTGCCCCGGCTATCAAGAATTTCACGGCCTTTAATATCAATAATCGCACTCATGGACGGATTGGCCCCTTTGCCTAAGTGTCTTCACTGGAATCTTGACCATGTTCATAGCTGAACGCCGCATAAATGTCATTGCGGTCGTGCGACAAGATAAAGGGGGGCTTTCCAGACGGGTAAAGACGTCTACGCAGTCAATATCGGCCAATCAGTCGATATCGGGCTCGTTGCCTGGAAAGGGCGCAAACGGGAAAGGCGGTGTGTCACTGAGAAACAGGATGAAAGCCAGCACTTCGCCCAGATAGCGTAGAAGATTTCGGCTAAAAAGAGCAATCTCTTCATTCTTGGACTTGTTTACGGCAGTATAAATGAATTGCACGACGCCAAGCAGCACTAATGCATTAAACGTAAAATATCCAAGGACGCAAACACCCAGCGCATACAGCAGCCGCACTCTTAGCGGTTGTCCTGCAATGTTATCGTCATCTTTACCTGAGTGAGCGGTTCTTTCCATGGTGCTCATTTCTACTTAACTCCGATCCAATGAGATATTACTGCTCTATATAGGTATTAACTGGCGCAGATATAAAAAATGTCAGCTAAAAGTGACGTTCGACACTTTTTTCCCGCCAGCAAACACTCCAATCAGCAAGGCCCCGGCGACGAAACCAGCAATGTGAGCGTCCCAGGCGATCATCAGTACTTGCTCGGACACCCGAATGCCAGTAAGTCCGAAGATGATATTGATGGTCAGCCAAACCCCGCTCATCAGAAGAAAGCGGCGGTCGGTTAAGGGCAATAAGCGTATGGGGGCGCCGCCATCCGCGCCGGCGCCATTGGCTTTGCCAGCCGCGCGCCCCTCCATTATATCCCGCAGGGAAATTCTGAAAGCCGCCCCCATCATGCCGGATATGGCGCCAGAGGCCCCCACCATGGGCGCCAGCGACGACAGGTCCACGACGATATGCACGAACGCGGCGAATATCGCGCAGATCAGATATAGCGCCATAAAGCGGGCGCTTCCGATCTTGCGGACCACGGCGCTTCCGAACGCCAGAAGCCAGGCGCTATTGATCGCCAGATGGGTAAAATCCGCATGCAAAAACGCATATGTGATAAATGGTGGAATGGCCCACCATACGCCGCCCGGGAATGCCGAAATGACTTCGGGGATGTATCTCCCGGGCAATATGCCAAACATAACCACTACAAAGCGGTCATATCCCGGCGCCAGAAAAACGCGCAGCACATGCACGCCAACCATTAACGCAATTAATACGATGATTGTTGTGGGAATAAAAAACGCCGGTTGCCTGTCGCTATATTCCGACTTTGCGTGCATGGACAGCGCTTGCTCCATTTGTTCTGCGCCTTTGCGACGGCTACTCCGCCAGGAGGATTGATTCGTCCCAACTACCATAAACCAAATCCTGGGCCTAAGCCGGATTCCCACTCATGACTACTAATTAAATATCTATGAAATGTATCCGATCGCACAGAAAGTGCTATTAACCACGTATGTGTTGAATTATCGTGCGTTAACATCCGGTTGATGATCTATATTAGTAAAGATGATCTATATTAGTAAAAAAGGGGGGCCGGGGTTTCGGCGGCGCTCAGGGGACTATTACTTCTCAGAGGATTACTATTGCGGGTGACGGGCATGGGTTGTGGAATATTCCGGATTGGGCTGACGGTCGCCATTTGCGTGGGAACGCCGTCGTCAGCATTTGCTCAGCAAAAAGTCGTAGGGGACGCTGCGGCCGTTGTAAGGTATGTTGAGGGTGTTACCGGCCCGGACGTGCGCAAAATCAAAGTTTCAGACAATATTTTTTTTGATGACCAAATCATCACCAGAGAAGATAGTGCATCCAAAATCCATTTTCCGGATGATACCTATCTGACTGTGGGGCCGAATTCCAGGGTGACCATCGACGCCTTTGTGTATGATCCGGACTCTCAAAATTCGAAAATGGTTGTTAACGCCACATTGGGGGTCGCGCGTTTCGTGACGGGGCGGATGGGCAGCGCCGCCTACCAGATAAGAACGCCCACAACGACAATTGGTGTGCGCGGGACCGTGTTGACGGTGACGGTGGCGCAAGACGGTACAACCAGCGCCATTGTCGAAGACGGCTCGATTGAAGCACAGGGGCAGGTTGGTGATCCCGTCGTTGTAGAAGAGGGGCTGTCAACAACCGTAAAACCAGGTAAACAGGCTTCTGATCCCGCGCCCCCGGATGCTGATGTTGAGTCCGATGTCGCGAATATGGACATAATGCTGTTGCTTGATGGCGGCGATCAAGGCGGTAATGACGCCGTCAGCGACGACGAGCTTGCGGCTATTGTTGAGGAAGTTGAGCAAACACGTGCGGCTGGATGCGGCTGCTAATGGGTTATGCGTTCGCGGAATAAGATTGCGGGACAAGGGGATACAATGGATGTAGGTGCTCGCGGGCAGGTGCCGTCCGGAATAATGCGGTTGGGTTTTGGCGCTTTGCTTGCGCTGGTTCTGCTGCTTGGGGTGTCCGTTGCTCCGGCTTTCGCTTTGGAAGCGGGTCAGACAGTTCGTGGCGCAGTTCAGCTTGGTGGAATGACCGTGCCGCTGCCGGCCGGTGAATGGACCGCCTATTACGCTGTTGAAGATGAAGACGCGAAGTTCCACACATCCAAATTGGGCCTGGTGTTGATCGGTGGCAAAACCGTCAGGCAAATGGCGTATTTCCGGGTGTCCCGTTCAAAAACCGGTGCTGGCTTCAAGCCTTATGAGCAGTGCGCCCAGCCACACTATTTTTATAGTGAAACGGTCCAGAACCAGATCGGTGGCGCGCAGGACTGCTGGCATGTTCATGCCGAAACTCTGGCCCCCGATGAGGCGTCGGATCGGCAAAAGGCGCTTTTGGCGTTAGCCAAAGACCGCGGCCTGTTCCTCTCACTTGTGTCCATCGGTGTGCGCTTCCATCGGGCCAATGCGGATGCTTTATTGCAGGCTTCCTATGGTTGGCCCCCCGATCTGATTGTCAAGGCCCCTAAAGACGTTAAATTCTGGCGGTTTCAGGATTGGACGGCCGAGGCTGTGGCAAAGGAACCGCGCAAAACAGTTGTTATGTCAAGGTTCAAACGCTGGGGAGAGGAGTGGCGGCCTCAGATAGACCCCGCTTTTTCCAGCTTCATTAAAAAGTAGCAGCGTCACATGCATAACCCGCTTTCAAGATATTTTGTGTGGATAATGCTGGCCGCGCAGCTTGCGCCGGCGGCGGCGTTTGCCCAGACGACACCCCCAAATATTCCTGGCGGAGCCGATCCCGGCCGCCTGCAGGAGCGCTTTGAGGCGCCAAAACTGCCGCGCGCAGTGGATGAGCCGTTACTGCCGGATGGCGCGGAACAATTGCGGCCCGAAGAGGCGGAAAGAATCCGCTTTACCCTTTCCGCGATTTCGCTCGCCGGCAATACGATATTTTCCGATGCCGAGCTTAACGGCCTTTACCAGACCCATCTGGGCAAGGAAATTTCCCTCGCCACCGTCTACGGGATAGCGGACGCGATTACCGCGCATTACCGCAACGCGGGCTATGTGCTGGCGCGGGCCACAACGCCCGCCCAACGGGTTGAAAACGGCATCGTACAGATCGTCGTGTTCGAAGGGCACATCGGCCGCGCCACCATCGAAGGGCAGCTTCCCGGCAACCACGAGCTGCTTGACGCCTATCTGAAAAAAATTACTGATTCCACACCACTCAGAAATGATGTTCTGGAACGCTATGTTTTGCTGATGAACGATCTGCCAGGGGTCGCCGCCAAGGCGGTTCTGGTTCCTTCGTTTGATACTCGTGGCGCGACGGATCTGGTTCTGCAGGTCAGTGAAGACCCATGGGACGCGGTGCTCAGCGTGGATAATCGCGGCACCGAATTTCTTGGCCCGGTGCAGTTTCGCGCGCAGGGCGGGGTGAACAATCTGCTGGGAAACTATGAGCGCATTAGCGTGCAAAGCGTTGTAACCCAGAACACCAATGAATTGCGTTTCTTTGATTTTGGCTATGTGCAGCCGGTGGGAACCGAAGGCACACTGGCCGGGGTTTCGGCAAATATCAGCTGGTCAAACCCAGGCTCCAGCCTGAAGCCGTTTGATATCGAAGGACAGAACCGCTCCATTACCGCTTCGCTCAGCCATCCGTGGATTCGCTCGCGGCGGCAAAACCTTACCTTTCAGGGCAGCTTCACGGCCAAGAATTCACGCACCGATCTGCGCAGTTCACTGCTGACCGAAGACCGGCTGCGCGTCGTCCGCGCCGGGGCATCGGCGGATTTCGCCGACCGGTTTGCCGGGATCAATCTGTTCGGCGTGGAAGTCAGCCAGGGGCTGGATATCCTGCACGCTACCGACAGCGGCAATCTGAACCGCACCCGGCCAGGCGGGCGTGAGGATTTCACGAAAATCACCGCTAACGTCATGCGCGTTCAAGCTGTCACCCAGCGTCTGCGCGCCGTGGTGGCGATGAACGGGCAGTATGCGCTGTCCCAGCTGTTTTCATCGGAAGAATTCGGTTATGGCGGCGTACCGTTTGGCCACGCCTATGATCCTTCGCAATTGACCGGCGATCACGGCGTTTCCGTGCGCGCCGAAGGCCAGTATACGACGCCCTATCAGAGTGATTTTCTGCGCTATAGCGAGTTGTACACTTTTTATGATCTGGGTTCGGTATGGCATATCGATAACACCACCAGGCCCTGGAAGGAGTCTGCGGCGTCCCTGGGCGGCGGCGCACGCTTTACCCTCAGCGACAAGCTCATAGGCTATATCGAGGTTGCCAAGCCGCTGACCACCAGCGTGCCCACCCGCGGCACCGAAGGCAAATCCCCGCGCTTCTTTTTCAGCCTGACCGCGCCATTGTAACCGGCCCGGCAAAGCTAGAACCGGCCAATTCCCGCGCAATCACGTGTCACCCAGTATGCTATCCCGCGTTAACTAAAAATTTACCCAGCCGGTAGATAGTAATAAAATTCTAATGAGTTTTGTTCCTCATCGTGTGCGTGCGTATTTTCCGCCAATAAAACATGCAGAGACTACCGATGGTCTGGTTACCCTTTGAGCTTGATCCCGCAACCAGCCATTTGCCGGTGGCCGAAAAAATCCGTGTCCATCAGGCGCTGGAGCTCGTTAAACAGCTCCCCATAATGTTGGGCGGAAACCTTTCGCTGTCTTTGCTTACAGCACTGGCGCTTTGGGGGACGGTGTCACCCGCCCACCTGTTTATGTGGCTGGCGTTATTCTGGATTGCCGCGATTCCTGGCTTTCGTCACTGGCTAAAATACCGTCTCGCGCCGGAACCTGAGCGTGTGAGTGTTAAGACGGCCTGGCGCGCGGCGGCTTTTTCTCTCATCGTGGCGGCGCCCTGGGGGCTTGGTAACTGGTTTTTCTTTGACCCCGCACGGCATGAGACTGAACTGATAATAATTTTCGTGACCGGTGGCCTGACGGCAGGCGTTGTCAGCGCACTCGCGACGGTGCCCAGTATATGCCTCGTTTTTGTCGCCGTCACGATACTACCTTTGCTCCTGAAGCTTTGTTTGGAAGGTGGCGTAGAGCATGGCGCCATGGCCAGCATGCTTGTCATCTACCTGGGCTTTCTCAGTGTATTTGTCCGCAACAGCTATCGTCGTATGAAGCGCGAGATCGAAGCAGGCATCGAAAAGCAGTACATACAAGAAAAGCTGCAGGACGCGCATCGGCGCCTGTCGCAGGCGATGACGCGCACCTCTGAAGAGATTTTATTATTCGATAGCAATGAATGCCTTGTGATGGACAATGCCAAGTGGGCCGCTTCGCCATTGTTCCCGGATATTCAGATGCCTCAGGGCGCAAGTCTGGCCTCACTCATTGGCGCATCGGTCAAGGCTGGACTGGTTCCCGCCGCATTGCACAGGGAACACGCCTGGGTCGAGGAATTTCTCGTTTGGTATCGCATGGCGGAAAATGATTTCATCGTGGAAACAAAGGACGCGCGAACATGCCGTCTGTCAGTGCAACCAACCGACGATGGCGACAGGTTCCTGGTTCTTGCCGACGTCACCCAGTTACACGCAGAATCAGCCAAAGCGAAGCTGAGCGCGCAACGCCTGAAAGACTTTGCGGAAACGGCGGCAGACTGGATGTGGGAGCTGGATGCTGAGCGGAAATTTTCCGTGATTTCTCATAACAACCCTTCATCCATTCCTGTGATGGACCTGGCCGGACAGAACCTGCGTGCTCTTCAGAAGATCTTGCCAAATCAGGCGGTACTGGAAGAAATTGACCATAGGCTTTCAGCAAAGGCGCCCTTTCGTGATCTCCGCTTTCGGATTGAACTTGATGGTAAAGCCTGGAGTTTAAGCGCAAGCGGCAAGCCCGTTTATGATGAAAATGGCCGGTTTCAGGGCCATCGCGGAACCGTTCGAGATATCACGGCTGAAGTTCTGGCGGAGAGTCAGTTGAAAGAGGCAAAAGAGCGCGCCGAAGAATCGTCGCGGTCGAAAAGTGATTTTCTGGCGCATATGAGCCATGAGTTGCGCACACCCCTGAATGCGATTTTGGGTTTTTCAGAAATGATGACGCTTGGACTTCATGGCAAAATTGAACAGCCGGAATATCTCGATTATGTAGAGACTATCCATGAGAGCGGCACGCATCTGCTGGCCATTATCAATGACATTCTCGAAATATCGCGGATCGAATCGGGCAAGGCGCAGATCCGCGAGAAGGATATTGACGTAAACGTTTTGTTCGAAAGCTGCCGGCGTCTTATCGAAGGCCGCGCCGTGGAAGCGGGACATGTTATCACCACGCACGTGCCGGTACAGATGCCGGAATTATATGCGGACGAGCGCTACATCAAGCAAATATTGATGAATCTTCTCGGCAATGCCGTGAAGTTTACACCAACCGGCGGCCGTATTTCACTCGCCGCCGAAGTGACCGCACAACAAACCATTTGCTTCCAGGTCAGCGACAACGGTCCGGGGATGTCCGAGGCGGATCGGATCAGGGTTCTGACCCCCTTTGACCGTGGCAGCGCCCTGACCAGAGTCGAAACCGAGGGATGCGGGCTCGGCCTGCCATTAAGCCGGATGCTCACCGAATTGCACGGCGGCCAGCTTCACCTGGCCAGCGAGATTGGCAAAGGCACAACCATCACAGTCGAATTTCCGCCGGACAGAACGATGACGCGGAAGGTCGCGGCCAGAAACTGATCTGTCTGCAGATTAACTGTTTCTACCGTACAATCCGGTACAGCACCGTGCCTTGCGCAACCAGATCGCCGGTGGTTTTCTCGGCCACGTCCACATGGGACCAGAAAATTTCGGTGTCGCGGTTAACGACGCGGGAATAGGAAATCAGTTCGCCCTTTGGCTGGGGCTTGTGCAGTTGCGCCTGGATGGCGGCGGTCGACGCCTTGTAGGGCCCGGGACCGGTCTCGGCCCAGGCGGCCATTGCGCCGCAGGTGTCGAGCAGCGCCAGCACCGCACCCTCATGGTGACCGCCATTCAGATCGCGATTGGCCTCAATATCCGGCATGGTCATCCGTGCACGGCTGTTCGCCATATATTCGGTCTGCAGGCCGCGTCCGGCGATAAAGCTGACGCCGCCCATCATTTTGCCCATGGGGCTGACTTCCGCGCCGCCTTCGTCCACGGGGGATTTGACCATTTCTGCGGGCGGCAACCCCATGCGCCCGCGCATGGCCAGCGTCGCATGGCCGGTGGGCTTGCCATCTTTGGTATGGGTTGTCACCTCGACAAAACACAATTCCTTGCCCCGGCGCAGCAATCGGGCTTCGCCGAGCACGTCTTCGTTAATGGCGGCGGCGAGATAGTTGATCTGAAAGCCAATCGTGTGCCATGGGCCGCTGGCCGCACCCAATGCGGCGCGCGCCATGGTGTGCCCGCCGATGGACGATAGCGACGCGTACACGCCGCCATGCAGCGCGCCGCCGGGATTGGCGTTGCTTTCACTGAACGGCAACAAAAATGCCGCGCCCTCTTCACTCAGGCTGGTCAGCTTCACGCCAAGCGCAGCCGCATAGGGTGACTTCTCCACCCAGTCACGTACAAAATCCATAATGATTACTTTTCTATTTCATGTTGGGGATGAGGCAGGTGTGGATCGATTCATCGCCGGGCACCTGGCGCGCCAGTGTTTTGATCGCCAGTTCCGCATCGGTCAGATCGAAATCATGTGTGTGCATTTTCTCGAACGGCACGGTGCGTTTTTCCAGCAGTTCAATGGCGCTGGCATAGCCTGACCAGGTCACGCCCATGGCGCCCTTAATGGTGATTTCCTTCATCACGATGATATCGGAAATGAACGCGGGCACCGGCTTGTAGCCTTTGACGCCGGCCAGCACGATGGTCCCGCCGGGGCGCACAAAATTCAGGGCGTCGGTCACCGGTTCGGTCGCATAGGCGGACACGTCGACCACCACGTCCGCGCCCTTGCCGTTGGTATATTCCTTGACCTTCTCCTTGGCCTTTTCATTCTGCACATCAATGGTGTGATCGGCGCCGAACAGCTTTGCGATTTCCATTTTCCTGGCGTCGGCTTCCAGCCCGGTGACGATTACCTTGGCCGCACCCGCCGCTTTCACCGCGGCGACACTGGACAGGCCGCGCTGCCCCGGCCCCATGATGACCACCGTGTCGCCTGGTTTTGTTTGGGGAATTTCCACCGCCCAGCGGAAGCCCGCACCCAGCGGATTGAACATCACCGCAAGTTCGGTGGGCAGGGTTTTGTCCAGCTTGTGCACGATAGTGTTGGGATCCAGATACATATATTCCGCATAGCCGCCCCACAGGCCGCCACCATCGCTGATCGGAATATAGGAATAGATGCGCCGGTTATCGCACAGATGATAGCTGCCGCCGAGGCAGGGCGGGCAGAAGCGGCAGGAAATCATGGTCTCGACCGCCACCCGGTCGCCGACATTCACGCCCCAGCGTTTGGCGGCGTTGTCGCCAATGGCTTCGATGAACCCGATCGGTTCGTGACCGGGGATCACGTTCATCGGCATGTTCAAAAAGCCTTCATACTGTTCGTAATCGCTGCCGCAAATACCACAGGCCTCAACCCGCATGATGGCGGTATCGGCGGTGATTTCCGGAACCGGCAAATCCATGCGCTCGATTTTCTTTGGAGCGGTCTGCACCATGGCGAGAGATTTTTTCGGAAGCATTCCCTGATCCTTTTTTTGTTAGCTGTTTGATAGAAGCTTATAATAGATTAGGCTTCAGTCCAAACAACAAACGTAACGAAAAGCCGCAGGGAGGCAGAAATGAAATCATCGTCCGGCCATAAGCCGCGTATCGCCATGCTGTCCATTGAAGACGCGAAAAAGGCCGCCATAGCCGAAGGTATTCCAGAGGCGATGGCGCCGCTGAGCATTTTTCGCATTCTGCTCAAAAATCCGCCGCTGGCGCGCGAGATCGGCAATACGCTGAACATGCTGCTGTTCAAAGGCAATCAGCTGGATGGGCGCTTGCGCGAACTGATTATCATGCGGCTGGGCTGGGCCACCGGCTCCAATTATGAATGGACCCAGCATTGGCGGGTGGCTGTCGGCATGAGCATTCCCGAAGACGTAATTCTGGCGGTGAAGGACTGGAAAAATTCCAAAATTCTGACGGATGCCGACAAGGCCGTTCTGCAGGCCACCGATGATATTTTACAGCATGGCGCCATTTCCGATGCGACCTGGAAAGAATGCGTCAAACATGTTCCCAATGAAGCCGCGCAGCTTGAAATTGTTGCATCCATCGGCAATTGGCGGATGATTTCGCAAACGCTGCTTTCCTTGCAGGTGCCGCTGGAAGAAGGTGTGATGTCCTGGCCGCCGCATGGTGAAAAACCTGCGAACGCGCCTGCGGATTATTGAGGAGGTAATGGATATGGGTAAACTGCCCCTGAATGGTAAATTGCTGGGCCATGTGTTCGAAGCGGTGGATGTAAGCTGGGACCATAAGGATGCGATCCTGTATGCGCTCGGCGTTGGCGCAAAGCCCGTGGACCAGCTTGAATTTGTCTACGAAGGCAAGGGGCCGAAGGTGCTGCCGACCTTTGCCGTCATCCCCGGCGGGCGCGGCATGGCCGGGGCGATTGAGAATGTCGATCTGCGGCTGGAAATGCTGTTGCACGGCGAACAGGCGATCACCCTGAAGCGCCCGATTCCGCCTCGCGCCAAAGCCAAGGTATATGGCAAAATCGTAGAGGTCTGGGACAAGGGCAAGGCGGCAGTGGTGGGCATCGAAAGCACTCTGGAAGATAAAGGCGGTGTGCTGCTGACCACCTATGCCAGTCTGTTTGTGCGCGGCGCGGGTGGCTTTGGCGGTGAGCGCGGCCCATCCACCGAAGGCAGGAACGCCCCGCCGGAACGTGCGCCCGATGAGACCGTTTCAGAAACGCCGTTGCTGGAGCAGGGCGCGATCTATCGCCTTTCCGGCGACTGGAACCCGATCCATATCGATCCGGAATTCGCCAAGCTGGGCGGCTTTGACGCCCCGTTTATGCACGGCCTGTGCACATATGGATTCGTGGGCCGGGCGGCGCTCAAGGGGCTCTGTGGCGGCGATCCCGCCAAATTCACCTCCATGACCGGGCGTTTCGCCGACCGGGTGGAGTTTGGCGACACAATTATCACCAAAATGTGGAAAACCGCGCCGGGCGAGGCCATTATTCAAGCCGAAACTCAAAAAGGGAATATAGTCCTATCTCAGGGCAAGGTGACGTATAAGGCTTGAATCTGCGAAAAGTCCTGCTGGTGATAAAAATCAGTTGCAAGTAGGGCTTTTTTCAGAAAAATATGTTATAAGAGATTTAACAACGAATACAGAGGAGCGTTCACAATGATCAAGAAACCCATTTCGGCTGATTCCCACATCACCGAGCCGCCCAATTGCTATATCGACTATATAGAAGAGAAATACAAAGCGACGGCGCCACATATTAAATTCATGGAAGGTGTCGGCGATATTTACGTGATCGACGGCATGACCAACCCAATTCCGATGGCCCTGGTTGCCGCCGCGGGCAAGGCCCCGGAAGAGCTGAGCATGGACGGCGCGCGTTTTGAAACGCTTCACAAGGGCGGCTGGAATTCGAAATATCGCATCGCCGATCAGGAACGCGACGGCGTTGGCGCAGAAATCATCTATCCCAGCGTTGGCATGGTGCTTTGCAACCACAAGGACTTTGTCTACAAGCGCGCCTGCATGAAGGCCTATAACCGCTGGCTGCTGGAATATGCTTCGGAAGATCGCAAGCGCATCATTCCGCTGGCGCAAATTTCCATGGGCTCCATTGCCGAAGGCATCGAAGACCTGAAAGAAATCAAGAAGCAGGGCTTCGACGGCGTCATGATGAACGGCATTCCGGCCGAGCTTGATTATGATCATCCGGATTATGACAAGTTCTGGCAGACCGCTATTGATCTGGAACTGCCTTTGTCGTTCCACATTCTGACTGCTGGCGATAGCGGCGGCGTACTGGGTGGCAACTTGCGCGGCCCGCGCATCAATGGCTTCCAGGCCATTATCCGTGGCTGTCAGGACATTATGGGCATGCTCGTGTTCTCCGGCGTGTTCGAACGTAACCCGAAGCTGAAAATCGTGTGCGTTGAAGCCGACGCCGGCTGGGCTCCGCATTTCATGTACCGTATGGATCATGCCTATAAGCGCCACCGTTTCTGGATGAAAGGGCAGGAGCTGAAAAAGCTGCCGTCCGAGTATTTCAAGGAAAACATCTATATGACCTTCCAGGATGACTGGGTGGCGTTCCAGATGGCGGATATGGTCAACACCAAGCGTTTGATGTGGGCTAATGACTTCCCGCATTCCGACGCCACCTGGCCATGGTCGCAGGAAGTGCTGAACGAGCACTCCAAGCACCTGACCGAAGAGCAGCGCAATGACATCTGCCACAACAATGTGTCCGAGCTGTATAAACTGGACGTCGCTGCCTAAACCGCGCCGCGATTGATACCATCTTTCAGCCGGCGCGGGTGTGACACCTGCGTCGGCTGTTTCGTTTTGGCCTCTCAAGAATTTTGGCCCCTCAAGAAGGAGAGCAACGCATGGATTACGATATAAAAATTACAGGAGGCCTGATCGTCGATGGCACAGGCTCCAAAGGCTATCACGGCGATGTCGGGATCAAGGACGGCAAGGTTGTCGCGATGGGCAAGGTCCCGGGCAGCGCTGCCAAAACCATTGACGCGGACGGCAAGGTTGTATGTCCGGGCTTTGTTGATATTCATACGCATTATGATGCGCAGGTAATCTGGGATCGTATGCTGACGATCTCGCCCTGGCATGGCGTGACCACGGTGGTGATGGGCAATTGCGGTTTCAGCGTGGCGCCAACCCGCCCGGCGCACCGCGACCTGATCATGCGCACCCTGGAAAATGTCGAAGGCATGACCGTCGCAGCCCTGCGTGAGGGCCTTGGCAAAGAATGGCCGTTTGAAACCTTTCCGGAATATCTTGACGCCATCGAAAGCCGCGGCACTGCCATCAATGTCGGTGCGCTGGTCGGCCACACGGCCGTGCGGCTGTATGTGATGGGCGAGGAATCGACCGAGCGGGAAGCGACGCCGGACGAAATCGCGCAGATGCGCAAAATCGTATATGATGCAATTGAAGCGGGCGCGGTCGGCTTCGCCACCTCCAAGGCGTTTACCCATGTGGGCTATGATGGCCGTCCTGTTCCCAGCCGTCTCGCCAGTTTTGACGAAATCCGCCAGCTCGCTGGCGCGCTCGGCGAAGCGGGTAAGGGGATGATCCAGGCGACTGTCGGCGCGGAACTGGCGTTTGACCAGTTTGAAACCCTGTATCAGGAAACCAAACGCCCGATCAGCTGGACCGCACTTTTGTCTGGCATTGGTGGTGGCGGACTGGGTGTTGGCACGGCGATGGAACAGCTGAAGCGCTCGGACGAACTGATTGAGGCCGGTAATAAAGTCTACCCGCAGGTTACCTGCCGCGCCCTATGCTTCGAGTTGCAGCTCAAGGCGCCCTTCATCTTTGAAAGCCATCCGGCGTTCAAACCGGTCTCACAGGCCGACCTGGAGGGCAAGAAAAAGATCTATGCCAGCCCGGAATTCCACGAACAGTTCCGGGAAGTCATCAAGGGCGGCCTGGGTGCGGCCTGGAATATGGCGACAATAACCTACTGCCCAAGCGATCCTTCGCTTGAGGAACGGCGTCTTGCGGACGTCGCCAAGGAACGCGGCGTGCATCTCGCGGATTTCAGCCTTGATCTGGCGCTAACCGATAATCTGGAAACAAGGTTCCGCATTCCTCTCGCCAACTCGAATGAAGAAGAGGTCGCCATTCTTCTCAAGAACAAGAACACCGTGCTCGGTCTTTCAGATGCGGGCGCGCATGCCAGCCAGTTGTGCGATGCGTGCTTCTCGACCTATCTGCTCGGCCACTGGGTGCGCGAGAAGAACACCCTCACCATCGAGGAAGCGGTGCGCATGTTGACGTCGCGCCCCGCCGAAGTGTTTGGCATCACGGATCGCGGCACCCTGAAATCAGGTGTGCCCGCCGATGTGGTGGTGTTCGACCCGGAAACCGTTGGCACGACCAAACTGCGCCGCGTCCATGATTTTCCCGCCGGTGCGGACCGTCTGGTGGCGGACGCATACGGAATTGATGCCGTGATCGTCAATGGTGTGCTGTTGCGCCAGGAAGGTGTCGACGCCTTTACCGATGCCTCCAAAAATCTGCCTGGCAAACTGCTTCGTAACGGTTGCGCTGCCTGAAACCGGCAAAGCGTCTGACGCAAAAACCCGCAAGCAATAAGCT
>Ga0209024_1001404_pt1 | contig 20787 bp, 23 predicted proteins | sample AutmiccommunBRH5_FD_187380 | JGI IMG/M metagenome (GOLD analysis project Ga0209024, IMG submission 187380) | Deep subsurface microbial communities from Mt. Terri, Switzerland - Autotrophic microbial communities BRH/5 (SPAdes) (version 2) | ecosystem: Environmental > Aquatic > Deep subsurface >...
AAATCGAGCGACTAAAGATTGGCATGAGCAAGGAAGATGCAGCCATTCTCATGGGCACGAGCTTGCTTAGTCCTACGTTTAATAACAATCGTTGGGATTATGCTTATACCTGGCGCCGCGGCAGCGGTTCCATGGAGAGACGTAATTTAAGCTTGTATTTTACCAGGAACAGGCTGGCGCGTATTGAACACCAGCCTTAAGAACAGGTAGGATATACTGCGCGCCGCATAGTTACGGTGTATTAATTTTTCTGGCGCGCGCGCTGTCGTCTTTTTTCTTTAGGATCTATCAGTAATGGCCGGTAAATTTCGATGCGGTCACCTGCCTTCACAACGGTTTCCTGTGAGACAATCTTGCCAAAAATACCAACCGCCATGCCCTCAATCTCAGGATGACTTTTACAAAGACTCGTGCGCATAATTACCTCAGCAACCGTGGTACCGACTTCAAATGCCACATGCTCATGAATCGGCGGCAAGCCATGCGGCACATAAACCACCTCAACCTTGTCCATACAAGGCCTTGGCACGATCACAAAATGCATCAACCATCTTATTAGTCACTTGTTCAAAAACAGGGCCCAACATCATGGAAAACATACGACCCGCGAAATCAAACTCAAGATCAAAGGACAAATGGCAACCTTCCGGTACCTCATCAAAGCGCCAAAACCCTTCCAAATGGCTAAAAGGCCCATCCACCAGGCGTATTTCTATCATTTTATTAATTTGTAACCGATTGCGGGTAGTAAACGATTTACTCATCCCGGCAGCGGTTATATTTAATGTAGCCTGTACTTCATCTTCATCACGATGATGTACAGTGCTTCCTGAAAAATAAGGTAAAAATTCCCCATACCGCTCAACATCATCAACCAGTTTATACATTTGTTCGCAAGTATAGGGCACTACGCGTGATCGTTTAACACGGGTCATGACATGCCCTCATCAGTAGTAATAATTGCCGAGACTTGCAATCTTAACCATTGGGCCAAATCCTGCATTTCTTCAGCGCAAACTGCATGTGCCATGGGGTATTCATGAGCCGTTATTTGCTGAAAACCCTGAGCACGTAAATGGCTTACGGTTTTTTGGGTCCAAAGAGGCAAAACCATGGTATCAAACTGACCGCCAGCCAAAAATATTGGCGTATTTTTATCCTGTACCAGTTGACATTCTTCTGCCAAGGGCAAATAACTCGATAGCGCGATAATGCCACCTAAACGGGTCTCAGTTCGTAGGCCCGTGAATAAAGCCATGGCTCCGCCTTGAGAAAAGCCGGCCAGAAAAATCTGACCATCAGAAAACCCATCCGCCAACTGGCTGGCTATCACCTGACGAACCATATCATCTGATTGTAAAACCCCCTCGCGGTCCTCTCGATTGGTTAATTGCATGCCAAAAATGTCATACCACGCGCGCATGGGCATGCCATTATTCAGGGTAACTGGACGTACTGGGGCATCAATAAATACATGGCGAACAGCCACATCCAAGTCCAAGTGTTCGGCTAATCCGACCATATCCTGAGCATCTGCACCTAACCCATGCATCCAAATAATGCATGCTTGTGCCGGTTGCGCAGGCTCTTTAACATATGTATTCAATAAATGTCTCCGCAAAAAAGCCAAATTATCGCCAATGTGGGTGCACATGGCAAGGTAACGTACTGCTTATTATCCTGTGATATACTTCTAAATAACTTCAACATGATTCCCCTCTCCCCGCACTCGGGGAGAGGGCGCCCGCAGGGCGGGAGAGGGGCTCACGCCAAGTTAGTCTATGTTGCGTGCCACACGGTGGCTAATATACTTTTAAAAAAATTTAATGTGTGATTTCATGAAACATTGCATTTATTTCATTTTTACCTGCGCGAGCAGTTTATGTTTGTTTTCCTGCGGGCAACAAGGGCCACTTTTTCTGCCAGAGAAACCCATCGAGCAAGCGCCAGCCCCTCAACAAACCACCCCTAAAGTAGTGAAAAAATGACTATACAATTTACTAAAATGCATGGGTTAGGTAATGATTTTATGGTAATTGATGCCATACACCAAAAAATTTCCCTCACCCGCGACCAAATAACCCATTTAAGCCGGCGTGACATCGGCGTGGGCTTTGACCAATGCCTGCTGATTGAACCCAGCAATCAGCCCAATATCGATTTTTTTTACCGTATTTTTAATGCCGATGGTCAGGAAGTGGCACAATGTGGCAATGGTGCCAGATGCCTGGCGCGTTTTGTGCGACATTACCAGCTAACCGATAAACGCGTGATCACAGTCGCCACGCACACAACCCGCATGCAACTGCAAATCAATGCAGACCAAACCGTGACGGTGGATATGGGGCAACCTAAACTAAAACCTACGGATATTCCGATACAGGCAGCAACCCAAAAAACGCTCTACCCCATTCCTTTGGAGGGAAATAATTCCTGTGAAGTCCATGCCATTAGTGTCGGCAATCCCCATGCGGTTTTAGTGGTTGCAGACCTTAACTCAACAGCCGTAGACGCGCTTGGCAAACAGATTAGTGAGCACCCGCTTTTTCCTCAACAAACCAATGTTGGGTTTATGCAAATAATCAACTCGCAACACGTTCAGTTGCGAGTCTATGAGCGAGGTTGCGGTGAAACGCGCGCCTGCGGCAGCGGTGCGGTAGCCGCCATGGCCATCGGCAGGCTATACCACCAATTGGCAGAACAGGTCACTGTCAGCTTGCCTGGTGGGGATCTGCAGGTTAACTGGGCTAGCCTGGATGACGCAATCTTACTAACCGGCCCTGCCACGTTTGTTTATGAAGGCCGGCTATTATGAACCAAATCATTCGCCAGGAGATAACATGCGTATTGTAATTCTCGGTGCCGGTCAAGTCGGTGGTACCCTGGCACGTAACCTGGCACATGAAGATAATGACATTACCCTGGTCGATGTCAATGACACACGATTACGTGACCTGCAGCATCGGCTTGACATTAAAACCGTGCAAGGCAGCGCATCACACCCTAATATTTTAATTGACGCAGGCATTGAGCAAGCGGATATGTTAATTGCTGTCACCAACAGTGATGAAATCAACATGATGGGGTGTCAAATAGCATATAGCTTATTTCGCACGCCTAACAAAATCGCCCGTATTCGCTCCCGTCATTATTATCAATACCCCCAGTTATTTTGCAATGAGCACGTTCCTGTTGATGTGTGCATCAGTCCTGAACAATTAGTCACGGAACATATTGTCAATCTGATTGACTATCCGGGTGCCTCTCAGGTGCTGGATTTTTCTGAAGGCCGCGTGTTGCTTGTCACGATAAAACCCCAAGCCGGTGGCCTGATGGTGGGCAAAACCCTGCGGCAACTGGATGAACATTTAAGCGCGATTGCGGCAGGTGTCGTGGCTTTGTTTCGTGACAACGTCGCTTTGCCACTGGATGATGACTGTGTCATCGCCAAAGGAGATGACGTACTGTTTATTGCTTCCCCTGAAGCCATTCAGCAGGTTTTAATAGCGCTGGGGCGCTACACCCACCCTAATCGACGCCTTATTATTGCTGGTGGCGGCCATATTGGCACAAAGCTTGCTCAGGCGCTTGAAACCCGCTACCGCATCAAAATCATTGATCACAACCTGCAACGTGCCAATAGCCTGGCGTCCCAACTGCATAAATCCACCGTCTTGCAGGGTGACATTGCCGATCGTGACCTACTGGTCAATGAAAACATTGAATTTACCGACGTATTTTGTGCTGTAACCAATGATGATGAAGCCAACATCATGTCTTGCCTTCAAGCCAAACGTTTGGGCGCACGCCATGCCATGGCCTTGGTTAATCGCAACACTTACGTGGATTTAATTGATGATAGCACCATTGATCATGCAATATCTCCACAGCGGATTATGATCGGCAGCATTCTGACCAAACTACGTCGCGGCAACATGATTAAGGTGCATCGAGTGCATGATGAGGCGGAAGCCATTGAGCTAATTATTCATGGTGACGAATTAACATCAAAAGTCATTGGTCGCCGTATTGATGAAATCGAATTACCACCCAGTTGCCTGTTGGCAGCGATTGTCCGCGGCGAAAAAGTGTATATCGCCCAAGGTGAATTTATCCTGGCAACAGGCGACCACATTATCTTGTTATTGTTGCAAAGACGCTACATTCGCCAGGTTGAATCATTATTTCAGGTCAATTTAAGTTTTATGGCTTAGCAGGAATTCCATGCAAATTAAAACCATTTTACGCTTGATAGGGTTACTGCTAATGATATTTAGTGTGAGCATGTTAACCCCATTGCTGATTAATGTTATCTTTCATGAGACGTTCTGGCTGCCATTTGTGGCAGCGTTTATTTGCACTATCAGTACAGGATCGATCCTATGGTTCAGTTTTAAACAACACGGTCAGGAATTAAAAATTCGTGATGGTTTTTTGATTGTGGTGCTGTTTTGGTTTGTGCTGTGCTTTTTTGCCTCACTACCCTTCCTATTTGCCCTTGATCATCACAATCACAGCTTAACGGATGCGTTGTTTGAGTCCGTTTCCGGCTTTACGACCACAGGCGCTACTATCATCACCCAGTTAGATGGCTTACCGCATGCCGTGCTGTTTTATCGGCAGCAGTTACAATTTCTGGGCGGCATGGGTATTGTGGTGCTGGCTGTCGCCATACTGCCCATGCTCGGTGCAGGAGGCATGCAGCTCTATCGTGCCGAAACCCCAGGGCCGATGAAAGAAACCAAATTAACCCCTCGTATTGCCCAAACAGCCAAAGCCTTGTGGTCGATTTATTTTTTATTGACCTTGCTGTGCATGTTGTTTTACTGGGCTGCGGGAATGAATTGGTTTGATGCCCTTGGCGAGAGTTTTGCTACCGTCTCGACAGGTGGCTTTTCCATGCATAATACCAGTTTCGCGTATTATCACAGCGATGTGATCGAGCTGATAGCCTGCTTCTTCATGTTATTGGGCGCCACCAATTTTGCCTTGCATTTTACTGCATTTAAAAAGCGGGATATCAGGCATTACTGGCACAACGAGGAGTTTCGCTATTTTATCGGGTTTCTATTCATTGCAAGTTGCATCGTCACTATCAGTCTGGTGAGTTATGGCTTTTTTACCGCCCACCCCCATGCCCTGGTAAAAAGCTTGTTTAATGTGATTTCACTGGCAACAACCACAGGATTTATTTCTGCCCCTTTTAGCACCTGGCCGACATTTGTTCCCGTGCTTATTTTGCTATTAGCCATTATTGGCGGGTGTGCTGCATCAACCAGTGGCGGGGTAAAAGTATTGCGTGCGCTACTTCTTTATAAACAAAGCCGGCGTGAAATGCGCCGCTTATTGCACCCACATGCCATCATCCCGATTAAATTTGGCAACCACATCCTGGCTGAATCCATCCTGCAGTCCATGTGGGGATTTATTTCGGTGTTCATCGCACTGTTCTTAACATTAATGGTAGTCTTTATGAGTTTTGGCAATGATTTTATCACCTCATTTTCAGCCATCACTGCAACCCTCGCGAATGCCGGAGCAGGCATTGGCAGCATCAGCACAACCTTTACCGAGCTTAATCTGCCGAGCAAATGGCTGTTAATGTTTGCAATGATTGCAGGCCGGCTAGAAATTTTTTCATTATTAATCTTATTTTCACCGCAGTTTTGGCAAAAATAAAACTTCAGTATAAGGATTTAAAATGCAATTAGATCATATTGTTTTAAACAGTTGTGACGTAACAAAAACACTCGATTTTTATACTCACATCTTAGGGTTAAGCGCTGAACAAGTTGATGCTTACCATGCTGGAGTCGCGTTATTTCCATGCATTAGAATCAACAACAACACCATAATTGATGTCTTTCCACCTGAGCTGTGGGCGCCAGATGACTCACAAACAAAAACAATCCACAGTAATCTGAATCATTTCTGTCTATCGATGACACACGAAGAATGGATAAGTTTAAACGAACGACTTAAAACATCTTCCGTTGCAATTGAAGAAGGTGTCGTAAAACGCAATGGTGCAAAAGGAATGGGAATGTCCATCTATTTCCGGGATCCTGATAATAATCTAATTGAAGCTCGATATTATCCAGAATCATGAACCTCAAAAAGATATCAATCTTGCCAAAACGCTACCCTAATCTTTTAATTTCCAGCGTTTGTGCAGCCACATCCATTGTTCTGGATGGGCGAGGATCATGCGTTCCAAGGCTTGATTATAGGCGCAGGTATTACGATAAATCGATTCTTGCGTGCAGTCATAATCTTGCCAGACTATGGGTTCATGAAACTCCAGTACATGGCGACCATCGGGCAGACGATAGCCCGCCGCAGGCACCACGGGAACACCTGTGTGACGTGAAAAACTGGCCAGGCTTCGGTAAGTACCGGCTTTTTTTCCAAAAAATTCCGCGGCCACACCATCTCGATTAACCAACGATGCATGCTGATCCAGAACAAAAACCACGGCATGATTCTGCTCCAATGCATCACATACTTGCTGCAAGGAGTTTTTTTTCGGAATAACATGCAAACCGGCCTGGTAATATCGTCGAAACAAAATTCGCTCAAGGAATTTATTACCCAAGGTACGGCGAATAAAATGGAACTGACCTTGAAACTGTTTGAAATTTAAAATGCCACCAATTGGCGCAAACTCCCAATTGCCAAAATGGCCAGTTAATACCAATACACCGCGGCCTTCTGCCGCAACGTTCAGTAAGCGCTCATGCCCGCGAACTTCAACCTGGGAGCGTAATTTTTTTTCACTCATAAATCGCAGCTGGACTGTTTCTTTGATTGATTTGGCAAGGTGGGAGTAGAACGCGCATGCCAAGTGTTTTTTTTGTGCTTCAGTTAATGCATCACCAAATATCTGATTAATATTGGCCAGGATCACTTGCCGACGATACGGCACGGCGCGATAAAAAATCCTGCCGACAAGCGATACGGGTAAGCTGTCTATCTGCTCGGCTAAGTCAGTCACAGGCTTTAATCACAAGGCACGCATTCATGCTGGCAAAACCACGATTGATAACCAAGGCATGGCGTGTATTGGCATCCATTTCCCGATGAGCGTGACTAACTTGAATTGATTCACAAGCAACAGAAGGGCTTATAAAATTTGCAATACCGGGGATACACTTATCGCGCAAGGCATACGTTGCCAACACGGCATCCACAATACCAGAAGCACATAAAGTATGACCCATTGACCACTTAAACGCCGTCACTGGCACCTGATAGTCACCGAACACCGCCTTTATTGCCTGCGCCTCACTAAGGTCGGATTTTTTATTGCCATTCCCATGTGCGATGACCAGTCCAATGTCAGCAGGATTTAGCGCTTGTTTTTCCAACGTATCCTCTATTAACGAGGCCAGCGGATCACCTTCTGCTTCGATGGAAAACAAGCCTGCTGCCTCACTCGTGGCCATGCCACCAGTGATTTCGCCAAAACACGCTGCAGCACGCGCTTGCACGCTTGCCTCACTTTCAAGCACTAAAGCAGCTGCCCCTTCAGCCAGGATAGTGCCATCATGTTCACTGTCAAACGGTTTTAAATGACGGGAACTGATAACGCCTAGCTTGTCATAATAAAATAATGCTTGTGGCTCGGTACCCACGTCATAAGCGACTACCACCGCACGTGCGGCGTGCCCGGCTTTAATCGCGTGGTAGGCTTCAATAATGGCCTGCATACCACCGACTGCATGATTGGTTATATTATGATTCACGCCTTTGAAGCCGTAGGTAATACCGGTGTATGCCAGCACGTTATTAGGTAGAATACGCAACAGCCACATGGGGTGTACTTCACTAAACAGTTGACCGGCGAATTGCTGCATGTCAGCGCCCGACTTGGCAAGCAGTGGTAAAAAATCATATTGCTGATAATACTTATTGCCTGGCGAGCCTACAAAAACGGCCGTTTCATCATTAAACAATTCAGCCGATTCCAGTGTATCCCGATAACTGAGCAGCTGGCTGTGCTCGACTGCTTGCATGGCCGCATTAATGCCTAAGACGTCTTGGCGCGAGATGACTTTAATTAATTTACGATCAGGCAGCATCTTGGCCGGCTGAAAATTTTTCAATTCACCGCCCAGATGATGACCCCATGTCGACAAGTCCCATTGTTTAATCTCATCCAGACCCTGTTGGCCTGCCAGGATGGCGTTCCAGGTCTCATCCGCACTTGCGCCAGAAGACGTCAGAGCACTAAGACCGGTTATAAAAACACGATTTGACTCACTCATGCCACCACCTCTTCAAATGCGGGGTGCTTGAATAACAAACAGCTGTTTGACCCACCAAAACCAAATGAATTGGATAACACCACCCCGAGTGATTTTTCACGGGGGCCTTCCGTGACATAATCCAAATTACAATCAGGATCAGGTGAGGTTAAATTAGCCGTCATGGGAATTTGAGCATGTCGAATGGCAAGCACTGACAAGACCGCCTCCAGTGCGCCTGCTGCGGCAATCAGATGGCCTGTCTGGCTTTTGGTTGAACTCACAGGTAACTTATATGCATCCGCACCAAAAACCGCCTTAATGGCATTGGTTTCACTCAAATCATTCATTTTAGTCGATGTACCGTGGGCATTGATGTAATCGACCGCATCAGGCGTCACCCCTGCATCCTTTAAAGCACGTTCGATCGCCTGAATAGCACCATCCCCATTAGGATGGGAATCAGTGATCCGATAAGAGCTTAGGGTATTTCCTTCCCCAGCCAATTCGGCATAAATCGTCGCACCACGTGCTACTGCTTTATCCCAGGCTTCTAAAATTAAAAAAGCAGCGCCCTCACCCAGCACAAAGCCATTCCGTGTGCCATCAAAAGGCCGACTTGCTGTTTTTGGTGTGTCATTGTATCCCGACAAGGCGCCTAGCAGGCAAAAACTCGACAAACCCAAGGGGTTTATCATCGAATCAAAACCACCAGCCAGCATGTAGTCAGCCTCGCCACGGCGAATCACCTGCATGGCCAGACCAAGTGCCTGCCCGCCAGAAGCACAGGCTGTATGGACTGAACTGGCATACCCTTTAATACCGAATTGTTGAATCAATAAAGACAACCCTGAATTAGAGGTGGTTTTGCCAAAATCAACCAATTGATAAAATCCATCGCTTTTATTTTGCAAACTTTGCCAGTCCAGCTCACCATCAGGTGCACACGCTTGCTGAAAACGATGCAAATATTCAAATTCTGCTGTCATCATGCCACTGCCTGTCACAACGCCCCAGCGATCGGCGTCTTGCCTGGTTGGCATAATGCCTGCATCCAAAAATGCTTGCTGAGCTGCATCTAGCGCGAAGTGCGTGAAAGACATAGCAAAACGATTTTGCTTGGTCAACAACGCTGCAGCCGGGGTAAACTGCTTAACTTCTGCGCCAATCCGGGTCGGAAAAGCACTGGCATCAAATTGCTTGATCACGTCAATACCTGATTGGCCATCAAGCAGATTGTGCCAGGTCGATTGCACGTCGTTACCCAAAGGGGATACCACGCCTAATCCTGTAATTGCGACACGTCGTTTTTTCATATTAAGCACCTTTCGTGGTCATGACCACATCTAAAACACACACGCGTTTACCATCCACTTCACTGCGATAATTCAAAACCAATTCACCCGCCTGATGGCTCTTTACCTTGAGGTAACAAACCACAACATCCCCAGGGTAGATAAATTCATTCATTTTAATTTTACGCAGCTCACTGATTCGATACGCTTCTGGAAATTGCGCACGTGCTAAAAATTCACGCGCTAGGTTAAGCTTGCACTCGAGCAAAACGGTCATCGGTAAAACCGGCTTGCGGGGAAAATGATCGGGAAAATAAGATGCCGCACGCGTTATGCATTTTTCGGCACAAAGCGCTATACCTGGTTCACTGCTGAGAACATGGTCAAACGACATTGACGCCGTTGGAGTGGAAACGTCATCTTGTAATGGTGTATTCAATGGCATGTTCGCCATATCAAGCGGCGGCCAGGCGCCGGGGCGATTAATTTCATCAAACTGTCGACGTACCTCATCGACATCAATAAATTGCTCCATGGGCAACAAAGGGCCCAGGGCACTCTCAATGCTAAAAACAACGTCGTCACCAACACGTGCCACGCCATGATAGCGCACGGCCACATCATCCAGCGCGTCGATATGTGCTTCAAGCAACAGTGTTTCACCCAGATAAGCAGGTCGATAGAGGCTGGCACTGGAAACCACGCCTGCGACCGGGCGCAGGCGAAAATCATGATTCACCATGACATTCCAGGCCGCAAGCTGACCAAGCGCCTCACCAATAAGAGAGGGTATAAAGCTCAGCTTGCCTTGTTCATCGCGACAAAGGTAATGATCATCACGGGTAATATGTTTTATTCCCCTGACCAGTTGTACAGGGGATAATTGCAGTATTCTATCAACAAATAAAAACCGCATCAGGCGACGGTTTCACTTGCTTTTTGCTCACTTACCGCCGCAACAATCAGCTTGCAAAAGGTTTCGACCGTAAACAACATCGGGATTTCATTCACCTTCATGTTGGCTTTAAAGTGTTCGGGGGGTATTTCGCTAAGATAATTTTTTAAAGCACTCATGCCGGCCGCAGTCAGTACGCCGCCTTTTTCAAATTCATCTTCAGCCAGGTCGCCACGAGCATTTTTTTCCAATTGCCCACGTGGAATTTTAATATTAAATTCCTTTTCCAGTTGAAAAACCAGATCAAGGAAATCAATGGATTCAGCGCCCAGATCGCTAATCAACCGGCTATTTAAAGCAACATTATCTTCATCAATAACCAACACGTCAGCGATAATTTCCCTGACTTTAGGGTAAACGCTATCTACATTCATGCTACACCTCAGAGCTCATTCCAAAGCCGTCGATTATATCATAAGCCAAGCCTGCATGGATATACTGCGCGCAGTCATAAAATACGGGGGCAGATTAATTACCCAACCACACTATAGCCTGCATCAACAAACAAGGTATGCCCTTTAATCATTTCCGCTTCCGGCAAACACAATAAATAAACAGCATTTGCCACATCAACCGGCGTTAATGGACGAGCTGCCAAAGCATGCGCCTGATACTCATCAAGCAATTGCTCACGATTGGGAAAATGTTTTAGTGCATCCGTATCGACCACTCCCGCCGAAACAGTATTCACACTAATGCCGGCTTCCGCCAATTCAAGACTTAATGAACGAACCAGGGCTTCCAGTGCGGCTTTAGACGCCCCAATAAAGGCATAGTTAGGAATAGCACGGTGTGCCCCTAAGCTCGAAAGTGCTATAACACGCCCCCCTGCCGGCATCATCTCTCGCCCTTCACTAACCAAATGATTAAGCGCTAACGCATTGGTTTCCATGCACCAGCGCCAATGCTTGGTCGACATGGTGATAGCCGGCTTTAATACACCGCTGGCGGCATTGCTAATAAGAAAATCAAGTTGGGTAAAATGCTCTTTAAATTGTGAAAACATCGCTTTAACCGACTGATGGTCAGCAACATTAGCCTGAATGGCAACCGCACGTCGGCCTAAGTTTTGTATTTCATCAACTAGAATAGCGGCTTCATCCGAACTGTTATAATACACAATGGCGACATCACTACCCGCCTGGGCCAGTTTTAACGCGGTAGCACGACCTATACCCCGCGCACCACCTGTAATCAACGCAACTTTATTCTCAAATACCAGGCTCATCAATTTACCCTCTGGATAAAAAATGCATCAAACTAGCGTGATTCATGGACGCTGTCAATCTGTTAACAGGTGGTTATTTTTGTTCATATTATATCCTGTTAATCAAGCTTTGTGCAGAATCCCCTTGTTTCAGACACACGATCTTTGTACCATCTGCACTCTGTCGACTACCAAGTGAATGACCCGTCAATGAAACAATCCTGGCTAAACAGCGTTTTTCCCATAGCAGCTATCTTTTCATTTCGCATGCTGGGTTTATTTATGCTGATTCCGGTTTTTACTATTTATGCCATTCATCTGCATGCGGCCACGCCCACCCTGATTGGTGTGGCTTTAGGATGCTATGGCTTGAGCCAGGGTCTTTTACAAATCCCGTTTGGCATGCTTTCTGACCGCTTCGGAAGAAAACCTATCCTCACCTTAGGATTAGTGCTTTTTGCTAGCGGTAGCCTGTGGGGAGCCTTAACCCATTCTATTTATGGCATGATTTTAGCAAGGACACTGCAAGGAACTGGTGCTGTCGGTAGCGTGTTAATTGCTCTGCTCGCTGATCTTACACCTGATGAGCAGCGCACCAGAGCAATGGCTGTGATTGGCGTTACCATTGGCCTGTCTTTTAGCCTGGCCATGGTTTTAAGTCCCACGATTACGCATCACTTTGGCCTAGCAGGCATCTTCTACCTGACCACCATCCTGGCCATGCTGGGCTTGGGTTTGTTGCATTTAGTAATCCCAACACCCATCAAAGCACCGTTTCATCTGGACAGCGAAGCCAATCCAGTGTTATTTAAAGACGTGCTCACAAACCGGCATTTACAACGCTTAAATGCCAGTATTTTTTCGCAACATCTGATTCTTACCTCAACTTTTTTTGCAGTCCCCATGTTATTACAAGAACAAGTCAAAGCCGGTAATTTACTGCAACAATGGCACTTTTATCTGCCTTTGATTCTGATCGCCTTTATTACAATGGTGCCGGTTATCATACTCGCCGAAAAAAAACATTGGGTAAAAACCATCTTTCTATTGTCTGTCGCCACCACCGGTACCAGCCAATTGATACTGGCATTTTCCTACCATCATTGGTTGAGCATCTGCACCTTGATGTTCACCTATTTTGTTGCTTTTAATATTCTCGAAGCCACCGTGCCATCCTTAATTTCCAAGCAAGCCAGCGCCAATTCCAAGGGCACGGCAATGGGCGTCTATTCAAGTAGTCAATTTCTAGGAATATTTGCAGGCGGTGTGCTGGCAGGGATGCTCTATCAATATGCGGGTATTCGCGGAATATTCATTAGCAACGCAATAATCAGCCTGCTGTGGTTATTGATTGCTACCTATATTAAACCCAACGCATACCAAGTCACCTTGATTATTTCAGTACCCAATTTACAACAACCTGATGCGTTAGTTGAAAAACTCTTAAATCTGGCCGGAGTCAACGAGGTAATCAGTGCACCAGAAGAGCAAGTCATCTACCTGCGAATTGACCAGTCCAGTTACCAAAATGGCAGCGCCCATCAGTTACTGGACGCCCATCTTGTCAACCAAGGTAATTAAATCATGTTCAGCTACTGTTTTTTTACCCGTAATCCGTTTATGCAATTTAGGTTTTTTCAAGATAAGGCAGTCTCTCACTAAAAATTCTGTTAAGATTAAATCTTTCGTACTATAAATATAGTTTGGGTATAATGCTTACCTAACGATCGCACAATGGAGAAATATATGGCCCGCGGCATAAATAAAGTCATATTAGTCGGCAATGTTGGCATCGATCCAGATGTTCGCTACTTACCGAATGGCAATGCAGTTACCACCTTATCAGTCGCAACCAGCGAAACCTGGAAAGACAAACAAACAGGTGACAAACAAGAACGTACCGAATGGCATCGTGTCGTGTGCTTCAATCGACTGGGTGAAATTGCGGGGGAATATGTCCGTAAAGGTTCCAAACTGTATGTAGAAGGCAGTTTGCGCACGCGCAAATGGCAAGATCAACAAGGCCAGGATCGCTACACGACAGAAATTGTTGCTTCCGATATCCAAATGCTGGACAGTAAAGGCCAGGCACCGGCATACAACAATGAAGGACAATCTGCCCCCCAACAACAAACAACCCAACACGCACCAACGAAGTCACAGCCCGCAAAAGCGTCACACAATGCGGCACAGGATGCGTTTGAAGAATTGGATGACGATATTCCTTTTTGAATGACATAAATGTATAACTGTAAATATATAACGGGAACCCCTTTATCCAAGGGGTTTTTTATTTAATTACATTAGGGCCTGTTTACATATTATCAGAATCAACCATTACTTAAGGACACATGCTTTCCCACTATAGGAACCAAACCTGCCCGACAAAATCCAATAAAATTTATGCAAATAGCTATTGAGCGTATTGCAAGACTTGAACAAGAGAATGATCGCTTAAAGCGAAAAAAATGGAACAAAATATGATGAATAACGCAGCAGAACGTCAATCATGATTCAAGAGCGTTGCGCATGGGTCAACGACAATCCACTCTATATTCATTACCATGATCACGAATGGGGAGTCCCTATTTACGATGAGCGATTATTATTTGAATTTTTAATATTAGAGGGCATGCAAGCCGGATTGAACTGGCTGACTATTCTAAAAAAACGCGATAATTTTCGTGCTTGTTTTGACAATTTTGATGCTGAAATAATTGCCAACTATGATCAAAATAAAATTATACAATTGATGGGTAACTCAGGAATTATTCGTAACCGTTTGAAAATTCAAGCAGCCATTGTCAATGCAAATGCTTTTTTAAAAATAAGAAAAAACCCAGGGGACTTCACGAACTATATGTGGGGGTTCCTGAATGGAGAGCCTTTGCAAAATCATTGGGAGCAGGCTAACCAGGTGCCCGCTACCACTTTAGTTTCGGATGCCATGGCAGCTGACTTAAAGAAACGAGGATTCAAATTTACTGGAAGTACGATTTGTTACGCATTTATGCAAGCCACGGGAATGGTGAATGATCACACAATGAATTGTTTTTGTTATAAAAACAAAGCCTAGCTTAATTAATTTCCAATACAATGAAGCTGTAATTAATTTAACTATTGCTCCCGAGAGCTGGAGAAATTAGCTGCTTAGACGATAACAGCACAATCTATTGGCAATCAGAAATACATTCAGCTTAGCCTGATGTACTTAGAGAAAATAATTGATGGGGTGGTAATGACTAGCTGGTTAAGGGGGACCTGTGAAGCAAATGGTATTAACATGCATTACATCAGAACCGGCGGTAACAAGCCCCCTGTTGTTCTATTACATGGGTTAATGCTAAATGGGGCATGCTGGAGTTCATTAGCCCGAGAGCTAGAGGAGAATTACGACGTTGTCATGCCGGATGCTCGAGGTCATGGGTACTCCAGCGCCCCTATTCATGGCTATAACTATGATAATCTCGCTGCTGATGTCGTGGGGCTTATCGAAGCACTCGACCTGACCACTCCAGTGCTACTTGGCCATTCTATGGGAGGCATGACGGCAGCCGTGGTTGCCAGTCGGTACTTGAAGCAACTGCCAGGGGTTATCTTGGCCGATCCGACCTTCCTGACGCCACAACGTCAGCGGGAAGTTCATGAAAGTGATGTTGCGGATCAACATCGCCGAATTCTCAATCAGCCAAGGGATGATTACTTGGCTGAGAGTCTGATTCGACATAGCCGCCGCCCACGAGAGCTCATTGAACTATTCGCACAAGCAAGATTTCAGACCAGCATACATGCCTTTGAAATTTTGACACCACCGAATCCCGACTACCTGCAGATCATCGGTACGCTGGATGTCCCAAACCTGCTTGTCATCGGTGATGTTGGCTCAGTAGTCACCACTGAGATGGCGGCAGAACTTGTTTTGCTTAATCAACACTTACAGACCGTACAGATCAGAGACGCTGGTCATGCGGTTCCATATGACCAACCTGAACGTTTTTCAGCTATTGTTCAAACTTTTTTGCGCTCAGTGATCGCCTAAATTTTATTTAGAAAATAAAAACAGCATTTTCAAAAATTATTCCACACATCCCTAATCTATATAATGTTAAAAAAGCGAAATAAGATACTCTAGCCCTGACCACTTATCAATCAGGGCTTTTAAATTTTATGGCCAAGAAGAGTTTCCACACCAAATTCACTTGGTGCGTCAACCGATGCCAATTCATCTGAAAACTGATGTTGAGCCGGGTCAAATGGCAAGTATATTTCTTTAAACCATGCCTTAAAATTTCTTTCAAATAGCTTCTTAGCTTGTTGTCCTGTTATCGGTCTTAATCTGGGTATGGCATAACGATCTGTCAAATTAATAAGCGCATAATAAACGCCTATACCAAGGCCTACGCTTACGAGCCCAACTAATACATCACTAAAAGGCCTGCGCGCATCAGTACTTGTCGACGTGGCCTGCTGATCACCTGACAAGGCGCTTAAACATCGGTACATTACCATTAGACTGAACACACTAATAAGACCTACACTGAAATACTTGATATCACCAATGGTCCTTTCATCAACTCTGGCCCAGAAAGAGGAATTAACATTCCTAAGTGTTAAGGGTTCTAAGGTTACATGACACAATGGATCATTTAAAACAAATAGATCAGATTCAGGTCGCTGTAAAAGCTGATTTTTACAACATTGACGAAACCAACACATCAATGCCCGTTTATCATACGCAAAATTTACATTTTTTGAAGGATGAAACACGACAACATTTGATGGATTCTCACGGACTAAATCTCGAATTGGGGCTAACGTAATAGGACACTCTATATTGTTAATTGATTGATTTATCGTTTGCTCTTTGCTAGTCCAAAACATAAAAAACCTCTGATTAAAATTGATTTACATTTTACGTGGTTTAGATGTTATTTCAAAAGGCTCGAAGCGCTTATTGACGACTAGGAATGGGGCGCAAGTTGATAACCAGCTAATAAAAAAAAACCAGTCAGCTAACTGACTGGTTTTTGGATATAAAAGCATAGTTTCATAAATCAAAATTTATTCTTCTGATTGGTCTTCTACTGGTCTATCAACTAATTCAACAATAGCCATCGGTGCATTATCACCAGGTCGAAAACCACATTTTAATACACGGACATAACCACCAGGACGCTCAGTATAACGTGGTCCTAAGGTTTGAAATAACTTACCTACTGCACTTTTACTTCGCAGCGTATCAAAGGCATGTCGACGGGTAGCTACCGAGTCAGATTTGCTGACGGTAATTAATGGCTCGATATACCGACGCAATTCCTTCGCCTTAGGCAAGGTGGTTTTAATCAGCTCATGTTCAATCAAGGAACAACACATGTTAGAAAACATTGCCTTTCTATGGCTGCTGGTTCGACTAAAACTGCGGCCTGAATTTCTATGACGCATAACTAAGACTCCTAATATTATTCGCCAAGATTCTCTGGCGGCCAATTCTCAAGTTTCATCCCCAAAGACAATGATCGAGAGGCTAGTACATCTTTAATCTCAGTCAGGGATTTCTTACCCAGATTTGGGGTTTTTAACAATTCATTTTCAGATTTCTGAACTAAATCACCAATAAAATAAATATTCTCTGCCTTCAAGCAATTTGCAGAACGAACTGTCAACTCCAAATCATCCACAGGGCGCAGTAAAATTGGGTCAAAATCATTTCGCTCATGTTGATCCATTCGAGACTCCTCGAATTTCATATCAACAAAGGCATGTAATTGACGCTGCAAAATGCTCGCAGAAATCCGTATAGCATCTTCAGGATCAATCGTACCATTAGTCTCTAGCTCAATGGTTAATTTATCCAAATCTGTACGGTTTTCAACCCGTGCATTATCAACATAGTAAGCAACTTTTTTAACTGGGGAGAAGGTATTATCAATCTTCAATTTTCCGACTGATTTTTTAAGAACTTCCTCATCAAGCAGTCGAACAAACGTGTCAGTAGAATGAAACCCAACCCCTTTTTCAACCTTCAGCGTCATGTTGAATTTACCGTGCTCATTCAAATTAGCAATAACCAGTTCAGGATTTAAAATCTCAACACCATGAGTAAGTTGAATATCACCAGCAGTAACCTGACAGGGACCTTCTTTACTCAACGTCAACATTGCTTCATGCCCAACTGTCATTCGAATGGCAACTTGCTTCAGATTAAGAAGAATATTAACCACATCCTCTTGAACGCCTTCTATGGTGCTGTACTCATGCAACACACCATCCATTGAGGCTTCTGTAATCGCACTACCCGGCATGGAAGACATTAAAATTCGTCTTAAAGCATTACCGAGTGTGTGGCCAAACCCGCGCTCCAGTGGCTCTAGCACGATACGCGAATGATTAGGCGTATCCGACTGGACTTTTAAAACCTTGGGTGTCAGCATTTCATTAATATCAGTATACATTCGACTATGTCTCCAATTTTACTTAGAGTAAAATTCTACCACCAAGTTAACGTTAAAATCAGCGGATAAATCATTTAAAGTAGGTACTGTTGTAAAAGTACCTTTGACTGCAGTTGAGTCAACAGTCAACCAGTCACAAGATGCTCGTTGTTCAGATAAAGCAATCGCTGCCTGAACTCGCCCTTGTGCCTTTGCCTTTTGTCTAATTGAAATCACATCACCTGACTTCACTAAATAAGAAGCAATGTTAACCACCTGCTCATTAACTACTACGGCTTTGTGAGCAACAAGTTGACGAGCTTCCGAGCGTGTACTTGCAAAGCCCATTCGATAAACCACATTATCAAGACGTCTTTCCAGCAACCCCATCAAGTTCTCACCGGTAGAACCTTTTAAACTTGATGCCGCTTTATAGTAATTACGGAACTGCTTTTCCAGTACACCGTAAAAACGGCTAATTTTTTGTTTCTCACGCAATTGCACGCCATAGTCACTTAAACGAGGGCGTTTATCACTATGTTGGCCAGGTTGTTTCTCTGACTTACATTTTGATTTATGATCACGAACACCACTTTTAAGCAATAAATCGGTGCCTTCTCTACGTGATAATTTACACTTTGGACCAAGATACCTAGCCATTGAACACTCCTGAATCTTATACGCGACGTTTTTTAGGCGGCTTACAACCATTGTGTGGTATGCCGGTTACATCGGTTATTTCTAAAATCTTAAATTCCTGCGAAATCAATTCACGAATAGTTGATTCGCGACCTGGACCAGGGCCATGCACTAACACTGCAACAGACTTCATGCCATATTCTTTAGCAACAGCAGCTGCTTTCTCTGTCGCAATTTGAGCCGCATAAGGAGTACTTTTTCGAGAACCCCTGAAGCCCGACCCGCCTGAGGTTGCCCATGATAAGGCATTGCCTTGACGGTCAGTAAACGTAACAATGGTGTTATTAAATGATGCATGAACATGTACAATACCATCGGATACCACACGTTTGATTTTCTTTCTGACTTTTTGTTGTTTTGATTTACTAGTTGCCATGTTAATTTCCTACATAAAAAATCAATTATTGGGACCTTTTCGACGTCCTTTTCGGGTCCGCGCATTGGTTTTGGTACGTTGTCCGCGCAATGGTAACCCTCTGCGATGTCTTAGCCCACGGTAACAACCGAGATCCATAAGACGCTTAATGTTCATTGTAACCACTCGACGCAAATCGCCTTCGATCGTAATCTTTGCAATTTCATTACGAATTGTTTCCAACTGGGCTTCACTAAGTTGCGATACTTTAGTTGCGGGATCGATGCCAACTTGCTCACATAACTTAAGCGATGTTGGTTTGCCTATACCGTAGATCGATGTAAGCGCAATCACCAAATGCTTATGGTCTGCTATGTTAACACCTGCAATACGTGCCATTAAATTCTCCGATCGTTATTTTTAATCTGCCGAAAGGGACAGAAGAATACTAGTTTAATTTACAAAAATCAAGCAGGGATTAACCTTGCCGTTGTTTATGCCGCGCGTCTTTACATATTACGCGAATCGTTCCACTGCGTTTGATAATTTTGCAGTTACGACAAATTCGCTTTACTGATGCTCTAACTTTCATTACTAACTCCGATAAAATCATAAAAGACCAGGCAATTTTGTCCCTTTAAAATTGGCCTTCTTCATTAACGAATCATATTGCTGTGTCATTAAATGAGCTTGCGTTTGGGCGACAAAGTCCATAATAACAACAACAATAATCAACAACGAGGTACCACCAAAATAAAAGGGCACATGCCATGTATACATTAATATTTGAGGTAACAGGCAAACCAACACAAGGTAAAGTGCTCCAACCAAGGTTAACCGCGTCATAACCAAATCAATGTATCGTGAAGTCTGCTCACCAGGTCTAATTCCTGGAATGTAAGCGCCGGATTTCTTTAAATTATCCGCTGTGTCCTTTGGATTAAAAACCAGTGCTGTATAAAAAAATGCAAAAAACAGGATGGCAGAGGCATAAACAATCAGATACAAGGGTTGGCCGGGTGATAGCGCCATACCGATGTCTGCCAACCAATCCATTCCCTTACCATGAGCAAAAAACTGCGCCAATGTTGCTGGCAAAAGTATGATGCTTGAGGCAAATATGGGAGGAATTACACCAGCCATGTTGATTTTTAAGGGCAAATGACTAGATTGAGCCGCATAAACTTTACGCCCTTGGGTTCTTTGCGCGTAATTAACCCTGATACGCCTTTGGCCACGTTCCATGAACACCACGAAAGCCGTAACAATCACTACAATAAAAGCAATCAACAACATGGTTAACGCTTGCATCTGGCCTTCTTTCACTTGCTGCAGGATTGATGCAATCGCACTAGGCATGCTAGAAACAATACCAGAAAAAATAATTAGCGATATACCGTTTCCTACGCCTTTTTCAGTAATTTGCTCACCTAGCCACATTAGAAACATGGTTCCCGTAACTAAAGTAACTACCGCAGTGAAGTAAAACGCCATGTCAGGCTGAAGGGCAATTTGCTGCCCGGCCAGCCATCTTGCCATCCCCAAAGACTGAAATATGGAAAGCAATAGTGTCAAATAGCGAGTGTATTGATTAATCTT
>Ga0209024_1001410_pt1 | contig 20693 bp, 19 predicted proteins | sample AutmiccommunBRH5_FD_187380 | JGI IMG/M metagenome (GOLD analysis project Ga0209024, IMG submission 187380) | Deep subsurface microbial communities from Mt. Terri, Switzerland - Autotrophic microbial communities BRH/5 (SPAdes) (version 2) | ecosystem: Environmental > Aquatic > Deep subsurface >...
GCATTCCAGGGCCTGCAAGGCTGCGCGCCTTAAGGTGACTTCCATTACTTCCTGTTCACAGCCCATGTAAGCACACTGCATTTGAGTTCGATGCATGTTATTTTAAGTCAAACAGGCAAAGGCATCACCCCGAAACAGGAGACGAATGTGGCCAAATACAAAATCAATGGGCAAGCACCCCAAATCCACCCCAGTGCTTATGTCGCTGAAATGGCCAGTGTCATTGGTCAGGTGCAGCTCGATGAAAACACCTCGGTATGGGATTTCGCCGCCATTCGCGGCGACAATGAACTGATTCACATCATGGAAGGCAGCAATGTCCAGGAAGGCGCAGTGCTACACACCGACATTGGCTATCCGATGGTGATTGCCAAAAATGTCACCGTGGGCCACCAGGCTTGCCTGCATGGTTGCACCGTGGGCGAAGGCAGTTTGATTGGTATCCGTTCCGTGGTGTTGAACGGTGCAAAGATCGGAAAAAACTGTATCATCGGCGCCGGCGCATTGATCACCGAAGGCAAGGAAATCCCCGACCGCTCACTGGTGATCGGCTCGCCCGGCAAAGTGATCCGCACCCTGAGCGATGATGAAGTGGCCGGCATGATCGGCGCTGCATTCTATGTTCAAAAAGCCAGGCTGTTCAAAGACACACTTGAAAAAATTGACGATTAACTTCAGTACCTATTCGCCCACCCATGACAGACACACTACGCACCCTGATATTTGATCAATCCAGTTGCCGCGCACACCTTGTGCACCTGACCGACGCCTGGAAACAAGTGGTCAGCCAAAACACCCACCCCGCACCAGTTCAAAAAGTGTTGGGTGAACTGGTGGCAGCCAGCACCATGTTGTCGGCCTCCCTTAAGTTCGAGGGTTCGCTGATCATTCAAATACAGGGCGACGGGCCCATCCGTCTGCTGGTGGCCGAATGCAACAGCCGCCTGGGGTTGCGCGCCACAGTGAAACTGGCTGATGACACCCAAATTGCCGAAAACGCTACGTTCAAGGAATTGGTGAACGCCACAGGCAAAGGCATTTGCGCAATTATTCTGGATCCGCGCAATCGCCTTCCGGGTCAGGAACCCTACCAAGGCATCGTGCCGTTGGCGGGCAGCACCGTGGCCGACTCGCTGGAGGCCTACATGCACAGCAGCGAACAACTTGAAACCCGACTGATCCTGAATGCAGACGAAAACGCTGCTGCAGGCGTCATGCTGCAACAAATGCCACAGCATGGCGGGATTGTGTCCACCAAGGAATTTGATGCAGACGGCTGGGACCGGCTAAAAGCCTTGGTCAACACACTACAAACACCCGAACATTTGAACACCGACACCGATGAATTGGCCAAACGGCTTTTCTGGGAAGAAGACCCCGATGGACTGGCGCAACGCCAGGCGCATTTTGAATGCACATGCTCGCGGGATAAAGTGAAACGCATGCTGGTGTCATTGGGACAAGCTGAACTGGACGATGCCTTGTCTGAGGCGCCCACGGTTGAAATTCAATGTGATTTTTGCAATGCCAACTACTCGTTCACGCGTGATGAATGCAATGCCTTGTTTACAAGCGGCCCAGATTCACCTGAAACACCACCGCCAACCTTGCATTGATTGTTTTGTTCCCCGAGCCTATTGGGCTGGGGCCGGGCTGGATTCAGCCTGAGGCTCGATTCTTGGTTCACTTCTAGGCTCGATGAGCTGGATAAACACTTCGCCTTTTTTGATCATGCCGAAGTCATTTCTGGCACGTTCTTCAATCGCCTCAACCCCCTCGGACAAACTGCGCACATCGCCTTCAAGCTGCTGATTGCGCAATCGCAAAGACTCATTGACTTGCTTTTGTTGTTCAAGCTGGCCTTCAAGATCGCTCACGCGCAGCAATCCGCCTTTGCCAAACCACAAGGGGTATTGAAGCAAAATCAGCAGGGCAAAAAGAACAAGTGAGATCAGCCTGGGGTTCATATACAAGAAGGCCCCGCACTGCGGGGCCACCTTCGATTGTTACCGATTAATCCAGATTGTAGAAGGCTGAACGGCCTGGATAGTAGGCGATATCGCCCAAGTCTTCTTCAATGCGCAACAACTGGTTGTACTTGGCAACGCGGTCGGAGCGGCTCATGGAACCGGTCTTGATCTGCATCGCATTGGTGCCCACGGCAATGTCGGCAATTGTGCTGTCTTCAGTTTCACCGGAACGGTGAGAAATCACCGCGGTGTAACGCGCACGTTTGGCCATTTCAATGGCAGCGAAAGTTTCTGTCAAAGTACCAATCTGGTTAATCTTGATCAGAATGGAGTTGGCAATGTTCTTCTGAATGCCTTCGGCCAGAATTTTGGTGTTGGTCACGAACAAATCATCGCCCACCAATTGCACCTTGCGGCCCAGTGTTTTGGACAGGTACGCCCACCCATCCCAGTCATCTTCGGCCATGCCGTCTTCAATGGAAATGATGGGGTATTTGTTGCACCAGCTTTCCAGCAGGTGTGCGAATTCGTGCGAGCTCAGTTCCATGCCTTCGCCTGCCAGCTTGTACTTGCCACCCTTGTAGAATTCTGAAGCCGCGCAATCCAGGCCCAAAGCCACTTGCGTGCCAGGCTCAAAGCCAGCTGTTTCAATCGCCTGAATAATCATTTGAATGGCAGCTTCGTGGTTGGCAACCGATGGTGCAAAACCACCTTCGTCACCCACAGCAGTGGACATGCCCTTGTCGTGAATGATTTTCTTCAGTGCGTGAAACACTTCCGCGCCGTAGCGAATGGCTTCACGGAAAGAAGGGGCACCCACCGGCAAAATCATGAACTCTTGCAAGTCCAGATTGTTGTTGGCGTGCGCACCACCGTTGATCACGTTCATCATGGGCACTGGCAGGCTCATGCCACCCATGCCACCGAAATAGCGGTACAAAGGCAAGCCGGTTTCCTCGGCAGCAGCACGGGCCACTGCCATCGAAACCGCCAATGTGGCGTTGGCACCCAAGCGTGATTTGTTTTCTGTGCCATCCAGGTCGATCAGGTTCTGGTCCAGAAACACTTGTTCCTGAGCATCCAGACCCAGAATCGCTTCTGAAATTTCAGTGTTAATGTGTTCAACCGCGCGCAACACGCCTTTGCCCAGGTAACGGGATTTGTCGCCATCGCGCAGCTCAACAGCTTCACGGGTACCTGTGGACGCACCAGACGGTACGGCCGCACGGCCCATTGCGCCGCTTTCCAGCAACACATCACATTCCACAGTGGGATTGCCACGGGAATCAATCACCTCACGGCCAATCACGTCAACAATTGCGCTCATAGTTTCCTCTAGGATGGATTAAATTTTTATTGGATTACTGCATCAGGTCTGTTTCAGCCAACGGACCGGACTTTACCAAGCGGTCCAGTTCCTGCAACGTGGCCAGCAATGCCTTCATGCGAGGCAAGGGCCAGGCATTGGGGCCATCTGACATGGCCTTGGCCGGGTCAGGATGGCTTTCCATGAACAGGCCCGCCACACCCACGGCCACAGCTGCGCGCGCCAACACGGGTACAAACTCGCGTTGACCGCCACTGGCTGTACCCTGCCCACCTGGCAACTGCACGCTGTGTGTGGCATCAAACACCACTGGGCAGCCTGTGTTGCGCATGATGGCAAGGCTACGCATGTCAGAAACCAGGTTGTTGTAACCGAAGCTGACGCCACGCTCGCACACCATAATGTTTTTGCCGTCACCACCTGCCCCAACGGCAGCAGCACGGGCTTTGTCCACCACATTCACCATGTCGCCGGGGGCCAGAAACTGCCCTTTCTTGATGTTCACTGGCTTGCCACAGGTAGCAACTGCTTCAATGAAATCGGTTTGGCGGCACAAAAATGCGGGGGTTTGCAGCACATCGACCACACTGGCCACTGCGCTAATTTCTTCAATCGCGTGAACATCGGTCAACACGTTCACATTGAGGGTTTTCTTCACATTGGCCAGAATGTCCAAGCCCTTTTCCATGCCCAAACCGCGGAAACTTTTTCCTGAACTGCGATTGGCTTTGTCGTACGAGCTTTTGTAGATAAATGGCACCCCAAGCGACTCGCAGATTTCCTTGAGTTGCCCGGCCGTGTCCATGGCCATCTGTTCGCTTTCAATGACGCAGGGGCCCGCGATCAAAAAAAACGGTTGGTCCAAACCCACTTCAAAGTTACAAAGTTTCATAGCGATTCTCCTATTGGTTCCAGCTTATAACGCTTTACCCAATTTGTGGGCCAAAGCGGCCTTCACGTAGGCCAGGAACAAGGGGTGGCTGTCACGCGGGGTGCTGGTGAACTCGGGGTGAAACTGCACACCAAAGAACCATGGATGATCTGGCAATTCCATGATCTCCGGCAGGTCTTCAGTGGGTGTACGGGCTGAAATGCGCAAGCCTGCAGCTTCAAGCTGCGGCACGAAATTGTTGTTCACTTCATAGCGATGGCGATGGCGCTCATTCACTTCAGTGCCGTAAATCGACTCTGCCAACGTACCGGGCTTGATTGGGCAACGCTGTGAACCCAAGCGCATGGTGCCGCCCAAATCACTTTGGTCTGTGCGCACTTCCACCCGGCCGGTGCTGTCTTTCCATTCAGTGATCAACGCCACCACGGGGGTTTCAGCCAAACTGTCGAATTCGGTTGAATTGGCTTTGGGCAAGTTGGCGCAATGACGGGCAAATTCAATCACGGCCAGCTGCATGCCAAGGCAAATGCCCAAATAAGGCACTTTGTTCTCGCGGGCAAACTGAATGGCCTTGATCTTTCCTTCCGTTCCACGTTTGCCAAAACCACCGGGCACCAAAATAGCATCCAACTTCTTCAGGGGCTCGGTGCCGTGGGCTTCAATTTCTTCAGAATCGATGTAGTTAATGTTCACCTTGGTGCGGGTGTGCAAACCCGCATGGTTCAGGGCTTCAATCAAAGACTTGTACGATTCGGTCAAATCCACATACTTGCCCACCATACCAATGGTGATTGTTTGCTCCGGGTTCTCTTGGGCATGCACAATGTCGGCCCATTTGGACAAATCAGCACGGGGTGCGTCAATGTTCAGCTTTTCCAGCACAATGTCATCAAGCTTTTGAGCTTCCAGCATGGCTGGGATCTTGTAAATGGTGTCTGCATCCCAAACCGAAATAACAGCTTCTAGCTGCACATTCGAGAACATGGAAATTTTCGCGCGCTCGTCGTCAGGAATTCGGCGGTCTGCCCGGCACAGCAGGGCATCTGGATAAATACCGATCTCACGCAGCTTCTGCACGCTGTGCTGGGTTGGCTTGGTTTTCAGTTCACCGGCTGACGCAATGAATGGCACCAAAGTAAGATGCACGAAGCAGGCGCTGTTGCGGCCCAAACGCAGGCTCATCTGGCGAACAGCCTCGAGGAATGGCAGTGATTCAATGTCACCCACCGTGCCACCAATTTCAACGATGGCCACGTCGGTTTCACCACCCCACGCTGCACGGGCACCCTTCTCGATAAAGGCCTGAATTTCATTGGTGATGTGCGGAATCACCTGCACGGTTTTACCCAGGTATTCACCACGACGCTCTTTGCGCAACACGGATTCGTAGATCTGGCCGGTGGTGAAATTGTTGGACTTTTTCATCTTGGTGGAGATGAATCGCTCGTAGTGGCCCAAATCCAGGTCCGTTTCCGCGCCGTCTTCGGTCACAAAAACCTCGCCGTGCTGGAATGGACTCATGGTGCCTGGGTCCACATTGATGTACGGGTCCAGTTTGAGCATGGTGACTTTCAGGCCACGACTTTCGAGAATCGCGGCCAAAGAAGCTGCAGCAATACCTTTGCCAAGGGACGAGACAACCCCGCCGGTAACGAATACATATTTGGTCATGGTGCCAGGCGGCGCTCAGTTGGGCGCTCAGTTGGGCGCGCAATTGAACGAATTGCGCGCTGTTTGAAAGCAGAATTATAACCCGAGCGCGCTTGGTTCATGACAGTGAACTTACCCAAACTTCAGCTCGCAAGCTGTTTTTTCTTGGAGTTCTTCTCTGGATACTCCTGGCGCAATTTCCAGCACTTTAAGGCCATCCGGGGTAACATCCATCACCGCCAGATCAGTGATAATGCGGTTTACCACGGCCTTGCCAGTCAAAGGCAAGGTGCATTCGGGCAGAATTTTCAGATCGGTTGTGCCGTCTTTCTTGCGGGCCACGTGCTCCATCAGCACCACCACCCGCGAAACACCCGCCACCAAATCCATCGCACCGCCCATGCCCTTAACCAATTTGCCGGGGATCATCCAGTTGGCCAAATCACCTTTCTGGCTAACCTGCATGGCACCCAGAATGGCCAAATTGATATGTCCGCCACGAATCATCGCAAAGGATTCCGCACTGGAGAAGAAAGCCGAACCGGCCAGAGTTGTTACGGTTTGCTTGCCCGCGTTGATCAAATCGGCATCTACCTGTTCTTCCGTGGGAAATGGTCCAATACCCAACAAACCATTTTCACTTTGTAACATCACATCCATGCCCGCAGGAATGTGGTTGCTCACCAAGGTCGGCAAACCAATGCCAAGGTTCACATAAAAACCATCTTGCAATTCGCGGGCAGCACGCGCTGCCATTTCATCGTGATTCCACGCCATTTTTAGTTCTCCTTATTGTGCAGTGGTGGACAGGGTTCGCTTCTCAATCCGCTTCTCGGGATTGGCGTTCAACACCAAACGCTGCACGTAAATACCGGGGGTGTGAATGAAGTTGGGGTCAAGTGCGCCCACTTCCACAATTTCTTCCACCTCCGCAATCGTAAACTTCGATGCTGCTGCGCATTCCGGATTGAAATTGCGTGCAGTCAAACGGTAAATCAAGTTGCCGGAAGTGTCGGCCTTCCATGCTTTCACCAGCGAAATGTCCGCTTTCAGGCTATGCTCCAGCACATAATTCTCGCCGTCGATCGCGCGTGTTTCCTTGCCATCGGCAATCACCGTGCCAAAACCGGTTTTGGTGAAGAACGCAGGAATGCCCGCTCCGCCCGCACGAAGCTTTTCAGCCAAAGTGCCTTGTGGTGTGAATTCCAGTTCGAGTTCACCGCTGAGGTATTGACGCTCGAACTCTTTGTTCTCGCCCACATACGAAGAAATCATTTTGCGAACCTGACGGGTTTCCAGCAGGCGGCCAAGGCCAAAGCCATCCACGCCAGCATTGTTTGAAATCACTGTAAGGTCTTTCGCACCCGACGCACGCACCGCCTCGATCAGCGCCTCCGGAATGCCACACAGACCAAAACCCCCCACCGCCAAGGTCATTCCATCCTTGATTTTATTGGCCAAGGCTTCTGTGGCACTGGCCGACACTTTGTTCATCCCCATATCCTGATTCCTTATGCTTTGAATTTGTGCAAACAGTTTAACGTTTTAGAGCCTACAATCTTCTTGCTGCAACGCACAAAAGCAAGTTTCTCAGACTAGAGATCAAAGTCAACTATTTTTTCCCGATATGCAATAAGCTTTCGGCTTAAAATCAAAGCTGCACCTCGCTGTAGCACTTGCGACAAACTTTAAGGAGACGCACCCAATGTCGGCTGTCGAAAGAGACATGATGGAATACGACGTATTGGTAGTTGGTGGAGGCCCCGCAGGCCTGTCAACAGCCATCCGCCTGAAACAAGTGGCCGCTGAAAAGGGCCAGGAAATCAATGTGTGCGTGCTTGAAAAAGGCTCTGAAGTGGGCGCACACATTCTTTCCGGTGCCGTGATGGACCCCCGCGCAATCACTGAATTGTTTCCCGACTGGAAAGAGCGCGGCGCGCCCCTGAACACCGAAGTAACCGAAGACCAGTTTTTGTTCCTCACGGAAACTTCGGCCAAAAAAGTGCCCAACGCCCTGTTGCCCGAATGTTTTCAAAACCATGGCAACTATGTCATCAGCTTGGCAAATGTGGTTCGCTGGCTGGGTGAGCAAGCCGAAGCACTGGGTGTTGAAGTATTCCCGGGCTTTGCCGGTGCCGAAGTGCTTTACCACGAGAACGGCGCAGTGAAAGGCGTTCAAACTGGCGACATGGGCATTGGCAAGGATGGTGAACACACCCACGCCTACCAGCCCGGCATGGAACTACACGCCAAGTACACCGTGTTTGCAGAGGGCGTGCGCGGCCATTTGGGCAAGCGAGTCATTGAAAAATTCAACCTCAACGAAGGCCGTGACCCCCAGGTTTATGGTATTGGTTTGAAAGAACTCTGGGAAATCGATCCCGCCAAGCACAAGCCAGGTTTGGTTATTCACTCTGGCGGCTGGCCTCTCAATTCGAGCACCTACGGTGGTTCATTCCTGTATCACCTGGAAAACAATCAGGTTGCGGTGGGTTTTGTGGTTGGCCTGGCTTACGACAACCCCTACCTGTCACCCTTCGAAGAATTCCAGCGTTACAAAACACACCCGGAAATTCGCAAGTATTTCGAAGGTGGAAAGCGCATTTCCTACGGCGCACGTGCCATCGCAGCTGGTGGCTTGATGAGCCTGCCCAAGCTTGTGTTCCCAGGTGGCGCACTGGTGGGCTGCGACGCAGGCTTCCTGAATGTGTCGCGAATCAAAGGTTCGCATGCAGCGATCAAGAGCGGCATGCTGTGTGCCGACGCCATTGCGGATGCCCTGACTCAAGACCGCGCTGGCGACGAACTGGAGGCCTATCCAAAAGCATTTCACGACTCCTGGCTGTTCGACGAACTGTACCGTGCCCGCAATTTCAAACAATGGATGAGCAAAGGCCTGTACACCGGCACCATGATGGTGGGCATTGAGCAAAAACTATTCAAGGGTAAAGTGCCATGGACCTTGCACCACAAACACGCAGACCATGAATGCCTTCGCCCTGCTTCCGAATTTCAACCGATCAACTACCCAAAGCCCGATGGCAAAATCACATTTGACCGACTGAGTTCCGTGTTCATCTCGAACACGAACCACGAAGAAAACCAGCCTGCACACCTGACATTGAAAAATGCAGATGTACCAGTGGCCACCAACCTGGCCACTTATGCAGGCCCCGAGCAGCGCTACTGCCCGGCCGGCGTGTATGAGTATGTGAAGAAAGAGGATGGCAAAGACCAGTTACAGATCAACGCACAAAACTGCGTGCACTGCAAAACCTGTGACATCAAAGATCCAACACAGAACATTGTGTGGGTGACGCCGGAAGGTGGTGGCGGGCCGAATTACCCGAATATGTAAGTGAAGTTATAGCGCCGGTTTTTTAACCGGCGTTTTTGTTTAGCGCCCACCAAGTAATTAACGCCTGCAGCGCACGCTCAAGCAACAATCACGACGGCAGATCGGTCGAAGTTTCGTTCAGCAGTTTGGAATTTTCATTCGCATCGATCTCAAAGGTGTATTCACCTTTCACGATATTGGTGATGTACGCGAAACGGCCATTCACCGTAACCCCATCGAGGGACAGCTCGTAATAGCACCCTGCAGTTTGTCCACAACCTTTTTCAAACAGGTAGCGGCTGGTTTTTTCATTAATCCAGCTCACCGAATACGTTTGATCATCAATGAAAACTTTAACCGGCTTCCACTCGGTTTCACAAAAATTCTCGATCACTTGCGCACCACGCGCTTTGTAGACCAACTCACAATCGGTCTTGGCAAGAAACTGCAATTTGCGCGTACTTGCCTCAGGAGAATTCGTGCAGGCCGCAAGAATCAATACGGACAAGCCGATGAATCCAATAAGCAAACGTTTCATGACATGGATTCCTTGAAATGACATTTACTTTGAACGCAACACTGCAACAGCGGGAGGACAAGGTGGGGGGAAGCTTTCAGCCTTTGGGCGAGCGCCACAAGAAGCGGTAAACAAAACCGGGAAATGCGAGCACCAGAAACAGGCAGGCCGTGAGCGCATAAAACTCCCAACGCTGTGGGGTGACCTGGCTTAAGCTGCCCTCAATGGCAAAACCGATCAAACCTACAATGAAGTAACCTGCAATTACTTCAAGCACACGGGTCCAACCGCCCTTTTTGACGACAGGCAAAACACCCATAATGCGATTGCTCACAAAAGGCAGGTTTGCAAACAGCAAGGCCAAGCCAAACAACAACCAATGCCCAATCGTCTGCGTCAAAACCTGCCCCTTGCGAATTCGTGAATATTGTTAACCAGCCAGCGTTTGCTGGATGGCAGTCATGCAGTATGCCATCAAAGGCGCTGGCAACAAGCCCAGCACGATCACAGCCAAACCATTTACACCAAGCACTGCACGTGCGTCATTGCCCATCACGATTTCAGTTTCATCCGAAGGTGCTTCGAAATACATTGTTTTCACAATCCGAATGTAATAAAACGCACCCACCAGGCTGAACATGACGGCATAAACAGCCAACCACACTTGACCCGTGGCCAACAAGGCTTTGAGAACCAGCAATTTGGCAGCAAACCCCACCATGGGTGGAATACCCGCCAGGGAGAACATCAACAACAACATGATCAATGCCAACCAAGGCGCACGCTTGTTCAAGCCCTTGAGATCGCTGATTTTTTCAACCTCAAAACCCTTGCGGGACATCACCATGATCACACCGAAAGTACCCAACGTGGTCAACACGTAAGTGATGCTGTAAAACATGGCCGATGAATACGCTTGCGCGGCATTGCCTGTGTCTTGCCCGGTCACGCCGGAGAGGAAACCCAGCAACATGAAACCCATTTGCGCAATGGTTGAATAGGCCAGCATGCGCTTCAAACTGGTTTGTGCAATCGCTGTCAGGTTACCAATGGCAAGGGAAGCAATGGCCAACACCATCAGCATGTTTTGCCAATCGAACGCCATGACAAACAGGCCATCTACCAGCAAACGCATCAGCATTGCAAAGGCCGCCAATTTTGGCGCACCACTGATCAACAAGGTAGCAATAGAAGGCGAACCTTCATACACATCAGGCACCCACATGTGGAAGGGCACTACACCCAGTTTGAACGCAAGGCCTGCCACCAGAAACACGATACCGAAGATGAAGATGATCGACTTCTCACCAGACACCGCCGCCGTGGCAGCAAATGCGATGTCGGAATGATTCAACGAGCCTGTTGCACCGTAAATCATCGACATGCCATACAGCAAGAAGCCCGATGCCAAAGCACCCAGCACAAAGTACTTCATCGAAGCTTCAGTGGCACGCACATTGTCGCGCTGCATGGCGACAGCCGCATACAGACTGAGTGACAACAGCTCGACACCCAAGTACACCAACAGCAGGTTGTTGGCAGAAATCATGACCATCTGGCCCAACAAAGTGAACAGCACCAATGCGTGCAACTCGCCTTTGAACATGTCGTGGTCTTTCGCGTAGTTCGCACCCACAATCAAGGTGAAAGCTATAGCCAAGGCTGAAAAGCCTTTCAAGGCCAATGCCATGCTGTCGGCGATGTACATGTTGGTGAAAGCCAGTTCAGTGCCCGTGGTGGGTACCTGCGCCAAACAATACACGCCAAGGCCGATACAGAACAACACCACGATGTTGTGCAGAATCGGCAAAATGCGACCCTTGGTCACGCTGTCGGCAATCAGAAAAGCACAGGCGAAAAGCGCCAGGGCAATTTCAGGAATAGCGAGTGAGAGATTCATCTGATCCACGAACATTCCTCAATTAAAGCTTGGACTGAGCCACATGTTGCAACAAGGCATCCACAGACACCTGCAACACATCAGTAAAGGGTTTGGGGTAAAGGCCCATGGCCATAACCAGAACTGCCAGTGCACCCAACATCAGGAACTCACGGGTGTTCACATCGGTCAGTTCTTTCACGTTGTCATTGGCCACTTCACCAAACACCACGCGCTTGTACATCCACAGCGAATAGGCTGCACCGAAAATCAGGGTAGTTGCCGCCAGCAAACCGATCCAGAAGTTGTACTTCACTGCGCCCAGAATCACCATGAATTCACCCACAAAACCGCTGGTTGCAGGCAAACCCGCGTTGGCCATGGCGAATAGCAAAAAGAACGCTGCAAACTTGGGCATGGTATTTACAACGCCACCGTAAGCAGAAATTTCACGGCTGTGAACCCGGTCATAAAGTACACCAATACACAGGAACATCGCACCCGACACAAAACCGTGAGAAATCATCTGGATGATGGCACCCTGCACTGCAAGGTCTTGAAACATGAAGAAACCAAGGGTAACAAAACCCATGTGCGCAATCGACGAATACGCCACCAGCTTTTTCATGTCTTTCTGAACAAGAGCAACCACGCCGATGTAAATAACAGCGATCAGCGACAAGGTAATCATGAAGCCCGCCAGCTCATGGCTTGCATCAGGCGCAATCGGCATGCTGAATCGCAGAAAGCCATAGGCACCCAGCTTCAACATGATAGCCGCCAGCACCACCGAACCACCTGTAGGGGCTTCAACGTGCGCATCGGGCAACCAGGTGTGCACCGGCCACATGGGAACCTTCACGGCAAAGGCCATGAGAAAGGCCAGGAAGATCAGTATTTGCTCGGTCATGCCCAAGGGCAGTTTGTGCCATGCTGCAATTTCGAAAGTGCCCGACTGGGACTGCAGGTAAATGAGCGCGACCAGTGTAAGCAACGAACCCAGCAACGTATACAGAAAAAACTTGAATGCTGCGTAGATGCGGTTCGGTCCACCCCACACGCCCACGATGATGTACATCGGAATCAAGGTGGCTTCGAAGAACACGTAGAACAACAAACCGTCAGTGGCTGAAAACACACCGACCATCAAACCCGAAAGGATCAGGAATGCAGCCATGTATTGCGCCACTTTTTCGGTAATCACTTCCCAGGCTGCAACCACCACGAAAATGGTGATCAGTGCAGTCAGGATGACAAACCAAACCGACAAACCATCTACCCCCAAACCGTAAGAGGCACCGAACGCCTCGATCCAGGGCAGGTTCTCAACAAACTGCAGTTGCGCAGTGCTGGTGTCAAAACCAAAGTACAAAGGCAAGGTGACCACAAAGCTGATCAATGCAGCCAACAGCGCGGCACCACGAACCATGCCGGCATTCTTGTCATTGCCCAAGGCCATGATCAGGACACCAAAGGCGATTGGCAGCCAAATCGCCAAACTTAGAAAAGGAATATTGTTAGACATTGAGATTTTCCAATCGTAAGAACCGAAGTTCCGCCTTCGTTATTTGAGTGTGATGAAAGTGATGATCATGGCCAACACGCCAAGAATCATCGCGAACGCATAGTGATAAATGAAGCCACTTTGCGCGAATCGAACCACACCCGAGATCAAACCGACCAGTTTGGCGCTGCCGTTGACCAACAATCCGTCAATCAACATGCGGTCACCGAACTTCCACAGTGCTTCACCCAGGCCGCGTGCGCCGCCCGCGAAAACCACTTCGTTGAATTTGTCCATGTAGTACTTGTTGTCCAGCAAGGTGTGCACTGGTTTCAAAACTTTCATGAAGGCCGCTGGAATGGCGGGCACCCACAGGTAACACACCGCGGCAGCAACTACACCAGCCAAAGCAAGCCAGAATGGCGCTGTTTGCAGGGAATGTACCCCCATGGCGGCTGCACCGTGGAAAATGCTGCTAAGGCCCGCCATTGCGCCATGTTCTGGCTTGATGGTGATCACACCTTCGAAGAAAGTGCCATGCAACATGGGCTCCACTGCGATATAACCGATGATGACCGAGGGAATTGCCAGCAAAATCAAAGGCAATGTAACTACCCAGCGTGATTCGTGCGGCTGAACGGGGCCATGGTGGGCATGACCGTCGTGATGATCATCATGACCATGGTCATCGTGGTGCTGAATGTCATGGAAACGCTCTTTGCCATGAAACACCAGGAAGTACATGCGGAAACTGTAGAAGGCGGTGATAAACACACCGGCAACCACGGCGAAATATGCAAAATCGGCCGCAGGCAAGTTGCTGAAGTGCACTGCCTCAATGATGCTGTCTTTCGAATAGAAACCCGAGAAAAACGGTGTGCCAATCAAGGCCAGTGAACCCAGCAAGGAAGTTAGCCAGGTGATTGGCATGTACTTCCACAGGCCGCCCATGTGGCGAATGTCTTGGTCGTGGTGCATGCCAATAATGACGGAACCTGCGCCAAGGAACAGCAGTGCTTTGAAGAAGGCGTGGGTCATCAGGTGGAAAATCGCAACCGGGTAAGCCGACACCCCCAAAGCCACGGTCATGTAACCCAACTGCGACAGGGTGGAGTAAGCAACCACGCGCTTGATGTCGTTTTGAATGATGCCCAAAAAACCCATGAACAGGGCCGTGATTGAACCAATCACCAGCACGAAGTTCAAGGCAATGTCGCTGAGTTCAAACAACGGCGACATGCGGCTGACCATGAAAATACCCGCGGTTACCATGGTGGCGGCGTGAATCAGGGCAGAGATCGGTGTTGGGCCTTCCATGGAATCGGGCAGCCACACGTGCAAGGGGAACTGGGCCGATTTGCCCATTGCACCGATGAACAGGCAGATACACGCTACAGCCAGCAAAGGCCAATCGGTGCCAGGCATGGTTTGTCCAGCCAGGCTGTCGGCTTGCGCAAACACCTCAGCGTAGTTCATGGAGCCAGCCGACGCCATGATCAGGCCAATACCCAGAATAAAGCCAAAGTCACCCACGCGGTTTACAAGAAACGCTTTCAGGTTGGCATAAATGGCGGTTGGCTTGGTGTACCAAAAACCAATCAGCAAGTACGAAACCAAACCCACCGCTTCCCAACCGAAGAACAGTTGCAGGAAGTTGTTGCTCATCACGAGCATCAACATCGAGAACGTAAACAGCGAGATATACGAAAAGAAGCGTTGATAGCCGTCGTCTTCTTCCATGTAGCCAATGGTGTAAATGTGCACCATCAGTGAAACACTGGTGACCACCAACATCATGGTTGCGGTCAGCGTGTCCACAAGGAAACCAACCTCGAACACCAAAGTGCCCACAACAGCCCATTCATACAGGGTGCCATTGAAGGTGTTACCTTCCATCACTTCCATGAACACCAGAATAGATGCAATCAAGGAAATGGCAACACCAGCGATTGTGACTGTGTGTGCACCGGTTCGGCCAATCTGCTTGCCAAAAAAACCGGCAAGAATGGAGCCAACCAGCGGAGCGAACGGAACGATCAAATACAAGGGATTCATTCGCGCTTACCCCTTCAGCTGGTCGAGGTCTTCGACGTTGATTGAATTCATGTTGCGGAAAAGGACCACCAAAATTGCCAAACCAATTGCAGACTCGGCAGCAGCCACTGTGAGAATGAAGAAAACGAACAACTGCCCGGACAAATCACCCAGGAAGTGGGAAAACGCGACGAAGTTCATGTTCACGGCCAGCAGCATCAATTCAATGGCCATCAGGATCACGATCAAGTTCTTGCGGTTCAAAAAAATGCCTATCACGCTGATTGAGAACAAAATCGCGCCCAGCACAAGGTAATGAGATAGTGAAATCATTGTTGTCTATTCCCGGTTAGGCCTGGCGACCGCTATTGGTGTCGCTCTTGGTTTGTTTGCGGTCAAGCTCTGCAGGCATGCTGACCAGTTTCACCCGGTCAGTTGACTTTACGCGGACCTGGTCTGAAGGCACCTGCCCTTTCGTGTCCTTGCGCTTGCGCAGGGTCAGTGCAATTGCCGCAACCATCGCGACCAGCAAAATCAAGGCCGCCACTTCGAACGGATACAAATACTCTGTGTACAGCAACTTGCCCAATGCCTGTGTGTTGTTGACAGCCTGCTCAGGCGTCTCCAGATTTGGATCCCAAAAACCGCGCAGCAGCACCACCGACATTTGGAAGGCAATCAGCGAACCGACAATAGCGGCCACTGGCAGGTTTTTCCAGAAGCCCGCACGCACCTTGTCCATGTTCACATCCACCATCATTACGACGAAGAGGAACAAAACCATCACCGCCCCCACGTAAACCAGCACCAGTGAAATGGCGAGAAACTCTGCTTCCAGCAGCATCCACAAGGCAGCGGCTGAAAAGAAAGAAAGCACCAGGTACAAAGCCGCATGCACAGCATTGCTGGCGGTGATCACGCGCAGCGCTGCAAACACCAATACGGCGGCGAACACATAAAAGAAACCGGTTATTGCATCCATTGCATCAAGTCTTCTAAGTTTTATATCGGTTTAACGGTAGGCCGCATCGGCTTCGCGGCTGGCTGCAATTTCAGCCTCGTAACGGTCACCCACAGCCAGCAGCATTTCCTTGGTGAAGTACAAATCACCGCGCTTCTCGCCGTGGTACTCGTGAATGTGGGTTTCAACAATTGAATCAACAGGGCACGATTCTTCACAGAAGCCGCAGAAAATACACTTGGTCAAATCAATGTCGTAGCGGGTGGTACGGCGTGTGCCGTCCTCGCGCTGCTCGGACTCGATGGTAATGGCCAAGGCCGGGCACACAGCTTCACACAGCTTGCAGGCAATGCAGCGTTCCTCGCCGTTTTCATAGCGACGCAGTGCGTGAAGGCCACGAAAACGTGGCGACATCGGCGTTTTTTCCATGGGGTACAACACAGTAATAGGCTGTGTGAACATATAGCCCATGGTCAACGCCATGCCCTTGAGCATTTCGCGCAACAACAAACTGTTCAAAAACTCTTTAACAACTTGAAACATGGTGATCGCTCTCAATTAATTCCAGATGTTCCAGGGGGTCTGCATCCAGGCAGCAACCACCACCAGCCACACCAAAGTCAGCGGAATGAATACCTTCCAGCCCAGACGCATGATTTGGTCATAGCGATAACGCGGAAATGATGCACGGAACCAGATGAACATGGACACCAGCAGGAAGGTTTTCAAACCCAGCCAGATCCAGCCCGGAATGAAGCTGAGGAAGGCAACGGGTGCATCCCAGCCACCAAAGAACATGATTGCAGCAAGACAAGACAGCAAGATCATGTTGGCGTATTCCGCAAGGAAGAACACGGCAAAGGTCATGCCGGAATATTCAACCATGTGGCCAGCCACAATTTCAGACTCACCTTCCACCACATCGAATGGATGGCGGTTGGTTTCAGCCACAGCGGAAATCATGTAGATCACCAGCAAAGGCAACAACGGCAACCAGTTCCAGGACAGGAAATTCAAACCCATGTCAGCAAACTGACCGGTGGTTTGCGTCATCACAATGTCGGTCATGTTCAGGCTACCCGCCACCAACAACACGGTGACCAGCACGAAACCAATGGCCAGTTCATAGGACACCATTTGAGCCGACGCACGCATGGCGGCCAAGAAAGCATATTTGGAGTTCGATGCCCAGCCGGCAATAATCACACCGTACACTTCAAGCGACGTAATTGCCATCAGGTACAACAAACCCGCATTCACATCGGCCAGCACGGTTTCCGGGCCAAAGGGAATAACAGCCCACGCAGCCAGGGCCGGCATGATGGTCATGATCGGCGCAATGATGAACAGCCCTTTGTTGGCGTTCATCGGCACGATGATTTCCTTGAACATCATCTTGACCGCATCAGCGATTGGCTGAAGCAAACCCATGGGGCCAACATAACTTGGTCCCATGCGAATGTGCATGCGCCCAATCATTTTGCGTTCCCAATAGGTAAGGTATGCAACCAAACCCAACAGCGGCAAGGTAATGCACAAAATCTTGACCAAAGTCCACACGGGTACCCAGGCAGGCCCCAGCAGGTCAGCACCAAAGGTGGTGATCATTTCAACCGGTGAACTCATGCCTGCACCTCGCTGGCAACAACTGCCTCAACAGTGGCACCACCAAACACGGTGCGCAGGCTTTGGGTTTCAGTGCGGCCCATGGGAACCAACACTACGTTTTCAGCAATGGTTTTGTTCACAAGCAGTGCGGCTTGCAATGTGCCGCCCTCGGAGTCTGTCAATTGAATTTTGTCGCCTGATTTCAGCCCCAGCGCTTCGGCCGTTTGCACACCGATTTGTGCCAAGGCAGGCTTGGCGGCCTTGGTTTTACGCAGTGAATCAGCACGGCGAACCAGTGAATCCGCGTCGTAAATGGGTGCAAAAGCAGCCAGTTCCAGCTTGCCATTCAAGGCCACGCCTGCAACGGTTTGTTCCGGCACAGTATTGTTCAAGGCAGATGCCAAATCAGCAGGCATAAAAGCCTTCAACACGTCTTCGGAACTGTTGAACTCAAAACCATCGAGACCCAACAAGTTGCCCAGTACACGCAGCACTTTCCAGCCCGGACGTGTTTCACCCAAGGGGCGTACTGCCGCCTTGAACGTTTGCACCATTCCGGCAATATTGATGAAGGTACCAGACGTTTCGGTGCTGGGAGCAATCGGCAACAGCACATCGGCGTACTGTTTGGCGCTGCCCACAAAGGCACTGGCTTGCACCACAAATTCTGCGTCGATCAAGCCACGAACCACTTTCTGACCTTCGACGGAATCAAGATCAGGTTCTGCACCAAACACAATCGCTGCCTTGGCCTTGCCTTTCAGCATGGCTTGCGCATTTTTGCCGCCATTGGCGCTGGCTTGAACACCGGCTACGAATGAACCAACCCAGTTGGCACCATCACCCAAGAAGCCCAATGTGGCACCTGTTGACTTGGCCAACTCATTCGCCTTGGCCAAAACCTGTCCGGCAAACGGGCTCATCAAGGTCTGCTGACCAAGCAGCACAAACTTGCCACCTTCGGGTGCGCTTAGCGCGTTGGCAACTGAATCATGGCCCAAGGTATCGGCCCACTTCGACGGTGCAGCTTTCAACCACACGGCTTTCGGCATTAGGGGATCCAGTCCACCTGCATTCACCAGCACCACACGGGCGCCCTGCTTTGCAGCCTGACGAATACGCTGTGTCAACAAGGGTTGGTCGTTGCGTAGGTCGGTGCCCACCACAACGATTGATTCTGCATCAGCCAACTGGGCAATTGAAGCTCCCAGCCAAGGCGAGGCACCTGTCAAATTCAAGTTCGCACTGTGGCGCAAGCCTGCATCAATACTTGTTGAACCGACACCAGCCATCAAGGCTTTGGCCAAGGCCATTTCCTCAAAGGTGCTGTTCGGTGAAACCAGCATGGCAATGCTGTTCAAGTCAGTCGATTCACGCCGGGCTTTTTTCAAACCTTCAAACGCCACGTTCAGGGCGGTTTGCCAGTCTGTTGTTACCCACTGACCGTTCTTCTTGATCATGGGCTCGGTCAAACGATCAGCGGCCTGCAAACCTTCATAGCTGAAACGATCACGGTCTGAAATCCAGCACTCGTTCACGCTTTCATTGTCTTGGGGAACAATGCGCATCACCTTGTCGGCTTTCACCTGCACCACCACGTTGGAACCCAGGCTGTCGTGCGCGGCAATCGATTTGCGGCGTGCCATTTCCCAAGTACGGGCGTTGTAACGGAAAGGTTTGGATGTAAGTGCGCCCACGGGGCACAGGTCGATCATGTTGCCCGACAATTCGGAATCCACGGAACTGCCCACGAAGCTCAGAATTTCTGAATGCTCGCCACGGTTGGCCATGCCCAGTTCCATCACGCCGGCCACTTCCTGACCAAAACGCACGCAACGTGTGCAGTGAATACAACGTGTCATTTCCTGCGCAGAAACCAGTGGGCCGATGTCTTTGAAAAACACCACCCGCTTTTCTTCCTGGTAGCGCGATGACACGCCACCGTAACCCACAGCGATGTCTTGTAACTGGCATTCACCACCCTGGTCACAAATCGGGCAATCCAGCGGGTGATTGATCAGCAAAAACTCCATCACGCTTTTTTGTGCGTTCACGGCTTTTTCGCTCTTGGTGCGTACAATCATGCCGGGCGACACAGGCGTGGCGCAAGCGGGCAAAGGCTTCGGAGCCTTTTCTACATCCACCAGGCACATGCGGCAGTTCGCCGCAATCGACAACTTCTTGTGATAGCAAAAGTGAGGCACATAGCTGCCCGCTTTTTCTGCAGCGTCCATGAGCATGCTGCCCTCGGTCACTTCAACTTTTACACCATCAATCTCTAATTCAACCATTTGTATCTACCCGCAGGGAATCAAACGTAAGCCGGCACAATGCACGACTTGTGTGTGATGTGATGCTCAAATTCTTCATGGAAATGTTTCAGGAAAGCGCGAACCGGCATGGCTGCCGCATCACCCAGCGCGCAAATGGTGCGGCCTTGAATGTTGTCGGCAATCGAGTTCAGCATGTCCAGGTCTTCGGGACGCCCTTCCCCGTGTTCAATGCGGTTGATGATCCGGTACAACCAGCCAGTGCCTTCACGGCACGGTGTACATTGACCACAGCTTTCTTCGTAATAGAAGTACGACAAGCGCAACAGGCTTTTCACCATGCAACGTGTTTCGTCCATCACGATGACCGCACCCGAACCCAGCATGGAGCCAGCTTTTGCAATAGAGTCATAATCCATGTCTGTGGCCATCATCACATCGCCAGGCAATACCGGCATGGACGAACCACCGGGAATCACGGCCTTGATTTTGCGACCACCTTTCATGCCACCTGCCATTTCCAGCAAGGTTGCGAACGGTGTACCCAAGGGAATTTCATAATTGCCGGGCTTTTCAACATCGCCGGAAATCGAGAAAATTTTCGTGCCGCCATTGTTGGGCTTGCCCAATTCCAGGAACCAGTCGCCACCGTTTTGAATAATGAACGGCACCGCAGCGAATGTTTCTGTGTTGTTAATGGTGGTGGGCTTACCGTAAATGCCGTAAGAAGCCGGGAACGGTGGC
>Ga0209024_1001412_pt1 | contig 20625 bp, 21 predicted proteins | sample AutmiccommunBRH5_FD_187380 | JGI IMG/M metagenome (GOLD analysis project Ga0209024, IMG submission 187380) | Deep subsurface microbial communities from Mt. Terri, Switzerland - Autotrophic microbial communities BRH/5 (SPAdes) (version 2) | ecosystem: Environmental > Aquatic > Deep subsurface >...
GCCACTCTCGGTGGATTCCTTGTACTCGATGACGTTGGTCTCCGAGTCGATGCCGGAGGCCTCCTTGAACTGAGCAACGGTGACGCCGTCGATCTCGATGAAGAAGGCGGAGGTGGTCAGCAGGTCAGGCATGTTTCGTTACCCCTTGGAGTGCGTCTTCTGCTTGCGAGCGGGCGTTACTCGACGCCCGGTCCGGCCCACTGGCCGATGCGGATGACGACGAACTCGGCCGGCTTCACAGCCGCGACGCCGATCTCGATGGTCACGCGACCCTCGTCCACGCTCTCGCGCGGGTTGGTCTCGGCGTCACACTTCACGTAGAAGCCGGCGTCCGGCGTTGCGCCGACCATCGCGCCCTGGCGCCAGAGGCCCAGGAGGAACGAGTTCACCGTGCGGCGAGCGCGTGCCCAGAGGTTCGCGTCGTTCGGCTCGAACACCACCCACTGCGTTCCACCGATGAGCGAGTCCTCGATGTAGTTGAACAGCCGGCGGACGTTCAGGTAGCGCCACAGCGGGTCCGACGAGGTGGTGCGAGCGCCCCACACTCGGATGCCGCGGAGGCCGAAGGCCCGGATGGCGTTGATGCCGACCGGGTTCAGGATCTCCTGCTCGCCGGTGGTCATCTGGTACTCGAGGTCCAACGCGCCGCGGAGCACCTCGTTGGCCGGAGCCTTCCAGACGCCGACACCGTCCGTGCGGGCCCAGAGGCCGGCGACGTGGCCGGACGGCGGGATGGTGATGCTCTTCGGGAGGTCGTTCGTCGGCTTCGAGAGCGGGTTCGCCACGCGGATCTGCGGGTAGTACAGCGTCGCGAACATCGAGTCGTACCCGGCGTTCGTGCGCCACTCCAGCACCTGCTGCGGGCTCATCCCCGGAGGAGCGTCGAGGATCGCCATGCGGTCCTTCTGGCTCTCGCAGTGGTTCACCAGCGCGACCTGCACGGCCTGCCAGGTCTCAAGGTCGACGCCGCCGTCAGCGTTCTTGGCGACGTTGATGAGGTCCGGGACGGCCACCATGGTGACATCCTCGGCGACCGCGAGGCCGGCGATGCCGGTGCGCAGTCCCTCGTTGCCCACGAGGTCATCCGCGGCCACGGGGCGAGGGTTCTCGCCGTCCATGTGCGGGACCTTCACGATGTACGCGCGTCCGCCGCCGTTGGCGAAGAAGCCGTACACGGCGTGCGGGAGCACTGCACCCTCGACGAAGGAACCGTAGTTCCGCTCGAACTGGGACCAGTTGGTCACCAGGGTCGGGCGGACGCCCTCGGGGTCGTCGGGGTTGCCCTCAGGGGCCTTCTCCGTGAAGCCAACAAAGGCCGCCACGGACGTGGCCACGCCCTGGATTGGCCGTGACCCGCCCTCGACTTCCTCGACGTAGACGCCGGGCGCCTGATAGACAGCCATCTTGCCTTCCTTACCGGGCCGAAGCGGCCTTGACCGCTTCCACGAGCCCCTGTGCGCTCAATCTTGATTCATACACACTGCGGTCCTGCCGCCCCGGGATGACCCTCATCGAGAGCCGCTCGTCGGAGCATGCAATGACCGTGACCGACGGCCGCCGTGCGAGCACGGAAGCCGCGACTGCCTCGTAACGGCGGTCGTCCCAGTTGACGACCACCACATCCGGCTCTGCGCCGTCCAACCGCTGGAGGAGTCCTTCGACCGGGGTTGTGGACGCTTCGGCGACGCAGTTGATGTCTGCGTCCGACAGCACGCCCATGAGGCCGAGCCGGACAATCGCGCCAAAGTCGCCAACGAGGGCACTCGACAAGCTCGGTACTCCACCCACGGTCCGGGCCCCCACCAACTGGCGGATCGACCACTCACGTGGAGCGTAGGCGCGGACTCCCCGCAGGACGGAGAGCCTGCGGGGCCATCGAGGGTGACAAGCGGGGGGATCATTCGGTCCCCCCGGATCGTCCATCCGGACTGCCGCCCTCGACCGTCGGTGCCAGCTCGCGGAACATGCGGTCCTCGGTGCCCGTGTGGCGTTCGATGGCGCCGAGCTCGACGGAGCGGACCGGCGGGCCGGCGGGCACGAGGACGGAGGAGTCCACGGTGGCGGTCACGATCACGTCGAGCGACGCCTTCAACTGGCCGCCCATCGACGCCCAGAACTCGCTGCTCTCGGCACCGTCGAACCTCGCGACCTGCAGACGCGGCACGGGGGTGATCTCGGCGAGTCCACCCTGCAGGTACGGCAGCTCGATCTGCGGAGCGCGGAGACACGCAACGAGCACGGAGCCCAGCAGCGAGTGCTCGTCCTGCACCTGGGAGGTCCACGTGGTGATCAGGTAGCGGAAGTCGATGCGGGGTGGCGTCGGGCGGTGGAACTTGCCGTTCCCGCGCTCCACGAGGTCCATGCCGCCCTGGGACTCCTGCTGGTTGCGGCGAATGTCCCAGACGAACAGGTTGATGGTGGGGCGAGTGATGCGGGCGCGCCACTCGTTATCGGGCGCCTCGTAGGACACGTCGATGCGCTCATCCAGGGGCACTTCGCCCCGGAGGTACTGCTCCAGCGATGAGTCCAGCAGGTGCAGCATGGCGCGGCCTAGATGATCCCGTGCCGCACCGCGAGGGCGACAGCCTGCGCGCGGTTGCGGCAGTTCATCTTCACGAGGAGGTCATGGACAATGCGCTTCACCATCCGCTCGGAGTACGAGAGCTGCCCCGCGATCTCGTTCGTGTCGCTCCCGGCTGCGAGCTCGCGGAGCACGGAGACCTCGCGCGTGCCGATGTCGAAGGCGCCGTGGCGCTTGCCCTGCGCGGCGCTCTCGATGATCCGCGCCAGCAGGCGGGCCGGCACGGCGCTCTGGCCGGTGGCGACGGTGCGCAGGGCCGCGACCAGCGAGGCGGGCGAGAGCTCGTCGCGCAGGAGGATGCCCGGCACGCCGGCCTCGATCGCGTCGATCAGCGCCGGATCGTGCTGGTCACGCACGAGGGCGACCAGCGCGACCGGACTGCCGTGGTGGAGGCTGACGACCTCGCCGAGGCGACCGTCCGAGGCCGCGAAGACCAGCACCTGTGCCTCGGCGGCCTCGGCCGACTCGACCGGGCGGGCCAGGCGGTCCGAGTCACCGGCGACCTTGATGCCCTCACCCTCAAGGCAGGCGGTCAGGCCGCGCCGGTAGATCGGGTTCGCATCTTCGATCCAGACGGACAGTCGCGTTGGGGTCATGTGGACAGTCGACCACGCCGCCGTACCCCCGGGCAGGGCCATCCGTGCCAACGCAGGTGCCATCCCTGCAGGTGACTCGGGCATCCCAGGACCGGCGAGGGCAACGTCCGGCGACGCCGAGGGCAACCCGATCGCCCGAGTGGCTGCCCTCCCGGCACGCGTACCGGCCGGACGGTGCAAATGCGAACGCCCCGAGGGGTACTCGGGACGTCGCACCTACGGACGGGCTGTCGATGGCGGGTCGTAGCGGCTAGATGAGCCCTCGTCGGATACCGATAGCAACAGCCTCGGCCCGGGACTTCGCGCCGAGCTCGTCGAGGACCTCGGCGACGGCGTGCTTAATCGTGCGCTCGGAGTAGCCGAGGCTGTCAGAGATCTGGCGAGTGGCTGCGCCCTGCGCGAGGAGCCGGAGCACCTCGACGTTACGGGTGGAGAGGTCACAGGTCGGCGCGTCGAGCAGATTGACCTGCAGGCCACTGGCCGCAGCACGGACGCCGGCGAGCAACTGAGACGGCTTCAGGGTCGCCCTCGGCAGGACGCCCATCACCTGGTTCAGTTCGCGTGCCTGATCGGGCAAGGGTGTGTCCGTGCAGACAACGAGCGGAAGGCCCGTCACCAGCGTCTGCGCGACAGCAGTCGAGGTAATCACGAGGGCGACGTTATGTCCGTCAGGAACAACGTCACCGTCGTAGACAACTGAGATGGAAATGTCGGTGGCGAGACAGGCGACGAGTCCGCGACGGAAGATCTCGTTCTCGTCCACAATGCCAATAGCGATGGGTTCCAACCGGCGCCTTCCAACCCGAAATTCGGGGCCTCGGAATGCGCGAGGAATCACCGCCCATGGGCGCGTGAGCGCAGCCATGGTTCCCCGCCGCGAACCATTGTCGCCTGACCTGTCAATCTCGCAATAACCCTTACGAAACGGGTCACAGAACCGTTGCACGAGTAGGATTCTGGACAGGCGAACAGCGAAGGACTCCCTATGGCGCTTGAGGACTGGGAACGCTTCGGCAGCGCGGTGATCGAGGCCGAAGCGCTCGAACGACGCCTCGCCGACGGGCCCCCGCGCGACTTCGCTGGCCTTGTGATCGAGGACGACGAGGTAGACCGACTCCTGGCCTCCCTGCCGGGCCTCGCCTCGCAAGACGACGCTCCGCCGGCGCGTGCTGATGTCGCCGCTCGGTTGGCCGAACTCCGCTCCCGGATGCACTCGTCGTTGTCGTCAGACTCGGCCTTCGCGCGCCTCGTGCGCTCCGCCGCGCTGCGCCCCCAGGATGTCGAGGTATTCGCCGTCCTCGCGGCCATTGAGCGCAGCCCGGCGCGACAGCGTCTGCTCGCGTACGCCCAGGACGATGTGGCAGCGACGCGGCCGTGGCTCGCCACGCTCGCGCGACTCCTGCCCGGCGAGCCCGGCGGCGTCGCCACCCTCGGCGAGGACGCGCCGCTCCGACGTGCCGAGTTCGTCTCCGTCACCGGCGATGGCGCTTGGGCCACGCGTCCAATCGCCGTCGCGCCCCGCGTGACGTGGACGCTAGCAGGTGACACGTCGCTCGACCCCGGCGTGCCGCACGGCACCCACGTCGTCGAGGGCGCCGAGCACCGCGGCGCGGACACCTCGCCGCTAGTCCTGCTGGTGTCGGGTGGAGACCGCACCTCCCGAGAGCGGGAGGCGCGACGCACCCTCCCCGGCCCGTTCGTCGTCGCTCCCCTCCCGACCGACGACGACGGTTGGCGCGCCGTGATCCGCGAGGCCACCGCGCGCGAGGCCGTGCTCCTGTTCGAGATCGAAGAGCCCCGCATCAGCGTGGTCGCGACCTACTGGCTCGAGCGTGCGGCGCACCTCTCGTTCGTGCTCTCATCTCGCACGCCCATCGAGATCCGTACGCTGCCGGCCCGCCCGTGGTCCGAGCGCACCGTGAAGCAACGCATGGCCACCACCGAAGAGTGGACGGAACTCTTCGGCTCTCGCCCCGACCGAGGTCACCGCCTCGACCCCGAGGCGCTCCGCCTCGCCCGCGTCGCACACGACGCGCTCGGCGATGTCGACGCGGCCGTGAGGCGGCTCGCGTCGGGCGCCCTCGACGAGCTCGCGACGAGGATCGAGTCGCGCCGGACGTGGGACGACCTCGTGCTGCCGCGGCAGCAGGAGCGGCAGCTGCGGGAACTCGTGGCGCGCTACAAGCACTCCGCCACGGTCTTCGACCGGTGGGGGTTCAACTCGTCGCCGTCCACGGGCCTCGTCGCGCTCTTCGCCGGCCCCAGCGGAACGGGCAAGACGCTGGCCGCCGAGGTCGTCGGCACGACCCTCGGACTCGACGTGTACAAGGTGGACCTGTCCTCGCTGGTCTCGAAGTACATCGGCGAAACGGAGAAGAACCTGGAGCGCATCTTCGACGCGGCCTCAGCGGGCAACGTCGTCCTGTTCTTCGACGAGGCGGACGCCCTCTTCGGCAAACGCTCCGAGGTCAGCGACTCACATGACCGCTACGCGAACATCGAGGTCGCGTATCTCCTCCAGCGGATCGAGGCGTACGACGGCATCGTCGTGCTGGCGACCAACCTGAGGGCGAACCTGGACGATGCCTTCCTGCGGCGCATCCACGTCTCCGTCGACTTCCGTGAGCCTGACGAGGCTCAACGGCTCCTGATCTGGGAGCACTCGTTCCCGAAGAGTGCCCCCACCGCCGACCTCGACCTGCCCTGGCTGGCGAAGTCGTTCCGCATCACGGGCGGCAACATCAAGAACGCCTCCACCACCGCCGCGTTCCTCGCTGCGGACGGCGAGCACGACATCGCCATGGAAGACATCGTGCGAGGCATTGACCGGGAGTTCGAGAAACTCGGCCGCCTCCGTACGGAGGCTGACTTCGGCCAGTACTACCGGGCGCTCTCACAGGAGTAGCACCCCCGAGGCCTAGTCAAGCTTCGGCGCGTCCGTCCGCTGCTCGAGGTACGGCGCGAGGACATCGCGGACGCGCTCAGCGGCCGGTTCGCTGAGCGACTCGGCTGCCAGCGCTGCCGCAGCCGCGGCACGCTGTCCGGCCGCGAGCGGGCTCTCCCCGATCACGTGCGCCACCTCCACGGCACCCTCCACAGCGCCGATGGCAGCCGGGGCGAGGTCCACGCCGGCCCGCATTGCCTCGCGCATCGCGCCGTCGACGGTCTCGCTCACGAGCCGCCCATCGGCAGCGTCTGCGGCACGCACCGTGCTGATCACGGCGCCCTTCGTCGCGTTGTGGATCGCAACGGCGGCCGCCGCGCCGTACGCACCCGGCTCCGGCAGTGCCGGCCCATGCTCCGCCCGCCGCCGTGCGATTGCGGCTCCGGCGGCGGCCACGAGAGAACTCGCGCCGGCCAACAGCAGTCGAGGGTGAGAGCGAGCGTTCTGGACGATCCTGGTGAACGGTCTGGCCACGAGTCCTCCGTCGGCTACAGCAGCAGACCTAGAACGTAGAAGACGGCCGCAAGCGCTGGCAGCACCGCGGACCATCCGATCAGCGCCCGAGGTCCGAGCCTGACCGCACCGACACGCCACTCGTCGGAGTCGAACGCCGCCGCGAGCGCCCTCGTCGGGAGCTTCCGCGCAAGGAGCGCGGCGCCCAGGAGGCCGAGGACGACGATGACCCCCGAGCCCGTCGCCTGGTCGACACGGTCGAGGAACGGACGCCCGGCCACCGTGAGGCCGACGCTCGTGAAGCTGAGGGCGGACGGGATGCCGAGCAGGACGATCAGCCCGGCGACCCACCGCGCGGCGACCTTGCGACTCAGGTGCAGCTCGTCCCGGGCGGCCGCCATCACCACGACGGCGCCGCCGAGGCACGAGGTGAACCCGGCGACGAAGAGGAGCACGAAGAACCCCACTGCGAGGAACGCGCCGGCTGGAAGCTCCTGGAAGATCCTCGGGAAGACCGTGAACGACAACTCGCTCCCGGCGTCTGCCGGAAGGTCAAAGGTGAACACGAAGCCCATCACCATGAGCCCCGCGATGATCGAGATCGACGAGTTCGTCGCAGCGATCAGGCCCGTCGAGCGGATGAGGTTGGTGCCCGACGGGAGGTAGCTGCCGTAGGATGAGTACGCCCTGCCCGATCCCGAGCGAGTAGAACGCCTGCCCTGCGGCAGCACTCCACAGTCCTGGATCAGTCAACCGGTCAGTCTCGAGTCCGAGGTAGAACTGGCGCGCCTCGCCCGCGCCGTCGAGGGTGAGCGAGTAGACGGTGAGTCCCACCACGATCAGCACGAGGAGCGGGAGCAGCACGAGGCTGGCGCGCTCGATCGCGCTCACGTCACGAAGCAGTAGGAGGTAGACCGCCGCCCCGACCGCGAGGAAGAGCCAGAGCGAGGACATCCCGTCCGTGAATTCGCGGAACGTGACGACGGAGTTCCGGAACGCGTCGATCGCGTACCCGAGCGTCCAGCCGGTGACGACGAAGTAGTAGCTCATGATCGCGACGGTCACGCCGATCACGCCCCAGCCAACGATCGCCCCGATGCGCCCTCCCGCCGACCGGAACACGCCGACCGGCGAGCGCCGCACGAGGTTCCCGGATGCGCTCTCGACCGTCGCCAGCGGGATGGCAATCACCGCCGCGCACACGACATACGCCAGGACGAACGTGCCACCGCCGTGCAGTCCGGCCATGTACGGGAACCGCCAGAGGTTGCCGAGTCCTACGACCCCCGCGATCGAGGCGAGGACATACGCACGTTCGGACCGCCAGACGGGACGCGGGTAGCGGGCGGCATCGGCGATGGCGCCAAGGACGCTTGGCTGTGATGGATCTCCGGCGGCGGCCATGCCTCGACCCTACGTTGCCGAGCCGCGCCGGGGCTACCCGATGAGCCCCATGCCGCCGTCGCAGGGCCCCGAGGCGGCCTAGTTGCCGAGGTCCGAGCCAGTCCCCGTGAGCACGATCAGGAGGCCCTGGCGCTCCTCGTCGCCTTCGCAGCCCATCTCCATCTCTTGCTGACCGCCGGGTGCAGCTTCACCCGAGGCTGCCGGTGGGAGCTGCACGTCCATCTGTGTGGTCTCCCCGGCCGGGACGCCGAGGTCACGCACGAACGTTCCGAGGTAGAAGTCGCAGTCCTCGCTCGACTCGTTGTTCACGATCAACTGATAGCGATCCGGCAGGCGGACCTGCTCCTGGTTGGGATCCAGGCCCCCGTCGCCGACGGTGATCTCCAACTGGTTCACGGGAGCATCGGCATCCTCGGCGGCGTCTTCCGCAGGATCACCGTCATCTTCCTCACAGGCGATGAGCGCGGCCGTGAGTGCAATGAGCGCGCCGAGGAGCAGCCAACGCTTGGGGCGCTCCCATAGGTCGAGCGGGCGGGCGGAGAAACGGTGCATGAGGACCTCCAGTCAGGCCTCACAGCACCACAGCCTCCGTTGCGGAGGTGCCGAGCAGCGCCTTTCGCGCTATCGGAAGTGTCACGAAGGGTGTTTGTGTTCGGGGGCGATCAGTAGCCACCAAGCTCGGAGAGCGAGGAGGGCAGGCGATCATCGGGCCAATCGAGGACGACGACGCCGTTCGGCTCAGAGACCTCGACGTCCGTGACGACTACCCGGTAGGAGTCCTGCTCCTTCTCCGGCCGCACCATCAGCGAGTCGCCAACGGCGGGCGGCTCCCCGTCGAACGTAAACGAGCGCATCTCGGCGCGCAGGTTCGGGCCCCCGCCCTCCCCGAGTGGCTGCGCGGCGTCCTTGGCGATATCGGCGTCGGCTTCATCACCGTTCGCCGCGGCCGTCGGCTCCGCGGGCCAGAGCATGAGGTGTCCACGGCCGAAGCGGCGGTCGCCATCAGAACTCCAGAGTTCGACCCAGCCAGCGTCACGCGGTGCGACGGGCTCACCTTCCGCATGCGCATGCGCTGTCACGGATGGTCTCCAACGAAACTCGAACATCGGGCCTCCTTACGGGGGTCGGTCTGCCGGTCGATCATCCCCCGCTCAACGTCTACCTCCGGCCCCAGGATGTTGCCATCCCTGCCCGATTTGCAACGTTTCCATCACGACAGAGCATTATGTCCCGCCGAGCGAGGCGAACTGTGGAGGCTCTACTGCGCTCGTAGACGCCACCTGAGGCCTCCGGTAGTCTCGGGATGAAGTCACGATTCGCTCCCAGACCGCGATGGGGAGGGTGCTGATGGCATTCGTCATCACTGATCCATGTATCGACACGACCGACCAGGCGTGTGTGTCCGTCTGCCCCGTGGATTGCATCCACTTCGAAGAGGGCGCGGACAAGATGCTCTACATCAACCCGGCCGAATGCATCGACTGCGGAGCCTGCCAGCCGGCCTGCCCCGTCAGCGCGATCTTCCCCGAGGGCGACGTTCCCGCGGATCAGGCGCACTTCACCGAGATCAACGCACTCTGGTTCGAGGACCCCGCCGCGGCCCGTGCCAAGGTGGGTGGCGGCAGCGCGCCGGCGGCGGCCCCCGCCGCTCCGGCGGCCGGTGAGGCCGCCCCAGCCGCCTCGGAGGCATCTGCCGCCGAGATCACGGCGGACTCAGAAGCGGCCGCCGCCGCGACTCCCGCACCACCGGCCGCCGCTCCATCGGGCGAGGCGATGCCCGCACCGCCGCCGAAGCCGAAGACCGCTCCCGCCGGGACCTACAAGTACGGCGAAAACGGCGTCGAGGGTAAGTGCGCGATCTGCGGCACCTACGTCATCAAGGGTGGCGTCCCCTACGGCCGTAAGTCCGTCCTCTGCCCGGACGACGCGAAGAAGCAGACCGCCTACCTCGAGGCGCAGGGTCGCCGATAGCCCTCATCCGCACCTCGAACCAGACGAACGCCAACGGCCCCGCTCTCGCGGGGCCGTTTCGTTGTGCAGGCATCGCTTCGACGGGAGGAGCTACCGGACCTCGCGCGCACGGCGGAACGCGGTCAGGAAGCCGACCTTGCTCGATTGCAGGATGCCGCCCGAGTAGATGCGCGCCGCCAGCCAGATCACCCCGGCGAGCGTGACGAGTGCGAGCGTGATCGCGATCACGACCTCGATCGGCGACCCCCCGCCCGAGGCGATCCGTGACGGCATCGTGAGCGGGGCGGTCAGCGGGAAGATCGAGAGCACGCGGGCCACCAGCGAATCCGGGTTTCCGGGGATGAAGATCAGCCCCACGAAGTAGCCGCCCATCAGCGGAACCATCAGGGGGAAGGTCGCGCTCGTCGCCTCCTCGGGGCGGTTCACGGTCGCGCCGACTGCCGCATACATGAAGTTGTAGAGCAGCAGCCCGATCACCAGCCACACGACCGCCATCACTAGCCCGGCGAGCGCCACGGTCGGCAACGCCTCAGTCCCCTCGGTGGCGACGAGCGCGCCCGCGAGGGCGGCCCCACCCACGGCGATCTGTCCGACTGCGAGCGCGAGGATGCCGAGTACCTTCCCGACGAGCAGCTCCCAGGGAGCAACAGCTGCGAGCAGCACTTCCACCACCCGGTTGGACTTCTCTTCGATCACCCCGACGAGGACCCAGTTCCCGTAGAACGAAATCGCGAACAGCAGCGCGATCGCTGAGAGCGCGCCGACGCCCTGTCCGATGTCCTCGTCGCCGTTGTCTGCTGGTGCGGCGGGCTCGACCACCTCAGACTGAACCATGGCCGGCGCGATGAGTGACTGCGCCTCGTCGAGGGTCAGGCCCAGCTCCTCGGCTCGCTCTTCCAGCTGCATCGCGAAGAGCGATTGCCGCACGATGCTTTCCAGCGTCGTGTCCACCTCGTCCTGGAACTGGAGTTGGTCGGGCGCCACCAGCACGGCGTCGAGGTCCCCCTCGCCGAGGGCAGCCTCGGCCGATCCGAGACTGTCGTACGTGAAGAACTCGATCTCGCGGTCGAAGGAACTGGCCACCTCGCGCAGTGCTGACTCCTGGTCGGCGGTTGCCGGCAGCAATCCCAGGTCGAACGGCTCGTCCTCGAAGAGGTCCGGGAGGATCTGGGCGGCGAGGATGCCGCCAACGGCGATGAGCGCGATCGCCACCGTCGAGATCTGGTAGGCACGACTGCCGATCCGCGCTCGAATCTCACGCATCGCCACGAGTCGGATCTGGCGTGTGCTGCTCATCCTCGGATCGCCTCGACGAACAGGTCGGAGAGCGAGGGCGGCTCGAAGCGGAACCCGCTGACCTCGGCGGAGTCTCGCGCTGCCGTCAGGACTGCAGCAGGATCACTCGTCGAGGGCACGCGCAGGCGCAGCCGGGAGTCGCGCTCCTCCAGCGGCTCCGCGTCCGGGATCCCGTTCCACCAGCGCGTCTTCGCGGCCGGACCGGACACGTCGACGTAGCGGTACGGCGAGGCAGCACGCACCTCCTCGAGCCCGCCCTGCACCACCACGCGCCCGCGGTTGATGATCACCACGTCGTCGCAGAGGTCCTCGACGAGGTCGAGCTGGTGGCTGGAGAACAGGACGCCCGCGCCTCGGCGAGCCTCCTCGCGGATCACGTCCCCCATGGTGGCCACGGCGATCGGGTCGAGGCCGGAGAACGGCTCGTCGAGGATCAGGAGGTCTGAGTCGAAGGCGAGCGAGACGGCGAGCTGCACGCGCTGCTGGTTGCCGTGAGAGAGCGTCTCCACCTTCGACTCGCGACGCTCGCCGAGGTCGAGACGGTCGAGCCAGCGATCCACGTGGATGCGAGCGCCGGAGGCGTCAGCGCCGTGCAACCTCGCGAAGTAGTCGACCTGCTCGCCGACGGTCATCTTGGGATAGAGGCCGCGGGCTTCCGGCATGTAGCCGAAGCGGCGCGCGTCGTTCGCGTCCAGCGGCTCGCCATCCCACAGGATGCGTCCGGAGCCGAGGCGGACGAGGCCGAAGATGCTGCGCATCGCGGTCGTCTTGCCTGAGCCGTTCGGCCCGAGGAAGCCGACCATGCGCCCCGGAGGCACCTCGAACGTCGCGCCGTCGAGGGCGACCACGTCGCCGTAGCGCTTCGTGAGGTCCGTGAGTTGCAGCACGGAGGCGAGAGTAGTCCACTCCCGCGCCACCGTCACACCCGTCCCCTGACGAAGCAGAGGACGGGTGGGATCCGGGCCGTGAAGCGAGACTCAGGCGACCGGCTTCCTCGCGAAGACCGTCACGCCCCGCGTGTCGAACTCGCGCGCGTCGGACTCGTGCTTGCTGCCCGAGTAGACGTCGGTCTCGTTGGAGAGCTCGATCTCGGTGAAGCCCGCGGCCTCCAGGAGTGGTACCCACTCGTTGTCCGCCAGCGATCCAGCGATGCAGTTGGACCAGAGATCCACGTCGTCCTTCGCCTCCTGCGGCACGGCGAGATGGACGAGGATGTCGCCCACCTGCATCCGTCCACCAGGACGCAGCACACGAAAGATCTCGCTGAAGACTGCGGGCTTGTCCGGGCAGAGGTTGATCACCCCGTTGCTGATGATCAGGTCGATGGAGTCGTCATCCGCGGGCAACTGCTCCGCGAAGCCCTCGCGCACCTCGACGTTACCGAGGCCCATCGTCTCCGCGCTGGCCTGCGCCTTCTGCCGCATTTCCTCGGTCATGTCGACGCCAATCGCGTGCCCGGACGGGCCGAGGTGCTGCGCGGCGATCAGCAGGTCGAAGCCGGCGCCACAACCCACGTCGAGGACGGTCTCGCCCTCCTCGGGTAGGCCGTAGAGGAACGGATTCCCGGTGCCCGCGAAGGAGTCGACCGTCGCCGGGGGGAGCGGGTCGACGAGTTCGTCGGGGTAGCCCAGCATCCCCGCGAGCGGCCGGCCCGTATGGAAGTGGAAGCCCACCTCAGGCGTGAGGGCGACCTCCCGGTACTTGTCGGAGATCCGGCGACGTAGCTCGTCACGGTCGACGTGAGCGACGCCAACTGAAGTGTTGGTGGCGTTCGTCTGCATTGGTCTCTTCCTTCCTGCCCGCTCGGGGCAGCCCTAGGACACGAGTTCGATGTCGACCGGCACGGGGTTGCGGAGCATGTCCACGACCGGCGAGGTCTTCTGGACGTACTCGCAGAGTGACTCGAGGTCCTCGCGGGGCGCATCTGAATCGACGCGGTACCGGACGGTGATGTTCTTGTACCCCGGCCGAGAGTCGTCCGAGAGGCCGAGGAAGCCCTGGAGGTCGAGGTTCCCCTCGACATCGAAGTCGAGCGCGCGCACCTCGATCCCCTTCGCGGCTGCGTTGTAGATGAAGCCCACCGTCAGGCAGGACGTGAGTGCGTGGAGGACGGTCTCGACGGCGTTCGGAGCGCTGTCACTGCCGAGGAGGACGCCCGGCTCGTCACCCTCGAGCGTGAACTGGCGGCCGGACTCACCATGCTCCTGCCCCGCGCCGTAGAGGCTGGTGATCGAGGTGCGGCTCTTCGCCCCCTGCTGCCATTCCGTGTGCGCACGGAACTTGAAGTCAGCCAGGCCGGGCTGCTGCTTGATGTGGTCGATCGTCTGAGTGAGTTGCTCGACGTTGACGCCGTTGCGTTGCTGAGTCGTGGTCATGTCTCCCCGCTCTCGTCTTCGCCGCCGCTGCGCCCGATGGCGCTCACGGGTCCGCTACCTACCGGCGAGTCTGATTAGGTTCGAGACCTTGTGTCGTGGCACCGCGGGAACCTAGATTCTGGCAACGGGCGCACTCGCCTGAGGCGCAGTGCGCGATCCTGGCGACAGGGGGTCTCTCATGGAGTGGCCTCGACACGCGGCCAGCCACCAGCCATACCGGAACGTAGGCAAGCCGGACGAGCCCGTCGGTACCGGACCAGGGCCGCTCGGCGTCAAGCACATCGACTGGCTCCACGGCAATGCGCTACGTGAGTGGCCCGAGCCCCGGACGTTCGCGGACGGGAGTGTCCTGTCCGTCGCGGTCCCCCCGATTCGCATCCGACAGGAAGAAGCGCCTCCGGATGCCGATCACTGGTGCCACCTCCTGTTCCACCTCGATGGTTACGGGCGCTACCGAGGGGATGGCTTCGAGGTCGAACAGTCGCCGGGCGACATCGTCCTACTGCGGGCCTCGCAGTCCTGCGAAGCGATCCATCCGGCCGGTGCGCGTGTCCTGCGCTGGACCCTCCCGATGGCCCGCATCGCACCGCTCCTCGGCAACGGGCCAGGCGCGGATGTCCGCCGAATCAGAGGAGGTGACGGCGCAGGTGCGATCCTCACCGGCTACGCACAGGAGCTCGCGACGGCGAGCGAAGACCTCGCCGAGTCCACACAGCGTGGGCTGCTGGAGCAGCTCTACGCCCTGGTAGGCCTCGCATTCGAGGCCAGCCAGACGGCCGAGGGGAAACGGCCTCCCGCTCGAGAAACGCAGCGGGCACGCCTCCTGTCATACGTGGAGTCGCACTACCGCGACCCCGACCTCTCTCCCTCGCTCGCTGCGTCGGACCTCGGGATCTCGCGCCGATGGCTCCACGTCCTCGCCGCGGACCTCGACGCGGGGTTCTCGGACCTCGTGGCGACCCGGCGGCTGCAGGAGAGCCTCGAACTGCTGTCTGACCCGGAACTGAACCGCGTCCCCATCTCCGACATCGCGTTCCGGACGGGCTTCAACGACCTCTCGACGTTCTACCGCCGCTTCTCCCGGCACTACGGCATGACACCCGGCGACGTGCGGCGCTCCGGTCATCACGCACCAGAGCAGCATCGCGATTCGCAGCGGCTAACCCGGCGACAACCTCGTTCCGCCGATCACTAATCGTTCGCGCGATAAGATGACGGTATGTCTTCCCCAGCCACGGACTTCTCCATCGACCGACAGGCACGCATCGAGGCGCTCGACGCGGCCATGCGCGAGCGCATCCTTGTGCTCGACGGCTCGTGGGGCGTGCTGATCCAGGGCAAGGGCCTCGAGGAGGCTGACTTCCGTGGTGAGCGGTTCAAGGACTGGCCGCGCGACCTCAAGGGCGACGCCGACGCGCTGAACCTGAGCCGCCCGGACTTCGTCCGCGATATCCACCGCGACTACCTTGCAGCGGGCGCGGACATCGCCGGCACCAACACCTTCACCGCGACGACGATCTCCCAGTCCGAGTTCGGCCTCAGCGAGCTCGCGTTCGAGATGAACGAGGCGGGCGCGCGCCTCGCGCGGGAAGCCGCCGCCGAGTTCGACGAGCGCGACGGCGGCACCCGCTGGGTCGCAGGCTCGATCGGGCCGACGAACCGCACCCTCTCGATCTCGCAGGACGCGAATGACCCCGGCTCGCGCGGCATCACCTTCGACGAGATGCGCGACGCCTACAAGGAGGCCGCGCGCGGGCTGATCGCGGGCGGCGCGGACATTCTCCTCGTGGAGACCACCTTCGACACGCTGAACGCGAAGGCGGCCGTGTTCGCCATCGACGAGGTGTTCGAGGAAGACGACGTGCGCGTCCCGCTGTGGGTGTCGGGCACCATCGTCGACCTCTCGGGCCGCACGCTGACCGGGCAGACCGTCGAGGCGTACTGGACGTCGATGAAGCACGCCCGACCGTTCGCGGTCGGCTTCAACTGCTCGCTCGGCTCGGCGCAACTTCGGCCCTACGTCGCCGAGCTCGCACGCATCGCGGACGTGCCGGTCAGCGCCTACCCGAACGCCGGCCTGCCGAACGAGTTCGGTGGCTACGACGAGACGCCCGAGTACATGGCGGAGGAGCTCTCCTCGTGGGCGCGGGACGGCCTCCTGAACATCGTCGGCACTTGCTGTGGCAGCACGCCGGAGCACACGAAGGCGCTCGCGGAGGCCGTCCGCGGCCTGAAGCCGCGCGAGATCCCCGCGCACCGTCCCGTCCTCACGCTGTCCGGCCTCGAGGCCCTCGAGGTTGGGGCGTAGTGGTCGCACCGAACTCGTCCGACCCCTCCAGCACGACGGACCCAACTGGGGCCGCCGCTCGTCGCGCCTCGTTCATCAACGTGGGCGAGCGCACGAACATCACCGGCTCGGCGCGCTTCAAGCGCCTGATCCTCAGCGGTGACTACGACACCGCCCTCGATGTCGCCCGACAGCAGGTCGAGGCGGGCGCGCAGATCATCGACATCAACATGGACGAGGGGATGCTGGACTCCGAGGCGGCGATGCGCCGCTTCGTGAACCTCATCTCGGCGGAGCCGGACATCGCCCGCGTCCCGCTGATGATCGACTCCTCCAAGTGGTCCGTGATCGAGGCTGGCCTGCAGTGCGCTCAGGGCAAGGCGATCGTGAACTCGATCAGCCTGAAGGAGGGCGAAGAGGCCTTCCTCGCCCAAGCGCGCAAGGTGCGGCGCTACGGCGCGGCGGTCGTCGTGATGGCGTTCGACGAGGACGGCCAGGCCGACACAGCTGAGCGGAAGTTCGCGATCTGCGAGCGGTCCTACCGGCTCCTCGTGGACCGGGTCGGATTCCCGGCCGAAGAGATCATCTTCGACCCCAACATCTTCGCGGTGGCGACCGGCATCGACGAGCACAACAACTACGCCATCGAGTTCATCGAGGCGACGAAGCGCATCAAGGCGGAGTTGCCGCACGCTAAGGTCTCCGGCGGCGTCTCGAACGTGTCGTTCTCGTTCCGGGGCAACAACCCCGTCCGCGAGGCGATGCACTCCGTCTTCCTCTACTACGCGATCGACGCTGGCCTCGACATGGCGATCATCAACGCCGGCGCACTGCCCGTGTACGACGACATCCCCGAGGACCTCCGCGTCCGCGTCGAGGACGTGATCCTCAACCGGCGTCCCGACGCCACCGAGCGCCTGCTCGAAGTCGCCGAGGACTACCGCGACTCGGGCCCCGTCGCCGAGAAGGCCACCGCAGAGTGGCGCAACGGCAATGCCCGCCAGCGCGTGCAACACGCCCTCGTCCACGGCATCGACGAGTTCGTGATCGAGGACGTCGAGGAGCTCCGCAACGAAGTCGACCAGCCGCTCGATGTCATCGAGGGGCCACTCATGGACGGCATGAACGTCGTCGGCGACCTGTTCGGCTCCGGCAAGATGTTCCTGCCCCAGGTCGTGAAGAGCGCACGGGTGATGAAGAAGGCCGTCGCCTACCTCGTGCCGTACATCGAGGCCGCCCAAGCCGAGGGGACGCGCCGTACCAACGGGCGCGTCGTGCTCGCCACCGTGAAGGGCGATGTCCACGACATCGGCAAGAACATCGTGGGCGTGGTGCTGCAGTGCAACAACTACGAGGTCGTCGACCTCGGCGTCATGGTGCCGGTCGCGAAGATCCTCGAGACCGCGCGCGAGGTGAACGCGGACGTCATCGGCCTCTCCGGCCTGATCACGCCGAGCCTCGACGAGATGACGTACGTCGCCGCCGAGATGAAGCGCGAGGGCTTCAAGCTGCCGCTGCTCATCGGTGGCGCGACGACGAGCAAGGCCCACACGGCCGTGAAGATCGCGCCGAACTACGACGGCCCCGTCGTCTACGTCCCGGACGCCTCGCGCGCCGTCGGTACCGTCTCGAACCTGCTCTCGGCGACCCTCCACGACAACTACGTCGACGGACTGCGCGCCGAGTACACCGGCATCCGCGACGCGTTCTTCGACCGCGAGGACACGGCGGACCGCTACCCGATCGAGGAAGCGCGCGAGCACCCTGCCCCCGTCTCATGGGACGACTACGAGCCGGTGAAGCCGAAGCAGTTGGGCCTCGGCGTCACGACCGTGCCGATCGAGGAACTCCTCGATCGCATCGACTGGACGCCGTTCTTCCAGACCTGGGAGCTCGCCGGGACGTACCCGAAGATCCTCGATGACCCGACCGTGGGCGAGAGCGCCCGTTCCGTGTTTAACGACGCGCAGGAGATGCTCGAACGGATCGTCGCCGAGAAGTGGCTCACTGCCCGCGCCGTCACCGGGCTCTGGCCGGCCAACAGCGTCGGCGACGACATCGAGGTCTACACGGACGACTCGCGCGAGGAAGTGCTCGCCGTGGTCCACACGCTCCGGCAGCAGACCAGCCGTGCCCGAGGGCGCGCCGAGAACTACGCCCTTTCCGACTTCGTCGCGCCCAAGGACAGCGGTATCGCGGACTACATCGGCGGGTTCGTCGTCACGGCCGGCATCGGCGAAGAGGAGCACATCGCGGCCTACGAGGCAGCGCACGACGACTACCGCTCGATCATGCTCAAGTCCCTCGCCGACCGCCTCGCGGAAGCCCTCGCGGAGTACATGCACGAGCAGACGCGCCGGGAGCTCTGGGGCTACGCACCCGACGAGGACCTCGACAACGACGCGCTGATCCACGAGAAGTACCAGGGCATCCGCCCCGCCCCCGGCTACCCGGCCTGCCCGGATCACACCGAGAAGCGCACCCTCTTCGACCTCCTCGCCGCCGAGGAGAACATCGGCGTGGAGTTGACGGAGTCGTTCGCCATGACGCCGGGATCCTCGGTGAGTGGTTGGTACTTCGCGCACCCACAGTCCCGCTACTTCGGCGTGGGACGCATTCTGAAGGACCAGGTCGAGGACTACGCGCAACGCAAGGGCATGACTGTCGAGGAAGTCGAGCGCTGGCTCGCCCCGAACCTCGGGTACATCCCGGGCCGCTGAACCCTCATGCTGAACCTATGACTACCTACGTCGCGTTCCTCCGAGGCATCAACGTCGGCGGCATCAACATCAAGATGGCCGACCTGACCCGGGCGTTCGAGGCCCTCGGCCTGTCCGACGTAAAGACGATCCTCGCCAGCGGGAACGTCCGCTTCTCGACCGCCGAGACGAACGGCCCGGTACTCAAGCGCAAGATCGAAGACGCGCTCCGTGCCCGCTACCGCTACGAGGCGTGGGTCATCGTCCTCGACCTCGCAACCGTGGAGCGCATCATCGAGGCGTGCCCGTACCCGGATGACGATCCGGAGAGGCAGTCGTACGTGATGTTCCTCGCCGACCCGTCGGTCGCAGAGGAACTCCTCAGCGTGCAGGAAGAACTCGACCCGACGGTGGACCGGATTCAGCTCGGTGACGGCGTGATCTACTGGGAAGTGACCAAGGGCGAGACCATCGGGAGCACCTTCGGCAAACACAGCGCCAAGGCGCGGTTCAAGCCGCTGGTCACCACGCGCAACCTGAGGACGCTCCGCAAGGTCCTCGGCTAGAGCCTCAGTCCGCGGATGCTTCGACGCGGAGACCGAGGTTCCGCACCACCTCGAGTGCGGCCTGCGAGAAGTTCAGCGTGTAGAGGTGGATGCCCGGCGCGCCCATCCGCAGCAGGTCCTCGCACACCTTCGTCGCTACCTCGACACCGATCGCGCGGCGCGCCTCCACGTCGTCGCCCGCCGCTTCGAGGCGCTTCCGCACCTCAGTGGGGAACTCGGTGTTGTTGAGTTCGGCCATGCGCCCGATGCCCTCGATGTTGGTCGGCGGCATGATGCCCGGGATCACCGGCGTGTCGACGCCTCGCGCGGCCATGTCTTCGAGGAAGCGCTCGTAGTACTCGGCGCGGAAGAAGAACTGCGTCATGCCCACATCGGCGACGCGCAGCTTCTCGGCGTGGTGGTCGCGGTCGTCCTCGACGCTCGCGGCGCGCGGATGACCCTCGGGGTGCGCGGCGACCGCCACGGCGAAGTCACCGCGTTCGCGGATGAACCCCACGAGGTCGAGCGCTCGGCGGAAGTCGCCGGTCGCCTCCGTGCTGCCCTCGGGCAGGTCGCCGTGCAGCGCGAGGATGTTATCGACGCCGTCCTCGCGGTACCCATCGACGAACCCAGCGATCTCCTCGCGAGTGTGCGCGACGCAGACCAGGTGCGGCACGGACTCCACGCCGAGGTCGTGACGGATGTGGTGGACCACCTCGGCGGTGGGACCGCGACTCGATCCACCGGCCCCATACGTGACCGACATGAACGAGGGCTGCAGTCGCGCCAGCCGAGCGAGCGTCCGGTCGAGCCGCCGCTCACCCTCAGGATCGCGGGGCGCGGAGAACTCGAATGAGAGCGTCGGGCCCGCCTTGAGGAGGTCCGTGATCTTCGTCATGCGCTCATCGTTGTAGATGCGGCGGGATGGCGCCAGTCCCGATGGGGCCGCAGGAGGCCTCGGGAGTCGCGTGGGCGCCTCGAAGAGGTGTCCACGCGACCCGCCGTCCACCCCTCATGAACCCCGCGACCAGTGCCCGTCCGTCGTGGCACTACTACCGTGAGCGAACTGCGAGTCCGAGAATGACCGGGGCTGTTATGCGTTATGTCATCTATGGGGCAGGCGCGATCGGCGCAGCCATCGGCGCCCGTCTTGCGCAGCACGGATACGAGGCCATCCTCGTCGCCCGCGGCGCCCACCTCGAGGCGCTCCAGCGCGAGGGCGTCCACCTCCGCACCCCGTCCGAAGACTTCGTGCAGCCGGTGACGGCGGTCGGACACCCCTCGGAGATCGCGTGGCGCGGTGACGAGGTGGTCCTGCTCACCATGAAGACGCAGGACACGCCCGGAGCCCTCGACGCGCTCCGGCTCGCGGCTGGCACGGACGTGCCGGTGATCTGCGCCCAGAACGGCCTCGAGAACGAGCGGCTCGCGGCGCGGCGGTTCGCGCACGTCTACTCGATGCTCGTCCAGATGC
>Ga0209024_1001422_pt1 | contig 20398 bp, 21 predicted proteins | sample AutmiccommunBRH5_FD_187380 | JGI IMG/M metagenome (GOLD analysis project Ga0209024, IMG submission 187380) | Deep subsurface microbial communities from Mt. Terri, Switzerland - Autotrophic microbial communities BRH/5 (SPAdes) (version 2) | ecosystem: Environmental > Aquatic > Deep subsurface >...
CCCTGGTCGGGACGAATGGGCTCGCCGTTCTGGATGTACGCGAGCATCGAGTCGTCCTCGAGCTTGGAGCGCGGCACGCTGCGCGTCATGCGCGAGGCGTCCGCCCCCTCGAAGAGCGCCCACTCGGCCCCCTCCTGCACGCCGACGTCCTGCATGATCGTGCTCATGGGGACGCCGCCCCACTCGCTCGTGCTGGTGAGGCCGTGGAGGAGCTGCGCGGTCGTGTCCGGCTCAGGGCCGGGGTAGCCGCCGAAGCTGTTGCCGGAGCACTCGATGAACCGAAGCTCGGTGCGTCGAGGGAAGCGCTTGAGCGCGTCCATCGAGTAGACCTTCGGTCGGTCCACCATCCCGTGCACGACCACCTCGTGCTCCGCGGGATCGATGATCGGCGTGCCGGCGTGGTTGCGCTGAAAGTGGAAGTCCGCCGGCGTCACGATCCCGTCGAGGTCCTGCAGGGGGGTGAAGTTGGAGCCCTCGGTCAGCCGTGTGCTGACCGGGTCGTCGCCGGCGAACGCGCGCTGGATGCCGACGTAAGGCGAGCGGAAGCCGACGGTGGTGAACGGCACGCCCTGCTCGGACCACGGTGGCTGCGGTGGTGGGACGAGTTCAGTGGGTGCGGGCGGCGGCACCTGTGCCCCCACCTGCGCGATGCGCCCGAGCGCGAGACCCCCCGCGAACGCGCCCCCAGCCTGGATCAGTCGCCGTCGAGAGAGCCTGGACTGGGGTAGCCGATTCACGCGATTCGGTTCGTCGCTCATGGCGCTCCTCGCTCTCGATTCGGCGCACATCGAACGAGGGGGGAGACCCAGCGGTCGTTGACGCACGCCTTCGGGGAAGGAGACGCTAGGACGAATAGTCTTTCAGGGCCGTAACGCGACTCGGACGGCAGTCCTCCTCTTCCTAACGACTCGGCGAGTCGGGTGGCCCTCCGGGGGGGTCGGCGAGCCACGCGAGGAACGCCCTCGCGCCCATCGTGCTCGCGCCGGCGTCCCGCACGCGAGCGACCAACCCCCGATCCGAGGTGACGACCACCGTGCGTTCCGGATCGGGAAGTGTCGCGACGTACTCCGCGATGCGGTCGTCTGCGGCGTCCCTGCCCGGTCGACGGGCGTAGAGCACCTCGACCCCCTCGCGATCGCCCTCAGGCGCGTCCGGGAGAGGACGGCCGTCGAGGACCACCGTCACGGCGACATCCTCGCGGGCAGCGAAGCGGGCGAGGCGGTCGAGCAGTCGAAGCGCGGCCCCATCCCGGTCACGCCACCACCCGTCCGGCGTTGTGCCGATGACGTTCATGGCATCGACCACGACACGCCGGGCCTCTGCGGACGATGGGCCAGAGGCATCACCGCTCATCACGCCCAGAATCCTGACACCCCGTGCGCAACACGGGCCCTCGTCCATCCTCTACGCTCAATGTATCGACGAACCGGTCCGCCTGGCCGCTGACATCTTCAGCTTGCTCGACGTTTCTTGGGCCCATCGCACGCACCAGCGCGCGAGGCGTCGAATCACTGTTGGAGGGAATCACAATGGGAATCCTGGACAAGCTCTTCGGCAAGAAGAAGCCCGCCGAGACGCGAAACACCAATGTCGCCAAGGGCTTGGACGTGCAGAGCGACGCGCAGCGCGACGCCTCGCGGGCAAAGATGGAAGGCGAACTCGACGCCAGCCGCGCGAGCCGCGCAGCCGACCAGGCAGCGAAGGACAACAGCTAGCCTCGCCGTCTCAAATGCGCCGAGCCTCAACGAGGCGCAACGGCAGACCGCAACGCCGCCCAGTGGGCGGCGTTGCTGCTTCTGGTATCAAGGGCGGAGTCCGTCTACTCGAGCTCCTCGCGGAACGCGTCCACGGTCAGGCGCAGGCCCTCGGTGAGGTCGACCTGTGGCGTCCACCCCCACACGGCCTGTGCCTTCCGCGCATCGAGGGCGCTCCGAGGAATGTCCCCCGGCCGAGGCGGGCCGATCACCGGCTCCATCTCGTAGCCGGTCTCGTGCGCCATCGCGCGGAACAGGTCCATGGTCGAGGTCTCGATGCCGGTGCCGACTACGCACAGCTCGCCGCTTTCGGCCATGGCGGCGCGCAGCATCGCGTCCACGACGTCGCCCACATAGACGTAGTCACGCGTGTCGGTGCCGGGCGCGAACACCGTCACCTCGTCGCCACGGAGCATCCGCCGCGCGAAGATCGCGACCACGCCGGCCTCGCCGTGCGGATCCTGCCACGGGCCGTAGATGTTGGACGGTCGGACCGAGGCGAACGACATCCCGGTCTGGTGCTCGATCAGTCCGAGGTAGATCTCCGCCGCCACCTTCGACGCGCCGTAGAACGACAGCGGCGCTGGATCGGTCCCGTCCGGTGTGGGGACCACCGGCGCCTCGCCGAACATCGCGCCACCCGACGAGGTGTTCACGAACCGCCGAGCCCCCGCGGCAGCCGCGTGCCGCGCCAGCGTCACCGTGCCGAGGACGTTCGTCTCGATGTCGAGCTTCGGCTCACGCATGGAGACCGACACGGAGACCTGCGCGGCGAGGTGGAAGACGAGTTCCGGCTTCACCTCGTGCATCAGTTTCTCGACGAGCACCTCGTCGAGGATGTCGCCGCGCACGTCGCGCCAGCCCTCGACGGGGCGTCGCGGCTCGGCGTGGTCGAGCCCGGTCACGTCGTGACCGTTGCGTACGAGCAGCCGCACGAGGTGACTACCGACGAATCCCGAGGAACCGCTGACGAGTACGCGCATTGGATCGAGAGTAGCGGGCGTCCTCGGGACGGGCGACGCCCGACGGCAAGCGTTGGTTGAGGAACAGCGAGGGCCGCCCGCAGGGGGCGGCGCAGGTGTCGGAGCGAACGCTACGCCTAGCCCCGGATGAGCTTCAGGAAGGTCCGAGCCGTCAGAGCAACCGTCGCGCTCACAAACGCAATCGAGGCGAGGCGGATCTGCGTGTAGTCCTCGATCGGGAGGACGCGCACGGAGTCGGGCGAGACCTCGATCACCGCGACCGCACGACTGCGGGCGCCGCCTCCGGCGCCGCCGCCCGTGCCACCGCTCTGCGTGCGGGCGTCCGTGCCGCCGCCCCAGCCGAAGCCAAGTCCGTACTGCACCTCGGCGACTGGGATCACCGTGCGGTCACCGGCGGTCACGGCGTTGCCGAAGCATGCGGAGGCCCCGGCGAACTCGGGCAGCCGTGCGAGCTGATCGAGGGCTGCCGGCGCGGTCACGGGACCGTTCATGCTGCCACTCGCAGTGCCGGTGTTGCTGGCAGACTCGTTCACTGGGGGGCTCCTTCGCGTGCTCGGCGGCTCCGCAGTCGATGCGCGAGCCGCAGGACGATCCATCCGGCCACGGTGACTGCCGCGATCCGCCGGGCCGTCTGAGGCCATGGATCGACGGGCCGGGGAATCGCTACATCGTAGCGCCCGATCGACGAGGTCCCGCTGAGGGCCGGTGTGACCTCGACGGCTGTCGCGCGACGCCGGCCGAGCGTCACAGCTGTAGACCACGAGCGACCGAGGGCGACGCGCATCGTGCGGTGCTCGACGCGAGCGCGGAGGTTCCGCCCCGCGTGCTCGCCGAGGTCGACGTGCTCGACATCCGTGTGCAGCAGCACACCTGCACCCCGCGGCCCTCGAGGGGCGGGCGTGGGGATCGGTCCGGGCGGGGGCTCAGTCGTCATGCCCTCAGGGTGCCACATCGCGCGTTGCGGATGTGTTCCATCGGGGAGGACGAACTCGGACCGTTCGAGGCGCTAGAGATCTCGCTGGCGGAACACGGAGTAGGTCGTGAGGATCGATGCGGCCGTGAGGCCGGAGAAGACGAACACGACGCGGAACGTGTCCCATGCAGGCGTCTCGCCTCGGATGGTCGGGGCGAGGTGCGCCAGCACGGCCGTCACGCTCATCCAACTGAGGCCGAGGAATTGCAGAAGCAGGCCGGACGCCAGCACGACGATGAGGAGCGACATGACGGAGACCATGACGTTGGTCATCACCGTGGAGAGCGTCAGTCCGAGCGCGCCGAGGAACGTGAGCAGCAACGCCGCCGTGAACAGCCCGACGAGGAGGCCCGTGTAGGAAACGTCAGCCTCGGCGTAACGGATGATCAGGTACGAGAACGGGATCATCACCACCAGGAAGACCGAGAGCGTGAAGCCCAGCCGCGAGACGACTTTCGCGGAGACGAACTCGGCGCGCGTCACGGAGCGACTGAGGATCCCGTCCGCGATGATCTGCGCCTCGCCGGCAATCGCGCCGGCGGTCAGCACCGCCACTGCGAGCGCGGACAGCGGCATCAGCACCGCGACGAGATACGCCGCGAGGGTCTCTGAGGCGAGTTCATCCTCGGTGCCCGCGACGATCAGCAGGAAGAAGGCGGGGGCGATGAGCAGCGGAACCCAGATCCGGGACACCCAGGACTGAGTCAGCTGCGAGAGGTCATACCGAAGGATGGCCAGGAATGCCTGCATCCGCCTCCTCCTTCCGGTCACTGGAGTCGCCATCGAGTGCGGCGGCCCATGCAGCCGCGCGGAGGAAGCCGCGCGTCCGGTCGTCCTCGAGCCGGCGGAGGAAGGCCTCCTCGATCTCGTCGGAGCCCGTGTCGACGTGAAGGAGCTCGACGCCCGTGCGGTCGATCAGGGCGAGCACGCGGTTGAGGTACTCGTTCAGCGGCTGAGTGCCGAGGAAGGTGATCCGGAACTCCGCACCGATGCGCTCGTAGCGGACCGAGCCGAACTCGTCGAGGGTGTGCAACTCCTGCTCGAAGGAGCTCGTGTTGCCCTCGATCTCTACAGCGATCGTGCCCTGCCTCGCGAGCCGGCGCATGTCCGCCATGGGGCCGGAGTAGATCAGGCGGCCCGCCGAGATGATCCCGACGTCGGTGCAGACGCGCTCAACGTCGGTGAGGATGTGCGTCGCGATGATGATCGTGCGGTCGCGGCCGGAGAGCTCGCGGATGAGCTCGATCGTCTGCTTGCGCCCGGCCGGGTCGAGGCCTGAGGTCGGCTCGTCGAGGATCAGCAGCTCCGGGTCGTTCATCAGCGCCGCGGCAATCCCGAGGCGCGTGAGCATACCGGTGGAGAACCCCTTGATCGGCTGGGACGCCGCGTTGGCGAGGTCGACGGCCTGGAGCAGACGCGTGAGCTGGATCTTCGCGCGGTCCTTGGGCATCCCGAGCACCGAGCCCACGAACTGCAGGAACGCGATCGGCGTCATGTGCTTCGGGAAGGTCGGGTTCGTCGGGAGGTAGCCGATGCGGCGGCGGAGGTCGGCGCGCTCCGCGCCCATCTGCTCGCCAAACACCTGCAGCTGGCCCGCCGTCGGCTTCTGGAGGCCCAGCAGCAGCCGGAAGGTCGTGGACTTCCCGGCGCCGTTGGGCCCGACGAGGCCGAACACCTGCCCCTTCTCGACGCGCAGATTCAGCGCGTTCAGGGCGATGTAGCGGTTGTCATAGATCTTGGTGAGGTCAGTCGTATTGACGACGTGCATGAGGGGAGTCCTTGTCGCGCGTCGCGCAACAATCGGACGCCCCGGCGGAGGCCCATGGCCCTCGCTGGCGCACCCCCGTCGCGCGTGGCGATCGTAGCAGCGATTCCTGACGAGACATAGACGGGCTGGCACGGATCGAGGGAGCGTCGCCGCGATCCTCGGAGGCGCCCCTACCGCCGCTACCGTCGAGGGGCGAACGTTTCCACGAAGCGATAGCCGACGTTGCGGACCGTGTCGATGAACTGCTCGCGCTGCTCGATCTTCGAGCGGATGCGCCGGACGTGGACGTCCACCGTCCGCGAGCCGCCGTAGTAGTCGTAGCCCCAGACCTGGTTCAGCAGCGCCTCGCGCGTGAACGGCTTGCCGGGGTTCGAGGCGAGAAAGCGCAGGAGTTCGTACTCCTTGTAGGTGAGGTCGACGACCTCACCGTCCACGGTCACCTTGTACCGCTCGAGGTCGATGAGCAGCGTGCCGTGCCGGATGACGGTGCCATCCTCGGCGCCGGTCTGCGCCCAGATCAGCCGCGACATCCGCACGCGCAGCTCTTCCTCGTTCACGGGCGTGATCGCGAAGTCGTCGACGCGGACGTTGGGGCCGAGGATGTTGAGCTGCGTGGACGGCGCGAGCACCATCACGGAGCCGGCGTCCTGGATCGCCTCGTCACGCAGGATCGCGGCGAGGCCGCCGCTGGTCATGCCGATGCCGGTATCCACGATCACGAGCGCGGGACGCCACTCGCGGACGGCGACGAGGCAGCGCTCCGCTGTCGCCTCGGCGCGTACGACGCGTCCATCCACGCGCGCGACGGACTCGACGACGCGGGCAGTAACGGGATCCTGAGTGAGGATCAGGATGCGCTGCATCGGTGAAGTCTATCCCTCGCTCCGAGCGCGGACGAGACGTCCACGCGTCCGTGCTGAATCACGAGGAGGCGTAGTTCCCCCCCTGAAGCGACATCATCCTTCAGATGTATTTCCAGTATGCGTCGCGATGATTGCGACTGCGGCGTTCGCCGAGAGCGCGGGACTACCCCGTCCGCAGCGCCTCATGCATCACCTCGGCGATGACCTCGACGGCCCGCTCGATGACGGCGGGCTCGGCGGCCGTGAAGTTCATGCGGAACGTCGAACGCGCCTCGGGCGGGGGCTCGCCGCCCTCGGGCGTCGCGTAGAAGTGACGCCCTGGGACGAACGCGACGTTCCGCGCGAGCGCTGCCTCGTACAGCCGGTCCGCATCGAGGCCGCGCGGCCCCGTGACCCAGATGAACATGCCGCCCTCGGGCTGCGTCCAGTGCACCCCTTCAGGCATCGTCCGCTCCAGCGCCGCCAGCATCGCTTCCCGCCGAGGCCGGTAGAACTCCACGATCGAGGGCACGCGCTCCTCGAGGTGGCCGCCGGCGAGGTACTCGGACGCGAGCGCCTGACCGAGGGTGCCGGTGTGCAGGTCCACGCCCTGCCGCGCGATCACCAGCCAGCGGAACGCCTCCTCGGACGCGACGCAGACGCCGAGGCGCAGCCCGGGCGAGAACGTCTTCGAGAGGGTCGTGAGGTAGATCACGTGCTCGGGCGCGAGGCTGTAGATCGGCGGCACGCGCTCGCCGACGTAGCGCAGGTCGCTGTACGGGTCGTCCTCGATCAGGAGTGCGTCGCGACGCTGGAGGATCTCCGCGACCTGGTGTCGGCGCTCGACGGAGAGCGTGCGGCCGGTCGGGTTCTGGAACGTGGGGACGGCGTAGACGAACTTCACCTCGCCGCTCGCCAGCACGTCGTCCAGCGACTCCGGGATGAGCCCGTCGTCGTCCGCCTCCACCTGCACGTAGCGCGGCTGGTACGGGTTGAACGCCTGCAGCGCCCCGAGGTACGTCGGCGCCTCGACGGCGACAAGATCGCCCGGCGACAGGAACGTCTTGCCAAGCCCGTCGAGTGCGCCCTGCGAGCCGCTGGTGATCAGCACATGCTCGGCGGTCGTCGAGACACCGCGGGCGGCGAGGTGCGGGACGAGCGCCTCGCGGAGCGGTGCGAACCCCTCGCTCGCGTCGTACTGGAGCGAGGCCGCGCCGTAGCGACGGATCACGGTGTCGAGGAGGCCCGGCATGAGGTCGAGGGGGAATGACTCGGCGGCCGGAAGCCCACCGGCCAGGGAGACGACTTCGGGCTGGGCAGCAACCTTGAGGATTTCGCGGATGGCGCTCGCCTCCATCTGCGATGTGCGATCAGCGAGGAGACGCGAGAAGTCCATGCGCCAATCTAGCCTGCCACCCCCGCACCCGCGAGGGCCTGTGCTGCTGAGACGGTTCGTTAGTCAGCGACGACGGGGGCGAGACGGTAGCCGACGCGGGTGACGGTATCGATCACATCGGCGGCTTCGCCGAGCTTCGAGCGGATGCGCGACACGATGACGGCGAGCCGCCGTCGAGCGTGAGGCACGGGCTTGCCCCAGAGGGCCTCCGCGAGCGCGTCATAGGTCACGACGCGTCCGGACTGGGCGACGATCGCCCACAGGGCATTGAACTCCATGAAGGTCAGCCGCACAGGCTCACCCTGCACCGTCACCAGGTACCGCTCCCGATCGATGACGAGGTCTCCAGCTCGGATCATCGTTGCCTTCTACTCTCCCGCTGCGGTCGGCGAGGCTCGGCGGGCAGTACGCCAACCAGACCGGGCCGCTTGATGGGTTCGAGCGAGGGACTCCGGCCCCCGGTGCTCGGGAGGGTGAGCGCCGGGGGCCGGGGGCTAAACAGCGCTGTTAGAGCGCCTGCTCGTTTTCCTCGCCGGTCCGGATGCGGACCGCACGGACGACCGGTGAGACGAAGATCTTTCCGTCACCCACCTCGCCCGAGCGCGCCGCCTCCACGATGCGGTTCACGATCGCGTCGACGTCTTCGTCCTTGACCACCAGCTCAATCTTGATCTTGGTCAGGTACTCAACGGCGAACGTGCGTCCCCGCCACTGCTCCGTGACACCGCGCTGCACGCCGTGACCACGGACTTCCGAGAGGGTCATCCCGGCGTGGTCGAGCTCCTCGAGGGCGGCTTTCACCACCTGGAGCTTGTCCGGCCGGATGATCGCTTCAACTTTCTGCATGTGCGTTTCCTCCTGTGTCCGAGAACGCTAGCGCGAGGTCTCGGACAGCGTGGCGAACGGGTCGCGGCCGCCGGTGAACTCGGGGTAGGCCTCCATACCGTGCTCGTACACGTCAAGCCCGGCGTCCTCCTCGGCCTCGCTGACGCGGATGCCGATGGTGAACTTGATCGCCAGGAAGACGAGTGACGACATCACGATCGTCCACGCCGCCACGGCGACGATGCCGATCACCTGCGTGACGAAGAGGTCAGAGCCTCCACCGAACAGGATGCCCCACGTGGAGTCCACGCCGTAAGCAGTGCCCATCAGGTCCTCGCTGGCGAACAGGCCGACAGCCAGGGTGCCCCAGACACCGTTCATCATGTGGACCGGCACCGCGCCGACCGGGTCGTCGATCTTGAGCATGTCCAGCAGCATGACGCCGTAGACGATGATCAGACCCGCGACCGCGCCGGCCACGATGGCCCACACGGGCTCGAGGACAACACAACCGGCGGTGATGCCGACCAGGCCACCGAGCACGCCGTTCAGCGTGAGCGACAGGTCAGACTTCCCGTGCTGCAGCCATGACACCAGCATGGCCGTGAAGCCGCCGGCGCCTGCTGCCAGGGTGGTGGTCACCGCGACGCGAGCTGCGTCGATGTAGAACCCACCGGAGAGGCCCAGCGTGGAACCGGCGTTGAAGCCGTACCAGCCGACCCAGAGGATGAAGACACCCAGCACGCCCAGCGGCAGCGAGTGCCCGGGGAATGCCGAGATCTTCTCGCCCGTAAAGCGGCCCTTCCGGGCGCCCACGATGATCGCGCCACAGAGGGCAGCCCAGCCGCCGACCGAGTGCACGACCGTTGACCCTGCGAAGTCCACCATGCCGACGCCGTTCATCGGGTCGTCCGTGAACGCGGTCAGCCAGCCGTTCCCGTCCCAGATCCAGTGCGTCACCACCGGGTATACAAGGCCGGTGATGAGGACGGAGTAGACCAGGTAGGCGGCGAACTTCGTGCGCTCCGCCATGGCACCGGACACGATCGTCGCGGCGGTGGCGGCAAACGCGAACTGGAAGAACCAGGACGCGTAGTCGTCGAAGTCACTGAGGAAGAAGTTCCCCATACCAATGAAGCCACCGGCCTCGCCAGCCGAGTCGACGCCATAGGCGAAGCCCCAACCAACGGCCCAGTAGACCATTGCTCCCATGCTCGCATCGAGCACGTTCTTCATCAGGATGTTCGTGACGTTCTTTGTTCGTACGAACCCGGCCTCGACCATCGCAAAGCCGGCCTGCATGAAGAGGACTAACACACCAGATAGCAAGAGCCATGCTGTGTCGATCGCGCCGATGAGGTCATCGACGCCCGCTTGCAGTTCTTCCGGAGTTTGGGCTGATGCGACGCCGATTCCTAGGACGAGTGAAGTACCCGCACCTAGCGCCGCCCCAACCGAGAGTGCACGCAACCTTCTCAAGAGAACCTCCTTCTCACTCGCCGGAGTCTGGGGGCGGCTCGTTTCACGTCGGCGTCACGTTCGTGAAGGTCTCGTGTCTCGGCTGTTTCCTCCGTGTTTCCTGAACCTGTACGACCAAAAGGCAGTCTGAAATCCGTCAGAAAGATCAGGGATGTTGTGGCGAGAAATGGTTGGACCCGGCCTGCGGCATCGGACGCGTCGCGCCCTGGTCAGCAAGTGGCCGACGCTGAGCAACGTGCGGTGCAGTGACGTTGTGAGCGCTCTGAAACAGTCCAGAAACAGGTGAGCGGGTACGATCGGGCCATGTACAATGGCACCGGCGACCCGTCCTCGCGTCAGCACGTCATACAGGCGTGCCGTGACCACGATGTGAAGTTCATCCGTCTCTGGTTCACGGACATCCTGGGCACTCTGAAGTCCGTCGCGATCACCATCGAGGAGCTCGAACACGCCCTCGAAGATGGCGTGACCTTCGATGGCGGTGCGATCGAGGGCTACGCGCGCCACGGCGAGGCGGACATGATCGCCCTGCCGGACCCCGCCACGTTCCAGCTGCTGCCATGGCGCCCGCGCCCGCAGGCGGTCGCGCGGATGTTCTGTGACGTGCAGCGACCCAGCGGCGAACCGTTCGAGGGCGACCCGCGACGTGTCCTGAAGGGCGTGCTCTCGCGCGCGGCGACTCAGGGTTACAACGCCTACGTCTCTCCAGAGATCGAGTACTTCTACTTCAAGGACGCCGTGACGCCCGAGCCCCTCGACCGGGGTGGGTACTTCGACCTCACCGCAGCAGACAGCGGCTCTGACCTGCGCCGGGACACCGTCCTGATGCTGGAGGACATGGGCATCGGCGTGGCCCTCAGCCACCACGAGGTGGCCCCCAGCCAGCACGAGATGGACCTGCGCTACACGGACGCCCTCACCATGGCCGACGCGGTCATGACGTTCCGGCTGATCGTGAAGGAAGTGGCGATGCGCAACGGTGTGCACGCCACCTTCATGCCGAAGCCGCTAGCCGCCGAGAACGGCTCAGCGATGCACCTGCAGTTCTCGCTCTTCAAGGGCGAGGACAACGCGTTCTTCGCGCCGGACGACCCGGGGACGCTGTCCGCGGACGGCCGCCACTTCATGGCCGGACTCCTGCGGCACGCTCCCGAAATGATGCTGCTGACGAACCAGTGGGTGAACTCGTACAAGCGGCTCGTGCCCGGATTCGAGGCGCCCGTCTATACCTCGTGGTCGCACACAAACAACGCGGACCTCGTGCGCGTCCCCCAGCACAAGCCGGAGATGCGCAACGCCGCGCGCGTCGAGTACCGCGTGCCGGACTCGGCCTGCAACCCGTACCTCGCGTTCGCGGCGGTCCTCGCGGCCGGCCTCGAGGGGATCACGAAGCAGTACGAACTACCGATGGCTGCAGAGCGCCCGGTCACCGAGATGACCGATGCGGAGCGCGCCGCCCGCAACATCGTCCTGCTGCCGAACTCCCTCGGCGAGGCGATTGGCGCGTTCGAGACTTCGAGCCTGATGCGCGAGACGCTCGGTGACGCGATGTGCGAAGCGCTGGTCGCGAACAAGCGCCACGAGTGGAGCGAGTACCGCGCCCAGGTCACACCCTTCGAGGTCGACCGCTACCTCGGCACGCTCTAGCGCGGCGGGTTCCGTCCGAGAGACGAAGAAGCCCCCTTCCGGGGGCTTCTCGCTATGGCTCGACGGGTACTCGCACCGGTGCGAGGCGACCCCGATCAGTCGGCGGCAGCCCGGTTGGATTCGTCGGTGCGGTCCTGAACCGCAGCGCGTAGTAGGCGAAACTCGCCATCAGCATGCCGACGAGCAGGTCGAACACGTAGTGCTCGGCGAGGTAGACAAGCGACAACCCCATCGCGAGGTTGTAGCCGATGAGCAACCACGTCCACCTCGGCGCGAGGTCGCGCACGGACAGCAGCACGAGGAAGGTGAGCGCCATGTGGATCGAGGGCACGCTGGCCACGGCGTTCGGGCCGGCGAGAGTCGCGTAGAGCTCCCGGTAAGCCGCCACGTCCAGGTCGCCCGTCACGAAGTTCATCACGCGGTAGCCTCCGGCGAGTTCACCTCGGCCCGCTGCAAGCCACGGCGGCACCGTGGGCGCCAGCCAGAACAGCAAGAGCCCGAGGTAGAGCGTGATGAGCACCGCCCCGGCGTACCGCACGGCGAGCGCCCGGCGGCGGAACCAGAGCAGCGCGAACAGCCCGTGCGGGACCACGAAGAACGACCAGTGAGTCGCCACCGCCAGCACGTCGATCATCTGGATCTGGCGCGGCGAGAAGAACGCACGCTGCAACTCCACCGTCGGGATGTTCCCCAGGAAGAGGATGCGGTCAATCGCGATGACGTAGCTGGACTGGACGGCCATCCCGGCGTCATCGGCGAACGCCCGCAGTACGGTGTAAAGGTAGATTCCCGCAACATAGAAGTAGAGCCAGCGCTCTGAGCGCCGTTCTCGAATCGTTGGCCACCACCAGAGCAGCGCTACCGCCGGCAAGGCGAGGCTGGGGATCGGATGCGGCTTCCAGTACCCGGCGAGCAAGACAACCGCGAGGGCGGCGAGGCTCCCGTAGCGGAGCAACGCGAGAGCGCCCTCACTCGCGCGAGGTCGTGCGTCCCGCGGCGTGCGAGGTCCATCGCCGCCGTCGTCCTGGCGGTCACGAGCCTCGTCTGGCTGTGGCGTGCTGCCGACCCAGGGTCGGTGTGGCCGTTGTTGGAGCGTGCTCATCCGGAGGCGCTTCTCCTTGGCCTTGGGCTGCTCGGCGTATCACTCGTCACGAAGTCGCTCCGCTGGCGCTCGATGTTGCCGGCGCCGAGCGAGATGGGCCGAACAGAGGCCGTCCGGATCTTCCACGTTTCCATTCTATTAAACAACCTGTTGCCTTTTCGTGTCGGAGATGGCGCAAGAGTGTTATCGCCATCCGTGCGGCGGGCGGCCACCATCCAGCAGGCGCTCGTGGTCATCGTCGCCGAGCGGATCCTGGACGGGCTAGCGCTCCTCGCGGTCGCCCTCATCGTGCTGCCCGTATTCTTCAATGCGACCGGTGGCGAGGCCTTCGCGAACGGCATCTCCGCGCCGGGAACTGGCGCACTCCTCATCTTCGGTATCGGCCTGGCGGTTGGCTTCATCGCACTCATCGTTGCTGCCGGGGTCCGCTGGCAGGCGCTCAAGCTCCTCATCACCAGCCGGATCCAGTCACTGCGCGCTGACATCCTCGGCGTCGTCCAACATCCGCCGAGGCACCTCGTCCTGTTGCTCGCAGCCACCGCCGTGGCGTGGGCGGCGACCTTCCTTGTCCACTGGGCAGTCCTCGAAGCGCTCGATGCACCGGCATCTGCCGTGAACCCGATCCTCCTCGGCGTGGTCGTCACGCTCGCGACGAACTTCGCGATGCTCGCTCCCGCGACTCCGGGAGGCATCGGCATCGTCCACGCCGCGGCGGCCGCTCCGCTCCTCGTCGCCGGGATGAGTTCTGAGGTCGCCGTCGCGTACGCGATCCTCGTACACGCCCTCAACACCGTGCCCCCGATGCTGGTGGGCGCAGCCTCCCTCGGCGTCCCGGTCCTCGCCGCGCGGATCCAAGGGCACAGCAGCGAGGCCAACTAGCGCCGCCGCCGCGAGCGCCCTCGCAGGTACCACGAAACGATGATGCCGGTGGCGATCAGCGCGATCGCCACCGCACCCCACATCGCGAAGGGGTTGGTCGGGCGCTCGGCCACCTGCGGCGGCAGTTCGCCGCCGTTGGCGAACGTGATCGCGCGCTCGACCTCGGTGGCATCGCTGTCGAGGGCAGCGCCGACCTCGCGGAGGAGCGCCTCAGCCGAGACCGCGGATTCGTCCTCGTCCGGCTCACCGCGCTGCGTGAACCAGGCCTCGCCCTCATCGAGGAGGAACGTCGCCATTCCGACCGCGTCGACACGCCACTCCCCGGTCGGGAGGTGCCCTTCACCCATCGGCGCCGCCCTCTGAGTCGTGAGGAACAGCAGGAACCGGTCGCCCTCGCGGAGCCGCGGGCCACCGGAGCAGTCCGCTCCGAGGTAGCCGAGGTTCGCGAGCACAAGGTCCGTGGGCGGCTCGCCCGCGAGCGTCGCCACCACTCGGAACGTCGACTTGAACGCCTCGCCGCCCGAGGGAGACTGGTCGGCTTCCTCCGCCACGACCTCGCCGACGACGACGGACTCCGCGCCCTCCGCAAACATCGCCACACGCTCATCGGGGTCGGGAAAGTCGAGGCCGCACGCGTTCACGGCAGTCGGCGTCACGGCTCCACCGAGGACGCACAGGGCCAGCACGAGGATCGCGATGCCGGCTCTTCGGCGCATCGGCAGTCCTCCTCATCGGTAGGACGCGCCGACCCCTGCGCGTGGCTCCCTCAGGCTAGCGGCACTGCTACCGCGGCGGCGGAGGCGCGTTCCCGACGTTCTGCGACGCGAGCATGGCGTCCATGAACTGCTGCTGGACGCTGCCGATCTCGCCGGGCGCGTGGTTCGCGAAGATCACAGAGTTGCGACCGCCCGCCGCCATCTCGCGCAACGCGTCGAAGTACTGAGTCGTCAGGACGACCGACATGATCTCGCGGGCATCGGCGCCGGTGGCGCTCTGCAGCCCGGCGACCGACTCCTGGTAGCCCTGCACGATCGCCTTGCGCTGGTTGGCGATGCCCTCACCGGAGAGTCGCTTGGACTCCGCGTCCGCCTCGGCGGCGCGGACGACCTGGATGTACTCGGCCTGCGCGCGGTGCTCGGCGGCGCGCTGGAGGCGCTCCTGGGCAACGATCTCGTTCATGGCGGCCGCGACGTTGGCGGCAGGACGGACGTCGTTCACGAGCGACTGCACGATCGTGTAGCCGTAGTCCTGCATCTTTGTCGCGAGCGTCGCCTTCACGTCGTCGGCGATGTCGTCCTTGTTCTCGAAGACATCGTCCAACTGCATCGTGGGGACCTTGGCGCGGACGGTGTCGTAGATGAACGACTCCATCTGCTGCTCGTGGTCGGTCAGCGTGTACCAGGCGTTCCACGCGTCATCCGCGTTCATGACGCGGTACTGGACGGCCAGTTCGAGATCCACGAAGACGTTGTCCTTGGTCTTCGTGTTGATCTGGACGATCAGCTCGCGGACGCGGATCGTGACGCGCGTCGCGACGCGGTCGATCAACGGAATCCGCCAGTTCAGGCCCGGCGACGTGATGCGCTGAAACTTCCCGAACCGCTCGATGATCGCGAATGACTGTTGGCCCACCGTGTAGAAGCCGGAGAGCGCGAGCAATCCCACGAAGCCGAGCACGCCGAGCACGATGCCGAGTAGTAGTACGTCCATGGCGGAAACGTAGCACGCAGGGGAAGCCCTGTGTACGTGATATCCACAGTCCGAGCGCTCGCCGCCCGCCGGAGAGAGCGAGGCATTGCCCCCGCGCGGTATGCTTCCGCGCGGCGACGGAGCCAGAGCGCCAGGCGTCGCGTCTCGTCCACCTCGGACCCTCCGAGGCGCCCTCATACCCGGGGGAACGCAGACGCGGCACTGCCGGTGCATCGACTCGCCGCGGCACTGCACGGGACTCTTGATCCGGGCGGTGTCCATGGGACGGAACTGTGACGGATCAGCCGTGACCGCATCGAGCGCGCACGGGAGCGAGGGAGGCGCACTTGGCCGACGAAGTGATGGAACTAACCCCGGAGATGAAGGCGGCGATCGGTAAGTCCACCGACACCACCACGTACGAGGTGACCTCACTGGGCATCCGTACGTTCTGCCGTGCAGTTGGGTATGAGAACCCGCTGTACTTCGATGACGAGGCAGCGTCGAAGGCGGGCCACCCCGCCATCATCGCTCCGCCGGGCTACCTCGGCATGCCGGTGTGGGCCCCCGGCGCCGCGAGGCGCCAGGAACTGTTCAAGTCCCCGTTCACGCGGAACCTGAACGGCGGCACCGCAGTCGAGCCGCTGGAGCACGTCTACGCCGGTGATGTCCTGGAGGCCGTGACCACGCTCACCAACCTCGACATCCTGCCGTCGAAGGCCTACGGCCAGCTCATGGTCCGCAAGTCCGAGACGATCTACACCCGCAAGTCAGACGGCAAGGTAGTCGCGAAGACCCGCGGCACCTCGCTGTCCTACTAGGTCTGAAAGGAGACACACACATGGCAGTCGACGCTCAGACCTACGACAAGATCGAGGTGGGCCAGGAGTTCACCCTCGAAGAGGCGACCGACTCGCAGCGGCTCGTCATCTGGGCCGCCGCCTCAGGCGACTTCTACCAGATTCACTACGATGACAACTTCGCGAAGAACAACAAGCTGCCGGACATCATTGTCCACGGCGCGTTGAAGGGGATGTGGGTCGGGAAGATCCTGGACCAGATCGCCGGCACGGACGGCTGGGTCAAGGAGTGGGACGTTGCGTACCGCTCCATGGACATCGCCCGCGAGCCGATCACGGTCTTCGCCAAGGTGACCGGCAAGCGCGAGGAGAACGGCGAGAAGCTCGTCGACTTCGAGTGCGGTACCCGCAAGACTGACGGCACCGTGACCACCCCCGGGACCGGCACCGTCCGCCTCCCGTAGCAAGTCAATCGGACCGATCGAGGAGCCCGGCCGCGAGGTCGGGCTTCTTCGTGCCTCCACCTGGTCTCCACCCTCGGACGCACGCGATCCGCCATCCTCGATGGATGGACACACTCGAACATGCCGACGACGAGATCAGCCGCGCCTCGGAGCGGCAGGGGCCGCGGCTCCTGCGCTACGCGATGGCGATCGTCTACCTGTGGTTCGGAGCGATGAAGCTCCGCATGGGCAAGAGCGACGCCGAGGACCTCGCCGGCACGACCATCAGCCGCATCACTCGCGGCCGCGTGAGCGCCCCCGTGGGAGCCTTCGGCCTCGGAGTCGCCGAGTGCGCGATCGGTCTGGGACTGCTCAACTCGAGGCTCGCACGGCCCACGCTCGCGCTGATCCCGCTGCACCTCGTGGGCGCGGGATCGCCACTCGTCGTGATGCCGGAGCGCTGCTTCCACAAGCCGGGAGTGCTCACGATGGAGGGGCAGTTCATCGTGAAGAACGGCGTCCTCGGAGCGGCCGCGTTCGAGTTGCTCTCGCGCTCACGCCGATCGAGGTAGGGCCGGGACGCCCTCAGGCGGTCGGTGCCTCCGCCCGACGGGCGAAGGTGAACGCGATAGCGGCAGCCACGAGGGCAATCGCCATGCCGAGGATCAGGATCACCCACAGGTGGTCCGTGGCGCGCCCGCCGAGGTAGACGAACAGCAGCGTCTGCGGCAGCGAGCCGAGCACGGACGCCACGAGGAACCTCGGGTAGCGCATCCCGGTCAGGCCGGCCGCGTACGACACCCCATCGAAGGCGAACCCTGGCGCAAGGCGCAGCGCGAACACGCCGGCCGCACCGTACCTCGCCAGCCACCGGTCGAGGGTGCGCAGCGCGAGCCGGTGGGCGATCCACTGCACGCGACGCCGCCCGAGCGCCCTCGTCACGCCGAAGCAGAAGCTCGCGGAGAGCGCGTACCCCGCGAGGCTCACGGCCACGCCACCCGCGAGGCCGAACGCCAGCCCGTTGGCGAACACGATCACGAACCCCGGGACCGGCAGGAACGCCGCCTGCACGATCATCACCACGATCGAAGCAACCGCCGCCCACGAGCCGAACTCGTTGAGGTAGTCGCGGAGGGCGTTCGCATCGCCTCGGACGATGTCGCTGCTAACGCCCGCGATCTCTTGCTCCACGGGCGTGGGCGCGCCGAGCACCAACCCGACGAAGAGGTACGTCAGGGCGAAGAGCCCGAGGGCCAGCGCAGGGACTGAAGGAAGCCGGATCACGCCCGACAACGTAGCCTCACGCCCGCGCATGGTCATTCACAGGCCCGTCGGAGCCGTCTGCCTCCGGCCCCCTCTCCCTCGGAGGGAGAGGGCTGGGGTGAGGGTCGGCCATGCTGAGTGGGCGACGTTGAAACGCTGTCACGCTCTGATCTGTCAGCGTCGGGCTCGCTGCCCTCGGCGCTACGCCGGGATGAACAGCGCCCTGGCGGCCGCGTCCGCCACCTCGTAGAGCGGGGTGCCCCAGATGCCCAGCACGACCATCGCGACGAACAGGACGCCGGTGACGGCGTAGCCGGAGGCGCTGATCCGCCAGCGGATGTCCTCGAGCGGCTCGTACAGGTACATCTGCTTGATGACCTGCAGGTAGTAGTAGAGCGACACGGTGGAGGCGACGACGCCCACGACCACGAGCCAGAGGTAGTCCGCGTCCGCGACTGCCTGGAACAGGATGAACTTCGTGAAGAAGCCCGCCAGCAGCGGCATCCCGGCGAGCGAGAACAGGCCGGCGGTGATCATCAGCGCCAGGTAGGGGTTGGTCTGCGCCAGCCCCTTCAGGTCACTGATCTCTTCCTTCTGCGTCTTGTTGTAGAAGTGCGTGATGGCCATGAACACCACGAGGTTCGTGACGAGGTACCCGCCGAGGTGCACGAGGAGACCACCGGCGGTCTCGGCGCCCTGCGACTCGGAGAGCGCGGTCACGGCCATCAGCATGTAGCCGACCTGCGCGATCGAGGAGTACGCGAGCAGTCGCTTGATGTTGTGCTGCTGCAGCGCGATCAGGTTGCCGAACACCATCGTGAGCACCGCCAGCGCGGCGAGCATCCACGCCCAGTCGTCGACGACCGGGAGCAGCGGGCCCGTGAACCAGCGCAGGAACAGCGCGAACGTCGCGGCCTTCGAGGTGGCGGCGATGTACGAGGTGACCGGCATCGGAGCGCCCTCGTACGCGTCGGGTGTCCACATGTGGAACGGGACGGCGGAGGCCTTGAAGCCGAGGCCGCTGACGATCAGCACGAGGCCGAGCACCAACACCATCGAGACGTCATCCGTGCCCGCCTCGAGCGCCGCGGCGATCTCTGAGTACTGCGTGGAACCGGCGACGCCGTAGAGGAGGCTCAGGCCGTACAGCAGCATCGCCGACGCGACACCACCGAGGAGGACGTACTTCAGCGATGCCTCGCCGGAGCGCGGGTCGTTCTTCGCCATCGAGACGGCGACGTAGAGGCTGAACGAGAGCACCTCGATGGCGAGGTACGCCGTCAGGAGATCGCGCGCGGCAGCCATGTAGATGGCGCCGATGGTGGAGAGCAGGAGCAGGCCGAAGAACTCGCCCACGTGGTTCACGTGGTTCTCGATGTACTCCCAGGAGCCAATGATCACCACGGCGGTGGTGCCGATGAAGAGCAGGCGGAAGAACGTGGTGAAGTCGTCGAACGTCAGGAGGCGGGAGAAGTCACCCTGCTCGTTCACGAGCGCGATCGTCGCGACGGCGGCGCCGGCGAGGCCGAGGAGCGAGATGAACGGCAGCACGCGGTAGCCTGCGTTGAACTCGCGCTTGAAGGCATCCACGAAGACGACGGCGAGTGCCGTCAGCGCGAGGATGATCTCGGGCAGCAGCAGTTCGTACTGCATGTTGAGCGGGTTGCCGAGAATGTCGGTCACTGCGCGCTACTCCCCTACTGCCCTGTTCCCTACGCCTGACGCACCTCGGACGGTGCGAGGGCTAGAGGTTCGCGATCTCGATGATGGACGGGCCGATGCGGTCAATCCATGGCGCGGGCCAGAGGCCGAGCGTCAGGATCGCCCCGGCGAGCACGGTGGCTCCGGCACGTTCCATCAGGGTGATTTCCTTGAGGTGTTCCCAGCGCGGATTCATCTCGCCGAAGAACGACTGCGCGAGGCCACGCATCAGATACGTGGTGGTGATCGCGGCGGTAAGCACAGCCAGGCCGCCAACCACCGGGTAGGCACGGAACGCGCCGATGAAGATGTGCAACTCCGCGACGAACCCGCTGAGGCCCGGCAGGCCGAGCGAGGCGAGCGCCGCGAAGACGAAGAACATCGTCCAGATCGGCATCTGCTTCGCCATACCGGAGAAGTTCGGCAGGTCGCGGTTGTGCGCCTGGTCGTACATGCCGCCGATGAGGAGGAAGAAGAGGGCCGTCATCAGGCCGTGCGCGGTCATCTGCAGCACCGCGCCGGTCCAACCGATCGAGTTGTAGACGCCCAGGCCGATGAACACGTAGCCCATGTGGGACACGGAGGAGAAGCCCATGAGGAGCTTCATGTCCGTCTGGCGCAGCGCGGAGATCGCGCCGTAGAGGGCGGCCGTGATGCCGAGGACCACGAGCGCGGGACCCCAGAACTCGCCGCCCTCGGGCAGCATCTGGAAGCCGAGGCGCAGCACACCGAACGCGCCGACCTTCATCAGCACGCCCGCGTGGAGCATCGAGACCGCCGTCGGCGCCGAGGCGTGACCGTCCGGCGACCAGGAGTGGAACGGGAACATCGCGCCCAGGACGCCACATCCGATG
>Ga0209024_1001424_pt1 | contig 20350 bp, 18 predicted proteins | sample AutmiccommunBRH5_FD_187380 | JGI IMG/M metagenome (GOLD analysis project Ga0209024, IMG submission 187380) | Deep subsurface microbial communities from Mt. Terri, Switzerland - Autotrophic microbial communities BRH/5 (SPAdes) (version 2) | ecosystem: Environmental > Aquatic > Deep subsurface >...
CGGATCTACACGACCAGCTTCGCGAGCGTCTATCCGCTCTACGTCGCCAAGGCCGAGCGGAAGGGGCGCAGCCGGGACGAGGTCGACCGGATCATCTGCTGGCTGACCGGCTACGACCAGGGCGGCCTGCAGGCGCAGATCGACAGCGGGACCGACTTCGAGACGTTTTTCGACAAGGCGCCGAGGCCCAACCCGTCGCGGGCGCTGATCAAGGGCGTGGTTTGCGGCGTGCGTGTCGAGGAGGTCGAGGAGCCGACCATGCGCGAGATCCGCTATCTCGACAAGCTGGTGGACGAGCTGGCGAAGGGGAAGGCGATGGAGAAAATCCTGCGGGCGGGGTGACTTGGTACCCGTGAGTCGATCTACGGGACTCACACATATCTGAGCGGCGTGTGGATCCCGGCTCTCCGCGGCGTCGCCGCTCCGGCCGGGATGAGGAATATTAAAGGCTTACCCATTTTCCTCATCCCGGCCGGACCCCGGATTTAATCCGGGGGGAGAGCTGGGATCCAGATCGTCACGCGAAGAGCTGTCTGATGTCGGCCATCGGCCGGAACAGCTTCATGGGCTGGTCCGGCAACGGCAAGAAGCTCTCCCGCTCATAGAAGCGGCGGGCGTTATCATCCTTCGCATCGACGATCACCGCGAAGGAGGCGATTTCGCTACGGACCGCCCGGAACAGGGCGTCGGCGAGCAGGAAGCGGCCGTACCCTCGCCCCTGATGGTTTCGATCGACGGCGAGCCGGCCCAGAAGCGTCGCCGGGACGAGTGGATAGCGCGGCAGCCTGCGGGTGATCCCGGTCGGAAATTCGGTGAGTTTCACGCCGGTCGCGGACAGTGTGTAATAGCCGCCGATGGTGCCGTCCGGCAGCACGAGCACGAAGGGTGCTGCAACATCCTTGCGGGCGTCCTGGCCAGCCTGGCTTCGTAGATAGCGATCGAGCGCTTCGGCGCCGCTGACGAACGAACTGCGATCGTGCTGCGGACCAAGCGCCTCGACTCGAAGCGATCCCCCAGGAGCGCCCGGCACCGGCTATACGCCGGTGGCTTCGCGATAGCGGCGCACCGTGTCGCGCAGGCGGTCGTTGACGGGCTTCGGATTCAACAGCGCATGGACAAATGCCTGGCTGTCGCGAACCGACAGTTCGAACTGCTGATGCTCCTCGATCGCTCTTCGCGCGGCGTCCTGGACGCTGGTCAACACGAAGTCCGTGACCGTCCGCCCCTGCAGGGCTGCGGCATGTTCGATGAGCGTCTTCTGCTCCGTCGTTACCCGCGTCTCGAGGCGTTGCGCGCGAGTGCGGCCGCGAGGCGATTTCACAACAGACTTTGCCATGTCATTTCTCCTCGCAGAAAAATGTACGGCCAAAGCCCGGCCATTTCAACTCTACGGCGTCCGCGTCGAGGACGTCGAGGACCCGACCATGTGCGAAATCTGCTGCCTGGAAGAGCTGGGGGACGAGTTGGCGAAGGGGAAGGCGATGGCGAAGATCCTGCGGGCGGGGTGAGTGGGCGGCGCCCTCGTAAGACGTTCTTGAGCGGCCGAGAACGGTGCACTGTCACCGAATATTGAGCGGCCTGGCACAATCGCTCAAGATCGTCTGCCGAGCGCTACTCCAGTTGCGTTTGCGGGAAGTTACGTCCGTCCATGTCGAGCGCGCCGCCCGCTCACCCCACCCGCAGGATCTGACACCGAAGTACGCATGCCTCGCGGCTCGATCAGGTGGATGTGGCGCTCTAGGTGCTGGGCGAGGTGATCCCGGCGGGGACGCGAAGGGGCTCCTCAGCAGACAATGATTGATTATTGGACGGAGTTGTTCGTGTAGTAGAAATTGCTCTGCAACGATACGACTGGGCTGGAGCAGCGACGTCGAGGCGGGAGATGCAATGAAATTGCTCGTGTTGGCGAAATGCGCGGCAGTGATCGGCACACTGGCCATGATGGTTGGTTGTGTGACCACCACAGACGGCGGTGGTTCGTCGAATGGAACTTCCGGCCAGGAGACCACAGGAGGGGAAACGCTGGGTCAGTCGTCCCTATGGTTGGCCAAGAGGCAGTTCGACCAAAGGATCGCAGCGGCACGGTCCAAGCCGGTCGGCGGTCCCCATACCGCAGCCGTCATGGCGATGGATTGGCCAGAAGCGCTGAAGCCTCTCACGCCGGTTGCGCGTCGTGCATTCGGAACCAGTCCAGAGGCCGATATGGCATTCCGGCTTGAGCTCGAGGCTCTGGACACAAGCGAAGGTGCGTCCGGTCGCATCAATCCTGCGCTGATAGCGAAGATGGGCGAGGCCACTACCGTTGGCAAAATTCTTTCTGCTCTGGACTACGCCCGAGACAGAACGATAGATGATGGGCTTAGCACAAGTTTTTCGCTTCTTTACGTGCGCTTACTCAAGGATGCTGGGATAGTACTTAAGCAAGACGACCTGTTGGATACCGCTGTAATACAGATCATCTACATTGATATGGTGTCGGTAATTGATTCGGGCCGTTGTGGGGGGAACACCCCGACCGACGGCGTTGCCTTCCGTTGGCGCAACTACAGCGATCTGTACGCGCTCGCACGTCAGAGGCTTCCGACTTGGGGAGCGGAGCACAAGCGGCGACTTGTCCCGACTCTCAGGACCATGGAACGGCGAACGGCGCCGATCCGAAGGGACGAGGATCTGTGCCGTAAGCAGAGCATCTACTGGGACACAAGCAAGGCGAAGAAGGTGGATTGTGGCCTCAAAGGGGTCACCTGTTTCGCATCGCCCGACGATCCGACCGTAGCGACCCTCTGGGCTGACGATGAGAAGTGGCGGGTGGCCCGAATTAGAATCATGGAGCGCCTGGAGACCGAGGCGATCCTGGCGTACTTCTCTCGGCCAATGGGGATTTCTCCGTTCCCTCAGTGAGGTGGTGACCGCGCGCTCCCCCTTTGCCCCGCGTCACCGTTGCCAACCCCCGCCCCGCGTCGTATCTCCCGTGTGATCCCGGGAGAGACGCCATGACCGAAGCCGATCCGAGCTCCCTCGCCCTCGCTGCCGATTTTCCGGCGGCCGACCGCGACGCTTGGCGCGCGCTGGTCGAGAAGGCGCTGAAGGGCGTGCCCTACGAGAAGGCGCTGGTCACCGAGTTGGCCGAGGGCATCCGCACTCAGCCGATCTACGCCCGCGAGGACGCGCTGGCACCCCCGCCGGCCGCCCGGCACGCCGACGCCGAAGCGCGCGCCGCGCAGGGCTGGGACGTCCGCACCCTGCATTTGCACCCGGACCCGGCCGCCACCAACGCCGCCATCCTTGCCGACCTCGCGGCCGGCGCCACCTCGGTGGCGCTGCGCTTCGACGCCGCCGGCCGGCTCGGCCACACCGCTCTCACCGATGCGGCGCGAGCCGGCACCGGCGGGGTGATGATCGACGGCCTCGCCGCCCTCGATACCGCCCTGAAGGACGTCTACCTGGAGGCCGCCACCGTGGCGCTGGAGCCGGGTGCCGCCTTCCTGCCGGCGGCAGCACTGATGACCGGGCTGTGGGAGCGGCGTGGCATAGCCGGCGACGCCGCCCTCGGCCATCTGGGATCCGATCCGCTGGGCGCGCTCGCATCCCTCGGCACGGCGGGCGAGCCGGTCGACGCGGCCCTGGCCCGCCTCGCCGAGATCGCCCGCACCCTGCACGACCGCTTCCCCAACGCCACCTCGGTCAGCGTCGACACCGCGGCCTACCACGCCGCGGGTGCGGACGAGGCCATGGACCTGGGCTACGCGCTCGCCACCGGTGTCGCCTACCTCCGCGCCATGGAGACCGGCGGCCTCGCGCCCGAGGACGCGGCGCGGCAGATGGTCTTCTGCCTGCCGGTCGGCGTCGACGTGTTCCTCGGCATCGCCAAGCTGCGGGCGGCGCGCGCGCTGTGGGCGCGGGTGCTGGAGGCCTGCGGCGTCGACGCCGCGGCGAGCGGCCTGACCCTGCACGTCACCACCGCCGAGCGCGCCTGGGCCGGGCGCGACGCCTGGGTGAACATGCTGCGCGCCACCGTCGCAACCTTCGCCGCCGCGGTCGGCGGCGCCGACAGCCTCACCGTGCTGCCCTACACCCACGCGCTCGGCCTGCCCGACGGCTTCGCGCGCCGCATCGCCCGCAACACCCAGCTGGTGCTGAAGGAGGAATCCCACCTCGCCCGCGTCGTCGATCCCGCCGGCGGCAGCTGGTATGTCGAGGTGCTGACCGACCGGCTCGCCGACAAGGCCTGGGGGCATTTCCAGGCGGTCGAGGCGCGCGGCGGCATGGCGGCCGCCCTGCTCGACGGCAGCGTCGCCAAGGCCTGTGCCGAAGCCTGGAGTGCCCGCGAGCGGCGCATCGCCCGACGCCGCGAGGAGCTGACCGGGGTCAACGCCTATCCCAAGGTCGACGAGGTGAAGGTGGACCTCGAGACGGTCGACCGCGCCGCGCTGGTGGAGGCGGCGCGCGCGCGGCTGGGCGCTCCGGCCGCCCCGCTGCCGTCGGCCGCCAGCGTCGAGGATCGCGCCCGCGCCGCCGAAGCCGGCCTCGACCTCACCGCGCTGATGCCCGCCGGGCCGGCCGAGCCGGCGGCGGCACCACTGCCGTCGCACCGCCTCGGCGAGGCCTTCGAGGACCTGCGCGACGCCTGCGACGCCGCCGAGGCGAGCACCGGGCGGCGCCCGCGCGCGCTGCTGCTCGGCATCAGCGGGGCGGCGGCCTACACGGCGCGCGCCACCTTCGCCCGCAACCACCTGGGGGCCGGCGGCATCGAGGCGGTGGATCGCGAGCTGGACGACCCGGCCGACGCCGCGGCGGCGCTGGAGGGATCCGGTGCGGATTTGGCGGTGTTGTGCTCCAGTGATACGCTTTACGCGGAGAAGGCCGCCGCCATCGCCACGGCACTCAAGGCGGCCGGCGCGCCGCGCGTCTGGCTGGCCGGCCGGCCGGGCGAGCATGAGGCCGAGTGGACGCAGGCCGGCATCGACGGCTACGTCTTCGCCGGCGACGATACGCTGGCCACCCTGCGCGGGCTGCTGTCGGCGCTCGGTGTGTGGCAAGGCGACGTATCGAAGGGAGGTGCGTGATGAGCCGGATCCCGAACTTCGCGACGGTCGACCGCCGCGCCGCAGAGGCCGCGGCCGCTCCGGCGCCGGCCGCCGCGGGCGAGGCCTGGCTGACGCCCGAGGGCATCGCGGTGAAGCCGCTCTACACCGCCGACGACCTCGACGGCCTCGACCATCTCGGCACCTGGCCGGGGCTGCCGCCGTATCTGCGCGGGCCGTATCCGGCGATGTACGTCACCCAGCCCTGGACCATCCGGCAATACGCCGGCTTCTCCACCGCCGAGGACAGCAACGCCTTCTACCGCCGCAACCTGGCGGCCGGGCAGAAGGGCCTGTCGGTGGCCTTCGACCTCGCCACCCACCGCGGCTACGACAGCGACCATCCGCGCGTCGCCGGCGACGTCGGCATGGCCGGGGTGGCGATCGACTCGATCCTCGACATGCGCACCCTGTTCTCCGGCATTCCGCTCGACGAGATGAGCGTGTCGATGACCATGAACGGGGCGGTGCTGCCGGTGCTCGCCCTCTACATCCTCGCCGCCGAGGAGCAGGGGGTGGCCCCGGAGAAGCTGAGCGGCACCATCCAGAACGACATCCTCAAGGAGTTCATGGTCCGCAACACCTACATCTACCCGCCGACACCCTCGATGCGGATCATCTCCGACATCTTCGGCTTCACCTCGCAGAAGATGCCGAAGTTCAACTCGATCTCGATTTCCGGCTACCACATGCAGGAAGCCGGGGCGACCGCCGACCTGGAGCTGGCCTACACGCTGGCCGACGGCGTGCAGTACCTGCGCGCCGGCATCGACGCCGGGCTCGACGTCGACCGCTTCGCACCCAGGCTGTCGTTCTTCTGGGCGATCGGCATGAACTTCTTCATGGAGGTCGCCAAGATGCGGGCGGCCCGGCTGCTGTGGGCCAAGCTGGTGCAGGGCTTCGGCGCCAAGTCCGACAAGTCGCTGTCGCTTCGCACCCACTGCCAGACCTCGGGCTGGTCGCTGACCGCGCAGGACGTGTTCAACAACGCCGCGCGCACCTGCATCGAGGCCCTCGCGGCCACCCACGGCCACACCCAGTCGCTGCACACCAACGCGCTCGACGAGGCGCTGGCGCTGCCGACCGACTTCTCCGCCCGCATCGCCCGCAACACCCAGCTGCTGATCCAGCAGGAGACCGGCACCTGCCGGGTCATCGACCCGTGGGGCGGCAGCTATTACGTCGAGCGGCTGACCCGCGACCTCGCCGAGAAGGCCTGGGCGCATATCCAGGAGGTCGAGGGCTACGGCGGCATGGCCAAGGCGATCGAGGCCGGCATCCCGAAGATGCGCATCGAGGAGGCCGCCGCCCGCACCCAGGCGCGCATCGACGCCGGGCGGCAGACCATCGTCGGGGTCAACAAGTACCGGGTCGAGGGTGCCGACAACATCGAGATCCTGAAGGTCGACAATGCCCGCGTGCGCAAGGGCCAGCTGGAGAAGCTGGCGCAGCTGCGCGCCGCGCGCGATCCGCAGGACGTGGCGGCGCGGCTGACGGCGCTGACCCGCTGTGCGCAGACCGGCGACGGCAACCTGCTGGCGCTGGCGGTCGACGCGGCGCGCGCGCGCGCCACCGTCGGCGAGATCTCCGACGCGCTGGAGACGGTGTGGGGCCGGCACGTCGCCGAGGTCCGCACGGTCTCCGGCATCTACTCCAGCGAGGTGGGAGCCAGCCGCATGGTCGACACCGTCAAGAGCCTGGTCGGCGAGTTCGAGGAGCTGGAGGGAAGGCGCCCGCGCATCCTGATCGCCAAGATGGGTCAGGACGGCCACGACCGCGGCCAGAAGGTGATCGCCACGGCGTTCGCCGACCTGGGATTCGACGTCGACATCGGGCCGCTGTTCCAGACCCCCGAGGAGGCGGCCCGCCAGGCGGTGGAGAACGACGTGCACATCGTCGGCGCCTCGTCGCTGGCGGCCGGCCACCTGACCCTGGTGCCGGCACTGCGCGACGAGCTGGCCAAGCTCGGCCGGCCCGACATCATGATCGTCGCCGGCGGCGTCATCCCGCCGCAGGACTACGAGGCGGTGAAGGCCGCCGGGGCGGCCGCCATCTTCCCGCCAGGCACGGTGATCGCCGAAGCCGCCACCGACCTGCTGCGCCGGCTGATCGCGGCGCTGGGGCATGAGAGCCGGGCGGCGTGAGGGGTTCCTTCCGCGGCGCCGCGGCGGCCGGTGGGTCCCGGCTCTCTGCGGCTTCGCCGCTCCGGCCGGGATGACGTCAAATAATAATGATCATGACGTCGGCTCATAATTTTTTGTCGTCATCCCGGGCAAGCGAAGCGCGACCCGGGACCCAGCCACCGACGGGCCTCCCCTTGACCGCACACCCAACCACCCCCACCCGCCGGACCCTCTCCGTCGACGACTACGTCTCCGGCGTGCGCGCCGGCGACCGCGCCACCGTGGCCCGCGCCATCACCCTGGTGGAGAGCCGCAAGCCGGCGCACCGCAGCCTCGCCCAGGACATGCTGGTGCGGCTGCTCCCCTACGCCGGGGCGGCGCACCGGGTCGGCATCACCGGGGTGCCGGGGGTGGGGAAGTCGACCTTCATCGAGGCACTCGGCACGCACCTCACGGGGCGCGGCCACAGGGTGGCGGTGCTGGCGGTCGACCCGACGTCGGGGCGCAGCGGCGGCTCGATCCTCGGCGACAAGACCCGGATGACCGCACTCGGCCAGGACCCGGCCGCCTTCATCCGGCCGTCGCCCTCGGCCGGCACGCTGGGCGGTGTTGCGCGCGCCACCCGCGAGAGCATGGTGGTGGTCGAGGCGGCCGGCTTCGACGTGGTGCTGGTCGAGACCGTCGGGGTCGGCCAGTCCGAGGTCACCGTCGCCGAGATGGTCGACCTGTTCCTGGTGCTGATGCTGCCGGGGGCCGGCGACGAGCTGCAGGGCATCAAGAAGGGCATCCTGGAGATCGCCGACCTGCTGGTGGTCAACAAGGCCGACGGCGACAACCGCGACCGCGCCCAGAAGGCGATGCGCGAGTACAAGTCGGCGCTGCACATCCTGCAGCCCGCCGACCCGCACTGGACCGCCCGCGTGCTGGCCTGCTCCGCACTCGCCAAGTCCGGCATCGCCGAGGTCTGGGCGACCGTCGAGGAGCACCGCCGCGCCCTGGAGGCGGCACGGGTGGACGGCGGTGACGCCTTCGCCGCCAAGCGCGCCGGCCAGCAGGTGCGCTGGATGTGGGCGATGGTGCGCGACCGCCTGACCGCCGCCCTGGAGGCCTCCCCCGCGGTCCGCGGCGAGGCCCCGGCCCTGGAGGCGGCGGTGGCGGCGGGCGAGACCACACCGGCGCTCGCGGCGGAGCGGCTGCTGCGGGCGTTCGGGATCGCGGGGTAGGGAGCGGCCAATCCCCGGGCCGGCCCTTCGCGGCCCTCCGCGTTGCGGAGGGCACCTGAGGGCGACAGAAAAGTTATACACCACAATATTTTAGCGCGAGGTCGCACCCCCTCTCCCTGTCGCCCTGAGGTGCCCGACGCAGTCGGGCCGCGAAGGGCCGGCCTCCGGTCAGGCGCGGCTGTCCAGGTTCAACCGCAGGATCTCGACGATCTCCGCCAGCCGCGCGAGCTCCTCGAGCGGCTCGCGCACCAGGGTCGGATCCGTGAGGCGGCGGAACGGCCCGGGATCGGGGAACCAGTCGCGGCGATCGTCCAGCGCCAGCAGGAACTCGTGGCCGTCGAACGCCACCGTCATCCTTCCGGGGAACCGCCGTCTCAGCGCCAACAGCCGCTCCATCACGGTCGGCGTGAGCAGGTAGCGTGCCTCGACCTGGTCGGTCGAATACACCGCGAAGACGCGCTCGAACTCCGGCGACTCCAGCGCCACCCGCCGCCGGTGCTCGTCCTGCAGGCCACGGAAGAAGTTGCCGATCGCGCCGCCGTCCGGCACCACCAGGGTCCGCCCGCGGGCCCGCTTCGGGAAGCGCGAGATCACCAGCGGGCCGCGGAACACCTGGCTGGGCTTGCGGTTGCGGCCTCTGGCCTGCAGGAGGGTGGCGTCGCAGAAGATCAGCGGAACGCCGGACACCTCGCCGAAGACGAGGTCGTCGAGCCGCCGCGTCGAATGCCCCGGCAGCAGGTCGTTCCGCTCGAAGCTGTCGATCGGGAACCGCCGGGCATCGCGCTGGTAGGACAGTCCGAGACAGCCGGCAACCCTGCGCCGGATCAGTTTGCCGGCCCGGCGCGCCGGGCTGCCGAGCATGGTGCGTCCGAGGGAGGTCGTCAGCGATCCGACAACGACGTACGCGGCCCACGGGAAGCCGGAGCGCACGGCACCCACGAACTCGCCGAGGCCCCAAACGAGCAGGCCGACGCCGAGGACGGCCAGCAGGCCGCCGATGCCGACGAGCAGCAGCCGCCATCTCTCGATCCGACCGAGCTCGGGCGCCAGCGCACGCCACTGGTCGTCGAGTCCGGCCATCCGGTCCGCGACCGCCGGCCGGGCCGGGTCGCCGTCGCCCAAGGTCAGCGCATCGCGTGGTCGACGGCGACCGGCTGCCGGACCACCGGGTCGTCGAGCTCGTAGAACGGCATCGCCCGGACCCCGGCCCAGTCGGCGATCACGCTGCCGGGGAAGATCTCGACGGCGTTGTTCAGGTCGCCGACGGCGGAATTGTAGAACCGCCGGGCGGCCGAGATGTGACCCTCGACCTCCTCGTAAGTCGCCTGCGCGCGCACGATGGCGGCCTCGGCCTTCAGGTCCGGATAGTTCTCGGCCAGCGCGAACAGCCGCCCGAGCCCGGCCTCGAGCGCACGCGAAGCCTCGAGGTGGGCGGCGACCTCGGCGGGGTCCTGGCGCCGGTACGGCTCCTGCACCCGGTTGCGCAGGCTGGTGATCTCGGCCAGCAGGCCGCGCTCGTGGTCCATGTAGCGCTGCGCCAGCTTGAGCACGTTGGGGATCAGGTCGAAGCGCTTGCGCAGCTGCACGTCGACCGACGACAGCGCCTCGCGCGCGCGGTTGCGACGGATGATCAGCGACACATACCAGCCATAGGCGAACAGCAACGCGGCCGCGGCAACGGCCGGAACGATCCAGATCAGGCTCACTGACACCCCCGTCGGTAGTGCAGCCATGATCCGCTCGATCACCGCGTGCTGTCGACCGGAAACCGCCCCGTCGAGTGACGATCGCGGCGGGTAGCGTGCGGCCAATCCCCCGGCCGGCCCTTCGTGGCGCCCCGCTGCGCGGCGCGCACCTCAGGGCGATAGGAAAGGGGTGGGCCGCGGGAGCCAACTGATTGCGCTGTAATAATTTTCTGTCGCCCTGAGGTGCCCGACGCAGTCGGGCCACGAAGGGCCGGCCCGCGATCAGGCCCTGCTTTCCAGGTTCAGCTTCAGGATCTCCACGATCTCCCCCAGCCGGGCGATTTCCTCGGCCTGCACGCGCACCTGGGCGGGGTCGGTGAGGTCCTGGAGCAGTCCCGGATCGGGAAACCAGTCGCGGCGGTCGTCGAGCGCCAGCAGCAGCTCGTGGCCCTCGAATGCCAGGCTCAGATCCCCGGGAAAGCGGGCCTTCAGCGCCAGCAGCCGCTCCATCATGGTCGGCGTGAGCAGATAGCGGGCCTCGACCTGATCCGTCGTGTAGACGGCGAAGGCGCGTTCGAAGTCGGGTGACTCAAGCCTTGCGCGCCGGCTCTCCAGCCGCACACCCTCGAAGAAGTTGCCGATCGGGCCGCCAGACGGGACGACGACCGTCCAGCCATGCGCCCGCTTGGGGTACCGGGAGATCAGCAGCGGACCGCGGAAGACCGGAACCTGCAGGAGCTTGCTCCCGCTCCACCGCCGCAGCGACGCGTCGCAGAATACCAGCGGTACGCCGGCAACCTCGCCATAGACGAGATCCTCCAGGCGGCTCTGCGAGTGGTAAGGAAGCAGGCCGCTGCGGGTGAAGCTGTCGAGTGGGAACGACGAGGCGTCGGGGCGATATCCGAGCCCGAAGAAGCCGACCACCATCAGCTTGACCCGCCAGCCCGCCGCCGAGGCTTGGCGGCGCGCCACGTAGATCCCGCCTGCCACCAGCATCGCCGCAGCTGCGATGGCCAGAGGGATCGCCAGTTGGAGAGGCAGCCCGCCGTTGCGGCCCTCCATCATCAGCGGCGCTGCCAGCGTGAGCGCCAAGCCGGTCGCGAGGATCATCTCGACGGCGACCAGGGCGGTCATCCGCCGGGAGTGCAGAGTCCTGAGCTTCGGCTGCAGCGCCCTCCAGTGATCGTCGAAGCCGGCGAGCCGGTCGGCGATGCGCCCTGTCGGCACATCTTCCGGCATCAGCGCAGCACGGCATCCGCCGTCACCGGCTGCCGGATCGCCGGGTCGTCGAGCTCGTAGAACGGCATCGCCCGGACCCCGGTCCAGTCGGCGATCACGCTGCCGGGGAAGATCTCGACGGCGTTGTTCAGGTCACCGACGGCGGAGTTGTAGAACCGCCGGGCGGCCGAGATGTGACCCTCGACCTCCTCGTATGTGGCCTGCGCGCGCACGATGGCGGCCTCGGCTTTCAGGTCGGGATAGTTCTCGGCCAGCGCGAACAGCCGCCCGAGCCCGGCCTCGAGCGCCCGCGAAGCCTCGAGATGGGCGGCGACCTCCGACGGGTTCTGGCGGCGATACGGCTCCTGCACCCTGTTGCGCAGGCTGGTGATCTCGGCCAGCAGCCCGCGCTCGTGGTCCATGTAGCGCTGCGCCAGCTTGAGCACGTTGGGAATCAGGTCGAAGCGCTTGCGCAGCTGCACGTCGACCGACGACAGCGCCTCGCGTGCGCGGTTGCGGCGGATGATCAGCGACACATACCAGCCATAGGCGAACAGCAGCGCGGCCGCGGCAACGGCCGGGACGATCCAGATCAGGCTCACTGACACCCCCGTCGGTGGTGCTGCCATGATCAGCTCGATCACCGCGTGCTGTCGACGGGAAACCGCCTGGTGGGTGACGATCGCGGCGGGTCGGGGGCGGCCAATCCCGGGGCCGGCCCTTCGTGGCGCCCCGCTGCGCGGCGCGCACCTCAGGGCGACAGAAAAAGTGTTGTTCTGTAATATCTAAGCGTTACGCCGCACCCCTCTCCCTGTCGCCCTGAGGTGCCCGACGCAGTCGGGCCACGAAGGGCCGGCCGGGGGATTGGCTGCGGTCGTCGCCGCGTCACGGACATTGTGGCCGGATTCCCGGCCCGCCTGTCATTTCGCCGCGCCCCGCTCCGGCGCATCCTGCAATCCCCCCCGCCGGAGCCCGCGATGCCGACCGTCGTCACCGATGCCCGCCGCTTCACCGCCGACCGCGCCTGGGGGGCCCGCGACCTCGCCCTGGTCGACGGGGCCAGCGTGCGGCTGCACTGGACCGACCGGCCCTACAAATGGCACGTCAACGACGGTGCCGAGGTGTTCGTGGTGCTCGACGGCACGGTGGAGATGCGCTGGCGCGAGGCCGGGGTGGAGAAATCAGCGCGGCTCGGGCCGGCCGACCTGTTCATCGCCGGCGACGGCGACGAGCATGTGGCGCACCCCATCGGCGAGGCGCGGGTGCTGGTGGTCGAGCGCAAGGGCTCGGTGTAGCAGGAGCGGAAGGGGAGGGTGCCATGGCGCTGGAGCTGCGGCCGAACTGCGAATACTGCGACAAGGACCTGGCCCCGGATGCTGCCGAGGCGCGGATCTGCTCCTACGAGTGCACCTTCTGCGCCGACTGCGTCGAGACGAAGCTGCGCAACGTCTGCCCGAACTGCGGCGGCGGCTTCACCCCGCGGCCGATCCGGCCGGCGACCGAGTGGCGGCCGGGGGTGTCGGTCGCGCACCAGCGGCCATCGGCAACGCGCGTGCACCTGAAGCGCCCCCTCGACGAGATCGCCGCGCTGGTCGAGCGGGTGCGCACGGTCCCGCCGGAGCGGCGCTGACCGGAGCGGCGCCGACCCGGCCCCGGCTCACACGTCGGCGAAGTCGGCGCGGTCGGCCAGCCGTCGCGCCGCACTCTCGAAATGCCGGCGGGTGGCGTTGCGCGCCGCTTCGGGGTCGCGGTCGCGGATCGCCTCGTGCACCTCACGGTGCTCGGCCAGCACGCGGGCGCCGGTCTCCGCCACCAGCGCGTTCTTGATCACCACCGAGCGCAGGTTCTCCATCACCTTGGTGTCGATCATCTGGATGAACTCGACGAAATACTCGTTGTCCGACGCCTCGGCGATGCTGCGGTAGAACGCCGCCTCGGCGTCGACCCGGATCTCCGCCGCCGCCATGCCCTCACCCATCGCCCCGGCCAGCCGGGCCAGCGCGTCGTGCATCGCCGCCAGCTGCGCCTCGGAGCGGTTCTCGGCGGCGGCTGCCGCCGCGTCCGACTGCACGCTGGTGCGCAGCGCCAGGAGCTTGAGCAGCTGCCGGCGCTTGGCGAAGCAGGCCGGGCCGATGCGGAAGGCCTGCCGGCTGGAGCCGTCCGACACGAAGGCGCCGATCCCCGGGCGCGAGGTGATCACCCCGTCGAACTTCAGCAGCGAGATCGCCTCGCGCACCACCGTGCGGGCCACGCCGAACTGGCCCGACAGGTCCATCTCGGTCGGCAGCCGGTCGCCGGCCGCGAGGTCGCCGCGGCTGATCGCCTCGAGGATGGAGGAGGCGATCTCGTCCGGCAGGCGGCGCGGTCGCGAGACCCGCTCGAAGGTTTCCGTCATCGTTCCATCCGGCTGCGACACTCCCGAAAGCCGGAGTCTAGCACGCCCCGTCGCGCCGCGTCGGCTTCGCTTGCGGGGTGGTGGCTGAAAGAAGTCCTATTGCCTGACAATAGTATCTCTGCTTGCATGCCGGCAACGAAGAAGCCCACTCGGGAACGGAAGCGCTGCATGACGATCGGGTTCATCGGCCTCGGTGGCATGGGGGCGGGCCTGGTGAAGAACCTCGCCCGCAAGGGGCGGCGGGTCCGCTGTTTCGACCTCGATCCGGCCCGCTCCGAGCGGCTGCGCGAGCACGGCGCGGTGCCGGTCGCCAGTGCGGCCGATGCCGCCGACGGTGCGGCGATCCTGGCGCTGTGCGTGACCACCGCCGAGGCGGTCGAGGCGCTGCTGTTCGGGCCCGACGGCGTGGCCCGCGGATTGCCGGCCGGGGCGATCGTGCTCGACCACACCACCGTCAGTCCGGCGCATGTCGAGCGCATGGGCGGCCTGTGCGCTTCGCGCGGCCTGCGCTACGCCGAGGCGCCGATGACCCGCACGCCGGCGCATGCCGAGCAGGGCCGGGTCAACGTGCTGTTCGGCGGCGAGGCGACGCTGCTCGACGAGCTGCGGCCGGTGTTCGAGTGCTACGCCGAGAACATCTTCCACGTCGGCCCGTCCGGCCACGCCATCCGGCTGAAGCTGATCCACAACTTCATCGCCTTCGCCAACGTCGCGGCGTTCTGCGAGGGCTTCGCGCTGGCCGCCCGCGAGGGCCTCGACATGACCAAGGTGATCGACATCATCTCCGCCGCCGGCGGCAAGTCCGGGATGATGGACCTGTACGGCGAGAAGACCCTGCGCCGGGACTTCACACCGCACATGTCGCTCGCCAACGCGCAGAAAGACGTCAAGTACTATGCGCACTGGCTGGAGGAGGCCGGGCTGCCCGGCTTCATGGCCGAGGCGGTGCACCAGACCTATGGGCTGGCCGCCGCCTTCGGCCATGGCGGCGAGGGCTGCACGGCGGTCATCAAGGCCTATGAGCGGATTTCCGGGGTCGAGGCCCGGCTGCCGGACGACCCGAAGAAGACGGACGCCTGATCCGTCCAGACGACACACACAGATCCCGAGGGAGGGAACCCATGCCGAGACTCCGCACATCCCTGACTTCTGCCCTGGCCCTGGCGGCGGGGCTCTGCCTGACCGCGATCCCGGCCTCGGCCGAGACCGTGCTGCGCCTGGCCCACTTCGCCGCCGAGACGCATCCGGGCCATGTCGCCGCCAAGCAGTTCGCCGCCAACGTCGCGACCCGCAGCAAGGGCGAGCTCAAGGTCGAGCTCTACCCGTCCAACCAGCTCGGCTCGCCGCCGGAGCAGCTGGAGCAGACCAAGCTCGGGGTGATCGACATGAGCCTGCCGACCCAGGGCCAGCTCGACAAATACGAGAAGGCCTTCGCGGTGGTGATGAGCCCGTTCGCGTTCCGCGACTACGCCCATGCCCACGCCGTGCTCGACGGCCCGTTCGCCAAGTGGGTGGCGCCGATGCTGGAGAAGCACAACCTGGTGATGCTGGCGAACTGGGAGTACGGTTTCCGGCAGATCACCAACAACAAGCGGCCGATCAACAAGCCCGAGGACATGGTCGGCCTGAAGATGCGCACGCCGCCGGAGGTACAGCTGGTGGCCGCCATCGAGGCGCTCGGCGCCAGCGCCACCCAGATCGCCTTCCCGGAGCTGCCGAACGCCTTGAACCAGGGCGTGGTCGACGGCCAGGAGAACCCGATCGGGGTGATCTACCACTTCAAGCTGAACGACTTCCAACCGCACCTGGCACTCACCCGGCACTCCTACAACAACATGATCCACGTGGTCTCCAAGACCAGCTGGGACCGGCTGAAGCCGGAGCAGCAGGCCATCGTCCGCGAGGAGAGTGCGGCGGCCGGCGCGCTGATGCGCAAGCTGGTGCAGGAACAGGAAGGCAAGGAGATCGCTGACCTCGCCGCCAAGGGCATGAAGGTGACCGAGCCCGACCTCGGCCCGTTCAAGGCGAAGATGGGTCCGGCCTATGAGCGCATCGGCCAGTACGCCGGCAAGGCGAACATGGATACCTTCCTGGCGATGGTGAAGTAGGCACGGCCGCCGTCCCGCCCGTCCGGGCGGGACGGCCGCTTCTTGCGGCGAGACCATGACTCCCTTCCTGATCCTCGGCGCGCTGATCGCGCTCATCGTCGTCGGCGTGCCGATCGCGATCGCGCTCGGCATCACCGCCGTCGGCACCTATGTCGCCTCTGGCGAGACCTTCGTGCTGTCGATGGTCGCCCAGCGCATGTACTCGGCGACCACCGCCTTCACCCTGCTGGCGATCCCGTTCTTCATCCTGGCCGGCAACGTGATGAATTCCGGCGGCATCACCGAGCGGATCTTCCGCTTCGCCGGTGCGCTGGTCGGCCACATCCGCGGCGGCCTCGGCCAGGTCAACGTGCTGGCCAGCCTGATCTTCGCCGGCATGTCGGGAGCGGCGGTCGCCGATGCCGCCGGCCTCGGCCAGGTCGAGCTGAAGGCGATGAAGGACCGCGGCTACGACCCCGAGTTCTCGGCGGCGATCACCGCGGCGTCCTCGACCATCGGCCCGGTGTTCCCGCCGTCGATCCCGTTCGTCATCTACTCCAGCATCACCGGCGTGTCGGTCGCCAAGCTGTTCCTCGCCGGCATCCTGCCGGGCCTGCTGATGGCGCTGGCGCTGATGATCGTGGTCTACGTCGTCGCCCGCCTGAAGCGCTTCCCGCGCGAGGCGCGCGCACCGCTCGCCGAGGTCTGGGCCAGTTTCCTCGACTCCGGGCTGTCGCTCGGCCTGCCGGTGGTGATCGTCGGCGGCATCCTCGGCGGCCTGTTCACGCCGACCGAGGCCGCCATCGTCGCCTCGGCCTACGCGATCTGCCTGTCGATGTTCGTGTACCGCGAGATCGGCCTGCGCGACCTATACCGCATCATCTGGGAGACCGTGCAGCACACGGTGCGGGTGATGTTCATCATCGCCGGTGCGGGGTTCTTCGGCTGGCTGCTGATCCACAAGCGCATCCCGAACCACCTGATCGAGTCGCTGCTGTCCCTGTCCGGCGAACCGGCGGTGGTGATCGCCATCATCGTCGCGATCCTGATCGTGCTCGGCATGTTCCTGGAGGGCATCGCCGTCATCGTGCTGTGCGTGCCGCTGTTCCTGCCGGTGGCCATCCAGATCGGCATGGACCCGATCCAGTTCGGCGTCATCATGATCATGACCTCGATGGTCGGGCTGCTGACGCCGCCGGTCGGCATGGTGCTGTACGCCGTCTCCAGCATCAGCGGCATGACCGTGGCGCGGCTGAGCTGGGCGCTGCTGCCCTATCTCGGCGGCATCTGCGTGGTGCTGGTGATCGTGACCTACTGGCCGCCGGCGTCGCTGTGGGTGCCGGACTTGGTGTGGGGGAAGCCGTGATGCAGGCGCTCCGCCGCTTCGACCGCGGCCTCGCGGCCGTCATGCAGGCGCTGGTGGTGGCCTGCTTCATCGCCCTGTTCCTGGTGGTCGCCGCCAATATCGTCGGCCGCTTCACAGCGCTGTTCTCGGTCGGCTGGCTCGGCGAGGTGGTCGAGGGCCTGTTCGCCTGGCTGGTGTTCATCGGTGCCGCGGCGATCTGGCGCGAGCACGGGCATTTCCGGGTCGAGTGGCTGGAGACCATGCTGCCCGAGGGCCGGCCGCGCCGCGCGCTGGCCGTCGCCATCGACCTGGTGTCGGTGGCGTTCCTGGCGGTGATGACCTGGCAGGGCTGGCTGCTGATGCTGAAGGCGGGGGCGACGACGCCGATGCTCAGCCTGCCGGTGGCGCTGTTCTATGCCGCCATCCCGATCGCCGGCGCCATCATGATCGCCTACACGCTGGCCGACATCGCCCGCGCGCTGGCCGGCCGCCCGGCCGCCGGGCACGGGCCGCTCGGCGATCTCTGAGGGCGGGGCTTCAGTGTTGTGACGATGCACGTCGCTTGGTGGGTCCCGGAGCCGCCCCGGATCAAGTCCGGGGCTCTCCGGGATGACGATGATGGGGGGCGGCGCCGACCAAGAAGACGCAGGACAAGCCGCCCCAACAATTTTCGTCATTCCGGAGGGCGCGCGTGAGCGCGCGGCTCCGGAACCCCCCCACCGCTCGGAGTTCCGGGATATGTGAATCCCGGAGGCCCGGCAACAGGAGGACATCATGCTGGACGACACCGACCTGCGGCACCTGCGGCGCTGTGTTGCGCTGGCGGGCGAGGCGCTGGCGGCCGGCGACGCGCCGTTCGGCTCGGTGCTGGTGGCGGCCGACGGCAGCGTGCTGGCGGAGGACCGCAACCGCGTCTCCGGCGGCGACCGCACCCGCCACCCGGAGTTCGCACTGGCCCGCTGGGCGGCGGAGAACATGGCGCCGGCGGAGCGGGCGGCTGCGACCGTCTACACCTCGGGCGAGCACTGCCCGATGTGTGCCGCCGCGCATGGCTTCGTCGGCCTCGGGCGCATCGTCTACGCCGGCTCGACGGCACAGCTGGTGGCCTGGCGGGCGGCACTCGGGGCTCCCGTCTCGCCGGTGCGGCCGCTGGCGATCAACGAAGTGGTGCCCGGCCTGGCGGTGGACGGCCCGGCGCCGGAGCTGGCCGAGGACCTGCGCGAGCTGCACCGGCGGTACCACGAGAGCACCCGGTGACCGGGCGGCCGTGTCTTGCCGTCCGCGCGTCCTGCGTGATACGCAACTTCCGTCGTTTTAATTCCGTCTGGAGGGGGGCTGCGCGATGACCGTCTGGCGCTATCGACAGCGCGGACCCGTCCTTGCCCTGCAAATGCGTTTGCAGGGCTGATCGGGGACCGACGCGCACCATCGCATCGTCTGTCGTCTCGATCCGCCCTAGGTCGGCGCCCTGCGCCATTGCCGGAGCTCGCTCCGGGCGGATCTCGAAAGACGACCCAATGACCCTGATCAGTCTCGACGGCCTCGGCGTCACCCTCGGTGCGCCGCTGTTCCACGATCTCACCCTCTCGCTCGCCCGCGGCGACCGCCTCGGCCTGGTGGCGGCCAACGGCCGCGGCAAGTCCACGCTGCTGCGCTGCCTCGCCGGCCAGGTAGAGCCTAGCGCCGGTGCGGTCGTGCGGGCGCGCGGCCTGCGCAGCGCGCTGGTGCTGCAGGACACGCCCGCCGCACTGCTGCCGCTCGACCCGCGGGCGGTGGTGCTGGCGGCGCTGCCGGCGGAGAGCCGCGACTGGGAGGCGTGGCGTGCCGAGATCGCACTCGACGAGCTCGGCTTCTCCGAGGACCTGCGGCAGCGGCCGCTGGCCGCACTCAGCGGCGGCTGGCGGCGCATGGCGCAGCTGGCGGCGGCCCGCGTCACCGAGCCCGACCTGCTGCTGCTCGACGAGCCGACCAACCATCTCGACCTCGAGCGCATCGCCGGGCTCGAGGCGTGGATCGCCGGGCTGCCGCGCGAGGTCGCCCTGATCGTCGCCAGCCACGACCGCGCCTTCCTCGACGCCGCCACCAGCCGCACCCTGTTCCTGCGCGAGCGCGGCTCGCCGCTGTTCGCGCTGCCGTTCTCCGCGGCGCGCGCCGCCCTGGCCGAGGCCGACGCCGCGATGGCGCGCCGGCATGCCGCCGACCTGCAGCAGGCGGCGCGGCTGCGGCGGCAGGCGGCGAAGCTCGGCAACATCGGCATCAACTCCGGCTCCGACCTGCTGCAGGTCAAGACCAAGCAGCTGAAGGCGCGGGCCGAGCGGATCGAGGAGGAGGCGCGGCCGGCGCATCGCGAGCTGTCGGCCGGCACGGTGCGGCTGGCCGACGGCGGCGCCCATGTCCGCGCACTGCTGGTGCTGGACGCCGCCACGGTGACGGCACCGGACGGGACGCTGCTGTTCCGCACCGGCAAGCTGGGGGTGGCCCCCGGCGACCGCGTGGTGATCCTGGGCGCCAATGGTGCCGGTAAGTCGCAGCTGTTCGCCACCCTGGCCCGGGCGATCGCCGGCGAGCCGGTGGCGGGCCTGCGCTGCGCCGGCTCGCTGGTGGCGGGGTTCTGCGACCAGGGGCTGAGCCACCTCGACCGCCGGCGCACCCCGTTCGACATCCTCACCGCCGGCTTCGCGGTCGGCGACCAGCGGGTGCGGGCGCTGCTGGCCGGGGCCGGCATCGGCCTCGACCTGCAGTCGCGCCCGGTCGCAGCATTGTCGGGCGGGCAGCTGGCCCGGCTGGCGATGCTGGTGCTGCGGCTGCAGCGGCCGAACCTCTACATGCTCGACGAGCCGACCAACCACCTGGACATCGAGGGGCAGGAGGCGCTGGAGGACGAGCTGCGCGCCCGCGAGGCGGCCTGCCTGCTGGTCTCGCACGACCGCCGCTTCGTGGAGACTATCGGCAACCGGTTCTGGCGGATCGAGGGCAGGCGGCTGGTCGAGGTGGATCGGCCGGGGTGAGGCGCCGGAGCGGCCGGCCGGGGCGGCGGCGGGTGGGTCCCGGAGCCGTCCCGGATCCTACCGGATTCACACATTGTAGCTGGCCAGAGTGGAGACGCCGTCTTTGGCAGCTTGGAAGTGCAGCCAGCCTGAGAGCATGACGGCGGGTCCTGGTTTGCCATAGTAGCCTGTCCAGCCACCGA
>Ga0209024_1001432_pt1 | contig 20143 bp, 13 predicted proteins | sample AutmiccommunBRH5_FD_187380 | JGI IMG/M metagenome (GOLD analysis project Ga0209024, IMG submission 187380) | Deep subsurface microbial communities from Mt. Terri, Switzerland - Autotrophic microbial communities BRH/5 (SPAdes) (version 2) | ecosystem: Environmental > Aquatic > Deep subsurface >...
CGGCGCGGCGTGCCTCGGCATCCGGCTTCAGAAATCCCGATGGACGATAGGGAATAGAGGCGCATCCCGGCGTGAAAGGGACTGCAGCAAGCGCGGGAAATTGCCCTTTCATCCACCCTGGCACCGCGATCGAAGAAACCGGCGCAACCGCGACCGCCGCCAGATCATACGAGGGTGCAAGCTCGCCCTGGCCCACTGGCGGCGCAGAAAACTCCTGCCCCATCTGATACTCGACATAGCGGCGCGATAGATCATGGACCCGGAAAGCCTCGGGAATACCCGCGTCAGATCCAGCAACCGGCAACACCGGCGAGGCGTCCGCCTCCGGCACGGGCTGCCCCATTACGACAAGCTCCACCTTGCGCGTCTTTTTTACTTCACCCGCGCTTACACTATTGGGAACGATGCAAAGTAACGCGATCAGTCCCGATGCTCGATGTACACGCATATGAACCCTCCAAAGCCTTGGTGAGAGAATTGGAGTTCACCGCCTTTGCCCTTGTCAACGCCGTCAACCTCACGAACACTTTTTTTGAAAAAGGCTTTGGAAGGCTTCCAGCATGTGGCTCGTCCCCCGTGACACCAATGGCAAAGGCTCTAATCGCATCCCGCTGCCCCCCGATCTGCGCGCGGCGCTGATCCGCTGGTACGTCGGCAGAGGCACGGTCCACGACGAACAGGCCGGTATCACGCTCGTTCAGCAGGCCCGCATCGGGCACAAGTGGATCGCCTGCGACTGCCTTGGCGCCGACAAGGCTCCCGCCATCCTGACACCAGCCTTTCTCTCCGAGGCAGAAACCTACTATCTGCGCCGCCTCACCAGTTCGAAGCGGCCCGAGCATCTGCCGGACTGCCCGTTTTTCCGCGACCAGGTGACGATCCGCATCAGCGAAGTCCGCTCGCGATCGACGCCGCTCGAACCGCCCTCAGGCTTCTTCGAGGTGCTCAAACCCGCGCCGGAGAAACTGGCGCAGCGCCCCGAGGACGATTCCAACGACGATCGCACCCGGCACGCCTCGATCCCGAGGCTCGCCCGATTACTCTGGCGCCTCATGGCCGCTGCCGGCGTCAACCGCATAGCGCCGCTCGCCTATCGGGAGGAATGGTCGATCCGGAATGAGTTCGCGGCGCTCACCAGAGCGGCAGGGCTGATAGAGATCGCGCCGGGCATCCAACTGGAGAAAGCCTTCTGGACCCACCCCAAGCCCCTGCAGGCGCGGGCCGTCTACGCCACGCTGCGCGCGCTGGAGGACAGATGGCCCCGCGACCATGCACCGCAAGGCTTTGTCCTTCTCTACGCCAAGGGTATTCATGGACAGGAAATCACGCTGCCTGACGGCGACACCGTCACGATCGCCAACCGCATCCAGTCGCCATCGGTGCGCGGAAACCCGATTGCGGGCCCGTTCCTGGTCATCATCGTCGTCGGCAAATATCCCGAGGCAAAGGGCTACGCGCCGCTGCGCGCCTATGCCCAGCCTATCCTCAATGGGCGGCTGTTCGCGCCCGTCGATTCCGATTTCGAGCGCGACGTGTTCCGAACCATCCTGCGCACTCAGCAGGAATTGCACGGCCGGGGCATAGACCTCGCGATCGACAAGCCGGTCTTCGACACCCTTACACCCGATGGACCGTGTCGCCCTGACTTCCTGATCGAGGCACGATCACGCGAGACCGGCGAGATCCGCAATCTTGTCGTCGAGGCCATGGGCTTCAAAACCGAAGAGTACGAGGCGAGCAAGGCCATCACGCATCCGCGCATGGCGCATCTTGGGCAAATCGTGACCATCGACCGGCAGGACGACGATGCGCACACGGGACGGCGCGCCCTGCTTCAGGGGCTCGGCCTTTGAGCCATCAGCGCCAGGAAAGGCTGGCCGCAAAATATCCGATGATGCCGAGCGTGACTGGCGTCGAGAGCAGATAGAGTTTCTGCCAGCGCCACCAGATCCGGGGCAGCAGCAATGCAGCACCTTTCACGCTGCGCACGTCCTGCCAGATCCGATCGTTCCAGATGCCGTGCAGCGCGACCGAGACCGACAGGACCATGGCTATCGCACAGCACAGGCTGGTTGCGAGGTAAATGGCCATCCAGTTGGCGATCTCGAGAGGCGTGAACTGCGACATCTATCCTTCCGCTATACCTGTAATTTTCTAACAGGGCACCCGATTCCATAGCCTACTTTCTTACAGGCAAATCGATAATATCCTTGGACTATCAGGCATTTTCACAGACAAATGCGGCAAGAGTGGAGAGGGAAGAGAGGGAGTGGACCGAGCAGATCGGCCAAACGCCCTTCAACCATAGCAGCTGCCTTGCCACGCATCTGCGTCATGGAGGTAACTCCCCATGGAACGCTTTGTTCTCTTCATCAGCGAGCCGGGATCTGATGACATCGTAGACATTCACCCCAACAAACCGGCGGCCGAAACCGCGCTCGTCGAATATGTGCGTGCCCGCTCCGCCATCATCGGCATGCCTGTCCATCCTGACGACGATTGTGCGGTGGCGTCCTATTTTCAGGATAGCGAAGCCATCTACGCCATCGCGCGCGTCATGCCGCTGGCCAAGCCGGGCAATGACCAATGACCATCGTCGCCCGTCGCCCCTCGCAGCAACTCATCGACATCGTCGGCACCCTGCGCGGCACCTGGCACGGAACCCGGGCCATGTGCCGCTGCCCGGCCCATGATGACCACGAGCCCAGCCTGTCCCTCCGGCAGGGGGATCGCGGCATCCTTGTGACCTGCTTTGCCGGTTGCGATTCCATCGACGTGCTGCGCGAACTCGATCGCATCGCCATCACGCGCCACTATGAGCCGCCACCAGACAATGTGCGCGCCGGCACCGCGAATATCGAACGGCTCTGGTCGCAGGCTCAGTCCGTTCCGGGCACGCTCGGTGAACGCTATCTGGGGTCGCGATTCCTGCTTCCCGTTCCCGGTGACGTCCGCTTTCATCCGCGCTGCCCGCATGGCGCAAAGCCCAACACCGTTTTCAAGCCCGCCCTGCTGGTCGCCGTGCGCGAAGGTCAGCGGCTTGTCGCCCTGCAGCGGATCTTCCTCGATCCTGAAACCGCGCGCTACACCGCCAAGGCGACCATCGGTTCGCTCGGCATGGGCGCATGGCGCGGGGGCGGTATCGGTCCCACCATCGGGCTTGCCGAAGGCTTCGAGACGGCCCGCGCGTGGAGCCGCATCAACAACCTGCCGTGCTGGGCAACGCTCGGCTCGCGCCGGTTCGGCCTGGTGACGATCCCCGACAGCGTGACCGAACTGATCCTCGCGGGCGATTACGACACGGCGGGGCGCCGGGCCGTAAACCGGGCATCGCACCGCTACGCCCATGACAACCGCGTGATCCGTGTCGATTTCCCGAAGGGGTACAAGGATTGGGCCCAGGCGCTCGAAGCCCTCGAGACGCAGAAAAGGGGAGGGGGAGGGGAAGGGTGATCTGCCGTTCGGCAGAGAGCCCAAGGAGACCCCCATGCGCGACCTTCTCGATCTCACGCACGTCAATGATGCGCCGGCGGCACGCACGATCGCCACCCTTCTCGCCGCCGATGCCGCCATCACCCGCCGCCAGCTGAATGACGCCATGGTACAGGCGTTCGGCGGCAGCGATGCCGACGGGCGCTGGACCCAGCGCGACAGCTTCGAGATGCTCGAGCATGCCCTGGCCCTTCATCTCGCAAGCGACGGCCATCGCATCAGCGCCCCTGCAGACATCGCCGTTTCGTCCGCGCTGATGCAGCGCCTGCCGACCCATACCGTGCGCAGCGAGGAACAGATCGAGCTGCAGCAGTTCTCCACCCCTGCCGATATTGCGGCGCTGGCCATGCTGCTCGCGTCGATCGGCGCCGACGACGTCGTGCTGGAGCCGAGCGCCGGCAACGGTCTCCTGATCGCCCAGGCCCCGCGCGGGCGCATGCTGCAGCTCAACGAAATCGACCCGCGTCGCCGTGAACGGCTCGCGCACATCTTCCCCGATGCGACGATCACAGGCCATGATGGCGCGGCGCTGGTCGCCCTTCACGCGGATCTCCCACGGCCGAGCGTCGTGCTTATGAACCCGCCGTTTTCCCGCAGCATCGGCCGCGGCGCCGATGACCTGGCGGCGCTGCGCCATCTGCAGGCGGCGATCAAGCGGGTCAGCCCTGGCGGGCGCGTCGTCGCCATCATGCCCGACTGGTTCACGCCCTGCGCGCGCCTGCGCACTGCCTACGAAGCGATCCTGAGCGGTTGCACGGTGCGCTCCTCTCTCCGCCTCGAGCACTGCTATCGCAAGCACGGCACCAACATTGCGGTTCGCCTCTATGTCATCGACAAGATCGCCGGCGACCTCATGCCTGCCGTCATCGAGCGCGCAGCCGTGCTCGACTTTCTCGACGCAATCGACATCCCCGCCCGCATCAGACTGGAGCCCGCCGCCAATCTTCCGGCTCGCGCGGTGCCTGCAAAGCCGACATCGCTGTTCGGCGCTGCGCGCAGGACCAAGGTGGCAGCACCACGGCCGTATCACGCGCCCAAGGCCAATGCGGTTCTACCCGTCGGCTATCGCAAGCTGGAAGCCCCGGCGCCGCTGGCCGAACAGGTCGGCGTCTACCTGCCGTACCGGCCTAGCCGCATCGTCTTCGACCAAGCCGGCGAGCACCCCACCGCGCTCGTTGAATCGGTCGCCATGGGCTCGATCCCGGCGCCGATCCCCGATCACGTCCCCCATCTGCCCGAGCGCACCGTTAGCGAGCGGCTCCTGTCCTCCTCCCAGCTCGAAACCGTCGTCTATGCAGGCCACGCCTGGAACCAGACGCTGCCGGGCACCTTCAAGCCCGCCAAGGAAGGCGTTGGCCTCGACATCGACCCTGAAGGACGTAAGTACCGCAAGGGCTTCTTCCTCGGTGACGGCACCGGCGCGGGCAAGGGCCGCCAGATCGCCGCCTGCATCCTCGACAACAAGCTGCAGGGCCGTCGCCGCCACATCTTCGTCACCAAGAACGAGCCCCTGCTCGAGGACATTCGCCGCGACGTCACCGCGCTTGGCGGCCTCTCGGCCGACGTGCAGCCACTTTCGAACTGGAAGATCGGCCAGCCCATCACGCTCGAAGAGGGCACCTTGTTCGTCACGTATCCGGGGCTGCGATCGGGCCGCTCGGATGCAACGCGCCTACAGCAGATCCTCGATTGGGCCGGTCCCGACTTCGACGGCGTGATCGCCTTCGACGAGGCCCACGAAATGGGCGGTGTCGCGGGCGGGGAGGGTGCTCTCGGCAAGACCGAAGGCTCCCAGCAGGGCATCTGCGGCGTCCTCCTTCAGAACCACCTTCCCGATGCGCGCGTGCTCTATGCGTCCGCCACCGGGGCTTCCGACGTCAACAACCTTGCCTATGCCGTGCGTCTCGGCCTCTGGGGGCCGGAAACCTCCTTCCCCGACCGGGAATCCTTCATCTCCAACATCCGTCAGGGCGGCATCGCGGCGATGGAACTGGTGGCGCGCGACCTGAAGGCGCTCGGGCTCTACACGGCGCGCGCTCTGAGTTTCGCGGGCGTCGAATACGAAGTGCTGCGCCACGAGCTGACGCCTGCCCAGATCGAGATCTACGACACCTATTGCCGGGCATGGCAGGTCATCAACACCAACCTTGCCGCCGCGCTCGAGGCGACAAACGTGGTCGACGCCCTCGAGGGCAAGACGCTCAACTCGGGCGCAAAGGCCGCCGCCCGCTCGCGTCTGGAAGGGACGCGCCAGCGTTTCTTCGGCCAGGTGCTACTGTCCATGAAGCTGCCCACCGTGATCGCGGCGATCGAGGGGCACCTGAAGCAGGATCATTCCGTGGTCGTGCAGTTGGTGACGACGGCCGAGGCGATCCTCGACAGGCGGCTTTCCGAGATGACGGCCGAGGAACGCGCCGAGCCCCAGATCGAGTTGTCGCCCACCGACCAGATCGTCGATTACCTCAAGCGCGCCTTTCCGACCCACCAGATGGAGGTCTTCAAGGACGACACCGGCGCCCTGCATTCCCGGCCCATGCGCGACGAGGACGGCAACCCGGTCCTCAATCCCGAAGCCATGGCCGCGCGCGACAACCTGATCGAGCATCTGTGCGCGCTGCCACCCATCAAGTCGGGCCTCGACGCGCTCATCGAGCATTTCGGGCCGGATCGCATCGCCGAAGTCACCGGGCGATCCAAGCGCCTCATCACCGGCCCGGACGGTCGCCAGAAGGTCGAGACCCGCACCGCGCGCACCAGTCAGGCCGAAGCCAGCGCCTTCATGAACGATCAGAAGAAGGTGCTCGTCTTCTCCGATGCCGGTGGCACGGGCCGGTCCTACCATGCCAGCCTCGATGCGGTGAACCAGGACCGGCGTGCCCATCTTCTGCTCGAACCGGGCTGGCGCGCTGACCGGGCCATTCAGGGGCTCGGCCGAACGCACCGCACCCATCAGGCATCGACGCCGCTGTTCCGTCCCGTCACCACCGACTGCAAGGGCGAGCTGCGCTTCACCTCGACGATCGCGCGGCGCCTCGACAGCCTTGGCGCCCTCACACGCGGCCAGCGCCAGACCGGAGGGCAGGGCCTGTTCGATCCCGCCGATAACCTCGAGAGCGATTACGCCCGAGATGCGCTCGTCTCGTGGTTCCACCTTCTGTATCTCGGCAAGCTCAAGAGCACCAACATGACCGAGTTCGTGGACCTGAGCGGGCTCGAGATCACCGAGGGCGACGGTGTCCTGAAGGAAGACCTGCCGCCAATCCAGCGCTGGCTCAATCGCCTACTGGCCCTGCCGATCGCGCTGCAGAACAAGATATTCGAGGAATACCTCACCCTCGTTGAAACCCGCGTCGCCGCCGCGCGCGAGGCCGGCACCCTCGATGTCGGCGTCGAGACGATCACCGCCGACAGCGCCCGCGTCATCAGCGATACGATCCTGCGGACCGATGCCGGCACAGGCGCCACCACACACCTTCTCACGATCGAGATCGCCCGGCGCAAGAACCCGATTTCGCTCGAACGCATCCTCGACATGGCCCGCTGGCGCGAGAACCCGGCATTTGTCATGAACGCCAAGTCGGGCCGTGTCGCACTGCGCAGCAGAGCAAACGCCTGGATGGACGACGAGGGCGAGCCGATCCTTCGCATCGAGCTGCAGCGCCCCTGCAGCCGCAAATCCATGCGCGAGGCGGATCTGTTCGAAACGGCGTGGGAGGAGATCGACGCAGAAACCTTCCGGGCGAAGTGGCAGGCCGAAGTCGACGAAGCGGCCGAGCAGCTAGACACCGAGACGGTGCGCCTCGCAACCGGCCTCCTCCTGCCGATCTGGTCGGCGCTGCCTTCCGATCATCTCGCGGTCAACCGGATCGTCGACAAGAATGGCAACAGCTGGCTTGGCCGTATCGTCTTCGAGCACAGCATCGTCGACCTCTTCACCAAGCTGGGCCTTGCGAGCAGCGAGGAGATGCCCGTCGAAGCCATCACCAATGCCGTCCTCGCCGGGCGCAGCGTCCAGGTGACGCGCCCGTTCCCGATGGCCTTCAAGCGCTCGCATGTGAACGGCAACCCGCGTGTGGAGATCGTCGACGCCCCGGCATCGCAACTCGCCTGGCTCAAGTCTCTCGGCGCCTTCACCGAGATCATCCAGTACCGCACCCGCGTCTTCATCCCCGTCGCGCAGGCCGAGGCCATCATCTCCGAAATCCTCAAGCCCTCCTGACCATCTGCGCCCCTTAATCCTGATCGATCCCGAGCCCCGATGCAGCCGGGCCGGTCAGGAGAGAGGAGGGGGGAGGGGAAGGGTGTCCGTGAATTGGCCGGACGATGAGAAGAAGGTGTTTTACCATGATCCAGACCGTCAAGCTCGCGAAGCTGGTTCTGTCCGACATCAACGTGCGCACCCGCGGCGAAGACCTGATCGAACAGTTCGCCGCCGACATTTCCGCGCGCGGCATCCTGCAGAACCTGGTCGTAGCCTCGGTGAAGAAGCCCCGCGGTTCCTACGGTGTCATCGCCGGCAGCCGCCGCTTTCGGGCCCTGAAGCTGCTCGCCGAGCGCGGTGAGATCAATGAAGCCGAATACGACGTGCCGGTCCTCATCCTCACCGGCGGCAACGACGAGCTTTCCGAAGCCTCGCTCGCTGAAAACTTCCATCACCTCAATATGTCGCCGGCCGACGAATGCCGCGCCTTCCAGCACTGCCTCGGCCAGGGCGGCGACATCGACGCGGTCGCCAAGCGTTTCGGCATCACCCGCCGCTTCGTCGAAGGCCGCTTGCGCCTCGCCAATCTCGCCGAGCCGATCTTCGAGGCTCTGAAATCGGGCGCAATGACGCTCGACATGGCCAAGGCTTATGCCTCCACCGAGAGCCATGAGCGCCAGCTGATGGTCTGGAACAGCTATGGCGCCAACAGCTACCACGCCAGCGCCGACACCATCCGCCGCGTCATCGCCAACGAGTCCATGAAGTCGACCGATCCCGTCGCACGTCTCGTCGGCGAGGAAGCCTACGTGGCGGCAGGCGGCAACGTCGATCGCGACCTGTTCAGCGACAACGGCGATCGCTGGACCAACCCCGAGATCGCCCAGGCCCTCGCAGCGGCCGCCATGGAGGCCGAAGCCAAGCGCATCGGTGAAGAACGCGGCCTCGCCTGGATTCGCCCGGTTGCCTCGAACTCGACCTGGGAAGCTGCGCGCGGCCTGTTCCACGTCCACCTGCCGAGCCTTCCGCTCACCGAGGCCCAGACCATCCGCATCAGCGAAATCGAAGCGCGCCTGAGCATCGTCAGCCTCGAGATGGAAGACGAGGATCTGGAGGAAGAAGCCTGGCAGGCCCTCGATGCCGAACACGATGCTCTCAGTGACGAACTGCGTGATGCCGGTCGCCGCGAGAAGATCCTCCCTCCCGAACTTGCGCCGCGTGTCGGCCTGTTCCTGACGCTGTCGCAGGACGGCCGCATGGGACTCGGCGATACCTACTACAGCGAAACGCCGCTCAGCGTCACCATGGTCGAACCAGATGAGGACGACGAGGACGCGGCCGAAACCGGCGAAGACGGCATCGAAACCGAAGCTGCCGGCGAAGCGACCCCGCGCACTCCGACCTTCCGCATCGAGGAAGGTGAGACCGGAACCGTCACCGGGGCCACCAAGGAAGTGTCGCCCGACGAGGCTGCCCCTGGCGGCAAGGCTCTCAGCCAGGTTCTCCTCGATCAGCTTTCGGTGCAGCGCCGCGACGTTCTGGGTGCTTCCATGATCGCCAACCCTGCGCTCGCGCTCGATTACATGCTGTTCGCCATGGTCGACAAGACCGACGGCATGAGCGACAGCTGCGGCACCACGATCCGGGCTTCGCACCCGGAAGATCCGGTTCGCTACGACGCCTATCCCAAGTCGGTCGCCCATGACTATCTGGCCGAGGTGCGCGAAGGTCTCGATGCATCCTGGACCGAGCACAAGGACATGGTCGAGCGCTTCGACGCCTTCCGCGCGCTGGACGACGAGGTCAAGACGGCATGGCTCGCGTGGATCGTCGCCCGGTCGTTCAAGGCGAAGGAAACCTACAGCCATCGCCAGAACGCCCTGCAGAACCACCTTGCCGGGCTGCTCGAGGTAGATGTCGCCAAGTGGTGGCGCCCGACCTCGGAAAACTTCTTCGATCGCGTTCCCAAGGGTGCGCTGCTCTCGCTGCTCGACGAAGTCGGCGGTCCCGCGCTGTCGAGCCGTCATGCAAGCCAGAAGAAGGGCGAAATCTCGACCTCCTGCGAGAAGCTGTTCGCCGGCGACGCGGTGATCGAGGCCGACGTCAAGGAAAAGGCACTGGCCTGGGTGCCCGCGGCGATGCGCTTCACCGCCACTGAGACGACGACCGATCAGGACGAAGTCGGCGAAGCCGGGGAGACCGGCGAGGCGAGCGCACCTGACGAAACCGAAGACGATCTGGCCAGCCTGATCGGCGCTGCCCTTGCAGGGCCCGACGACGGCGATGATGGCGAGAACGTCTCGATCGACGACGAGCACACCGGCGAAGGCGGCGACGATCAGCAGATCGATGACGGCTCACCCGCCGTCTACGGCGATGACGACGCCATCAGCCAGTGGGCCGAAGCGGCGGAATAACGAGCGTCCCTCCAACCCGACCGACGATCCGCCGGTGGGCTTTGCGGCTCACCGGCGGCTTTTCTCGCCACAACGGACAAGGGACATTCCCCATGAAGACGCCCCGCAATTCGCGCGAAATCGCGCGCGAAGTCACCAATGCCATCGTTTCCCGGCTCGAGGCCGGCACTACCCCCTGGACCCGCTCCTGGTCGCTGACCGGGGAGGGCGGCCGACCGCTGCGCCATGAAGGCACTCCGTACAACGGCATCAACTGCCTCTGGCTCTGGACGATCGCCGACGCGCGTGGCTACCGCAGCCGCTACTGGATGACCGCCCGCCAGGCCCAGGAACTCGGCGCGCATGTGCGCCGCAAGGCCGATCCCTCCATGTCGATCTACGCCTCCAGCTTCCGCAAGGCCGGACAGCCGGGACTGATGGGCGAGGCCACCGGCCAGCTCATCCGCTTCCTGCGCCACTACATCGTCTACAATGCAGACGAGATCGAGGGCCTGCCCGATTACTACTACGCGCGCGACGTGCCCCCGACACCGAGCCTGCTATCGCAGCGCCAGGACGCGATCGATAGCTTCTTCGCGGCGATCCCTGCGCGGGTACGCCATGGCGGCGACGAAGCCTATTACAGCCCAATCGGGGACTACATCCAGCTACCCCGTCCCGGCAGCTTCAGGTCGGGCGACGCTTACGCATCCACGAGGGCCCATGAAGTAGGTAACATCGCAAGTGTCCTTGTCGCGGGCGGCGCGGGCGAGGGTGCTGTAGAACGATACCTCCGCCATCTTCACTGCGGCGAGCAAAGCCCAGGCGGGGGTCGACTGGATGCACGCACAGCAGCCGGCGCTGCAACTCAGCGCTGCGGCGTAATTGGGATTGCGGCGGGTGCGTCCGGCATCCGCCGTAGGCTGCCGGCGAGCCGGTCCTCGGCCGTCCTCGCGCGATGAAGCAGCGTCAGGTTCTCGCTCGCCAAAAGACGCTTCTCTTCCGCATGACGGCGCGCGGCTGCCCTCAGGTCCGCCAGATCGGATTCAAGCTCGGCGATGCGCGCTGCCAGATCGGTCGCCGGTGTTGGGCCACCCGCCGCCGCCTCGATCTCGTCGAGGATGTCGCGATGGGTCGTGTAGAGCGGATTGCGGCTACGCCCAGCCTCGCGCGCGACCGAAGCCGGGCTGATCCGCACGACGCGCCCAGCATGATCGGCATGCCGCCCTTCGCCGCGCACAAGTCTGGCGAGTGCAGCCCGGTAGCTCCTTGCGACCGCGTCAGATCGGCGCAACGCATCAGTTCCCCTCATATTGCCCTCCGATCTTTGCCAGCACGCCGTCGCACTGTTCGATCGCCTCGGTCAGCACCGCCGCTGTCATCGCTCCGGCTCGGGGAAGCAGGGCAGCATTGCGCGCACGCCGATCTCGCCAGTAGCCGGCATGCTGCTCCTCAACGACCATATTCGCGCACGACAGGCACACCGCTGGCGCCCTCCCGGCTTCGCTCGGCCCGGCCTCACCGCCGCAGCGCGCCGTTTCCTGCTGGAACACGCACCAGCCATAATCGCAGGCATGCACCCGGAGATCGGTCTCCGCGAGGATAAATGCGATATAGTCGCGCCGGACCTGCTCACCGGCACGGCCGCGGAACCGGACATTGCCGGCAACGATACGCTCCCCCATCCGGCCACCAAGGCGCTTGCTGGTCAGCATTTGATCGAGCGCTGCGGCGGTTTCGGCGCGGCTCTCATGGTCGATAAGGCCGTGCAGATCGAAGTCGTTCCCCACATAGCTTCGGGCCGTCATCGCGACCGACGCATGCTTGAAGTGCTCGGCCAGCCCGAGAAGCTGTGATCGATCCCGCCGTGCCACGAACCGAGCGAAGGTCTTGCGGAACTGGTGCGTGCTGAACGACCAAGGCTTTCCTTCATGTTCGGGCACGCCGACGTGCCGCGCGAAGTCGTTGATCCGCCAACCGATGTGCATGTGGGTCACCGGCACGATCTCGCCATATTGCGTGTTCTTGACCAGGAAGATTTCATCGCGTCCCGACGCGGCACGCAGCGGGGCGCTCAGCTGTTCGAGCAGATCGACGGCCCGCACCACCGGCGCGGGGGCAACCCAGCGTTCCTCCCGCCCCTCGGGATGGTCTACCGTCTTGAACAACCGCGCCACCACATAGGCCTGATCCACGCCGGTCTCGCCGATCGGGCGGTATTCGATCGCCCCGACCTTCATCGACAGGATCTCGCTCACCCGCATCCCGACGAAGCCCGCGATGACGATGTAGCAGGCTTCGACGAGGTGGCATGCGGCGTGACGGACGGCGTAAGCGCCATCCAACTTGTCCCCCAGCGGTCCCGTCAGATGCGCTTGCCGCAGCGCCCTGCGCACATAGTAGGAGGCTTGGCGGGAGATGCCGGTAGCGAGGCCGATGGCCCTGGCTCGTAAGCGGATCGTTTCAGCCTCGATGATCGTCTCGCCATGCTCCTCCACCCAGCGCAACGCTTCGCCAAGGATCGCGACGGCGACCTCATCCGGGATGAACGGGATTGTCCCTTTGGTCGCGCGCGTGACGCCCGCCGCCTCGAAGGTCGTGTCCAACGGCAGCGGATCGACGCGCGGAGCATCGCTCAGCTTGGTTCTTTGCCGATAGAGATCCTTTATGGCGAGCAGGTAGTTGCTCACCGTGCTTGGGCTGACCCGCGCCTTTCCATTGCGGGCGGGACGACCGCGCAACCAAACGCACAGGCGATCGACAGCGCTCGGGTCGATGTCGGAGAAGCGGCGCAGCCCCTCGATCGCCATCCACCCGATCAGCGTGCGCAGAATCAGGCCTTTCATATGAAGCGACGCGAGCGATGATCGCTTTCGTCCCGCTGGCGGATCGACGCGCATCGACCAGAGGAAGTGCTTCGCGGCATGGATCAGGGCCGCGCGCTCCCCGATGCCGATCCTCGCATCCTTTGGCATCGCAACGACCCAGCGCAGCCGGTTCTGATCGGCGCGGCGACCCGACGTCCTGATGTCGAGGCGCCATTCGTCGTCGCCGAATCGGCTCCAGGGCGAGACGGCCATATCTTCCCAGGCCGGCGCCCCCGCCCTCGTTTGTGGCCGCACGCTCATTCGATCGGCGGCAGCACGGGCAGCGCACGGTCGACCGCTGCATCATGCAGCGTGTCCGGGAAGCGCGGCAGAATATCGCGTTCGAGGATCTCCAGTTTGGGGGCATAGAGCAGCCGCCAACGACCCGGCACCATCCCGTTTCGCGCGTCGATCAGCGCCGATCGCGTCGCGTTAAGCCGAACCAGCATCTCCACATCGAGCGGGATGACCGCGTTCTGGCAGGTGAAGCACCCCAGCCAGGCCGTGCAGAGTTGGCCCGCACGCTGGCCTTCCGCCGCCCCACCCATCGGATCGGCGCAGATGAAGCCCGAGGCCGACGCACGGCGAACGTCGACGTCAGGCTGTTCGGGTATTTCCGCATCCGGCTCCCCCCGCACGATCTCGACGAACCGGGCCTGCAAGGCGCCAACGGCGATGGCTTGGGCTTGTCGGACGAGCGGCCGATCCACATAACGCTGCGTGGTGTCCGGCGTCGCATGGTTCGCCAGCGCCTGGGTTTTCAGGATATCATGGCCCAGCCTCTCATGCGCCAGCGTCAGCCCAGATGCCCGAAGCGCGGCGATGCTCAGTTGCAAGGGCCTGCCCAGATCGTCTCGCAGATCGTGACGCTTCACGAAGCGCCGGACATGCGCCGATACCAGATAGTTCGGTATCACGCCGACGATCCGCGAGCTGTTCATATTGTCGATCAGGAACAGGCGGTCCCGGTCCTCGGGCCGCGCATGCGGGATGAGCGCAGCCGTCATTGCCAGCACTTGCTCGATCAACGTCGGGACCGAGAAGCTCTTATCCTTGAGGAAGCTGCGCCGTTGTTCGCGGCTCGAGCGCCCTTTGCTCCAGGTGACGAGCACGCGGCCGTCAAGCAGGAGGTGCTCGCTCATGCAGTCGCGACGAAGCAAGCGCAGCGCTTCGGCATTGGCGTAGGTCTGCGCGCCGATCGCGATCATGTAGGGCACGATCGTTTCCGGCATCATGTAGAGATGAGCCGCCACCTTCAGATTGGCGCCATGGCGCAGCATCGCGAAGTGAAGGCGCCACAGTTTCGCTCCCGGCTTCGACATCACCCGCGTCGGTGGCACGATCCCGCCGAACCGATCGCAGATTATCGCAAGCAGAACCCCGATATCGTCCAGATCAAGCCGCGCCAGATCGTCCTCAGCCGCGATCGCGGCACGGTCGAGGCGCGCAAGCGCCGCGCACCCAGCCTGGAACACCGCCCAGCTGGCAGTGATATCGGCGCGGGCTGCGGCTAGCACGCGCTCCATCTCGTTTCGGCTCAGCACCGCTCGAGGCGGTGTCTCGGCATTCTTGCGTGGGAAGGCGTTGAACGGGATATCAAGGTCGGAGTGGGTCAGCTCGGGCCGGTTTCGCTGCAACCATGCGATCAACTGCTTGATGCACGACCATGCCCCATGTCTCGTCGCCTTCACCCAGGGTTTGGTATCGAGCGATGCGATGAACGCGCGCAGCACCGCTGTATCGACGTCACGCATCGACGTGATTGCATCATCATGTTCCTTGATGAACGAGAACCACAGGGGAAGCCGACGATAGGTGCTGATGCGAGTTGACGCTGCTTTGTCGCCAAGATGATGTCGGAACGCCAGCGCCAGCTCGGCCGCCATCGGCACTTTTCCGAACATTGTAAAATCGAACGAACGCTTGAGCGTGCCGTCTGCTTGTACGAAGTTGACGACGAGCGTACCGGGCTCGCTGATCAGCGGGATCGGCGATGGTGCGACCCGATAATTCTTCCGGCGGCGTGCCACTACAGCAGTGCCGCATAGAGATCATCGACTGAGGATTCGATGATCGAGAGGTCGGTTGCGACGACGCGGAGGTAGATCGCTGTGGTCGCAAGATCGGCGTGCCCCATCAACACCTGCAGCGCGAGCAGCGGATTGAGGTCCGGATGGGTTTGTGCCTCGCGCTGCAGGAACCTCAGCATCGCTACCGCGAACGTGTGGCGCAGCGCATGGAACGTCGCCGGTACGCCTGCGCCGTCTGCCGCCGCTTTGAACATCGCGCCAACCCGCCGGGGCGTCATCGGCTGCCCCCTTACGGTCAGGAACAGCGCGTCAGGGTCAGTGGGCCCAGCGCGAGCTTGCATTTTTCTAACCGTGACGGCGCGCTCCTCCCGCACATAAGCCCACGTCCGATCCAGAAGCGTGGGCGGCGGATAGATGACGCGGGCTTTTCCGCCCTTTGTTGCGTCGATTCGCACCGGCATCATCGGTTCGGCGCAGGCCTTCGGAAGAAGGCGGAGTTTCAACCCGGCGATCTCCATGCGCCTTATCCCGGTCGTGACCGCCCATTCGACAACGAGCCGGTCCCTGACCGGCATTTCCGCTATGATCCGCCGGATCGCCGACGGCGCCAGCGGACGCGGCAGCATCGTCACATGGCGCACGGTCAGCTCGTTGACGCGCTCGCGGCCGCCACTCGCATCGATATGAGCGAAGAAGCCTGGCGGGCGGCTTCGCGACAGTGCGACGTCGCTTGCCGTAAACGGCGTTCGATCAATCAGGCCGGTCCCGGCACACCAGTGGTAGAACCGGGCGATGGTGCGCAACCGGCCATTGATCGTACTGCGCGCCAGCGGCTTTTCGTCGTCATCAGGTGGATGCAACATATTGTCCCGGTATGCTGCGATCTCACCAGAGCCGACACTGTCCCAGCGCCAGTCATTCGCCTCAATCGTCTGCCACCAGTCATAGAGCGCTTCGCCGTAGGTGCGCCAGGTCTCGGGGCTGCGCGTCCGCCCACGCACCAGCGCGACATGCATCAGCCAGGCACAGGCCGGCTCGATCAGTCGCATTTTCGCGTCGAGCAGCATCGGCACGCCCAGAACCGATGAGCCATCGGGCCTGAACGTTTCTGCCGAGAACAACAACTCCGCCATACCTCTCCTCGATCGCTGCCGAATGGGGTGGGCCCTCGGGCCCACCCCATTCGGCGAAGAAGGAGAGTGGGGCCTGTGCAGGGTGTCCTTCTGGATAGCCCTGAAAGGACAGAAAGGACATCCTGTGGGCAGGACCTAACATGAAAGTGCCCATTGGAGCGGGAGCAAGGATCGGCTCAATCGCACTTTCGGCAAGCGTTTCGGTGACGATGCTTACTGCGTCGAGGAACTTTGCGCCGAACTAACAGCAAGTTACATTTGCGCCGAACTCGGCTTGCCGACCGAGTTGCATGACTGCCATGCCAGCTACCTCGCGCATTGGGTCAGGGTGCTTCGCGCCGACCACAGCGCCATCTTCACCGCCTCGGCCAAAGCCGAACAAGCCTTCAACTATCTGCGCGCCTTCAGCCTCGCCGGGGCGAACGCGCCTGCCGGCGACGCCCTGAAGGCGGCGGCATGACTTCCATCAGCAGGAGACATCACCATGGGCTGGCTCTTCATGAACAGGCACCACATGGGCGGGCACGCTTCGCCCAAGTCCTATCTCGACGCCCAATTCACCTTCACCAATGCGCCGGACGACAAAGGAATCGCGCACGGCGCGCGCGTCCTTGCCTCATCCTGCCCCGGCAACCGGGTGTGGTACGCAGCGGTGCAATACACCGAAAACGGCGTGCCGACCGAGGTCATCGCCATGGTCTGCCTCGTAAAGTGGAACCCGAGGGACAAGGAGGCCATGCACTTCGGCTACAAAGACAGTGCGCCGTTGCGGCGCTGAAATGGAGTATCAGTGATGATGAGGTAAGTTGAGAATGCCTCTGCTCGCCGGACTAACCTCGGGCCTCACAAGGTCTGAAATCCCGAAAGGGACGGGGAACAATAGCATGTTCGGAAAAGGCCAGATGCGTCTTAGTCGCAAATGGAGGCGATGACGGTCAGGGCAAGGTGCGTATGGTGAAGGCTACACTGCTTAAATCCCAGTCTGCAGCAATCTATATAGCGATACTGGCGAAAGCGACTGTCACGCCAGGTCCGGATGATGACAGCGGTCTCATGTCTTGGCCGCCTGTTTCTCAGCCCATCCGGTGCGCCTCTCGTCGAGGGGTTTAGTGGACGAACGGGACACCTAACCGCGCCGCATCTCCATTCAGCGTAACTACGGGATGCCCTAAACAGGCGGCTTCTGCCGGCCTGCATGGGTACGGAGCCGCCATATTACTCAAATGCCCGGGGTAATGCCCGGGACATCGACCTCTTCGGAGGCGGCGGTGCAACTGTATAAGGTCTCGAGCGATCGGGCCGAAAGCGGGGAAGACCGGGGGAAGGGCGGCAGCTGTGATTCTTCAACCACCGATCATGGGGTGTGCTGATGCTGCCAGAAACTGTGAAAGGCCGGTTGGAGGCCATTCCGGCGCTCGTTGCGTCGGGCAAAAGGGTGAATGGACTCTATCGTCTGATGGGGTCTCGCCTCCTTTGGGAGGAGGGGCTCCAGAAGATCGGATCCAACAAGGGTGCGATGACGCCGGGTATTGACGGCGAGACCTTCGCGGACTTCGGACCGGAAGACCTCGACCCGATTATCGCCAGCGTGACGGCAGGGACCTATGATCCCAAACCAGTGCGTCGGGTGTTTATCCCGAAAGGCAAGGGCAAACGGCGTCCGCTGGGCATTCCCACGCGCGACGACCGCCTCGTTCAGGAAGTGGCGCGGCAACTGCTCGAACGGATCTATGAACCGGTGTTCTCGAACGCCTCCCATGGATTCCGGCCGGGCCGGTCGTGTCATACGGCGCTTGAACACGTCAAAGCCGTATGGACGGGGGTGAAATGGCTCGTAGATGTGGATGTCGCGGGGTTCTTCGAGAACATCGACCACGACATCCTCCTGCGGCTGTTGCGGAAAAGGATCGATGACGAGAAATTCATCGGCTTGATCGGCAGCATGCTTAAGGCGGGTGTTATGGAAGACCGGGTTCACACCCGGACCTACAGCGGCACTCCGCAGGGCGGTATCGTCTCTCCAATCTTGGCCAACATCTACCTCCATGAACTCGATATGTTCATGGCGGAACGGATCGCGGCTTTCGAGAGGGGGAAGGTCCGTGCCACGAACCCGGAATATGGGCGACTGGCTGGGCGCATCCAGAAACAACGGAAGCGCGTCACCATGCTGCGGGCCAAAGACAATGTCGACGAGGTGAAGGTTGCGGCCTCCTTGGCCAAAATCCAAACCTTACTGCCGCAAAAGCGGTCCATCCCGTCGAGAGACGCGATGGACCCCGGTTATCGCCGACTTCGTTACTGTCGCTACGCGGACGACTTCATGATTGGGGTTATCGGTAGCAAGGAGGATGCACGAAGCGTGTTCGCCGAAGTCAGGGCATTCCTGACCGAGGCGCTGGCGCTCACGGTGTCCGAGGAGAAAAGCGGTATCCGCAAGGCGAGCGATGGAGCCGCCTTCCTTGGATATGAGGTCCGCACATATACGACACGCCAACGGGTTGTCCGGAGCCGACAAGGTTCCGTCAGCTTCCTTCGTAGGCCGCCGTCGGAAGTGATGCAGCTGCATGTCCCTTGGGAGAAGGTCCACGCGTTCGCTTCTGCAAAAGGTTATGGTGATCTGTCGGTGTTGAAGCCGCGTCATCGTAGCCTGCTGCTCAGCTGCAGCGACGTTGAGATCGTCCTAGCTTACAACGCCGAATTGCGGGGTTTTGCGAACTACTATGCTCTCGCCAAGGATGTGAGCTTCAAGCTGAACAGGCTTGAGTTTCTCCAGCGGTGGAGCTTGTTCAAGACCTTGGCCAGCAAGCACAAAACCAATGTGCGAGCGGTCGTGGCCCGCATGAGGACGGGGCAGGAATTCACCATCGGCTACGACGTCGATGGCCAGCCCCGATCGGTCAAAGTCTGGAAACTGGCTCATCTGAAACGTGATCCGGCCACCTCGTCCAGGATTGATATCCAGCCTTGGACGCAGGTGTTCACCCACTCACGTACGGACTGGGTTGATCGTCAGAATGCCAAGCAATGCGAGGCTTGCGGTCGATCCGATGTTCCGTGTCAGGTGCACCATATCCGGGGGATGGCCGATGTTTCGCACCGCGGTTTTGTCGTGAGAATGAAGGTGGCACGCGCCCGCAGGACGGTGGTCCTGTGCGAGCAATGCCACTGGGATACTCACAGAGGCCGCCTGCCCGATCTACGGCAAAGTGATGGTTCGTCACAGTGGAGAGCCGCATGCGGTGAAAGCTGCACGTGCGGTTCGGCGGGGGGATCAGGGCTGACTCCATGAGCAGCACCAATCCTACCCGACTGAGCGAAGGCATGGGCCCCTACGAGGCAGAAGCACCCGAGAACATCCTTCGCCTGCTCACACCGACCACTAACGAGAATGCTCTCGACTGGCGCCGCCGATGCCTCGCCCGCCTGCAGAAACGTTCCCGAAAGATCGTCGATGGCATGCGCGTCAAATTCCCGCAGGCGATCACCTTTACCGATGGCTTCGCCGGGGACGAGTTCACTGTCATCAAGCGCGGCGCGACCATTACCTTCCGGCCTGTCGGCACATACGGCCACTACCGCATTCGCAACTTCCGTGACCTCGAGTGGTCGATCGTCCCGGAAACGAAGGTCCATCGAACGATCTTCGCGCCCCGCCCCTCTGCAGCGATGCCCCCGCCATGAGCGGGGCATCCAGGGGGCGTTACATAAAACGGGCACAGATATACGCTTGCGCCCCGAACTGACGGAAAACCTCCGAAATGAGGTTTCCGGTCAGTGCATCAATCCGACAGGGTTTATCGTTCATCATCGGCCATAGCGATCGTAGCGCAGCCGATTTGCGGCCCCCCCCTGTCAGAAAACATGTGTTTCACGACAGGGTGGGCGCGGCAGGTTGCGACCAAAGCACGAACCCGCTGCGCGGGAGAGTCGCTTGGGGTGACGTAGCGTAGTATAGTTCGGGCTTTGCGAGCGGCGATGTTGCCTCGCGACCGTGGGGTTCCTTTAACGGAAAGGAACTTAC
>Ga0209024_1001434_pt1 | contig 20106 bp, 21 predicted proteins | sample AutmiccommunBRH5_FD_187380 | JGI IMG/M metagenome (GOLD analysis project Ga0209024, IMG submission 187380) | Deep subsurface microbial communities from Mt. Terri, Switzerland - Autotrophic microbial communities BRH/5 (SPAdes) (version 2) | ecosystem: Environmental > Aquatic > Deep subsurface >...
AATTCGACAATACGGCGCCCGTCGGCGACCAGGTGTTGCGGGAGTTGGCACATGACCGTACGCACCATCTGATCGCCGCGGACGCAGCGGGAGCGCTCACCGGCTACCTGAACCTGACGCCGGAGATGGCCGAGCTGGTGGTGGCTCCCGACGCGCGCAGGCAGGGCGTCGGCACGGCGCTGATCAGTGCGGCGCTGGACAGGACGGCGGGGCGCAGCCGGTTCTGGGCGCACGGCACCCTGGCCGCGGCGGAGGCCACAGCGGCCGCCCTCGGGCTGAGCCCGGTGCGCCGGCTGTTGCAGATGCGACGCTCACTGCGGGACGTGCCGGACGCCGCCGTCCCCGACGGAGTGCGGATCCGCACGTATGCGGGGCCGGCCGACGACGCCGAGATCCTGCGCGTCAACAACGCGGCGTTCTCCTGGCATCCGGAGCAGGGCGGCTGGACGGACTCCGAGATCGCCGAACGGCGCGGGGAGTCATGGTTCGAGCCCGACGGGCTGTTCCTGGCCTTCGATGACACCGGTGAGCGTCTGCTCGGCTTCCACTGGACCAAGGTGCATGCGGACAAGCCCGGTGTCGGCGAGGTGTACGTCGTCGGTGTCGATCCCGCCGCCCAAGGCGGTGGCCTGGGGCGGACCCTGACAGTGGTGGGGATGGCGTGGTTGGCGCAGCGGCTTGCCGCGGCGGCCGAGCCGACGGTGATGCTCTACACCGAATCCGACAACACCGCCGCGGTGCGCACCTACGAGCGGCTGGGCTTCACGGTGTACAGCACCGACACCGCATACGCACTGCCGCAGTAGACATCGCTGCTGTTCACCGGGTGTTCGTTTGCGTTTGATATCGATGACCGTCAATATCGATGAATGTCTAACTCACTGAGGTCGCCGGCAGGCCGGGAATGCTGCGAGGTCACGCCGCTGCTCGCCGGTCCTCTGACGGCTGCCGCCGCCGAGGAGATCGCGCTGCGACTCAAGGCTCTGGCCGACCCTGTCCGGCTCCGGCTGTTTCACGCGGTGGCCAGCCATGCCGGGGGCGAGGCCTGCGTCTGCGATGTGTCCGAAGGCCTGGACGTCACCCAGCCCACCATCTCCCACCATCTCAAGGTATTGCGCGAGGCGGGGCTGCTGACCGCCCAGCGGCGGGGCTCCTGGGTGTATTACGCCGTAGTTCCTGACGCGTTGCGCGCACTGACCGACAGCCTGGCCGGAGTGCAGGCATGACCGACACCGAGTCCACGCCGGCCACGACGCCCGTGGTGGGCAAGCTGTCGACGCTCGACCGGTTCCTGCCGTTGTGGATCGGTGTCGGGATGGTGGCGGGCCTGTTGCTCGGCCGCATGATCCCTGGCCTGAACACGGCGCTGGAAAAGGTTGCGGTCGACGGTATTTCGCTGCCGATCGCTGTCGGGCTGCTGGTCATGATGTACCCCGTGCTGGCCAAGGTGCGGTACGACCGCCTCGACACCGTCACTTCAGACCGCAGGCTGCTGCTCAGTTCCCTGCTGCTGAACTGGCTCTTCGGCCCGGCGCTGATGTTCGCGCTGGCCTGGCTGATGCTGCCGGATCTTCCGGAGTACCGCACCGGGCTGATCATCGTCGGGTTGGCCCGCTGCATCGCCATGGTGATCATCTGGAACGACCTCGCTTGCGGCGACCGAGAGGCCGCGGCCGTGCTGGTCGCCTTGAACTCGATCTTCCAGGTCGTGATGTTCGCCGTGCTCGGTTGGTTCTACCTCTCGGTGTTGCCGGGCTGGCTCGGGCTCGAACAGACGACGATCTCCACCTCTCCGTGGCAGATCGCGAAGTCGGTGCTGATTTTCCTGGGAATCCCGTTATTGGCCGGCTACCTGTCGCGCCGGCTGGGGGAGAAGACCAGGGGCCGCCAGTGGTATGAGGCCGAGTTCCTGCCGCGGGTCGGTCCGTGGGCGCTCTACGGGCTGCTGTTCACCATCGTGATTCTCTTTGCGCTGCAGGGTGATCAGATCACCAGCCGACCGTTGGACGTGGCCCGGATCGCGTTGCCCCTTCTGGCCTACTTCGCGATCATGTGGGGCGGTGGATACCTGCTCGGTGCGGTGCTGGGGCTCGGTTACGAACGGACCACGACTCTGGCGTTCACCGCCGCAGGCAACAACTTCGAGTTGGCCATCGCCGTGGCCATCGCCACCTACGGAGCCACCTCCGGCCAGGCATTGGCGGGGGTGGTGGGCCCGCTGATCGAGGTTCCCGTCCTCGTCGCGCTCGTCTACGTCTCGCTGGCGCTGCGGCGGCGCTTCGCGGTGACGCGATGAGCGCTCCGGGTAAACCGTCGGTGCTCTTCGTGTGCGTCAAAAACGCCGGTAAGTCGCAAATGGCCGCCGGTCTGATGCGCAAACTCGTCGGTGACGACGTCGAGGTGCACTCTGCCGGTACGGCCCCCGGCGCGGCCCTGAACCCGCTGTCGGTGCAGGTGCTCGACGAGGTGGGCGTCGACACCACCGGTGAACACCCCAAACCTGTTGATCCGCAACTTGTTCAGACGGTAGACGTGGTCGTCACCCTGGGGCGGGAGGCGCACGTCGACCCGGAACCCGGCACAGACTTCGAGAACTGGGATACCGACGAACCGTCCGAGCGTGGCATCGACGGGATCCAACGCATGCGGCTGGTTCGCGACGACATCGCATCGCGGGTGGCCGAGTTGGCGGCCCGGCTTCGCGCATGACCGCCGTGAAACTATCCGGCGACCGGGACGTCGAGTTCGGTGAGTAGTGCGCGGACTCGACTCTCGATCTCGTCGCGGATCGGTCTGACATCCTCGACGCTCTGGCCGGCCGGATCGTCGAGCTTCCATTCCTCGTAGCGACGGCCGGGGAACACCGGGCAGGCGTCGCCGCACCCCATGGTGATGATCACGTCGGCCGCGCGCACGATCTCGTCCGTCCACGGCTTGGGATACTCGCGGGAGATGTCGATGCCGCGCTCGGCCATGGCCGCCACCGCCGCCGGGTTCACCTCATTGCCCGGTTCGGAGCCGCCGGACCAGGCGACGGCGGCGTCGCCCGCCATCGTGGTGAAGAAACCCATCGCCATCTGTGACCGCCCGGCGTTGTGGGTGCACAGGAACAATACGGTGGGCTTACCGTCGTGGTGCTTGCCCTCCACCTTGGCCAAGGCCCGAAGCCGTTGCCGGGCAAAGCGTTCGGCTAGAAGCGGGAGGAAGTTCGGGATGCTGGCGCGGCCGGCGAACTGGTCGTAGGACGAATGCAGGAAGCGTTCGATGGTCTCGACGCCGTAGATATCGTCGAACTCCTTCTGCAGCTGGGCTGCGGCGGACTTCAGCGCCAGGCGCTGATCGATGGACAGGTCCTGCCTGATGTGCGAATCGGCTGTCGGGGTGATGCTGTCGGTCACGGTGTTCTCCTTGTCAGGCGGACTTCACATTGGGTACGAGATGCGCAATGCGGTCGGTGAGCTCGTCGACCGCGGCATCGAACGCCTCGACGCGCTCGGTGCGGGCCGGGTCGGGGACCGACCAGTGCAGCCGGGTCAGCTCGCCGGGCAGCTCCTCATGGACGTTGTCGCACACGGCGATGACCAGATCGCCTGCGGCCAGCACATCGCCAAGAAGGCGCGGCGTGTGCGGGCGCAGGTGCAGTTTGTGACGGCGGGCGGCGGCAACCGCCCCGGGGTGGACGCGGGTGGCGGGGTGGGTGCCCGCCGAGATGGCGGGCAGCTCACTGCGACGGTTCCAGATCGCCGCGGCGAGCTGGCTGCGCGCGGAGTTCTGGGTGCAGACGAAGACCACCCGGTGGGCCCGGCGCTGTGCGGAGGGCACCAGCGTTTCCAGCGCCGAGCGGTTGAGGCTCAGATAGGTCCGTCGACCGTCGGCTTCGGAGCGCGAGTCGCGGACGACGCCGGCCCTCTTGAGCACGCCCAGGTGATGCGCCAGCAGGTTCGACTGCATGCCGAGCACGGCGCGTAGCTCCGACGGCGAGGCGTCGGCCAACAGCAGGTGATCGACGATCGCCAGCCGGGCGGGGTCGGCGAGTGCGGCGAAGACGGCGGCACGCCTCGCCGTGCCGGCAGTTATCTCAATCGACATTGACTCAATCAATACTGAGGTAAATGCGGTCGCGTCAACCCCTGCTGCGGAATCGTCGCCTCACCCCCCTCGCCGGTTCATCTCCCGTTCACCATCCGTAGGGCATCGATTCACAGGTAGCCCCTAGGTTCACAGCCGAGCAGCGAAAGTTCTGCTCGGCGCGACATGCGTTTTCCCCGAATCCGTACTTCAAAGGAGCTTCGTGAAGGCCAAAAAGACTGGTGCCGCGGTGAGCCTGCTGGCTGCCGGCACTCTGATGCTGTCGGCGTGTGGCAGTGACGACAACACCGCCTCCTCGGGATCGGGTGACACCGGCTCGGCACCGACCGGCGACTGCGGCGGCAAGGAGTCGCTGAAGGCCAGTGGTTCGTCCGCGCAGGCCAACGCGATGACCCGGTTCATCAATGCCTACGAGAAGGACTGCCCCGGGTTCACCCTCAACTACACCTCCTCCGGCTCGGGCGCAGGCGTCTCCGAGTTCATCGGCGGTCAGACCGACTTCGGTGGCTCGGACTCGCCGCTGAGCGCCGAGAAGGGCGAGGTCGAGAAGGCCAAGGAGCGCTGCGGTGGCAGCGACGCGTGGAACCTGCCCGCGGTGTTCGGGCCGATCGCCATCACCTACAACGTCGAGGGTGTCGACGGCCTCGTGCTCGACGGCCCCACGCTGGGCAAGATCTTCAACGGCACCGTCACGACGTGGGACGCCCCCGAGATCGCCGCGCTCAACGAAGGCGCCACGCTCCCGGCCGCGCCGATCAACGTGATCTTCCGCAGCGACGAGTCGGGCACCACCGACAACTTCCAGAAATACCTGGACGCAGCCTCGGACGGCGCCTGGGGCAAGGGCGCGGGCAAGTCGTTCGCCGGCGGTGTCGGCGAGGGCGCGAAGGGCAACGAGGGCACCTCGGCGGCCATCGCGAGCACGCCGGGTTCCATCACCTACAACGAGTGGTCCTTCGCCAAGGCGCAGAACCTGTCCATCGCCAAGATCATCACCTCGGCGGGACCCGAGCCGGTCGAACTGACCACGGAATCGGCGGGAGTGGCCATCGACGGCGTGAAGTTCAAGGGTGAGGGCAACGACCTCGTCCTCGACACGACGTCGTTCTACAAGCCCACCGAGCCGGGGTCGTACCCGATCATGCTCGCGGCCTACGAGATCGTCTGCTCGCAGTACCCCGATCCCGAGGTGGCCACCGCGGTGAAGGCGTTCATGCACTCGGCGCTCGGCAACGGGCAGACCGGTCTCGAGGAGAACGGCTACATCCCGGTGCCCGAGGCGTTCAAGACTCGGCTCACCGAGGCCGTCGACGCCATCAACTCGACGTCCTAGTCGTCACCACCAGATCGCCGTGACACCGGACTCGACCGCTGTGGGCTCGTCAGCAAGATCGACGAGCCCACAGCAGATCGGGGATACTCCCGACATGCCCACCAAACCCGGGAAGGGGTCGGCTTTGAGGCGGGGCGAGGGACGCTGGGGCGACACCGTCTTCAAGTCCATCGCGGTCACCGCCGGCGCCACCATCATCGGTGCGATCGCCTTGATGGCGCTCTTCCTGATCGTCAAGGCGATCCCGTCGCTGCAGGCCAACCAGGCCAACTTCCTCACCAGCACCGAGTTCCTCACCAGCGACCCGGACAACCTGCGCTTCGGCGTTCGCGACCTGTTCATGGTGACGGTGCTCAGCTCGGTGTTCGCCCTGGTGATCGCCGTGCCCATCGCCATCGGCATCGCGGCGTTCCTGACCAATTACGCGCCGAGTCGCTTGGCGAAGCCGTTCGCGATGCTGGTAGATCTGCTGGCGGCGGTGCCGTCCATCGTGTTCGGCCTGTGGGGCATCTTCGTGCTCGCTCCCTGGCTCACCCCGGTGGCGAGACTGCTCAACGAGAATCTCGGCTGGTTCTTCCTGTTCTCGGACGGCAACGTGTCGTTGGCCGGCGGCGGAACGATCTTCACGGCGGGCATCGTGCTCGCGGTGATGATCCTGCCGATCATCACCTCGGTCACCCGCGAGGTGTTCGCACTCACCCCGAGGGGACACGTCGAGGCGGCGCAGGCCCTCGGTGCCACCAAATGGGAAGTCGTCCGGATGACGGTGTTCCCCTACGGACGCAGCGGCATGATCGCCGCGTCGATGCTCGGTCTGGGGCGCGCACTGGGTGAGACGATCGCGATCCTGATCATCCTGCGCACGGCTGCGCAGGCAGGCCACTGGTCGCTCTTCGACGGCGGTTACACATTCGCGTCCAAGATCGCCTCGGCGGCAGCGGAGTTCAGCGCTCCGTTGCCGACAGGTGCTTACATCGCCGCCGGCTTCGTGCTGTTCGCGCTGACCTTCGTGGTCAACGCGCTCGCCAGGGCCGCGGCAGGCGGAAGGGTCAGCGGAGGATGACGGCAACACTCGACCAGGCGGTGAAGGGTCCCACCTTCCACCCGGTCAGCACCAGTCGCAAGGTCAAGAACGCCCTGGCGACAACACTTTTCACCGCCTCATTCGTGGTGGCGATGGTCCCGCTGGCCTGGTTGATCTACACCGTGCTGGCCAAGGGCGTCACCGCCATCGGGTCGTCGACGTGGTGGACCAACTCGCTGTCCGGCGTGCTGCCGGAGCAGTTCGCCGGCGGCGTCTACCACGCGATCTACGGCACTCTCATCCAGGCGGCGATCGCCGCGGTGCTCTCGGTGCCCTTGGGCGTGATGGCGGCGGTGTACCTGGTCGAATACGGCCGGGGACGGCTCGCCAAGGTCACCACGTTCATGGTCGACATCCTCGCCGGTGTGCCGTCGATCGTCGCCGCGCTCTTCATCTTCGCGCTGTGGATTGCGACCATGGGATTCGAGCAGAGCGCCTTCGCCGTGTCCCTGGCCCTGGTGCTGCTCATGCTTCCCGTCGTCGTACGCAACACCGAGGAGATGCTCAAGCTCGTCCCTGACGAATTGCGAGAAGCATCGTACGCGTTGGGCATTCCGCAATGGAAGACCATCGTGCGCGTTGTCGTACCGACCGCCCTGCCGGGAATGATCAGCGGCATCCTGCTTGCGCTGGCCAGGGTGATGGGTGAGACGGCGCCGGTCCTCGTGCTGGTCGGGTACAGCCGGTCCATCAACACGAATGCGTTCGAGGGCAACATGGCGTCGCTGCCCCTGCTGATCTACACCGAACTGGTCAACCCGGAAGCGGCGGGCGCCCTGCGGGTCTGGGGCGCCGCGCTGACCCTGATCTTGATCATCGCGGTGCTGTACCTCGGCGCTGCATTCATCAACCGATACCTGACGCGGAACAGAGTTTAGGAGCAGCCTCATGGCCAAGCGGCTGGATCTCAAGGATGTCAACATCTATTACGGCTCGTTCCACGCCGTCGCCGACGTGAGTTTGTCCGTCACGCCGCGCAGCGTCACCGCCTTCATCGGACCGTCGGGCTGCGGTAAGTCCACCGTGCTGCGCACCCTCAACCGGATGCACGAGGTGATACCCGGCGCCCGCGTCGAAGGCTCGGTGCTGCTCGACGGGGAGGACATCTACGCGTCGGGGATCGACCCGGTCAGTGTCCGCAAGACCATCGGCATGGTGTTCCAGCGGCCGAACCCGTTCCCCACCATGTCGATTCGGGACAACGTGGTGGCCGGGCTGAAGCTGCAGGGGGCGCGTAGCAAGAAGAACCTCGACGAGGTGGCGGAGCGGTCACTCAAGAGCGCCAATCTCTGGAACGAGGTCAAGGACCGCCTGGACAAGCCGGGCGGCGGATTGTCCGGCGGTCAGCAACAGCGCCTGTGCATCGCGCGGGCGATCGCCGTGCAGCCCGACGTGCTGTTGATGGACGAGCCGTGCTCTGCCCTCGACCCGATCTCCACGCTGGCGATCGAGGACCTCATCGCGGAGTTGAAGCAGGATTACACGATCGTCATCGTCACCCACAACATGCAGCAGGCCGCTCGTGTCAGTGATCAGACGGCGTTCTTCAACCTGGAGGCCACCGGCAAGCCCGGCCAGCTCGTCGAGATCGACGACACGGAGAAGATCTTCTCCAATCCGACTCAGAAGGCCACCGAGGACTACATCTCCGGCCGGTTCGGATAGGCGGTCCTGGTCGTCAGCGAGATGCGGGCAACTCCCACACCTCTTCGTCGTCGGAGGTATTTCCGGTGACCTGGAAGATAACCCGGCGAGCCACCTCGACCGCGTGGTCGGCGAAACGTTCGTAGAAGCGGCCGAGCAGCGTCACGTCGACGGCCGCGGCTACGCCGTACTTCCACTGGCGGTCCATCAGCACGGTGAACAGGTGCCGGTGCAGATCGTCCATTGCATCGTCTTCTTCGCGGATCCGGGCGGCCTTCTTTGGATCGCGGGTGATCAGCACCTCTTGGGCGCTGTTGCCGAGTTCGACTGCGACCCTGCCCATTTCGGCGAAGTAGCCGTTGACCTCTTCGGGCAGTGCGTGCTGAGGGTGGCGGCGGCGCGCGATCTTGGCGACGTGCAGCGCCAGCGCCCCCATCCGGTCGACGTCGGCGACGATCTGGATCGAAGCGACGATGGCCCGCAGATCGCCGGCCACCGGGGCCTGCAGCGCGAGGAGCACAAAGGCGCTCTCCTCGGTGCGAACGCTCATCGCTGCGATTTGATCGTGGTCGGTGATGACCTGCTCGGCAAGCGCCAGATCAGCCTGCAGCAATGCCTGAGTGGCTCGCTCCATGGCCTTTCCCGCCAGCCCGCACATCTCACCGAGCTGACTGGCCAGGGCATCCAACTGCTCGTGGTACGCGGTTCGCATCAGGCAAGCCTACGGCCTGACCTGCTCGATCGTCACGAACAGTCCGGTGAACGAAAGGTGAATGCCACCTGCCCAAACGGCGCGGCAGCGATCGGCGATCATTCGCAGCTGGTGTCGGCGGCGTTGGTGACGGCCAGGTCCTCGGGCAACTGCGTGGGGTTGCTGTCGGCGTCGCGGTGGAGTCGGACCTGCACCGGCGACCCGCTGGGGGTCGGGGCGGACACCGCGTCGAAATCGCTGCCGAGCACCACCTGGACCACATCACCCATGCCGTTGACGCGTTCGATGGTCGGGTTGGCGAATGACGATGCGACGGTGGCGGCGGCCTCCTCGTTCCCGGGGGAGAAGAACACGGTCGTCTGCGACAGCGGGCCCGGGTAGTCGTCGGGGGTGACGACGTTGAAGCCGTGCGCCTGCAACGAGTCCGCCGTCGTCGCCCCGAGGCCGGACTGGCCCGTCGAGTTCGACACCTGCACGGTGACGGCCTGAGGGTCGGTGGCGATGGCGTCGACCACTTCGTCGGCCGGGGTGGTCTCGCCCGGCGCCGAGTTGGCCAGCGACTCGGGCGTTCCGGGCACCGGGGTGTTGTCGGGGTTGCGCTCCTCGGGGAGCGGGTCGTCGTTGATGATCGCGCTGAACAGGGCGCGCATGTCGTCGGTTCGGGGGACTTCGTTGCCCCATTCGTCGGCGTATCCGACGGTCGGCACGGTGACGAACGTGATGCGTCCCGCCGTGACGCCCTGCACGGACTGTCCGAGGTCGACGAGGTCCTTGGTGTTCAGGTTGTCGACGTAGGAGTCGCCGATGAACATGTTCACGACGTTGTTCAGCTTGGACAGCGAGAAGAAGGTCTCCTTGGAGATCAACGAGCGCAGCAGCGACGACAGGAACAGCTGCTGCCGTTTGATGCGGCCGTAATCACCGTTGGTCTCGGTGGTCACCTGGCGGGCGCGGACGTAGTTCAGCGCGGTGTGCCCGTCGACGATCTGGCGGCCCGCGGTCGGCAGAACGGTGCCGAGCTCGTAATCCTCGATCGGTGTGGTGCTGCACACCTCGACACCGCCGAGCGCGTCGACCATCTTGGAGAACCCGGCGAAATCCACGGCCATGAACCGGTTGACGTGCAGGCCCGACAGCTTCTGCACCACCTTGACCAGGCACTTGGGCCCGCCCACGGCGAATGCCGAGTTCAGCTTGTACTCGGTGTAGACCTCTTCCATGCCGTACATCGGCGATTCTTCGTCGGTGATGGGCCCGTACTCCCGGGTCTCCGGGTTCCACGGCTCGCACTGCATGGGATCGATCTCCAGATCCCGGGGGAACGACACCGCCACGACACGTTTGCGGTTGGCCGGGATGTTCACCAGCATCACCGTGTCCGACCGGGAGCCCGCCACCTCGTCGGTGCTGCCCACGCCCATCTCGGTGTTGTCGCCGAAGCGGCTGTCGACGCCGACGATGAGGAAGTTCTCGTCGCCGAACTGCGCGTTGGGGTCGACGATGTCGCGGGAATCCGGGTCGAGAGCCGAGACCCGGTTCAGCAGGTTGTTCTTCGCCGACTGCCACTGCCAGGCACCCCCGGTGAGGGCGAGGGCGAGGGCGGCGATCAGTGCGGCCGCCGTGCGTCCCAGCAGCACGCCGCGACGGCGGCCGACGCGCTGGGGTGGGACGCGCAGCGGCAGCCTCGGACTTGTCAGGTCCGGGATCTCGGAAGCGGGCACGACCGTCACCGGCAGGATCGTGGTGTCCAGGTCGTCCAGTTCGGGATACGGCTCCGGCTCAGGTTCCGGCTCGGGTTCCGCGCGATGGCGCTTGGGCGCCACCGGGGCGCCGCCGTTGATCTTGGCGATCAGGTCGGCGACGGTGACGGCTTCGGTGTTGCCGTTCGACTCGCGCGGCTTGTCGGGCGCCCCGTCGGCGTCCTCGGCCGTCTCGCGCGGCTCGAGGGCGCGCTCCCACGGCGCGGCGCCTGGCAATGGCTGCCGCGATTGGGTATGCCAATCAGCGTCGTTGTTTTCGCCGCCTCTGTCGTCGCCGTCGGGAAGGGGACGGCCAGGAGGGGCAGCGGGATCCCCCACGCCGCCGTCACTCATGTCCTCACCGGCCTCCGACTCTCACGGCATTCGCGCGCGTCGCGCATCGGCACGATGCGTGCCGATTGCCTGCTAACTGTCTAGAGCACTCGCTCCAGCTCCGCCACCGGAGCCGGGCTGTTGAACACTCATCGTACTGAGACATCCTGAGAGACATCTAGTCGGACTAAGTCTCGATGTCCTCTCGATGGTGTCTCGGTCCCGGTCGTTCTCAACCGCCCGAGTTCATGACCTCGGCGCCGGCCGGAACCGTGCAGTCGTCGGGGTCGTCGAGCCAGCCCTCGGGCAACGTCACCGATCCGGGGGAACCCTGACGTCCTCGTGGGCCGCCGGCGACCGGTGGGAACGGCACCTCCTGGTCGAGCTCACCGAGTAGGTCATCCAGCTCGGAAATCGTCTTGACCAGCGCCAATGACCGACGGAGGTCGGCTCCTGCGGGGAACCCGTGCAGGTACCACGCCACGTGCTTGCGGATGTCCCGCATTCCTTTGTCCTCTCCGAAATGTGCCACGAGGAGCTCGCCGTGCCGACGGATGATCTGCGCGACTTCACCGAGGGTCGGCGGCGTGGCCGGTGATTCCCCGGTGAAGGCGGCGGACAACTCGGCGAAGAGCCACGGCCGCCCAAGGCAGCCCCGGCCGATCACCACGCCGTCGCAGCCCGTCGCGGCCATCATGGACAGCGCGTCTCGGGCGTCGAAGATATCACCGTTTCCGAGCACCGGAACATCGGTGACGTGGGCCTTGAGCGCGGCGATCTGCTCCCAGTCGGCGGTTCCGGAGTACCGCTGCGCGGCGGTGCGGGCATGGAGGGCGACGGCCGCCGCCCCTTCCTCGGCCGCGATGCGTCCGGCGTCAAGGTGCGTGTGGTGGTGGTCGTCGATGCCGATCCGGAACTTCACGGTGACCGGAATGCCGGTGCCCTCTGTAGCGGTGACTGCGGCGCGCACGATTCTCCCGAACAGCCGGCGTTTGAAGGGGAGGGCGGCGCCACCGCCGCGCCGGGTCACCTTCGGCACCGGGCACCCGAAGTTCATGTCGATGTGGTCGGCCAGGTCTTCGTCGGCGATCATCTTGGCGGCCTTGTAGGTGTACTCCGGATCGACCGTGTAGAGCTGCAGCGACCGTGGCGACTCCTCCGGCGCGAAGGTCGTCATGTGCATCGTCACCGGGTGGCGCTCGACGAGGGCGCGCGCGGTCACCATCTCGCACACGTACAGACCGCTGACGGTCCCGGCGCGGGCCAGCTCGAGCTCGCGGCACAGCGTGCGGAACGCGACGTTGGTGACCCCGGCCATCGGGGCCAGCACGACCGGACTGCGCAACGCGATCGGCCCGATCCGCAGGGATCGGGCCGAATCGAGTGTGGAAGTGCTCACGCCGACGTCGACACCAACAGGTTCTTCGCGGCCTTCTTCTCGGCCATCTGGGCCAGCCGCGCCTCGCGACGCTGCTTGGCGATCTCGAACTTGTCGACGGCCTCCTGCAGCTCCTCGACGAGGACGCCGAGGTCGTCGCGCATCCGGGCCGACTCGCCGTTGAAGTCCTCGCGCTCGAAGATGCGCCACTTCTTCAGCACCGGCATCACGATGTCGTCGAGGTGGATGCGGGGGTCGTAGACACCGCCCGAGGCGATGGTGACGGCCCTGCGGCGGAAGTCCGGGATGGTGTAGCCGGGCATCTTGAAGTTGCGCAGCACCTTGTGCAGCGACTTCATCGCCTGGTTCGGGGCGATCTCGAAGCCGGCCTCGGACACATCCCGGTAGAAGATCATGTGCAGGTTCTCGTCGGCCGACACCCGCTGCAGCAACTGGTCGGCGATGGGCTCCTCGCACGCCTTGCCGGTGTTGCGGTGCGAGACGCGGGTCGCGAGCTCCTGGAACGTCACGTAGATGACCGAGTCGAAGAGGCTCTCGGCGAACAGGTCGGCCTCGATCTGGTCGTTCTGGCCGGGGGAGAATCCGCGGGTCATCTGCTCGACGCGCAGCATCTCCAGTTCGACGGGGTCGACGTTGCGGGTGACCACCAGGTAGTCGCGCAGCGCGATGCCGTGGCGGTTCTCCTCGGCGGTCCAGCGGTTGACCCAGAAGCCCCACGGGCCGTCCATGCTGAAGTTCATCGCGATCTCACGGTGGTACGAGGGCAGGTTGTCCTCGGTGAGTAGGTTCACCAGCATCGCCACGCGGGCGACGTCGGACAGCTGCGACTGTTCGGGATCCCAGTCCTGACCGCCGAGCGCGTAGTAATTCTTGCCGTCGGACCACGGGATGTAGTCGTGCGGGTTCCAGTCCTTCTTCATTCGCATGTGGCGGTTGACGAGGGGCTCGACGACTGGCTCGAGTTCGGTCAACAGTTGCAGGTCGGTCAGGTCTTTCGACACGACACCTCCCAGATTATCTGTACCTGATGGTTGCACGCAATATATCTGTGTATGCGGGTGACATTCAAGCCGCCACGCCACGGCTCCTGCCCAGGTCGGCGGGCTGTTCATGTCGCCGCCCTGCTGAGCAATAGCTCAGCACAGTGGTCGATGAACTGTTCACGCGTCGCGGTCAACCTGCCGTCGAGGTAGGCCGTGAACAAAGCACTGAGTGCCCCGATCAGGCCGGTGGCAACCATCGCCTGCACCGTCGGGTCGGTGATCCGGGTGAGCTTGCGTTGCACCAGGTCGATGAAGCTGGGGATCCATGCGGCGCCCGAGCGGGCGAGCACCGGCTCCGCCTCGGGTGCCAGCAGCAGGACCCGTCCCCGGGCGGGATCGTCGACCATCAGCGCGACGAATCGTTCCACGGCGTCACGGGGGCTCTCCGACTTCATCAGCGTCGCCATCGCGGTGTTGCACACGTCGTCGTAGACCGCCGCGACGTACTCGTCACGGTCGGTGAAACTCTCGTAGAAGTAGCGCTCGGTCAGCCCCGCGGCCCGGCAGACCGCCCGCACCGTCAGTGCCGGACCTCCCGGACTGCCCAGCAGGCCGATGCCCGCGGTGATCAGTTCGTCTCGACGCAGTGCCTGGCGGTCCTGCAGTGGCACGCCCGACCATCGGCCGCTTCGTTGACCCGGCGGCACATCACTCCTAAGCTTCGTGACAACGTTCGTAGTCAAAATATCGTGTGGCGACATGACGCGTTCAGGGAAAGGTCACCTGTGACTCAAGATACGTACGAGGCGTGCCCGGTGAACAGGGGATCCGCGGCGACGACCCCGGAGGTTGCGGCGGGCTGCCCGGTCGCCCCCGGGGGATATGACGCCCCGCCGACGCCTCTTGGCCCGGACTCGCTGACCTGGAAGTACTTCGGCCAGTGGACGGGCCTGTTCCAGGGGCCGTGGGCCGGTTCCATGCAGAACATGCACCCGCAGCTCGGCGCGGCGGTGAAGGAACACTCGATCTTCTTCATGGAGCGCATGCCCCGGCTGCTGCGGTCGATCTATCCGATCGGCGGGGTGGTGTTCGACGGCGACCGCGCACCGAGGACCGGAGCCCAGGTCCGCGACTACCACATCGGCATCAAGGGGATCGACGGCCAGGGCCGCCGGTACAGCGCGCTGAACCCCGACGTCTTCTACTGGGCCCACGCCACCTTCTTCAAGTCCACACTGCTGGCCGCCGAGCGGTTCGCCGGCGGCTTGACTGACGACCAGCGGCGCCAGTTGTTCGACGAGCACATCACGTGGTACCGCATGTACGGCATGAGCATGCGGCCGGTACCCAAGACCTGGGAGGAGTTCCAGCAGTACTGGGATCACATGTGCCGCAACGTGTTGGAGAACAACTGGGCGGCCCGTGAGGTTCTCGACCTGTCCACCATGCCCAAGCACCCGTCGCTGGAATGGGTGCCGGACTGGCTGTGGGCGCACAACCTGAAGATCATGCAGCGGTTTCTGTTGTTCATGACCGTCGGGCTCTACGACCCGCCGGTTCGTGAGCTGATGGGGTTCACGTGGTCACCCCGCCGAGAGTGGCTCCACCGGCGCATCGGCAACCTGCTGCACCTGGCGACCCGGCTGGCGCCCGACCGCGTGATGATGCATCCGCGCAAGCGTTCCGCGATGGATCGGGCCTCCGGCCGGCTGCCCGCGGACGCGCCGCTGGTGGAGACTCCCGCGCGTAATCTGCCGCCTGTCGAGTACCGCGACGACCCGCACTACTACAGCCCGAAGGTCTGACGGCCTACCGGCGCGCCACATACGCCGTCCACACCGCCCCGTCGAAATAGCGCAGCTGGCAACGGTGTTGGGGATGGCGTTGGGAATCCGGATCCGGATACCAGCCCGGCTGGACCGGCGGATAGCGGCCGAACGTGCCGCGCGGATCACCCGTCAGGCTGAGCCGGTGCTCGTATTCGGCGCGGGCCGCCAGCCCGGCGTCGCGGACCGCGGCGGCGCGCCGGTGACGGCCGAAGCCCACCAGCAACGCGACGGCGGCGGTGACCGCGAGGGCCTCGTACCAGCCGTGCCACAGCCACCACGACGTCATCGCCAGCACGGTGACGGTCACCGCCGGGTGGCGGCGCCAGAAAGGGCGGCGAACATGCTGGTAGAGCATTGCCGTCGATCATACGATTCGACTCGTCAGGTTTGCATCGACTCCGGAACGGCTAGCTTGAAAGTCATGCAGGCGCCGGAGGTTCTGGGCGGTCGCTACGAATTGCGGGGCGTTCTCGGCCGCGGTGGCATGGCGGAGGTGCGCGACGGCTGGGACACCCGGCTGCGCCGTCCGGTCGCCGTCAAACTGCTCTACCCGTCGGTGAGCGCACAGCCAGACGGAACACGCCGATTCGCGACCGAGGCCCGCGCCGCCGCTGCGCTCAACCATCCCCGTGTCGTGGCCGTCCACGATTCGGGCGTGCACCACGGCAGGCCCTACATCGTGCTGGAGCGACTTCCCGGACAGAGCCTGGCCGACGTGCTGGCCCGCGGTGGACCGCTGTCCACCGCGTACGTGCGGGCGATCATGCGCGACGTGCTGTCCGCGCTCGGTGCGGCACACGCTCGCGGGGTACTGCACCGCGACATCAAACCCGCCAACATCCTGTTCGACCCGTTCGGTGGCGTGAAGATCGCCGACTTCGGCGTCGCCAAGAGCGCCGACACGCCCCAGACGCTGACCAACCGGATCTTCGGGACGATGTCCTACCTGCCCGCCGACCGGATCGCGGGCCGACCGGCCACCGCGGGCGACGATCTGTACGCGCTCGGAGTGGTCGCCTACGAGGCGCTGACGGGACGCCGGGCGTATCCGCAGGGGAATCTGTCCGAACTGGCCGACGCGATCGCCGCCGGGAACGTGACGCCGCTGACCACGTTGCGCCCGGACATCGACCCGGCCCTGGCCCTGACGATCGAGCGGGCGATGGCGCCCGACCCGCGGTGGCGTTTCGGCGCCGCTGAACAGATGCGGGCCTGCCTCGACCCGCCGGTGCGGCCGCCGCGACGTACCGGTGGGGTGCTCGCTGCCACCGCCGCGATGCTGGCCGTCCTCGTGCTCGCCGCGCTGTTGATCGCGGCCTGACGAGCAACGCTCTGACCTGCGGATTCGGTGCGACGTCCCGGGTTGGACAGATAGCGGGTATCGCGTCGCTGACGGACCGATACCGGTCGAGTAACGATCCGCGCGTCGTGTTCAATTTTTCTGCCCGGTGATGTACTTTCCGGCGTTTGCAGTTATGTTGCTTGGCGTGGGCAAGCACTCACTAGCCAAAGAGCGGCGTAACCCGACTGTGCTTCTGGCGTCCGTGCTGGCTCCGGCAGCGGTGTTTCTCGTCGTCAAGGGCGACGCGAGTCCGCTCGCCGAGGCCGCCGACGTGGAGCCCGTCGTCGAACAGGCGCCCATGGCCGCCGCGGAGCCGGCCGCGCCGTGCTGCGTCGAGATCGTCGCGTCGCCGGCCACCGCGCCGGACCCGGCCTTGACGGTGGTTCCGGCGAGCGCGAGCGCTGATCCAGTGTCGCTGGTGTCCGCGTCGAGATGGCGCGTCGTCAGCCGCACCCTGCCGGCCGGGGTCGCGCCGGAGCGGGGCCTTCAGGTCAGGACCATCCTGACCTCGCGCAGCATCAGCGCGGTGTTCCCCGAGATCGACAACATCGGTGGGGTCCGCCAGGATTCGCTGCGATGGCACCCCGACGGCTTGGCGCTGGATGTGATGATCCCCAACCCCACCTCTCAGGCGGGTATCGCGCTCGGCAACCAGATCGTCGCCTTCGTGATGGCGAACGCCGAGCGTTTCGGCATCCAGGACGCCATCTGGCGCGGTGCGTATTACACACCCGGCGGCGCGCGAGCCGGTGGGTACGGGCATTACGACCACGTCCACATCACCACGACCGGCGGCGGCTACCCGTCCGGTGACGAGCTCTACTTCCGCTGACTACTTTCGCGCAACGATTACCGGCACTTCTGCCGCGTGCACCACGGTCACGCTGACCGATCCGAGCATCATTCCGGCGAATCCACCGCGGCCGTGGCTTCCCACCACGATGAGCTGCGCGGTGTCGGAGTGGTTGACCAGCCAGCGACCGGCTTCCTGGTGGGTCAGCACAGGGGTGACGCGTACATCGGGATACCTCTCCCGCCAGCCCGCCATCCGCTCGCTCAGGACCTCGCCGCCGATCTGCTCGTCGATCGTCGGGTTGAGGTGGGTGCCTGATGTGAGGGCGTCCGCCCACGCGTGCAGCGCGATCAGCGGAGCGCGCCGGTTCGATGCCTCCTCGAAGGCGATTGCGGTGGCCGCCTCCGATGCCGGCGAGCCGTCGATGCCGACCAGGATCGGTGCGTGCGCGTCCTGTTCGGCGCGCTCCTTGTGAATGACCGCGACCGGGCAGTGGGCCTGGCGGACCAGCCCGCTGCTGACCGAGCCGAGCGTCAGCCGGTCCAGTGCATTCCTGCCGCGACAACCGACCACCAGCATCCGCACGTCCTTGGACGCGTCGATGAGGGTGGCCAGCGGATGGGCGAAGAGGAACTCGCTCGACAGCCCGTCAACACCCGCGTCGCCGGGGCCTTCGGCGAGGATCTGACGGGCGGCGGCGAGTACCCGGTCGCCCTCGTCGTGCTGGGCCTTCCGCGACCGTTGCATCGTTTCGCTGTCGTACGTGACGTGGGGTCCGTGGCGCTCGGCGACGGCCAGCAGCTTCAGCGGCACGTGACGTAACGCCGCTTCGCGCGCGGCCCAGCGCACTGCGGCGTCGGAGAACTCCGAACCGTCGACTCCGACGAGGATTCCAGACTGCGGTGCCCGTGCCATGTGCCCACCTCCGACGGTGTCACGCTAGGACGCGCACCGCCGACGGTCTGCGGACCTAGGTCACCTCACCCGCCGCCGTTGGTCCCGAAGAACCTCACGTGAGGCCTCCGGGCGCTTGAGTGGTGCCCCCACCAGGGCTCGAACCTGGGACCTGCGGATTAAAAGTCCGTAGCTCTACCAACTGAGCTATAGGGGCGTACGGGTGGCTGTGAAACCGGCTCTGCAAAGGATAGCGGCGGGCTGCTCGTTTGAGGATTTGGGTGTCGGTACCCTAAGCTATCGAAGCTCCCAACGGCACGGTGTTGTGAGTACCCCGAAGAGATTCGGCCGGCCCCCTTCGTCTAGCGGCCTAGGACGCCGCCCTTTCAAGGCGGTAGCGCGGGTTCGAATCCCGTAGGGGGTACACGCGGCGACCGTAAAGTCGGGAGTTGCACGAGAGTTTCACAGTAAGGCCCTGTGGCGCAGTTGGTTAGCGCGCCGCCCTGTCACGGCGGAGGTCGCGGGTTCGAGTCCCGTCAGGGTCGCCATTGCGGCGACGCACTTTGTTCGGCGAAGTGATCGATGCCGTCCGGCCAGGTAGCTCAGTTGGTACGAGCGTCCGCCTGAAAAGCGGAAGGTCGCCGGTTCGATCCCGGCCCTGGCCACTTCAATGATCAACTTGATGCTTCGTACCGCTGTCGCTTTCGGCCTGGCCCTGTTGGTCGCCCCGGCCGCGTACGGCCAGCCCGAGAACCCGTTGGTGCCTCTCGTGGACGCCGCCGCGCAGCGCCTCCAGGTCGCCGAACCCGTTGCCGCCACCAAGTTCCTCGACGGTGGCCTCATCGAAGACCCGGTCCGCGAGCAGCAGGTCCTCGACGCCGTGGCCGCCGACGCGACGAACCGGGCCATCGACCCCGGGTATGTCACGACCATCTTCCGCGACCAGATCGACGCCACCGTCGCCATCGAGTACCAGCGGCTGGCGCAGTGGAAGCTCGACCCGGCCGCCGCACCTGCCGACGCCCCCGATCTGGCGTCGTCGCGGGCCACGATCGACGGACTAAACCGGGCGATGGTGACCGAGATGGCCGACCAGTGGCAGGTGCTGCATTCGCCGTCCTGCACCGCCGATCTCGACGCCGCCACGGCGGCGGTGGCCCAGGCTCGCGCCCTGGACCCGCTGTACCGGCAGGCCGTCGACTTCGCCACCCGCAACTACTGCCGGTAGACGTGGAATCATGTCCGTGACATGAAGAGCACGGGCGAGGGAAACAACGGCGGTGATGCCGAAAGAAGCGACTTCCGGCAGCGTCTGCTCGATGCCCTCGAGGCGTCGATAGCCGAGGGCGGGTACGCCAAGACGACGGTCGCCGACATCGTCCGCCGCGCCAAGACGTCACGGCGCACGTTCTACGAGCATTTCGACAGCAGGGACGCCTGCTACGTCGAACTGCTCTCCGGCGCGAACGCCGATCAGGTCAGGCAGATCTCCGAGGCGGTCGACCCCAGCGCGCCGTGGCAGAAGCAGGTGCGCCAGGCGGTCGAGGCGTGGATCTCCTCCGGGGAGGCGCGTTCGGCGCTGATGCTGAGCTGGATTCGGGACGTGCCTGCGCTGGGCGCCGCCGCCCGGGGCCTGCAGCGCGACGCGTTGGAGAGCTTCATCGACATGGTCGGCACCCTTGGCGCCACCGACGAGTTCCGGGCGGCGGGCGTCGGTCCGGTGTCGCGCAGGCGCATCATCATGCTGCTCGGCGGTCTGCGGGAGTTGACCGCGATCACCGTGGAGGAGGGTGGGCGGATGAGCGACGTCACCGACGAGGCGGTGGATGCCTCGATCGCCCTGCTGAACCCGCACCCTCAGCCCGACGCGGTGGACCTGGCACGTTCGTAGAGCGTCGGGTCGTGGGAGCAGACGATCAGAAGGTCGGGTTC
>Ga0209024_1001435_pt1 | contig 20100 bp, 17 predicted proteins | sample AutmiccommunBRH5_FD_187380 | JGI IMG/M metagenome (GOLD analysis project Ga0209024, IMG submission 187380) | Deep subsurface microbial communities from Mt. Terri, Switzerland - Autotrophic microbial communities BRH/5 (SPAdes) (version 2) | ecosystem: Environmental > Aquatic > Deep subsurface >...
TGCATTTTTGCCAGACTGACACCATATGCGCAGCGGGAGTCGGGTGGACGTAGTCATCGCCAACCCGGTCAGGTCCGGAAGGAAGCAGCCGCAACGATTTTTCTGCGGGTCGCCCGGCTCCTACTCACAGCAATAATGGACTGTCTGGTCGCAATTCGCTGATAAGGCTTCGACAAGATCACATGTCTCGCCTAAACTGAGCCTTCATGTCCGATTCACACGATATTTTTGCTGCCACCGGTGTCGAGGCGCCGGACCAGTCCGCCCCCGGCGCGGCGCAACCCTATCGGGTGCTGGCCCGCAAATACCGGCCTTCGAAATTTTCCGAACTGATCGGGCAGGACGCGATGGTCCAGACGCTGGGCAACGCGATCAAGCGCGACCGGCTTGCCCATGCCTTCCTGATGACTGGAGTGCGCGGGGTCGGCAAGACATCCACCGCAAGGCTGATTGCGAAGGCGCTCAACTGTATCGGCGAGGACGGACAGGGCGGCCCGACCATCGATCCCTGCGGCCAGTGCGAACCGTGCCGGAGCATCGCCGTTGGCAGCTTTATCGACGTGATCGAAATGGATGCGGCCAGCCATACCGGGGTGGACGATGTCCGCGAGATCATCGAGGCGGTGCGCTATTCATCGGTCTCGGCGCGCTACAAGATATATATCATCGACGAAGTCCATATGCTTTCGAAAAACGCGTTCAACGCGCTGTTGAAGACGCTCGAGGAGCCGCCGCCGCATGTGAAGTTCATTTTCGCGACAACGGAAGTGCACAAGGTCCCGATCACCGTCCTGTCGCGTTGCCAGCGTTTCGATCTGAAACGGATCAGCGCCGAACAATTGTCCCAGCATTTCGGCATGATCGTCGGCAAGGAAGGCGTCACCGCGGAGCAGGAAGCGCTGGACCTGATCGCCCAGGCAGCGGAAGGATCGGTGCGCGATGGTCTGTCGATCCTCGACCAGGCGATCGCCCATGCCGACATGGACGGCGATGGCGAAGTGAAAGCCCAGCAGATCCGGGATATGTTGGGCCTGTCGGATCGCAGCGCGGTGCGGCGGCTGTTTGCGAAATTGCTGGAAGGCGATTCCGCCGCGCTGCTCGATGCCATTGCTGAACAATATCGAATTGGCGTCGAGCCATTGTCATTGATGAACGGCCTGCTGTCGCTTTCGCATCAGGTGACCTTGTACAAGGTGGGCAAGGCCAGTGATCCGACCCTGTCGGATGAGGCTCGGCAGCAATTTTCCGCATGGGCCGAGCAGCTTTCCTATCCGGTCCTGCACCGGCTGTGGCAATTGCTGCTCAAGGGCTATCAGGAAGTCCAGCAAGCCCATCTGCCGCGCGAGGCCTGCGAAATGGCATTGCTGCGTGTGCTATGTGCTGCCGATATGCCCGATCCCGGACAGCTGGCGAAAATGCTGGAAGAGCGGGGCCCGACCGCCACGCCGATCTCCGAAAGGGAAAGCGTCCCTGCCCCTGTGGCTTCCACACCGTCGCAATCGGGCCGTCTGCCGGAAACATTTGCCGATGCCGTGAAAGCGGTCGGACGGGTGTCTGCCGTGCTGGAAAGCATCATGATCGCAGACATGCGCCTTGTCTCCTTTGATCCGCCGCATCTCGTCTATCAGCCGGTACGTCCGATTGCCCCCACCGACCTCCGGAAAATCGCCGATGCGCTGAAACAGGAAACCGTCCGGGAATGGACGATCAGCGAAGGGCAGGGCGAAGCCCGGCCGAGTCTGGTCGAACAGGGACAGCAGGCCCGGGACGCCGAGCGCCAGGCCATTCTGGATTCCCCCCTGGTGAAAGCGGCCTTTGAAGCCTTTCCCGACGCACAGTTGCTCGAGGATGAAGATCCTCGCCCCGTAGAATCAAGGAGCGCATAGCCATGAAATCGATGGAAGAAATGATGAAAGCGGCACAGGAAGCCGCGCAGCAGGTCCAGACCCAGATGGAGGAAGCCCAGAAAAAACTGGATAGTCTGGAAGTGGAAGGCCAGGCCGGCGGCGGGCTGGTCAAGGTCAAGGCAACCGCAAAGGGACGGGTGCTGGCGGTGACGATCGATGAAAGCCTGATGAAGCCGGACGAAAAGCAAATGCTGGAAGACCTGGTCGCGGCCGCGTTCAATGACGCCCGCAACCGGGCGGATGCGGTGAGCAGCGAGGAAATGGGCAAGATGACCAGCGGCATGCAGTTGCCTCCCGGTTTCAAACTGCCATTCTAGTCCATCCCGCTGAACGGTCGCCTGCCGCTTGAAGTGCCTCCAACAGGCACCATATAAGAGTCAGAAGCGCTGTTGCAGCGCAACATGCTGGAGTAAAAATGTCCGAGTTCGAAGCCAATCCATCCCCTGATTCAAAGGCGCTGCCTTTGTTGCCCCTGCGCGACATCGTGGTGTTCCCCAATATGATTGTTCCGCTGTTCGTCGGTCGCGACAAGTCTGTCGTGGCCCTCGAAAAGGCAATGGATGCAGACAAGGAAATCTTCCTCGTTGCGCAGCTTGATCCGGCGGAAGACGATCCCGTTCGGGACCAGCTTTATGACCTCGGAGTGGTCGCCACCGTCCTGCAATTGCTGAAGCTGCCGGATGGCACAGTGCGCGTGCTGGTCGAAGGCAAGCAGCGCGCCCGGCACCAGTCGCTGGAAGAGCAGTCGGAAGGCTATGTTCTGGCGAATGTGGAGGTCCTCGAAGAGCAGGTGGCCGAGAGCGCCGAAACGTCGGCCCTGATGCGCTCGGTGATCGAACAGTTTGAAAATTACTCGAAGCTCAACAAGAAAATGCCGGCCGAAACGGTGGTGCAACTGGGCGAGATCGACGACGCTTCGCGTCTTGCCGATGCCGTGTCGGCCAATATCAATGTGAAGGTTTCCGACAAGCAGAGTCTGCTGATGGAAAGCGATCCTGCCAAGCGACTGGAAATGGTCTTTGCCTTCATGGAGGGCGAGCTCGGCGTCTTGCAGGTCGAGAAGAAAATCCGCGGCCGGGTCAAGCGGCAGATGGAGAAGACCCAGCGCGAATATTATCTCAACGAACAGATGAAGGCGATCCAGAGGGAACTGGGCGACGGCGAAGAGGGCGAGGGCGACGAACTCGCCGAACTGGGCAAGAAGATCAAGGAATTGAAGCTTTCCAAGGAAGCCAGGGCCAAGGCAACCGCCGAGCTGAAGAAACTCAAGGGCATGCAGCCAATGTCGGCCGAAGCGACCGTGACCCGCAATTATCTGGACGTGCTGCTCGGATTGCCCTGGGGCAAGAAGTCACGGCTCAAGAAGGATCTCAAGCAGGCCGAAAAGGTGCTGGATGATGACCATTTCGCGCTGGAAAAGGTCAAGGAGCGCATTCTCGAATATCTCGCGGTCCAGACCCGCACAAACAAGCTGAAGGGCCCGATCCTGTGCCTGGTCGGCCCTCCCGGCGTCGGCAAGACCTCGCTCGGACGTTCGATTGCCCGGGCAACCGGGCGCGAATTTGTTCGCCAGTCGCTGGGCGGCGTACGCGACGAAGCAGAGATCCGTGGCCATCGCAGAACCTATATCGGATCGCTGCCTGGCAAGATTGTCTCCAATCTGAAAAAGGCCGGCACGTCCAACCCGCTGTTCCTGCTCGACGAAATCGACAAACTGGGACAGGATTTCCGCGGCGATCCGGCCTCGGCTCTGCTCGAAGTGCTGGATCCGGAACAGAATGACAAGTTTCAGGATCATTATCTCGAAATCGACATCGACCTGTCGGACGTGATGTTCGTGACCACCGCCAATTCACTCAACCTGCCGCAGCCCCTGCTCGACCGGATGGAGATCATCCGGCTGGAAGGCTATACCGAAGACGAGAAGGTCGAGATCGCCAAACGCCACCTGCTCGAAAAGCAGATCGAGGCCCATGGCCTGAAAGAGGGCGAGTTCGTGCTGCGCGAAGATGCGCTGCGCGACCTGATCCGCTATTATACGCGGGAAGCCGGCGTGCGGACTCTGGAGCGCGAAATCGCCAAGCTGGCGCGCAAGGCTTTGCGCCGGATTCTGGAAGGCGAATATGAACGCGTCGAAATCACTCCCGACAACCTTGCCGAATATGCCGGCGTCCAGAAATATCGCCATGGTGTCGGCGAAGAGGAAAATCAGGTGGGTGCGGTCACCGGCCTGGCCTGGACCGAAGTGGGCGGCGAACTGCTCACCATCGAATCGGTCACCGTGTCCGGCAAGGGACAGATCAAGACCACCGGCAAGCTCGGCGACGTGATGAACGAATCGATTCAGACCGCGCTTTCCTTCGTCAAGGCCCGCGCGCCTTCTTATGGCATCAAGCCCAGTTTCTTCAGCCGCAAGGATATCCATATCCATCTGCCCGAAGGCGCGGTGCCAAAGGACGGGCCGTCCGCCGGCGTCGGCATCGTAACCGCGATCGTCTCGACGCTGACCGGCATTCCGGTGCGCCGCGATGTCGCAATGACCGGTGAAGTGACGTTGCGCGGCCGCATCCTGCCTATTGGTGGCCTCAAGGAAAAACTTCTGGCGGCACTGCGCGGCGGCATCACCACGGTCCTGATTCCCGCAGATAATGAAAAGGATCTGGTCGAGATTCCGGAGAACATCACTTCCAAGCTAAAGATCATGCCGATGAGCCATGTGGATGAAGTGCTGGCCGAAGCGCTGACGGAAAAAGTGGAACCGATTGAGTGGAGCGATGCCGACGAGCTCGCCAGCCACGCCACGGCGCCGGTTGCCGATGACGCGGGATCCGCCGCACGACACTGATCCGCTGTCACTATCGAGTCGCGCTTCCGAAACGCAGGCGAATTGCGGTCGTAAAATAATTGAAACCGATGCGGCCTGTGGACCGTTCGTCTCAATTCGTCTCATTTGACACAAAAAATGGGGGTCTGGCGCAGAAAACGGCGGTTTTCCTTTGACTCACCGGGATAATTTCGCATTACTGCCGCAGGACAAAGGCGCGATTCAAACGAATTGCCATCAGAGAAGGGGGGATTCCCATAATGAACAAACAGGACCTTATCAGTAACGTTGCGGATCACAGCGGCCTCAGCAAGAGCGATGCCGGCAAAGCGGTCGACGCCGTATTTGATTCCATAACCAGCGCACTGTCCAGCGGCGGCGAAGTTCGTCTCGTTGGCTTCGGTACGTTCTCGACCTCCAAGCGCAAAGCTTCTACCGGTCGCAACCCGCGCACCGGCGAACCGATGCAGATTCCAGCATCGACTCAAGCAAAGTTCAAAGCCGGCAAGGGCTTGAAAGACGCCGTCAACTAAACAACAAACCGGGGAGCAGAGTATCGCTCCCCATTTTTTTTTCGCGCTTTGTTCTAAAATATCAGGCGGGACCCCAAAATGGGGCCCGCCTTTTTCTGTGGCTGATCGCGCCCTTGATCATCTTGAATTTCGCTGTTTCATGCTTATGTTTTTACCCCCGGATAGGACAAAGGCAGGGATTTTATGGCAGGCGGCTGGGCACGCGATGGCGCGGTGCAGGATCAGATTGACGACACGATTGCCGACGCGGTGAAACGCGCGCGGGCCGATATGCCGACCGGGGAAGCAGCGAAATATTGTGCAGAATGCGGCGAAGAAATCCCCGAGGCTCGTCGTCAGGCGTTACCGGGCACTCGCACCTGCGTCGCTTGCCAGTCGGCGCGAGATTCCTCCCGCGCCAGCAGCGGCATCAACCGGCGCGGCAGCAAGGATAGCCAGCTCCGCTAGGCGACTGCGAGAGCAGCGCAATCCTGTCGTTGCTGAATAAATCTGGGTCAAGGCTCCCGGTTCACCATGATATTTTCCGAGGAACGAGCTGGACGGTGCTGGCCAGTTCCGCCAATATTGGAACCGATCCTGCTTCCGGGCGTTGCTCTTATTGTCCCCGTCCAACATCCGCAGGAGCGCCGTGATCGAACATTTGGCCGATAATTTCTGGAACATCCGCGGCGATTTCAGAATCTCCCATGTCATCAACATCGGCACGCATATGTCGCTGGTGAGTCGGCCGGGAGGAACCTTCATCCTGCTGGATTCGTACGAAGTGGAAGGGCCGGACCGCGAAGAACTGATGCGCCTTACCAATCACGGCGAGCGGATCGAGGCGGTACTGAACGTGCATCCCTTTCACACCATTCACTGCCAGTCCATCCAGGAAATGCTGCCGCATGCGCGGCTGATCGGCACCCGTCGTCATCATCAGCAAAACCCCGGACTGTCCTGGGATCCGGCGCTGATCGAGGAGGAGGCTATCCGCAAGGAATTTTCCGATATCCTCGATTTTTCGGTTCCGGCCGGAATCGACTTCATTTCCGAGGATGATTCTGTTCACGTCGGCTCGGTCCTTGTCCGCGATCGCGCCAGCGGAATCATTCATGTGGATGACACGCTGATGGTCGTCGATCTGCCGTCCATGGTTGAAAAAATGCTGCCCGGACCGAAGCTTCGCTTTCACCCGAAGCTTGCGGACGGGCTGCAGAAACGGGCCGGTGCAGCGGACGCCTTCATCCGCTGGGCGAAGAATATCGAGCAGGAATGGGCCGATAGCCAAGTCATATGTGCTGCCCACAACGGGATCATGCGGCTGGACGAAGAAAGCTTTCCCCAAGCAATCGAGAAGGCGCTCGACCATGTCGCCGATACACTGGACGATCATCGCAAAAATTATGGTTGAGCGTGTCTGAGGACACTGACCGCCTTGACAAAATAGAGGACTCCCTATGACCGACAAGACCCTGAAAACCGTAAACCCGCTCACAGAACAGGTTCTGCAGACTTATCCGCTGATGTCGGACGAAGAGGCGATGGATGTCGTCCAGAACTGCCATGACGCCTTTCTGGACTGGCGTCTGAAAAGTCTCGATGAAAGAGCCGCGGTTATTTCGGCGATCGCCGACGAACTGCGCAAGTCGAAGGATGAATTTGCCCAGCTGATGACCGATGAAATGGGCAAGCTGCTGAGCGACGGCGGCGATGAGATCGAATTGTGCGTGGGGATATGTGACTATACCGCCAGGCACGGACCAAGCATGCTCGCCGACGAAGAGCGGGAGATTCCCGACGGGCGAGGGCTCGTGACCTATTCCCCGCTCGGCGTGATCTACGGCATCCAGCCATGGAACTTCCCCTGCTACCAGGCGATCCGCTATTCGATTTCAAGCCTGATGGATGGCGTGCTGCTGAAACATTCTGCAAATTGCACTGGCAGCGGACTGTTGCTGCGCGACATTTATGAGCGTGCCGGTCTGCCGAAGGGTCTTTTTGGGGTGCTGTTGATCAGCCACGATCAGTCAGACGCGATCATCGAACATCCACTGGTCCGCGGCGTGACCCTGACCGGCAGTGACCAGGCCGGGCGCGCGGTTGCCCAGAAAGCGGCCTCGGCCACGAAAAAGACGGTGCTCGAACTTGGTTCGAACGACGCCTATATGGTGTTCGACGATGCCGATCTCGAACTGGCGATCAAGACCTGTGCGCAGGGCCGATTGTTCAACAACGGCCAGACCTGTGTCGCCGCGAAACGCTTCATCGTCACCGAAAGAAATTACGATGCCTTCGTCGAGGGTTATGTCGCCGCGTTCAGGGACGTGACGATGGGCGACCCGAATGAGGAGGATACCCAGCTCGGCCCCCTCGTATCCTGCAGCCAGCGGGATCAGGTCCACCAACAGGTGGAGGAAAGCGTGGCCAAGGGCGCAAGCATTGCCGTCGGCGGCGAAATCCCCGCACGGACCGGCTGGTTCTATCCCGCCACCGCCCTCGTCGATGTCGCTCCGGGACAGCCGGCCTATGACGACGAGATTTTCGGACCGGTTGCTTCCATTATCAAGGCCAGGGACGACGAGGATGCGATGCGCATCGCCAACGACAGCCGCTATGGTCTCGGCGGCGGCATTTTCAGCCAGGACGTCGATCGTGCAGTGAAGATGGCTTCGATTTATTTCGACACCGGCATGGTCAATATCAACACCTATGCCATCGCCTCGCCCGGGATGCCCTTTGGCGGCGTCAAGAATTCAGGCTATGGCCGGGAGCATGGCGAGGTCGGCCTGAAGGAATTCGTCAATATCAAGTCGATCACGATCGCAGCCTGACATGAGCGACATCCTGCACTGCGATGTCGCCGTGATCGGCGCCGGCACGGCGGGTCTTGCGGCTGAACGCGCCGCGCGAGCGAACGGTGCGAAGACCCTGCTGATTGATCCCGAATATAAGGGAACGACCTGTGCGACCGATGGCTGCATGCCCTCAAAGCTGCTGATAGCGGCGGCCCATGCCGCCCATGCCGCCCGCTCGGCAGGGAGGTTTGGCGTCACGGTGTCGGATATCGCCATCGATGCCAGGGCGGTGATGCAGCGAGTGCGTGACGAGCGCGACCGTTTCGCTCGGCTGACCCGCGAGAATATCGCCGATATTCCCGCCAATATCCGTTTGTCGGGCTGTGCCAGATTCGTCGCGCCCGATCGTCTGGAGCTGGACGACGGCCGCCTGATCGAGGTGCGCAGCATCGTGATCGCAACCGGATCGGCCCCCTTTGTGCCCGGCGAATTTTCGGTCCTGGGAGAGCGGCTGCTGACCAACGAGACGATTTTTGAATTGTCCGATCTTCCGGAACGCCTGGCGGTCGTCGGTGCCGGTCCGATCGGGCTGGAACTGGCGCAGGCAATGGCCCGGCTGGGAGCGGAGGTCACCCTGTTCGACCAAGGCGAACGGCTGGGCGGTATCCGCTGCGACAAGGTCCATGCGTCGCTGAAGGCGATCATCGAAAAAGACCTGACGCTGAAGCTGGGTGTGGAGGTCGAGGCGCGTGCGACGGACAAGGGGGCGAGCCTGGGCTGGAGCGGCGAATCGAACGGGCGGGCCGATTTCGACCATGTGCTGGTCGCGACGGGGCGGCCGCCCAATCTCGACAGACTGAACCTGGTTGCTGCTGGCATCGCGCTCGACGGGGACGGCGTGCCCGTCCATGACCGCCAGACCATGCAATGCGGCGACAGCGCCATCTTCCTCGCCGGCGACGTCGCGGATGATCTGCCGCTGCTGCACGAAGCGTCCCACGATGGCGCAATTGCCGGGCGCAATGCCGTGGCTTTTCCGGCTGCCGTTGCTGTGGATCGCTTCACCCCGTTCAGCATCATCTTTACCAACCCGCCGGTTGCCCGGATCGGCCAGTCGCAGGATGAGGGCGTTGTCACCGGCACCGCAGATTTCAGCGATCAGGGCCGTGCCCGCGTCGAGGGCATCAATGAGGGCGTGCTGACCCTCTACGCAGCAGCTCCCGAGGGCCGGCTGATCGGCGCCGACCTCTGCTCGCCGGCCAGCGAGCATCTGGCGCATATGCTGGCATGGGCGATCCAGCAGCGGCAGACAGCGACCCAGTTGCTGGAAATGCCCTTCTATCACCCGACCATCGAGGAAGGGCTGAAACAGGCCCTGCGGACGATTTGTGCGGCGACGCCGCTCGAATTGCCGGAAGACCAGGACCGGGGCCTTCCAGCAGGCGCATAGGCCGGGTCCTGAATGTGAAAATAGGAAACCACCCGTTGGATGGTTTCCTATTGAAAATAAATGGTAGACGCTGAGGGGTTCGAACCCACGACCCGCTGATTAAGAGTCAAGGTTCGCCTATAGTCAGGACATCTCACCAAATTTCAAATCATCTCCGTTTATTGAAGGAAGGCCTAAATACCTTGATTATTAGGCGGCTATGCATATCATCGCGTTTCATCACGCAACAGGAAAGCTCACAATGTGTGTTGCCCTGATGTTGCCCAGAACGCTGGAGGCTATGTTGCCGACATCAAAAGAAGAATTGACTGTAAAGAGGCTTGAGAATCTTCAGCCCGCAAATCGAGGAAAGCGATATGAGATTTCTGATACCCATGTGAGTGGACTTCGTGTCCGAGTAGGCGATTCTGTAGTTGAATCCGGCAATCACCGCAGAAAAGGTAAGGCGGCGCAGATCAGTTTCGTATTGCTCGCTCGTTTCAAGCCAAACGCGAATCCCACACGGCGGACTATTGGCTCTTTTCCGGAAATGACTCTCAACGACGCTAGGCAAAATGCGGTGAATTGGAAAATGCTCATTCGTGCGGGCATTGATCCAGCTGACGAGGCGAAGCGCGCTAGAATAAGTGCGGAACAAGCTCTGCTGAATCGCCGCTCTCTTTCGGAGGTTCTCGATCAGTATGAGCGTGAAAAACTTGTGGCTCTTCGCCGAGGCAGTGCTACCAGGCGCGCTCTCGATGGCGAATGCGGGCTTCTTAAAGAGTTTTCCGATCGAGAACCTTCCTCAATTTTACGGTCAGAGATAAGAGATGCTCTGCGCAGACGCGCTGAACTCTCGCCAATTTCTGCTAACCGCCAACTAGCCTACACGAATGCATTCTTTAACTGGTGCGCGACTGAGGAGATCATACAAGAAAATCCAGCTCGTATGATCTCCAAGCCTACAAAAGAGATTCCGCGGGATAGATATCATTCCGCCCAAGAACTTGCAGAAATCTGGACAGCGGCTCAAAAGCTTGGTTATCCATTTGGACCTCTAATCCGTTTGCTTATCCTCTTGCCCATGCGACGAGCAGAACTTGCGGCTATGCCTGTAATGGAAGTTGATCTCGGTGGCGCCGACGCCATCGAAGGAATGTGGACCCTACCAGCCGAACGCACCAAACGAGCAAATGCGCTGAGAGTACCCCTGACAAGGCTTGCTAGAGAGATTGTTCGTGAGGCAATGTTGGACGAATCCCGTCCTCAAAATAGCCCGTTCGTTTTCACTACGACTGGAGTAACCTCGGTTTCCGGTTTTGGGAGAGCGAAAAGAAGGCTGGATCGGTTGATCGCCGAGGAGCGTGCTAATTCCGCGGCCGAGATAGGTTTAGAGACTACGCCAATGGCTCACTGGACTTTTCATGATCTTCGAACGACGTTTACCACTCTTGCATGTGAAGAACTGAAAGTGGATGCGGCGATCGCCGATCGAATACTTAATCACGTTGCCAGTGCGACCACATCAAAAATTATGCGAGTCTATAACCAATCTGAGTTGCTAGAACCTCGTCGGCAAGCAATGCGTGCATGGGAAGCTTTCGTTCGTTCGGAAGTTATTGGCGACCGTGATATTGCAGTTGTGCCGATTGATCGGCGTCGGGCATGACAATCGATCCTGCCGTGAGATTGGCTGCATTGCATTGCGAGCATTTTAAGGACGCTTTCGAAATACTTTTTCCTGATGGAAAGCCATCACAAGGATCCGAATTTGACATTTTTGAAGACGCCATCGGAGCGTTCGTAGAAGTGATAGAAGAAGCGATTTGCAGAGGCACTAGTGAAGTTACTCTCGATTTGATGACCGCAGAGTTACTTGCATTGCAATTGAAAACGCGGACCCGCAAACGCGGTCATCCGAATAAGTCGCAGCGGCAAGAACTGCTACGCAAGGTCACCCTTAAAACTGCAGAGGACCAATTTGCAAAGTTGCGGCAAGAAGGTCTCGGAATTGAAAAATCACGCTCCATTGCTGCGAAGAAAGCGTCAGCGCGAGGTAGGCAAGCGGGCGACCAAGTTGCAGCTTCTACGATAGTCCGTCAGATGAAAGAAGCTGCTGCGGCGCGAAAAAAGACACGATAAAGAAGTATTTAAAGTTCGATACACCGGCGTTAATGCGAGTTTATGGAAGTGCTTCACAACCCATGAGGCATCATATGACCATAAATATCAATCCCTTTATCGATCGCTCTAAGGTCCGCGAGGTCACCACGTTATCATACCCCACGATCAATCGGCTTCAGAGAGCGGGTACGTTTCCGAAGTTTATACAGATCAGTCCAGGTAGGGTAGGGTTGCGGCTATCTGTCCTTGAGGAGTTTCTTGATGGTCGTCGGAACTGGGCCTGAGTTGGCGCAGTAACGGGCGTTGGTGTCTGATGAGCATTACCGTAATCCAGAAGGCGTTGAACACAAATCTCTCGGTAACGAGCAGGATGGTGCTCGTAGTGCTCGCATCATTCCTAAATGAAGCCAAGCCAAGCGATGGTTGTTGGCCCTCTGTCGCGACTCTTGTGAAGAAAATAGGTGCTACCGATCGAACAATTCAATCTTGCCTTATTAAGCTTGAGGCGGCGGGTCATATTTCACGATTGCCCCGTAAAGGGCGAGTGACAATTTATTACGTCCATCCAATCCTCCCCCGAAAATCTTTCGGGGGTCAAGATGCTCCATCGGCGGCTCGATCCTTAAAAGTTGAAAACGAATTTTCGGGACTCCCCCGAAAAAACTGCAGACAAACCCCCGAAACTCCTTCGGCCGATCAAGAATCATCAAAAAAAGAAAAAGGCGGTAAAGTCGAATCACCAGTGCGGCGGGCTTCAAGACAAGAATCGCAAAACGACTGCCAACCTCCGACGGAACCGGTCCTTGCCCCTGAGTGCGAATCCGAAATCTTCCGGCCAATGCGTGACGCGCTCCTAAAAAAAATGGGGCCTTCCGCGTACTCGATATTCCTGAACCACGTCAGATTTGAGGAGGTCGAAGGCGTGCCGGGAAAAGACAGGCGGGTGATGCGGGTCTCGTATGTCCGGAAGGGCTCAATCATCTTGATGGACGGGGGCCGGGTGGGGCTTGTCACGGCGGAAGCGAAGGCCATCGGCTTTACGGAGGTGTGGTGAGTTGCGGGCCTGTGCGCCTGAACGCATCCCCGGAACCGGGTGATCATCTGAGGAAGGAGGAGACGTGAATCCCCAAGGCACTTTTGTCGGCCGTTTAAATACAAAGCGATCGTTCCCGAAAGCGGACGGTCTTCTGCCTACAAAGCACCTATCTTGAAGCGACGACCTTCGTTCCTTCGTCACTATGCCGAGCCCCAAAGCCCCTCCAACTCAAAACCTCGAATTTGTGTTTTAGGCGTAGACAGGGAACAAATGGCTTGGCGTGACATCTCTCCCGTTCGTGTGTAAGCCGCCTGCATGTCGGCGAACCTCCTGATCCTTGGGGCGATTATCGGAAGCAATAATTTCGCCACTGCGCTCGCCTTGGGTTCTCTGGGCCAAAAGGTTCGACGGTGGCGAATCATCCTGATATTCGGGCTGTTCGAATTTTGCATACCGCTCGTCGGGCTGATGCTGGGCCAAAGCACTTCAAAATATTTTGCAGGTTTACTGAACTGGCTGGGGCCGACATTGCTTGCGCTATTGGGAGCCTGGACCATCTATTCCGCCTGGCGGAACCGACAAAAGGCAAAACAGCTTGCATCACAAGTCGCCAGCTGGCGAGGACTGTTCACTTTGTCTGCCGGGCTGAGCGTAGATAACCTCATCGTGGGGTTCAGCCTTGGTCTGGGCGACGTGGAGCCGCTCATCCTGGCTGGCACAATTGCAGGATTTTCCATGACCTTTGCATGGATTGGCCTCAATCTGGGTCACCTCGCAAAAGAACATCATCGCCGTTTCGCCATGGCGGCTACCGGGGTTCTGCTGATCGGCCTGGCCATAGCCACAGCCACCGGAATTTTCTGATCGCAAGGGCGTCATACAATTTGTGGCGCCACTTTCCTGCATCCGTCGTCAGATAATTTCGGACATACTACAAACTATCGAACATCAGACTGCAAAATTGTAAATTATCCCTTGCCATCAACCGTTAAGGTTGCGGCCGATGCTCTGCTAAACCAAGCTGCATGTGACGACGGACAAGCATCGTTCTAAGCCGCTCGCCCAGGCGCTTGTCGCGAAATGCGTTGAGTTCCACTTCCCCATCGGTTTATCTCACTGCGTCGAAACCAGAATTCCCCACTGTGCACCCCGTTAGCTATTTCAGGTGCCAGAGGATGAATCATACTGGATTCCACATGAGCAAGGTCCGTGCCGTCAATGGAATCACAAGTGCGACGACTTGTGGGTAATTGGAAGCTCCGCGCCACGCTTACACCTTGCAAGCCCTGTTACAGAAATTTAGTCGAGATTTTTTAACCGCACAGCTCTACCTATGTTGCCCTAGCTGTTGCCCTACGAAAAATGGGGTAGCGTTTTATGTGGTAAATACACGCTAAGTATTTGAAAACTATGGTGGACGCTGTTGGTTTCGAACCAACGACCCGCTGATTAAGAGTCAGCTGCTCTACCAACTGAGCTAAGCGTCCATATGTCTGGCTATATAGGGCCGGATTTCGCGAACGCAACAGCTTGGTTGGAATAATCATCCAAAGGCGCCGCCGCGGCGGCCGGGATGGCGTTCGATCGACATCAGGATGCCGACGCAGATCATGATGGTCATCATCGAGGAGCCGCCGTGGCTCAGGAAGGGCAGGGGTATGCCGACCACCGGCGCCAGTCCCATCACCATCATCAGGTTGATCGCGACATAGAAGAAGATAGTCACGGTCAGCCCCGCCGCGGTCAGTTGTGAAAATCGGGTTTTTGCCTTCATCGCGACGCGCAGGCCCCAGCGAAACAGCAGGAAAAAGCAGAACAGGACGAGAATGCCGCCCAACAGGCCCCATTCCTCCGCCATCGTGGCAAAGACGAAATCGGTGTGCCCCTCGGGCAGATAATCGAGATGGCTCTGGGTGCCGTTCATGAAGCCCTTACCGAACAGGCCGCCGGATCCGATCGCGATCTTGGACTGGCTGATATGATAGCCGGAACCGAGCGGATCATTTTCCGGGTTGAGGAACGTGGTCACGCGCCTTTGCTGATATTCTTCCAGCGCAAAGAAATAGGCCAGAGGTGCCAGGACCGCGATCGCCGCAGCGCCGCCGATGAACAGTCGCAGCGGTAGCCCGGCCAGAAAGGCGATGGTCAGCGCACCTGCCACCACCGTTATCGTGGTCCCCAGATCGGGCTGCAGCAAGATCAGCGCGCAAGGGATAGCCAGCAGGGCGAAAAGTGGCCAGACCGCGCCCCAGGTCCGGATCTGGCTCGGCGGCAGCAGGTCATAGAATCGGGCTACGGCGAGGATGATCGCAACCTTCATCAGCTCCGATGGCTGAATCCGGATGAAGCCGAGGTTGAGCCATCTCTGACTGCCACCGCCGATGGCCCCGAGCAGCTCCACGCCGACCAGCATCAGCACCACTATGCCATAGGCCGGAAAGGCCATTGTCTTCCAGAAGGATTCCTTGAACCGGGAGAGCACGATTGCCATGATCACGAACACCCCGAACCGGACCAGGTGTGGACCCGCCCAGGGATTCAGACTGCCGCCAGCTGCCGAATAGAGCACGATAAAGCCGAAGCTCGCAAGCACGCACAGGAGCACGATGGTCTTCCAGGGAAGCTGCGCAATCGGCGCTGGAATGAAATCACTCAATTTCTAGTCTCCGGCGCTGGCTTCGGTGCCGGCCACTGGTTCTTCCGAAGCCGCTGGAGCGGGGTTGTCCGCCCTTGTCTTTTCGAGATTCTTGCGGGCGCGATAGGCCGCCATTTTCATATCCATGCGCTCCTGGATATTGCCGTCCCAGGACTTTTCGAGCCCGGTCAGCACATCCATCGCCTTCTCCCGGTCATAGAGGAAGGTCATGACGTCCCGCGCGACCGGATAGGCGGCACCGGATCCTCCGCCGTGCTGGATGACGACGGCAGCGGCATAGCGGGGTTTGTCGAACGGCGCGAAACAGATAAAAAGGCCATGGTCCCGATATTTCCATGCGACATCGCTGCCACCCCGACCGAAATTCAGGTTGACCACCTGCGCCGTGCCGGTCTTGCCGGCCAGCTTTACATCTTCGATCGGCAGCCGCGCCCGTCCGGCGGTGCCCGGTCCGTTGACCACGTCGCTCATGGCTTTCTGAACATAGAGCAGATGTTCCGGATCCAGGTTCAATGTCTCGATCTTCGGCTTTCTGTCGTTCATTATCAGCCGCGGCACCAGATTATTGCCGGTCGCCAGGCGCGCCGCCATCACCGCCAGCTGGGTCGGGTTGGCCAGCATATAGCCCTGTCCGATGGTCGCGTTGACCGTGTCATAGGGCTGCCATTCACGGTTATATTTCTTTTTCAGCCACGCCGGATCCGGGACCGTGCCATAAAACTGACTGGCGACCGGCAGGGGATATTTCTGCCCCATTCCCAGTCGGTTGGCCATCAGCGCAATCGGATTGATGCCGATCTTCTGCGCGAAATAGTAAAAATAGACATCGCAGCTCTGGTAGATTCCCTTGGCCATGTCGACGCGGCCGTGGCCGCCCCGTTTCCAGCAGCGGAAGCGCCGGTTGCCGACCCGAAGCCCGCCGCTGCAATTGACGGTTTCATCGGGATCCAGTCCGGCCTCCAAAAAGGCCAGCGCGACCATCGGTTTCACCGTCGATCCCGGCGGGAAAAGGCTTTTGAGCGACTTGTCCAGCAGCGGCACATGATCGTCTTCGCGCAGCATGCCATATTCGGTGACACCGATACCATCGGAAAAACTGTTGGGGTCAAAGGACGGCATCGAGGTCATCGTCAGGATGTCCCCGGTCAGGCAGTCGAGGACGACCACCGCACCGGATTCTGGCCCCAGTCGGCGGGCAGCATATTGCTGGAGGTCGATATCGAGTGTCAGTTGCAGCGGCTTGCCTGGAACGTCGGGACGCGTATTCAGCTCACGCACAATCTTGCCGCGTGCCGTCACCTCGACCCGTTTTGCCCCGGGCTTGCCCTGCAAATGGTCTTCGAAGATTTTCTCCAGACCATCCTTGCCGATCTTGTAGCCTGGCGTGATCAGGATCGGGTCCGGATTGGCCTTGAAATCCTCGGCAGATGCAATGCCGACATAGCCGACCAGATGGCCGATCGCCGGGCCGCTTGGATAATTGCGCGAAAAGCCTTGCCGCGGAGAAACCCCGGGCAGATCGGGGAGCCTGACGCTGACAGCCGCATATTCTTCCCAGGCGAGCCCCGTAGCTACCTGGACGGGCTGAAAACTGCTCGCCTGCGCCAGTTCCCGGTTGATCCGCTCCAGTTCTTCCCGATCGAGCGAAAGCAGTTCGGCCAGCGTGGCAACGGTCTTCTTCCGGTCGCGCAGCCGGTCCGGAATGATGTCCACCCGAAAATCGGTCTTGTTATTGGCAATCGGCTTGCCATTGCGATCGATCAGCCAGCCGCGCCGGGGCGGCACCAGGGTAAGGTTGACCCGGTTGCTTTCCGACAAGAGCTTGTAACGCTCGTTCTCGGCGACGGAAATATAAGCCATGCGTCCAGCCAGCAACACGCCTACGCCAATCTGCAATCCGCCAATCACCGTCGCCCGGCGCGTGAAGGTCATCTCCTGCATCGCTCCGCTGATCGTATTGCCTGGTTTCATGAAGCCATCCGCCAGTTGTCAATGGCGCCGATTAGCCGGGCGACGAACGGATAGAGCAGAACGGAAAGCAATATCTGCGGCACCAGCAGGTCGAGCCGCAATAAATTGGATTGGAAATCGACGATAAGCATACCGCCTATTAGCACAATTATGATGGCAATGGAGGCGATAAGCCAGTCTTGCCAATAGTCGCGGCGAACCGCTTTCCGGTCGAGGGTTTCGAGCAGGATGAAAATGACCGACCAGAGAAACGCGGCGCTGCCGAATGGCTGTCCGCTGAAAATGTCGTCGACAAGACCCAGGGGAAAGCCCGCCCAGACCGCCCAGTAGCCTGGGCGAATCAAGCGCCACGCCAATATCACCAGCAACCCCATGGGAGGCAGGATCGGATAGTCGGTGATGATTGGCAGGGCGGTGATCATCGAACCGATGATGACGGTCAACGGCGGTATCAGCTTGATCCGCAACTGGGAGGGCTGCCGGCCAATCCTGGACTGACGGGATCGGAACACTATTCGCCGCTTTCCTGTTCCATGTCATCCGCCGCTTCTTTCTCGATCTGGCGCATGGTTTCAGCCTGGAAAATCGGCTGGACGATGGCATGGCTGACCTTGGCCGGATTCGCCAGAACGCGTCCGATCGCACCGGTATCGGTCTTGCGAATCACCACCGCCACAGGAATGCCCGGGCTATATAGTCCGCCGCTGCCGGAGGTAATCAGCAGATCGCCTCCCTTGAACGGATTGGAGCCGATATTGATCGGCTGTATGTCGACCGTGCCATCGCCGCGACCCGTGGCAAAGGCTGGCAGGCTGTCGCTGGCGCGCTGGACCGGGGTGACATTATTGCCGTCCGATACCAGCAATACCCGGGCGGTAGTCGGACCGGTTTCCAATATGCGACCGACCAGACCTTCGGGCGAACGCACGGGCTGACCCGGCTCGAGCCCGCTGTTGCTGCCGACGCCCAATGTAGCGATACGGCGCGAGCTGGACGCAGTCGAGCTGATCAGACGCGCCATGGCGATCGAATCGGGCACTTCCTCGTCCAGCTTCAACAAGCGTTTGAGGCGCTCGTTTTCCTGCTTGAGGGCACGGGCTTCCAGGATCTCTATCCGATTCTGCTCGAGCTCCCTTTGCATGGCGGCATTCTTGGATGCAGCGTTGAAATAGGCGGAAATTTCATCACCGGCGCTGCCGGTGGCCCCGCCAATTTCGGAAATCGACTTGCTGATGGGTGCCACGCTTTCGGCACCGATTGTGCGAAGCGCCGAAAATCCCCGCGGATCGATGAAGGAGACGAGCAACAGAAGCAGCCCGAGGACTGCTCCCAATATGCCCAGCAAATAGCTGGCGAATATGCTGTACTGCGCCCGCTTGGAAAATCCTGGACGCCGATTGATTGGCGGCGCCATATCGGTTTATCCTTTCATTTCCAATCGTTGTTCCATCATATGCTCAGGCAGTAGTCAAAACGCCTCTGAACATCGGGTCTTCCATCGCGCGGCCGGTACCGATGGCCACACAGGCCAGCGGATCTTCGGCGACCGTCACCGGCAGACCGGTTTCGTCACTCAGCGCCGCATCAAGACCAGAGATCAGGGCGCCACCACCGGTCAGGACGATGCCCTGATCGACAATATCCGCAGCTAGTTCCGGTGCCGTATTTTCGAGCGCAATCCGGACGCCTTCGATGATCGTCCCGATTGGTTCGCTCAACGCTTCGGCGATCTGGCCCTGGTTGATTGAAATTTCCTTCGGTACGCCATTTACCAGATCACGCCCCTTGATATGGATCGTGTGACCGACGCCGTCGGCAGGTGCCTGTGCAACACCAAAATCCTTCTTGATCCGCTCGGCAGTGGTCTCGCCGATCAGCAGATTGTGATGACGGCGGACATAGGAGACGATGGCTTCATCCATCTTGTCGCCGCCGGTGCGTACCGAGGTCGTATAGGCCAGTCCGCGCAGCGAGAGCACGGCCACTTCGGTAGTACCACCGCCCACGTCGACCACCATCGATCCGATCGGTTCGGTAACCGGCATATCGGCACCAATGGCAGCAGCCATCGGCTCTTCAATCAAAAATACCTGACGCGCGCCGGCATTGGATGCGGCATCGCGAATGGCGCGGCGTTCGACCGACGTGGAGCCGCTGGGGACACAAATCACGATCTCGGGATAGCTGAACAGCTTGCTCTTGCCGTTCACTTTCTGGATGAAATGCTTGATCATCTGCTCGGCGACATCGATGTCGGCGATGACGCCGTCGCGCAGGGGGCGGATAGCTTCGATACTGTCTGGTGTCTTGCCCATCATCATCTTTGCGTCATTGCCGACGGCCTTGACCTTTTTCACGCCATTGATCGTTTCGATGGCAACCACAGATGGTTCGTTGAGCACGATGCCCTGGCCACGCAAATATACCACGGTATTCGCCGTGCCGAGGTCGATCGCCAAATCTTGCGAACGGAACTTGAACAGATTTTCAAACATAATTGTGTCCGTAATTTCTAACATTTGCAGACCTTGCTGCAACAATTAATCCAAGCGATAAGATGCTGAACGGCTCATGAGGTTAGCCATGGGGATCGCCCAAAAAATCAGGGGTCGCTTGGCAAGGTCGCTTGGGCTAGGAACGGCAATATGTCAATAAGAAGACTTCCAAACAGCCTTATAAATCGGATAGCTGCCGGAGAGGTCGTCGAGCGCCCCGCGAGTGCTCTCAAGGAACTGGTCGAGAATGCGATTGATGCCGGCGCGCGCCAGATCAATATCCGGCTGGAGGAGGGCGGACTCGACCTGGTCCAGGTGTCGGACAATGGCTCGGGGATGAGCCGTGAC